>Ga0256845_1000838_pt1 | contig 26556 bp, 13 predicted proteins | sample RiftiametaG_FD_189101 | JGI IMG/M metagenome (GOLD analysis project Ga0256845, IMG submission 189101) | Tube worm associated microbial communities from hydrothermal vent at the East Pacific Rise, Pacific Ocean - Riftia | ecosystem: Host-associated > Annelida > Integument > Unclassified ... | reverse complement strand
TGGCTTAGGGGGTGATGATACGCTGATAGGTGGCACTACAGATGATATCTTAATCGGTGGTGCAGGCAATGACCTTCTAGTCGGTGGCGGTGGTAGAGATGTCTTTTATTACGGTTTTAAAAATGCAGGCAATGACAGTATTAGTGACTTTTTTATAGAAGGTGCCAATGAAGCTACTGAAGTAGATATTATTGATCTTAGTAACTTATTGTTAGGGTATCGCTCCACTTCCAATTTAAGTGATTTTGTAACAGTTACTGGTTTTGAAAGTGTTGATACTAGACTGACTATTGACTATGATGGCACTGGGTCGTCCGATAGCCTAATAATCATTACCTTATTAAATGTTGAATATAAAAGCGATTTTCTGGATAAATTGATTGCTAATGGCAATTTAAGGCTTAATTCTACTAAACCAACTCTGATGATTACAGGCAGTGGTGGTACAAATGCCATCACCAACACCATTACATTTAATTTTAGTAAAGCCATTGAAAACGAGTCGTTTACTGTAGATGATATTGACATTGTAAATGGCACTATTAACGCAGATTCATTTGCTAAAATAAGTGAGACTCAATACACCGTTATGGTAACTCCAAGCCTAGGTGTAAAGCATTCTAATGTTGCCATTACGGTTGCAGCAAACACCTTTATAGATATTGCTGGTAATGCTAATGCTAGCATCACTAAAAATACAACCAAAATTAGCCATTTAAAAGATTTGTTTAATATTGATAGTAGCGATTCTAATGCCGATTTAACGAATTGGAATGTGTCCCATGTAGGCGACACAAGACAAGCGTTTTCTAATACAATCAACTTTAATCAAGACATTGGTAGTTGGGATGTTAGTAATGTGACTGATATGCGTCACATGTTTGATGGTGCAGCCAGTTTTAACCAAGATATTGGCAATTGGAATGTTAGTAAAGTAGTGCATATGCACAATATGTTTAATCACGCAAGCGCCTTCAACCAAGACATTGGTAATTGGGATATTTCAAGTTTAAAAGGCGCAGCTCTTATGTTTTCTGAAGCGTCAGCAATAACTGTCGATAATATGGATAATATCTTGCGTGGCTGGGCAAAACTTGATACCGTAGCAGGGGAAACTGCTATCCAGGATCTTGTTTGGTGGGGTATTGCAAATTATACTGATGCTACTGCTAGACAATATTTAGAAGACGCCTATAGATGGAACATTAATGACGGCGATTCTAATGTCAATTTTGATGGTAGCAAGACGATACAAGGTACTATTACTGCCAATACACTTACTACAACCACTACAAAGACTGTACTACATGGTTTAGGTGGCGATGATACGCTGATCGGCGGCTCTACAAATGACATCTTAGTCGGTGGCGCAGGCGATGACACTTTGACGGGTGCAGATGGCAGAGATATCTTTGATTATGGTTTTAAAAACGCAAGTAATGATGTTATTACCGACTTTATTGTAGGAGAGATAAGTGTTAATTCTAATGCAGACATTATTGATCTTAGTGACTTGTTAATAGGATATACCACTTCTTCTAATCTAAGTGATTTTTTAATAGCGACCGTCTTTACTAGCGACGACACTAAACTGCTTATTGATCATGACGGCACTGGAGAGCTTGATAGTCTGGTAACCATTATTTTAGAAAATGTTGCTTATAGCGACAGTTTACTGAGTGATATGATTGCTAATCATAACTTGGTGCTTGAATAGTATCAATAGCCTTATTGCTGCCATCCGCTACTTTGTCTTGCAAAGTAAAGTGCTAAGTGGTTCGCCCTACAAACACCTACACCACCAATAAAAAATATCAAAAATGCTATAGTAAAGACGACCATCAAGGTGTTTTTTACTAAGCAAGATTGATATTTACGCTGACACTGGTGTGGTTTGGCTCATTGGTGCAAGCCATAAAGGTAAATTTACCACCCTTGCTGAACTCTATCTTGTCCACAAAGCTAGCAAAACTGCGAATGAGTCTGTGAGACCCTTGCCTTAGATATGAATGTTGAATAAAGGGTGAATTTTATTCAGTTGTAGATTCTTTAAACCCAACCTTGGGCTTTCTAGAGCAAGGTTTAAAAAAAGGAAAAAATTGAATTTTGCTAATTATTCATATTGACACCAAGACCTCAATTAAAAATAAAAATAACCTAATGCACTTAGGATAATTATGGTAGCATAGAGAACAATAATATTTTTAGAGTGCATTAAATACCAGTGCAAAGTTTGGAAAGAGTGGGGTAAATAGGGTGTTATAGCAATCAATCTAAATGTTATTCCTAGTTAAATATTGATACAACTAAAAAATAAACTTATCGAACAACAATGGAGAACGAATCATGGTGACTTTTAAATCAATGAAGCCAGTTGCACCAACTTTGATAATTACAGGTAATGGTGGCATAAATACTGCTGCCAACATAATCACATTTAATTTTAGTAAAGCCATTAAAGACAGGTCGTTTACTATTCATGATATTGATATTGAAAATGGCACTATTAATCCAAGTTCATTTACCAAAGTAAGCGCGACTCAATATACCATTGCGGTAACCCCACATCCAGGTGGAGTACATTCTAATGTTGCCATTACGGTTTCAGCAAACACTTTTGTAGATATTGCTGGTAATGCCAATGCTGTTGTCGTTAGAAATATAACTCAAATTAGTTATTTAAAAAATAAAATTGATATTGATGGTGTTGCTGCTAATGCTGATTTAACGAATTGGAATGTATCTCATGTAAGTAATGCAAATAGAGCATTTTCTAATACACACACTTTTAACCAAGATATTGGCAGCTGGAATGTTAGCAATGTGACTGATATGTCCAACATGTTTTATAATGCACACGCTTTTAACCAAAGTATTAACAGTTGGGATGTTAGCAAGGTAGCCACTATGTCTTATATGTTTTATAACGCACACGCCTTTGACCAATGCATTGGCAGTTGGGATATCTCGGGTTTAATCAATGCAACAGGTATGTTTAATGGTAACGCAATGAGTATCATTAATATGGATTATACCTTGCGTGGCTGGGCAAAGCTTGATACTGCTGCTGGAGAGACTGCTATTCAAGGTAATGTCACTTGGGGCATTGCAAACTACACTGATGCCACTGCCAAACAGTATTTAATAGACACCTATAACTGGACTATTAATATGGGTAATTTTGATGGCAGTAAGACGATACAGGGTACTGCCGCCGCCAACACACTTGCTACAACTGGCACAAAAACTACGATACATGGCTTAGGAGGCAATGATACGCTGAAAGGTGGCGCTACAAATGATATCTTAGTCGGTGGTGCAGGCGATGACACTTTGACGGGTGCAGGTGGCAGAGATGTCTTTGATTATGGTTTTAAAAACGCAGGTAATGATATTATCACTGATTTTTTTATAGGAGATGTAATAAAAGATACTAGATCAGATATTATTGACCTTAAAGACTTGTTGATAGGGTATAAAGCCAATTCTAAGCTGAGTGATTTTGTAACAGCGACTGCCGAAGGCACTGGTACTAAATTAACCATTGACCATGACGGTAATGGAGCGCTTCATAATTTAGTAACTATTACGCTGTCAGAGGTTGCTTATAGCGATCGTTTGTTGAGTGATATGATTGCTAATGGTAACTTGGTACTTAGGGTTATTAGACCGATCTTAAGGATTACAGGCGGTGGTAACTCAGGTTCTAGCAATATAATTACATTTAATTTTAGTGAAGACATTAAAGACGGGTCGTTTACTGTTGATGATATTGACATCGTAAATGGCACTATTAATCCAGGTTCGTTTACTAAGGTAAATGCGACTCTATATACCATTGCGGTAACCCCAAGTCTAGGTGGAAAGCATGATAATGTTGCCATTACAGTAGCAGTAGGTACCTTTACAGATATTGCTGGTAACTCCAATATTACTAGTGAAAATGCAACCACGATTATCGTTTTAAAAGATCGGCTTGCTATTGATGGCAGTAACTCTGATGTTGATTTAACGAATTGGGATGTGTCTCATGTGAATATTGCAAGTCAAGCATTTTATAAGGCATCTTCCTTTAACCAAGATATTGGTGGCTGGGATGTTAGTAATGTAGTCGATATGTCTTGGATGTTTTGCTATGCAAATATGTTTAACCAAAATATTGGTGACTGGAATGTTGGCAAGGTGGTCGATATGAGGGATATGTTTGTGGGAACAAGAGCCTTTAACCAAGACATTAATAGTTGGGATGTTAGTAAGGTGTTCTATATGCAAAAGATGTTTTCTGGTGCAATTGCCTTTAACCAAGATATTGGCGGTTGGAATATTTCAAGATTATTGTATGCAACAGATATGTTTAGTGGCAGTGCAATGACTGTCGTCAGTATGGACAATACCTTGCGTGGCTGGGCAAAGCTTGATACCGCTGCAGGAGAGACTGATATTCAGTTCCATGTTACCTGGACTATTGCAAACTATACCGATGCTACTGCTAAACAATATTTAATGGATACCTATGGCTGGCATATTAATGGTGGTAAATTTGATGGCAGCAAGACAATACAGGGTAGCAATAGAATTGATACACTCCACACAGATGCCAAAAAGATGACACTGCATGGCTTAGGGGGTAATGACACACTAACTGGTGGCACTACAGACGATGTCTTAGTTGGTGGTGCAGGTAATGATCACCTAATAGGTAAAGGTGGCAGAGATATTTTTTATTTTGGTTTTGAAAATGCTGGTAAAGACACCATTACCGACTTTACTGTAGGCGATATCAATAAAAATACCGACGCAGATATTATTGACCTTAGCAACTTATTGGTAGGGTATAGCGCTTCTAAGCTGAGTGATTTTATAACAGCAGAATCTAATGGTGGTAGCACTGAATTGATTGTTGACTATAACGGCGCTGAAGAATCTCATAGCAAAGTAACCATTGTTTTGATAAATGTTGCCTATAACAAAGATCTATTGGCTAATTTGATTGCTAATGGTAACTTAGAGCTTGAGAAGGTTAGGCCAACTCTGAAGATTGTAGGCAATGGTGGTGGAGGTAGCAACATAATCACATTTAATTTTCATGAAGCTATTGGAAAACGGTCGTTTACTATGGACGACATTAGTATTGCAAATGGTACTATTGATGCAGGTTCGTTTACCAAAGTCAGTGAAACTCAATACACCATTAGAGTATCTCACGATCTAGGTGCATCGCATTCTAATATTGCCATTACGGTTGCAGCAAACACTTTTGTAGATGCTGTTGGTAATACTAATGCCATTGTTAAAAATACAACTAAAATTCCCTTTTTAGACAAACTGTTTGATATTGGTGGTAAAGGTGGCGCTCATCTCGATGTTAATTTAACGAATTGGGATGTGTCTCATGTAAGTGATGCAAGTAACACATTTAATGGTGCGAAAGGCTTCAACCAAGACATTGGCGGTTGGGATGTAAGTAATATGACCAATATGTATAGGATGTTTTATAGAGCAAGCGACTTTAACCAAAACATTGGTAGTTGGAATGTTAGCAATGTGACCAACATGGAAGAGATGTTTCTTGGTGTAACCGCCTTTAACCAAGACATTGACAGTTGGGATGTAAGTAATGTGACCAATATGAGGGCAATGCTTTCTAGTACAGTTGCCTTCAACCAAGACATTGGCAGTTGGGATGTTAGCAATGTGACTAATATGCGTGAGATGCTTTTACTTACACGCTCCTTTAGCCAAAATATTGGTAATTGGGATATTTCAAGTTTAACAAATGCAACATATATGCTCCATGGTAGTGCAATGAATATCGCCGATATGGACAGCACCTTGCGTGGCTGGGCAAGGCTTGATACCTTTGCAGGAGAGGCTGCTATTCAGCGCAATGTTACTTGGACTATCGTAAGCTACACCGATGCCACTGCCAAACAATATTTAATAGACACCTATGGCTGGACTATTGATGGTGGATTTTTTGATAGTAGTAGGGCGATACAGGGTAGAAATACCCCTGATGTACTCATCGCAAATTTTCAAAAGACGACATTGCATGGTTTGGGTGGCAATGATACGCTGATTGGTGGTACTGCAGATGATGTCTTAGTTGGTGGCGCAGGTAATGATCACCTAACAGGTAAAGGTGGCAGAGATATTTTTGATTACGGTTTTAAAAACGCAGGCCATGATATTATTACTGACTTTACTATAGGAAATGTAAGTACAAATACAAATGCAGACACTATTGACCTTAGCGATTTATTAATAGGGTATAGATCCGCTTTTAGTTTTGATGATCTTGTCTCATCAATGTTTAGTGATGGCACTAAATTGGCTAATGGCAATGCATTTCCATGGTACGAAGCCTATTCTCTTATGAGTGATTATATCACAGCAGTTTCTGATGGTGATGACACTAAATTGATTATTAATTATGATGGCATTAAGGCACTTGATAGTCTAGTAACCATTACTTTGAAAAATGTTACCTATAGCGATGACTTGTTGGCTAATTTGATTGTTAATGGCAATTTAGTGCTTGAGGCCGTTAGTCCGACTCTGACGATTGCAGGTAGTGGCGGGATAGATATTGCTGCTAACACAATCACATTTAATTTTAGTAAAGCCATTAAAGATGGGTTGTTTACTGTCGATAATATCAATATTGAAAATGGCGCCATCAACGCTGGTTCATTCACCAGAGTAAGTGAGACTCAATACACCATTCAGGTTACCCCAAATCTAGGCGGAAAACATTCTAATGTTGCTGTTATGGTTGCAGCAAACACCTTTGTGGATGTTGCTGGTGATATCAATACTGTCATCACTAAAAATACAACCAAACTTAACACTTTAAAAGATCGGGTTGATATTGATGGCAAAGGTCGTGACACTGATTTAACGAATTGGAGTGTGTCTCATGTAAATAATGCCAGCAAAGCATTTGATGGCGCACAAGCCTTTAACCAAGACATTGGTAGGTGGGATGTAAGTAAAGTGACCGATATGTCTAAGATGTTTCAGTTGGCACATTCTTTTAACCAAGATATTGGCAAGTGGAATGTTGACAATGTGACCAATATGTCTCGTATGTTTTATTCGGCAAGCGCCTTTAACCAAAATATTGGCAATTGGAATATTTCAAGTTTAACACATGCAGAAGATATGTTTTATGGTGCTACAAATAATATGGATGACATCTTGCGTGGTTGGGCAAAGCTTGATACTGCAGCAGGGGAGACTGCCATTCAGGAGAAGGTTAAGTGGAGTATTGGAACCTATACCGATGCCACTGCTAGACAATATTTAATAGACACATATGATTGGTATATTAACTATGAAAAATTTGATGACAGTAAGACGATGCAGGGCACTTCTTCCGCTAATACACTTGTCACAATTAGCACAAAAACCACACTGCATGGCTTAGGCGGCGATGATACGCTAATTGGTGGCTCCACAGATGACACTTTAATTGGCGGTGCTGGCAATGACACTTTAACGGGTGAAGATGGCAGAGATTCCTTTTATTACGGTTTTGAAAATGCAGGCAATGATATTATTACTGATTTTACCGTGGGCAAGGTGAGTACAAATGCTAATGCAGATGTTATTAACCTTAGTAACTTATTGGTAGGATATAGTTCTGCTGTAAATCTGAGTGATTTTGTAACAGCGGCTGCTAATAGCACTGGTGGCACTAGGTTAACTATTGACCATGACGGTATTAAAGACTTTAATGACTCAATAACCATTGCGTTATCAAATGTTACCTATAGCACTCACTTGTTAATTGATTTGATTGCTAATGGCAACTTGGTGCTTGAGCCTGTTAAGCCAACCCTGACGATTGTGGGTTGTGGCGGTAAAGATGCTGCCGCTAACACAATCACATTTAATTTTAATGAAGTTATTAAGCATGGGTCGTTCACCGTAGATGATATTGATATTGTCAATGGCACTATTAATTCAGGTTCATTTACCAAAGTAAGTGACACTAAATACACTATTACAGTAACCCCAAGCCTAGGCGGAATGCATTCTAATGTTGCTATTACGGTTGCAGCAGGCGCCTTTACAGATATTGCTGGTAATGCCAATGCTACCACTAAAAATACCACCAAACTTTACTATTTAAAAACTCTGGTTGATACTCAGCCAGGTAAGTGCAAGTATGGCGTCATTTACTTTGATTTAACGGATTGGGATGTGTCTCATGTGACTAATGCTGGCAGAGCATTTGCCAGTTCTAACCTCTTTAACCAAGACATTAGCGGTTGGGATGTAAGCAATATGATCGATATGTCTGGCATGTTTTTTCGCACAGACGATTTCAACCAAAACATTAACAGTTGGGATGTTAGTGGGGCGACTGATATGCATCAGATGTTTAGTAATACCTATGTTTTCAACCAAGACCTCAGCAGTTGGGATGTTGGTAATGTAACTATTATGACCGATATGTTTCGCAGGGCGATCGTCTTTAACCAAGACATTAGCAGTTGGAATGTTGGCGAAGTGATCAATATGTTTGGGATGTTTTATTATGCAGCTGACTTTAACCAAAACATTGGCAACTGGAATGTTAGCAAAGTGACTGATATGGCTCTTATGTTTGGGGGCACAGTTGTCTTTAACCAAGACATTGGCAGTTGGGATGTTGGCAATGTGACCAATATGGACTCTATGTTTTTTAGAGCAATTACCTTTAATCAAGATCTTTGCAGTTGGAATGTTGGTAAGGTAACTGATATGACTAGTATGTTTTGGGAAGCCACTGCCTTTAACCAAGATATTGGTAACTGGAATGTTGGCAAAGTGACCACCATGCAGTTGATGTTTGCAGGTGCAAGCGCCTTTAACCAAGACATTGGTAGTTGGGATATTTCAAGTTTAATAAAGGCAAAGTCTATGTTTACCGAAAAATCAGTAATGGCTAATATGGATAACATTTTACGCGGCTGGGCAAAACTTGATACTGAGGCAGGAGAGACTGCCATTCAAAGTAATGTCGAGTGGGGTATTGCAAACTACACTGACGCCACTGCTAGGCAATATTTGATAGACACCTATAGTTGGATTATTAATGACAACTTTGATGGCAGTAAGACGATACAAGGTACTGCTGATGCTGATACACTTACTGCAATTAGCACAAAAACCACGATACATGGCTTAGGCGGTGATGATACGCTGAAAGGTGGCGCTACAAATGATATCTTAGTTGGTGGTGCAGGCAATGATACTTTAACGGGTGAAGGTGGCAGAGATGTCTTTGATTACGGTTTTAAAAACGCAGGTAACGACATTATTACCGACTTTATTGTGGGAGACACAAATACAAATGCCAATGCAGATGTTATTGACCTTAAGGATTTGTTGATAGGGCATGGTTTTGCCTCTCATCTGAGTGATTTTGTAACAGCCACCGCTAGTGGTACTGGCACTAAACTGACTATTAGCCATGACGGCACTGGTGTGCTTAATAGCTCAGTAACCATTACTTTAACAGATGTTGGTTATAGTGCCAATTTGTTGAATGATATGATTGCTGAGGGCAACTTGGTGCTTGTATAGTGTCAATGGTCTTATGATGGCAATCTAGCGCTTTATCTTGTGCTGGATTGGTCTTTTTTCTTTGTTTTTTCTAGCGCTTTAAAATCTTTCAAACAGCATTGTTTTGAAGGGTTAAGATTTTTGCAATGACAATAATTGTGCTTCGTTTGAAAAACCACGAATTCTTTTAAAATATGTGCTTTGTTTTGTTTTAAGGCTTCGAAATAAGCGTGCTCACTAATGTTAAAACAATAACACAGCAGTTTTTTGTCTATTTTTTCATTGCAACAATCCATTTAATCATTATAATCAATCGTATGGAAAAAATTATTTATTTATTGGTTTCGTTATTATTTGTCAATATGGCTTTTGCAGGTGTGCATCCGTCAAAACCTTGGATTGAAATTAACTACCCGCAAGACCAAGACAAATCATGGTGGAACGATGCATGGTGGCAGCAAGGGCAATTGCCTACGCCAAAAAATTATCAAGTTACCACCGAAGAAATCACTTATAACGATGACGGTGTAACTGTTGAAGGCTATGTGTTTAAGCCAATCAAGCCAGGTAAATATCCAGCCGTGTTGTTTCAACATGGTCGCCGAGGGCTTGATGATTTGGTTTTACCACGGGTAAAGCGTTTAGCAGCGCGTGGCTTTATTGTGCTTGCCCCTGATATGTATGGCACTTATATGCAATCGCCCATGCCAATTCAGCACAATGAAATTTACGACAAGCATGTTGCCAAAGGTATTGATGTGCTATTACAACGCACTGATATTAGCAGTGATAAAGCGTGCGTTGTTTCACACACTCGTGGCGGTTATATGACGCTTAAGGCTTTAGTAACGCACAATCGGCAAATAAACAAGGTGGCGTGCTATGTGTCGTATTATCCACATTGGCAAGACCCAAATGCACCCGAAGTTGAGCAAGTGTATCAATATGCATCGCAACTTAATCAACTTAAAGTGCCAACGCTGGTTTTTATCGGCGAGCATGAGCAATACCAAAGAATGCGCCCCATTTTTTTGGGTATTGATATTTTAAAAAATAATGGTGTACCAGCAGAGTTGATTGTCTATCCGGGTGTGGGCAGGGGATTTGATTTTAGAATGCAATCCAGAACATTTGCTGATGATTTGGCAACCAAAGATGCCAATCAAAGAACAGCAGATTTTATTAACAAGCATTTACGCTAAAATTTCTTTAGTTATGCAAAGGTCTCAAGATGAATAATATGGCACTTATAATCGCCTAAGTGTTAGCAATATATTGTTCATTTTATTTTTGAAAATGGTATGAAGTAATTTTTTGCATAAGTTTGCTGGTCGCACCTTGTTTGGATTGGAGGTATTGTTGAGCGTTATTTCCTAGGGATTGGGCAGTTTCTTCGTGGGTTAATAAAAGGGCAATTTTGACAAACAGTTCATCGGCATTTTGCACTTGAATAGCCGCATTTTGATTGAGTAAATCGGTTGATATTTCGGCGAAGTTAAAGACATGGGTGCCGAAGAGGATGGGCTTGGCGAGAGCGGCAGGTTCAAGCATATTGTGCCCCCCTGTTTTGACTAAACTACCACCCATAAAAACCACATTAGCAACATCAAAATAATTCATCATTTCACCCATGGAATCACCTAAAAGTATGTCACAGTGGGTGCAAACTTGATTGTCGGAACGGTTGATAATGTTAATTTTGTTTTTTTGTGCAAGTTTGTAAACTTCATTGAAGCGTTCAGGGTGTCGGGGGATGATGATGAGTAGGGCGTCAATTTTGTTTTTTTGTTTGGCGTAGGCTTCAATGATTTGCACTTCCTCGCCTTTGTGGGTGCTGGCAAAAACCACCACTTTACGCTTGCCTACTAAGTCATTGAGTTGCTTGGAGATGGCTTTGTTTACAGTAGGGTTTAGTTCAAATTTGATATTGCCTGCCAGCATAACTTTGTCTTTGTTTGCACCGAGTTTGATAAAACGCTGGGCAGAGTTTTGGCTTTGTGTGGCAATGACATTGAGTTTGTTTAGCGTTTTTTTTGCCAATTTTGGTGCAAATTTTTGGTATCTTTCTAGTGAGCGGGGAGAAAGTCTGGCATTTACCAGTAAACTTGGAATTTTGTTTTTGTGTAAAGTGTAAAACAAACTCGGCCAAATTTCCGTTTCTAACAAAATACAGATTTTTGGATTGATTTTTTTAACATAACGATTCACGATTAACGGTAAATCAAAAGGAAAATAGTAATGTAGCACTTTTTTTTGATAAGTGTCTTGGATGGACTGTGAACCAGTGGGCGTTGTACTGGTAATCAGTATTTGATACTGTGGATATTGCTTTATTAGCGCATCAATCAATACAGTTGCCGCTCTAAATTCCCCTACTGAAACGCAATGCACCCAAATAACACCCTCAGGAATACTACTGACAAACCCCAGTCGTTCACCGATTCTTTTGCCGTAAGCAGGCGTTGTTAAGCCTTTAAAAAATAAGCGTAATAGCATAATGGGTAATAATAAATATCCAATTAGGTTGTATAGGGTTTGATTCATTTATGGATGGTATAATTTCATTCATTGTATTTTAATGGTTTTTTATGAAGTTTGTAGATTCTGCTAGTATTCGTATTGAAGCTGGCAAAGGTGGTGCAGGATGTTTGGGTTTTCGTCGAGAAAAATATATTCCCGATGGCGGGCCTGACGGTGGCGACGGTGGCGACGGTGGACATATTTATTTTCGTGGGCAGGAGGGATTAAACACGCTGAGTGAATTTCGTTTTAACCGCCTGTTTAGAGCTAAAAATGGACAACCTGGGTCAGGTCAAAATAAAAGAGGAAAATCGGCACAACATTTAACTGTTGAGATCCCGTTAGGCACTAAGGTGTATGATTTAGAAACCGATGAATTAATTGGCGAGATGATTACACACGAGCAAGTTATGTTGGTTGCCAAAGGCGGTTTTCACGGTTTAGGCAACACACGATTTAAATCCAGTATCAATCGTGCACCACGAAAAACCACACCGGGTTCGCCGGGTGAGGTGCGTGAAATTGGTTTAGAAATGAGCGTAATGGCAGACATTGGCTTGCTCGGTATGCCAAATGCAGGCAAATCAAGTTTAATTCGCCAAATTTCTAGTGCCAGACCCAAGGTGGCAGATTACCCATTTACCACCTTGCATCCGTCTTTGGGTGTGGTGTCTTATTATGACGAACATATTGTTATGGCAGACATCCCCGGATTGATTGAGGATGCTAGTGAAGGTGTGGGTTTGGGGTTTGAATTTTTAAAACATTTGTCTCGTGCCAAGGCATTATTACATATAGTAGATGTGATGCCTGCTGATGGCTCAGATCCGGTGAAAAATTTCTTAATCATTGAAAATGAATTGGCAAAATATGACCAAGAATTAGCAAGCAAACCTCGGTTATTGGCAATTAACAAAATGGATTTATTGCCAGAAGATGAGCGAGCAAAGATTACTGCTGATATTGTAAAGGCGATTAAATACCAAGGTGAAGTGTTCCATATTTCTGCCTTAAATGGCTTGGGCTGTAAGGATTTAATCGAAGGACTGTTTGCGTTAATAAAATCACTAAATGATGAATAAAAGATGGGTAATTAAGATAGGTTCTGCGTTACTAACGAATGATGGCAAAGGCTTGGATAAAATTGCCATTGCCGCATGGGTGGCACAAATCAGCGAACTTAAGCATCAGAATATTGATGTGGTGTTGGTGTCCAGTGGGGCGATTGCCGAAGGTATGCAACGCCTAGGTTGGACAACTCGACCAAACAACATTCACCAACTACAGGCTGCTGCTGCCGTTGGGCAAATGGGTTTGGTGCAAACTTATGAATCTTTATTTTCTAAACACGATATTCACACCGCACAAGTGTTGTTAATTCATGATGATTTTGCCAATCTCAAGCAGAGCGAAAATGTTAGTGCTACCTTAAACCATCTAATAGCATTAAACATTGTGCCGATTGTTAATGAAAATGACACCGTTGCCACGGATGAAATTAAATTGGGCGACAACGATACTTTGGCGGCACTTGTGGCAAATTTAGTGGGAGCAGATCAACTGATTATCTTAACCGACCAAGGGGGCGTATATGATGCCGACCCACGCCAAAATCCCAATGCTAAGTTAATTGATGAAATCCATGTAAACGATGAAAAACTGGAAAAAGTTGCTGGCAGAACGGGTGGGTCGTTAGGGTCTGGCGGTATGTATACCAAAGTTTTGGCCGCTAAAACTGCCGCTAAGACTAACACCAATACCATTATTGCCTCAGGTAAAATTGACAATGTGCTAACTCATTTACAAGCGGGTAAACGCATCGGCACTTCAATTTATTGCTAACTTTTTTTTGCTATTTTTTAAAAAATGAGTGAAAGTTGTTTCGTTAATATTTATGTCTAATGCAGAGGTCTCAAAATGGCATAACATTTTCCTACGGCAATTACAGAGTTAATTTAATGTCAACATATATTTTATTAAATCTATTTTGACACTACTAACATTGTTATGTTTGGCAACCTCTTTGCTTGCAGTAACAACCTTATTGGTAGTGGCAAATACAAGGTCTAAATGTGGAAATTTATTATTGATGGTTAAATTGTATTCGTTTTCTAATGCTGTCAGCGTTTGATTGTTAAATGTTTTTAATTTAATGATTAATTGTCCTGTGAGAACGGCAATATTTCCCGTCCTTTCATTGACGGCAATTTCTTTGGCATTATTTGGTTTTGGGCATCCGCTGATAACGATTTGATAATAACCCATTTTTTTTGAAGATGGGCAAGTGGCTTCGTCAGTTGTTGCATAGCCTTCTTGAATTAACCAATATTTATCCCCAGCAACAGAAAAACCAATTGCTTCATTGTCATTTTGTATGACGCTATTGACACCCCTATCTAATGTTAAAGCATTGATGTTAATCGCAATTAGCAAAGATAATGAAAGTATTAGGTGTTTATTGAATATACGCATGTTGCCCTCCTTTTTTTTTAACGCTCATGCCCAAATATTTTAATGGACCAATTTATAAGTTTACCCGTGTGCACTGTTCTTTTGGGATTTTCAGTGCTCTCATTTCTTTCTGTTGCGCCTTCTAAGTTTACGACATCAACAATTTTGAGTATCCAGTTTCCCTGAGATTTTTCACCATAAAAAGCGTTAGAGAGTAATTTCAAATCTACTAAGTTTCTGTCTTTGTAGCAATCTTTATCTGAATTATCTATATTCGAATCATTTACAGGGCATGAAGTGCGTTCAAAACCGTTGTGGGCATTTAACAATATACTTTTTGTTCCCAAAGGGGAGGTGAGTTCAATGGACAATTCTCCTGCATAAGTATGTTCAACATTAAGATTAATTTGCACCGCTTCAATAGTTAGATTATCGGCCATACCTATGGGTAATATACGCTTGAGCCCATTTTTATCACTATTAGGTATGGGTTGATTAATAGCGTTGCTATGCACCCATTCTTTTTCTACCCAAGGAGCAGGAGTATCAGGAATGGTATAATTTTGAGTAAATTTTACTGCTCTGTCTATATCAATTCGTCCGAATCCATAGTAGTTATGAAACTTATATCCTCCTTTTGAGCCCCTTTCGGCCTTGTTGGTTATCCATTTTGATTCGGCGATATAATCATTTTCACTGTTAATTGTAATGGTGGTGTCCATTGCCTCAGGATCTACTTGTTCGGCAGTTTCTGCTAGAATATATTTGATATCACGCCAAGTCAGCTTAGGGTTGACATTGAGTATAACGGCAATTGCACCGCTCACTATAGGTGCAGCACTTGAAGTGCCGTTAAATTTAAAAGTGTAGTTGCAATTACTACTGCCACTACTTGCTGAGTAACCCTGGTTACAACCAGATTGGTCAGTGGTTAAAATTGCTGGATTTGTTACCCCATATTCTCCACCGGGTGCACTTATCCAAATACTTGAGCCAGCGGAGGAGTAACTACTTTTTTTACCTTTTGCATTGATTGCACCCACGACAATATTGTAAGGTAAGGTGTTTTTTGGATCCATATTGGTATTTTTACAACTTAATTGGTGTCGCTTACTGGCAATGCATTCTGAAATATCGTTGTTGTCGCTATCTTTAATTGATGAAAAGCCATTGCCTGCCGCTTTAACATAAATTGCCCCTTTGCCTTCACGCAAGGCAGGCATGTTTCCCTTACCCAAAGTGCCAAATTTATATTGAGCTTCTATCTCTGGATAACTGTGTATGACATGATTGGTATTTGTGCTGTAACTTTGATTAAATATATCAACCTCTTTTGAAAAGTCAGCACCGCCTAATGCAGAGATAAAATTTGCGATATTTTGATTTTTCAACAAATTGAATCCAATCATTTTGGCCTTTGGCGCAACACCTCTGCCACCCACGCCATTCCAACCTTCAGCAGCAATAATGCCAGCAACACTGGTGCCATGCCTTGAAGGGGAAATATTAGAAGTAAGGTAATTCCTCCCTTCGGTAAACTCTCTAGACCCACCTGGAATGATATTATTTTTTAAATCCATATGATTAATTTCTAGACCTGTATCTACTACAGCAATTAAAATACCTTCACCATTGAATTCATCCTTTGTAACGATTCCATTAATATTAATATCTTCGCCTGCAACACCTGGCTCTTGTGCAAAATTCTTTTGCTCGGTATTGTGCAAATGCCATTGATATTTATAAAGTGGATCTTCCTCTCCAGCGATAATGGCGTCATCGCCGACTATTACCACTCTTCTTAGTATTATTTTTGAGTTATTTGATTTTGTATAAGTATATACAACTGAATAAGTGCCTGCTATATTGATATCAAGTGCTGAATCGTCAATTATAGGTAGGTTTGTTTCGTTAACGCCAAAGATGAGACCTGGTTCAACATAGGGGGTGCCTACTGCAATTCTCATAGGATTATCTCCCGCTAGCATAACAGGATTTTCGCCAGCACTTTTACAACTAGCGATAAATACAAATAAAGATAATAACAATAATTGGGATATTTTAAACATATAGCACAATGTCCTCAGTGTTTAACCTAAAAAATGTAAATATTATGATAGCAAGGATTGGTAGTAAATTTATGCTTCTTTTTGCCAAATGAAAGCAATGCAATATTTTAACATAAACTTGGTTCTAAATTTTTTATTTGACATTGCAAAGACCTTTGTATAAACATGAATAATCGTCAAATACCCCTCTCCACCTGACAATTTTTCCCAGCAACAGTCCTTGCAGAAAAGTAAACTCAACCGTAGAGAATGGTTCCTTTCTTGCTGCGAGAATAAGGTTTAAAAAAATACAACTGAGTGAAAGTTGGACTTTTAGTTAGTATTTATGTCTAATGCAGGTCTCCAATTAGATTGAACCCCTTAAAAGGACAAAAAATTGAATGATTGCCAATCACTCTTATTATATTAAGAAGGCATTTGAATCAGTGATTTGTTATCATAATGAAAACAGTTGCTAATATCAAAAAAGGGCCAAAAGCGATTTTCTTATGTTTGGATTGTTTGCTTAATAAGACAAATGCAATGCTAAGTATTGAGGATATTAACAGCAATTGATCTAACGCTTGCCAACCAAGCCAAGCACCCAAAGCAGCAGTAAGTTTAAAATCGCCATAACCCATGCCTTCTTTATTGCGAATAAGCTTAAATCCCCAATAAATCCCCCACAAAAATAAATACCCAACAATGGCACCTATAATGGCACTTTCCGCCTCTTTGTAACTAATGCTGTATAAAAGCCCTAGCCATAATAAAGGCAAAGTGATTATATCGGGCAATAATTGGTGCATAACATCAATAACAAACAAAGTGAGCAAGCCATAAGCCAAAGCCAGCAAATAAACACTTTGTAGTGTAAAGCCCCATTGATAAACGATTAACACGCTCAATATGCCGGCAGTTAATTCAATGATTGGATATTGCTTGGCTATGTTTGCTTGACAGTATCTGCATTTGGCATACTGAATAGCATAACTGAAAACAGGTATTAAATCGTACCAAGATAATTGATGTTTGCAGGTTGGGCAAAAAGATCTGTTTGGATGAATTAGGCTAATATCTTCGCCTTTAATCGCAAGAGGTAAGCGATAAATAATCACATTTAAAAAACTGCCAATACTCAGGCCTAAGAAAAAGACAACCAGCCAATTCAGATAATTTATCACTTTAAAAACCTCTTTGTTATACCGTTTATCCAATAATTAAATACCATGCTTTTTAACCGCTAAATCCTGTATTTGTATTAGCCTTAAATCCACATAAGCGCTAATATTTTTTTTCATACTATTTGTGGCAACGCTAGCCTCCACAAATCTATTTTAAAAAAAGTGAGACCTTTGTGTAAATAATCATCAAAAATCCACTTAGCCATTTTTTAACTCCCCTCAGCCCCACTAGGAAAAAATTGAATAAAAAATACCCATTTAGCAAAAATTGAATTTTGCTAATCATCCATATTTATACAAAAGCCTCACAGTATATATCAATAAATAAAACTTTTACACAAATATGAACAATCGTCAAAATCCACTTTTCTCCAGTTGAGTATATTCATTTTAACAACATCAAGACAGGTTTTAAAAATACCAAGCAGATAAAAAGTAAATTTTTGACGATTAATCGTATTTATGCAAAGCTCCAAAACAGTATAATGGCTAAAATTATAATGACTGATGGCATATTATTTTGCAATCTAGTTCATCATTCAACTAAACAAACATAAAGATTATGCTGGCATATATCGGACTGGGGTCAAACCTAAACAACCCAAAACAACAAATTAAAAATGCATTAATTGCACTAAACGACACTCAGGATGTGAAGGTGGTAGCACTATCAAGCCTCTACCAATCACCACCCATCGACGGTTCAAAACAGCCCGATTATATTAACGCCATGTGCCAAGTGGATACACATTTAACAGCACTAGAATTATTATATGTTTGCCAAGCCATTGAAGTAAAACAGCACCGTGTGCGTGAGAAAAAATGGGGCGCAAGAACAATTGATTTAGACATTATCATTTACGGCGTGCAAGTAGTTGCCTCAAAACAGCTCATCATTCCCCACCCAGAAATGATGAACAGAGCATTTGTACTCGTACCATTAGCAGAAATTGAACCCGATTTAAAGGTGCCAATTTTAGGCAATGTACAAGATTTGATTGATAAATTAGACATTTCAGGATTGAAAAAATTATGAACATTAATGACCTAAAAACCCTAAAACAATCAGGCGAAAAAATCACCTGTTTAACCGCTTATGACGCCTCATTTGCCCAATTATTCGATGAATGCAACATTGATATTATCTTAGTAGGCGACTCACTAGGCAATGTCATTCAAGGCGACAAAAACACACTCGGCGTTAGTATGGACGATATGATTTACCACACCCAAGCAACCGCAAAAAACACCAACAAAGCCCTACTAATCGCCGATATGCCCTATCAAAGTTACACCACCGCCGCACAAACCCTAGCAAACGCCCAACGCCTAATCAACGCAGGCGCAGATATGGTCAAATTTGAAGGTGGTCGTGAGTTCGAAGCATGCTTCAAACTCTTACAAAACCACAACATTCCCGTCTGTGGACACCTAGGATTACAACCACAATCGGTATTAAAAATAGGCGGCTACAAAGTCCAAGGCCGAGACCAACACAGCGCCGAACGCATCCTAACCGACGCCAAAGCCCTTGAAAACTGGGGTGTAAAAACCATCGTCATTGAATGCGTCCCCGCCAAATTAGGCAAACAAATATCCCAATCCCTAACTATCCCCATCATCGGCATCGGCGCAGGCGTTGATTGCGATGGACAAGTATTAGTAAGTTACGATATGCTCGGCATCACCCAAAACCCACCAAAATTCGTTAAAAACTTTTTAACAAATAGTAGCATTCAGTCCGCCACTAAAGATTTTATTCAAGCAGTTAAAAATAGAGATTTTCCTACTGATAAACACAGTTATTAGGTGTTTAATCAGATTGCATTTTTAGATATCGAGGTTGGAACAACCAGCAACAAAATAGACAGACTAGGGTATTTATCTGAACAATCAAATGTTGATGAGACATCAGTAAGTAAAATAAAAGAGATTTGTTTGCTTGAAAATATTCATTTTATTTGTGGACATAATTTCGTTGATCATGACAAGCATTTTTTAGAAAAAACTAATTTTAACCAGGTTTTTCAGCAAACTAAAATTATTGATACTTTATATTTGTCAATGCTCTTGTTTCCAAACAAAAGCACACACAAGTTAAATAAACCTTATAAAGATAACTTGATTAATATTGAGAATTACCCTCTAATTGATGCAGAACAAACCAAAATACTATTTGAAAAATTAAACCAAGACTTTGATGCATTAGATGAAAAACAGCAAAAATTATTTTGCTATTTACTCGAAAATAGCGAGTATTTTTCTGGATTTTTTTCTTATAAAAGCATGACCAGAAAAACGGTTGATATTTATCAGCAAATTAAGCATTTAATTAAATCTGATAGGGTGCAATATTTAGATATTGAGAGTCACTATCCAATCGAACTTGCCTTTATTGTTGCTTATTTATTATTTGGAGATAAAGGGTCAATTTCGCCCGTTATTTTGAATAGGCACCCTGATATTGTAAGATTGCTAAAGCAATTGGTTTTTAATGAAAAAGTGGTCGATATTCATCAGTTTTCCATGGCTGAGTTTGGTATTGGTGAGTTTAGAGCATTTGATAAAAATATTGCCAATGGCACTGGCGATTTGTTTGAGGATAAACTGGATAACGGCAAAATATCCCAAGAGGATATTATCAAGAGTTCTATTGGCTCAGAATCCTTGTTGGCTATTTTGCCAACAGGTGGCGGAAAAACACTGACTTTTCAAATTCCTGCCTTAATCAAGGCAAAGGCATACAAAGGTTTAAGTGTGGTCATATCTCCACTTCAGGCTTTAATGAAAGACCAAGTAGATAGTTTTAAACGCAATAACAACAATTTTAAAGTTATTGCTATTAGCGGGTACTTAACACCTTTAGAGCGAAAAAATGCCATTGTTGAAGTGGAAAATGGTGCAGTTGATATCTTATATTTAGCACCAGAATCATTGCGTTCTAATACAATTTTTAAGGCATTGAAGCATAGAATTATTGAACGCTTTATTATTGATGAAGCACATTGTTTTTCTTCGTGGGGGCATGACTTTAGGCATGATTATCATTTTATAGCAACAACTATTAAAGAATTGGAACAGTCTGCATTTCAGCCGACCATACCTGTGTCTTGTTTTACAGCGACCGCTAAGCCAGAAGTGGTTGAAGATATTAAAAAATATTTCAAAAAGGAGTTAGGCGTTACTTTAAATGAGTTTATCTCTTCTGTTGAGCGTTATAATTTGATATATAAAGTCATAAGAGTGGAGGATAAAAAATCTAAATACGAGGAACTTGTTAAAATTTTAGAAGATTTAAAAAGAGATGAAAATGGAAAAAATCCTACCATTATTTATATTCCTCAAAATGCCAAACAATGTAAAGAATTATGTCAAAACTTACAAGAAGATGAGCGCTTACATTTATTAGATTTAACAATAGAACCTTTTTACGCCAAACTTGACGAGGACAAGGAAGACAATAAAAGAGATGAAAACGCTAGAGGGAAAAGCGAGATATTGGCAGATTTTATCAACGATAAGATTGATATTGTGATTGCAACAACTGCTTTTGGTATGGGAATTGATAAGGCCAATATTCAAACTATTATTCATTATCAACAGTCTGACAGCCTAGAGTCTTATTTGCAAGAATCAGGACGAGGTGCGCGTAGTGAAGATATAAAGGCACAATGTTTTGTCCTATATTCTAAAGATGATTTTGATCGCTCATTTACCCAGCTTAACCGTTCAAAAGTTGATTTTAGTGAAATTAAACGCATTATTAGGGCACTTAAAAAACATGAAAACAAGCAACTTTATTTATCCCCTAAAGATATTGCCAGACAAATGGGCGTAGATACTGAAGACAGTAAAGTTGATTATGATGTGATTATTAAAACAGCGTTATTAGAGTTAGAAAAGCATAAAATTATTAAACGAGGCAGAGATGGGTACAAAATATTTGCAACCTCAATTAACCAGAGTAAAGAAAAACAAGGCATGCCCCATGTGCATGAAATTTTAGATCCAAAAAAAGAACAAGAGCCCTATAAAAAACTTTATCAATCTATGATTTTGGTCATGCAAAATGTTATTCAGCGTTCTAAACTTGATGTGATTGAAGTGGATGATTTGTCTGATATTGTTGGCGTTAAGAAAAAAGAAATGTTTGAAGTTTTGTATCAGTTGCAGAAAGATGGGCTGCTGAAATTTGAAAATGATATTAGTGTTTTTATTAAAAAATCGGTTGAAAAAGAGTTTGAAAAACATTTTGAGATAGAGGAAAGGGTGTTTGAAGCGTTTAAGGAAAGTCAAGAGTATGAAAAGAGCATTAATTTGCGATTATTAAACAAAGAGGGTGATAATCAGGTGTCTTTGTTTAAGCAAATTATTCAAAGTTGGATGCTTTTGTCTAAGGTAGATAGGAATGATTTGTTGGCAACATTTAAAAAAGACTTTTGTGTTTTTGAATGCAAAAATTTGGATAGGTTGAAAAGGTTAATAGAGGCAAGAAAAAAGTTATCCGATTTCATTATTACTGAATTGTTGCAAAAGATAGGGGGTAATAACAAGGGAAAAGAAGTCGAATTTTCAAGTAATCAGTTAAAAGCAAGTTATTCTTCTAATGAGTTGACGCTAGAGGCATATCACCATACTTTTGTGTATTTACATGATATGTTAAAGAGTTTTGAACTGCGTCGAGGTCGTTTGATTTATTATCAAACTTTAGATTTAAAAAAACAGGACAAAATAGAAGAGCAAACGCCTTATTATAAGTCCGACTATAAAGACAGTTTGCAACATTATTATGAATTAAAAATTGAGGCAATTCATATTCAAATTGCTTTTTTAGAAAAATTATTACAAGAAGGGTGGGAAAATACCAAACTTTTTGTTAAAGATTATTTTTCTATGGAATACGGGAATTTTAAGCGGACTTACAAGTTTAAGAATGCCATAATACAACGCCCTGTTACTGAAGAAAAATATAAACAAATATTGCATGATTTAAATGAAGAACAAAAGCAAATTTTTGACGATAAAGACTCTAACTCCATCATGGTTTTGGCTGGACCAGGTAGCGGAAAGACCAAAACTTTAGTGCATAAAATAGCCTCTCTTATTACCATTGAAAACAATAAGCCAGAGTATTTTTTAATGTTAGCACATTCACGCGTCGCAGTCGCTGACTTTAGAGAAAAATTAAAAAAATTGATTGGCAATCAAGTTTATCAGGTGAAAATTTATACTTTTCACGCCTTTGCTATTTTATTATTAGGAAAAAATATTGACGATGATAATGCTTTGAGACAAGTATTAGCAAGAGCCACAGAATTGCTTAACGATAAACACATTTCTATACCTTTTTTCAATATGCTGGTAATTGATGAGTATCAGGATGTGGGCGAACAAAGTTATTGTTTTATTAAGGCTATTTACGAACAAATGGGAGATGACAAGGACAAGAAAATTATTGCGGTAGGCGATGATGACCAGTGTATTAAAAACTTTGGTGAAGATAAAGCAGATATAAGATACATTCAAGAATTTGGGCAATATTTTTCTAGCGAACAAATAGGGGTTAAGTTTTCTCAATATCAACTGTTGACCAATTATAGAAGTGGCACTACTATTGTAGATTTTTTCACTCAGTTTAGCAATACGATTGTCACCCGTCTAAAAGATAAACCATTGCAGGCACATAAAAGGCTATCAGGAAGCGTTTCCTTGACTTATTATGAACCTGGTAATTATTACGACAATATATTAGCCAGCATTCAGAAAAATGAATCTAATAATATTGCCATTTTAGCAAGAAAGAATAACGAAGTTTTGTCCATCTATTCACTATTGGTTTCTCATGGGATAAAAGCGCATTATATTATTAAAAATCATGGGTTTTCATTAGGCAACTTACTTGAATTACACGACTTTTTACAAGACTGGAAAGACACCAAAAATTTTGAAAAAAGTCGAAAATATTCAGATATAAAATATCAACAATCGACAAATAATTTGCTAAAAAATCAAGTGTTGGATAGGTTTGAAGAAGAATATCAGGCGGAAATTAAAAAAAGTCAAGTGCATTTTATTAACATCTTTGGACGATATTTATCTGAAATTGAATTTGATGAATTCGAGCAAAGTCAAACCAAAGTTGTTGTTTCGACTATACACAAAGCCAAAGGTAAGGAGTGGGATGATGTTTATTTTTGCGTTAATAAAGATTTTTTCAGTCATGATAAAGAAGTTGATAAACGCTTGGCTTATGTTGCCATTACTAGGGCAAAAAATAATTTATACATCCACTCTAAATTACCATTTTTTAATAATTTTATTGAACATGATATTTGCAATGACGCCCTTAAAGAACTTAAAACAATTATCCTGTCAGTAGGCTTAGAAGATGTGGCCTTAAGCAATGATTACAGTAAAAATGGCATTGACAAAGTTTTACCTGTAACTGGAGAAGAAGTGCAAGTAAAGAAGAATAATTTTTACTTTAACATTATGAAAAATGGGCATCAAATTTCTCGCTTGTCAAAGTCTATGGGCAATAAGATAAGAAAACAACAAGATAAAGGGTATATCTTGCAAAAAGCAGAAATTGAAAATATTGTTATTTGGAATGAGAAGGAGAGTGGCAAATTGTTTAAACAAGTCCTATGTAGGATTTATTTAACTCAAGCATCATGATTGTATAAATTTCTCATCCTCAGGTGCAATTTAGGAGTGAGACGCCATTAATATATTTACCTTTGTCAGAATAAAAAAAGTGTATCAACATAGGGCGTCAAGGACAATTGATAACATGTGTAAAAAAGGCATTAAATATAAAATATTTTTTTATTTATTATAAGTGAGACCTTTGCATAAATATGAATAATCATTAAGAATCCACTTTTCACCCACTTGGTAATTTTTTAAACCCAGCCTTAGCCCCGCTAGGACAAGGTTTAAGAAAATTACCAAGTGGGCAAAAATTGAATTTTGCTAATCATCCATATTTATGCAAAGGTCTCTAGGTAAATGTACACACCAAGGTTTTCTGTGTTAATTTCCACATTTTTGTTATAATAATTGTTAGCATTAGTAATCTGATATTTTGCAAAAAAATAATATAACTAAGGAAAGCAAGATGACAAATACACATTGCTCAGAATTCAAAAAATCATCTGAATTTATACATAAATGGCTTGGTAAGCAGACAGCAACTGGGGAGGAGTCTATTACAGACTGGCTTCTTTTTACCTTGTCGGACTTTCCACAGTCAAAGTTGAAGTATATAAAATTTACACGGAAGCAGGAGGGTTGCACTACAGGAGCAGATTGGGAGTGGTGGGTAATAGGTAATAAATTTTCTATTGGCATGAGAATACAAGCAAAGAAAATTATAGAGGGTGAGGATAAGGGTAATTATAAGCGTTTAGCTTATGAAAATAAACATGGGCGGCAAATTGAAAAGTTAATTCAAGATGCAAAAGCAAATAATTTTATACCATTCTATGCATTATATTGTGCACCCACAAAAACTCAAAAAGTAATTTGCCCAAAATCAGCAAAGAAACAAGGTGTGTTCATTGCATCGGCTCAAGTTCTTTTTGACAGCTATATTAAAAATGGAAAAACCAAAGTGGAGGCTGATGATATATTGTCAAAATCAAAACCATTGCACTGTATGGCGTGTTGTTTAATACATGGAGGAAAGCCATCAGTTCTGTCATTCTATGAATATATAAAGTTTTATTACAATAAGGACAGTGACACTGAAGAACTGGGTAAGTATGAAACCAATAATATCCCTCCGTATGTGACTCGTTTCTTGGAGGGTGGGCATTTTAAAACTCAAGAATATAAAGAGAGTTTTAAAGATGAACTTAAAGAGTTTAATTCACTGGTTGTTTTAGATCTTCGAGATGAATAATGGTGTTATTAAATTGTATATGATTTGCCATACAGTCAAGCAATTGAGGCGATTAGATTTGAATAGGTTGCTTTCGATCCTAGTCTTTGTTTCGGAATACATGCAACCGCCATAGACAGGGGTTTGTAACCCATCCTTTTTTTTGAAAGCATAAAACAAATAAAATCCAATAGAATTAAAAATTATCATCACTGTAATTGCACCCAAAATATGCGTGTATGTTGTGGTTGAGTTTTTAATGAAATAAGGGTAATAAATAATGTTTTTAGCGGGATGGAAAGAGGGGAATTACAAGCCATTTCTGGATTTTAGTTTATTTTTATAAACAAAATTATCGTCTAAATTTAGGCGTTTGATTAACACAATATTTTTATTGATAATAGCGTTATTTAGAAAAATAAATTGAGGTATAATTAAATTCTTTAGTGTCTATATAGGCCTGATTAATCAAGGGTTTATCTTACCAACTTAGCAGTTTTTTAAATCTAGTTCTACTCTTTGTTGAATGGCATTTCTGTAAAAGTAAAGATTGATTTTTAAGTGTTTGCGTTTCTTTGTAAGAAGAGTTTATGCGTTAAAAATGATCTTGATTTGTTTTAAAAAAATATAACAATTTGGAGAATACAATGAAAGCAAAACATGATAAAACCAAGGAAGAGGATGTCGTTAGTCACTCAACTCTGCAATTAACAAAACTGTCTATGGAGCATGTAGGTAATGGTACCAATGTTGGTGACACCGTTACCTTGGTTATCAACTTTGATGGGGCAGTTGAAGGACTAACCTCTAGTCTTACAGATAGCATTTTTACTGTTGGCGGTGTAGCGGTTGACGCTGTTTGGCGTGGTATTGATGGTGAAAATTCTAGAACATTAACTTACACGGTTGCACC
>Ga0256845_1000837_pt1 | contig 26572 bp, 24 predicted proteins | sample RiftiametaG_FD_189101 | JGI IMG/M metagenome (GOLD analysis project Ga0256845, IMG submission 189101) | Tube worm associated microbial communities from hydrothermal vent at the East Pacific Rise, Pacific Ocean - Riftia | ecosystem: Host-associated > Annelida > Integument > Unclassified ... | reverse complement strand
AAGAGGGTGTGCATTTTATCCGGGGTAGAGTTGCAGAGGTGACAGACATGGTGGACAACCCTGATGATGAAGGGTGTTTGACTGTTGTCGCAGAAAACACATTAACGCGTAAAAATCTGAGACTGCCTGTTGATATGGTTCTTTTAAGTGTGGGTCTGGAACCTGCTGACGGTGCCGAAGAGGTCGGCAGAATGACAGGCGTATCCAGAGACGGTGACGGCTGGTTTAATGAATTGCATGCAAAGCTTGCACCGGTGAGTACTCCCATAAGTGGTATTTTCCTTGCCGGCTGCTGCCAGGGTCCTAAAGATATTCCAGACACAGTAGCCCAGGCATCAGCAGCAGCAGGAGAAGCAATTTCCCTGCTATCAAAAGGTACAGTCAGCACAAAAGCAGAAATTTCGTTTATTGATCCTGATTTATGTGCAGGATGTAAAACCTGCATTCTTGTATGTGCCTATTCAGCCATTGACTATGATGCATCAAGGAGTGTATCAGTTATTAATGAAACCTTGTGCCAGGGATGTGGCAGTTGCAGTGCAGCTTGTCCTGCCAGTGCTGCAGGTGTTAAACAGTTTACTGACCTCCAGGTAATGAACGAACTGGAAGGATTTTGAGAAAGTTATAAATTTAAGTTGGAGATAAAATAAAAATGACAGATTTCAGCCCTAAAATAATCGTATTTGTCTGTAACTGGTGCACGTATACTGCTGCTGATCTGGCAGGTACATCAAGACTTCACTATCCTCCTGAAGTTAGAATGATAAGGTTGATGTGTACAGGCATGATAGATACAAAATATATTTTGAAAGCTTTTTTAGATGGTGCTGACGGCGTGTTTATCGGAGGATGCCATCCAGGTGACTGCCATTACATTGATGGTAATCTGAAAGCAGAAAAAAGAATCATCGGGTTAAGGGAGATAATGAAAAACTTCTGGATAGATGAAAGAAGACTGCAATTGGAATGGATTGGTGCAAGTGAAGGTCCTGAGTTCCAGCAACATATGACTCAATTTGTTCAAAAAATCAAAGATCTTGGGCAAGGAGAGATAAAAGATCAAATGATTCTTTAGAAGGGGATGAAAAACCAATGACTGCATATATGAAAAAAGGGTTTGAAAAAGAGGCTGATTCAGCCATAAAACATCTGCTGTCTGAAATGCTTGAGATTGAGGCAGACTATCTTTTTTTGCCCGGCAAATCACCATACTCAAATCTTCCCATGCCCATGCTGATAAGTGATGGAGCACATCTTGAAAAGATGGAACCCCTTGCCCGGGTCATGGCAATGAATTCTGCGAAACAGGCAAGTCTACTCCTTGGATCAAACAGTGGGAAAACAACGGCTCTGGTTTTAAAACCGTGTGAGAAAAGAGCTCTTTTTGAACTTGTAAAGCTTAATCAATGTACCCTGGAAAATGCCATTATTATTACGGCAGATTGCCATGGGAGAGTTGAAAACAGTGATTATCTGCAATGTGAAGGAGAGATAGACAATGATATGATCACTTCAAGCTGCAGAACATGTACTCAGTTTATATCTGAGACATCTGATATACATATGAATATTTTTGGCTGTCCAGGCAATATTTCATTTTCAGCAGGGACTGAAAAAGGAAAAGCAGCTCTTGAAAAGCTTGATTATGGGATAACAGATATCCCGGATACCAGGGCAGAAAAAATAGATGATATCATGACCAGGCACCGTAAAAACATGGATGCTCTGACTGAAGATGTACTCTCTTACATTAATAAGGTTGATAAATTCCAGGAGGTTATAGGAAATTGTCTTAATTGTTATAACTGCATGACTATTTGTCCTGTATGTTATTGTAAAGAGTGTGTATTTAAAACAGATATTTTTAGCCATATGCCGGAAACCCTGATGAACAGAGCAGATAAAAAAGGGGTGATTAAACTTCCCACTGATACTACCATGTTTCATATGACACGACTTGCCCACATGAGCCACGCATGTGTTGGATGCGGTCAATGCACAAGTGTATGCCCGTCTAATATTCCGGTTGCCGATATATTTAAGGTCGTGTCAAAAAACACCCAGGATTTTTTTGATTATATGCCTGGAGAAAACATTGAAGATAATATCCCCTACTTGAATTATAAAGAAAAAGATAAAATATAATCATGGATGAGTTGGAAAATAGAATTATAGTTGCAGGCGCTGGCATAAGTGGTATCAGAGCTGCTTTTGACCTTGCTGAAACAGGGCATAAGGTTCTTTTAATTGATAAAGCCCCCGGATATGGAGGCATCCTTCCCCAGCTGGATAACCAGTTTCCCGATGACCATTGCGGTATGTGCAAGATGCTGCCCATGGTGGTCAGAGACCCAGGCAGACAATTTTGTCTTAAAAAAGGACTTATTCACGAAAACATTGAGCTTATGCAGTGTTGTGAGATTAAAGATGTTACAGGTACACCTGGGAACCTCAATGTGCTGCTCAATAAAAAAGCAATTGGTATAAATTCTGATCTCTGTATCAATTGTGGTAAGTGTGAAGAAGTTTGCATGGTCACAACAACAGACAGTTTTAATGGACATTTGTCAAAGCGCAAAGCTGTCTTTTTTCCTGTGCCTTTTCAAATTCCCAACAACAGAACCATTGATGAAAAGGTGTGCACAAAATGTGGTGATTGTTTAAAAGTGTGCCCTGAAGATGCCATTGATCTCTCGTTTGAAAACAGGGAAGTTCATTTAAAAAATATCCCTGCTGTGATCATGGCAACAGGAAATAAGCTCTATGCCCCTTCTGATACAGACCTTTATGGATTTGGAGTCTTGAAAAATGTAGTAACTTCTATTGGGTTTGAAAGATTGATGAGTCAAAGCGGACCCACAGAGGGTAAGCCCTTGCGACCTTCAGACGGAAAAAGAATAGAGAAAATTGCCTGGATTCAATGTGTTGGATCACGGAATATTATGACTGGAAGTGATTATTGCAGCAGTGCATGTTGTATGTTTTCCCTTAAAGAGGCAGTGTTTGCAAAGACAAAGCTTTCTGACCCCTGCGAGACAACAATTTTTTATATGGATATGAGAACCCATGGAAGAGATTTTCAAAGATATCGGGATAAAGCTGTAAAAGAGCATGGAGTTAAGCTGGTCAGGTGCAGAGTACACTCTGTTGAGAAGGATTTTGATACAGGGGATGTGCGAATCTCTTACATGGATGAATCAGGGGATCAGATTGAAAAAACCTTTGATTTGATTGTGCTTGCAACAGGAAGAGATTCAAAGCAGGAATTTTCAGAATTTACTTCAAATAAAGCAGTGCATGTTATAAACAGAGAATTTGAATTTAAGGATATCTCTGAAACTGTTATTGAAGCAAGCAGTATAGTTTCAAATGTTGATACCCAAAGGGAGAGCTTTGGACCAAACAGGGTAAAACTCTCCTATGATGCTCCAAATTTTCTTGTAATTGTCTGTAATTGCAGCTCTAAAGAGAAAAGCAGGCTTGTATCAGATGAATTGATTCAACAAATTAATAAAAAGCCCGGTAACATAAAAACTTTGCTGCTTGATGCCATATGCAGTCAAAAAGGGTTTGAAGATTTAACAAAGCTGGCAGCAGACACTAAATATAATCGTTTGATTATTGTCTCCTGCACCAGTGACCTTTTTCGATCAAAAATTAATGCACTGGAAAAAAGAACAGGCATACATCGACATTATATTGATTTTGTGGAATTTGAAAACACCATGGATGAAGAGCAATTATTAAACAGAATAATTGCCTCACACGGCTCTCTTAAAACCAGGAATACATTGAAGGTTAGAAAAAAAGAGGCAATGAAAACTGCATTGATTATTGGTGCAGGACCTGCCGGACTTAGCGCTGCTGAGATTTTGGCTAACCATGACATCGGGGTGACTCTGGTTGAAAAGAATAAAGAGCCGGGTGGCAATCTTAAATTTATAACAGGAGCAGCAGAAATTTCTGAAGTAAATAAACTCTTATCCAGGGTAAAAGAGCTTGATAACATAACTATTATGTCAGAGTCAGAAGTTACTTCATACCATGGTACAGCAGGTAATTTCACCCTGTCCATTGGCAACCCTGACGGATTCACTGTATTGCCGGCAGGAGCCATTATACTTGCAACAGGTGGTACAAGAAAAGAGACCACTGCCTACGGATATGACAATAATAGAGTTATGACTCTTTTTGACCTGGAACAAAAAATAGAGGCAGTAGATTTTAAAGCCCGGCATATTGTGATGATTCAATGCGTACAATCAAGGGAAGAGCCAGATAATTATTGCAGCAGAATATGCTGTGTTAAAGCTTTGAAAACCGCAATTAAAATTAAAGAAAAAGATCCAGAGATCAAAGTGACCATACTCTATCGGGATATAATGACCTATGGCAACTCAGAAAAGATTTATACGCTGGCACGGAAAAACAAGATTGATTTTATAACCTTTTCAAGGGAGAAAAAACCAGTAGTCAAGGTTTTAAAAGAACACTCTCTGGTATCATTGCTTGATCCTGTGCTCCAGGAGCAGATAGAGATCAAGGCAGATATTGTATCATTATCAACCGGTGTTAAACCCTATGCAAACAATGATTTGTTTGAGCTTTTTGATCTTAACAGGACCCAAGATGGTTTTGTAAAAGAGGCAGATTATAAATGGCGCCCTGTTGATACAGGCAAAGAGGGGATTTTTGTCTGCGGTCTTGCCCGCATGCCCCAAAATGCATCAGAAGCAATGAAAGAGGGGCGTGCTGCTGCCATGCGAGCCCTTAGGATTTTGAGCAGGGATTTTATTGAAACACAATCTGTGACAGCCATGGTGAGACATGCAATTTGTTCTAAGTGTGAGCTTTGCATAGGTGCATGCCCCTTTCAAGCTCGTTTTATAGACCCGCAGTCAAATTTGATAGAAGTGGATGATGCTGCCTGCCAGGCATGCGGTACATGCGCTTCTGTATGTCCGAATAATGCAACTGTGATAAGCGGTTTTGAGGACAGTGGTGTAATGAATCAGATTGAAACCTTTATTTGAATAATTTTTTAACAGATAAGATAGAAGAATAGACAAGATATAAAGAGAAAAAAATATGTCAGTGAAAAACAGCGCACCTTTAAGATCAATTCAATCCATACCAGAGCTATGTCTCTCATGTGGCACATGTTCCGCAGGATGCCCCATGTCAGGAAAGTCAGGCTTTGACCCGAGAAAAATTGTACGCCTTGTAATACAGGAGCGTGAAAAAGAACTTATAGAATCTAATCTTCCATGGCTATGCACCATGTGCGGGAAGTGTGAATACGCTTGCCCCATGGGGATTAATATTGTAAATATTGTCCGGGAACTTAGAAAAAATGTGGAACGAGACAAAGTGCCGGGGCAGATCCATACAGGTGTTGAGCTATGCCTGAAAACCGGCAATAACATTGGTTTGCCCCTGGATGATTTTGAATTTATCATTGAAGATGTTGGTGAAGAGCTTGCTGAAGAAGAGGGATTTGAAGACTTTAAATCCCCCATTGACAAAAAGGGCGCCTCTCTTCTGCACACTCTCCATAACAAATTGGTCAATACCCAGAATGAAGATCTGGTGCACTGGTGGAAGATTTTCCATGCTGCAAAAGAGGACTTTACCATGACCAGTACAAACTGGGAGGGAGTGAACTGGGGATTGTTTTCCGGCGATGATGAGTCCATGAAATTGTTTGTGGGGCGTATTGTAGAACAGATGGACAAGCTTGGGATAAAAAACCTGATGTACCCGGAGTGAGGTCATGCATACATGGCGACCCGGTCGGGTCTCGAACAATGGTACCCAGAGTTTTTTAACAACCATAAAGCATTTACAGTTTTTGATCTTTTGATAGATTACATAAAAACAGGTAGAATCAAGCTTGACAAAAACAAGTTTAAAGAGAAAATAGCCTACCATGATCCATGCAACTACGGAAGAAAATCACAAGAGAAGTTTGGTCATGGATATTTTGAAGAACCCCGTTTTATTCTGGATCAGTTTGTTTCAAACTGGACAGATCTGTTCCCTTCTAAAGGCAATGCCTACTGCTGCGGAGGAGGCGGGGGAACAATGCTTACTCCTTTTGATGAAGAGCGCATGCATTACTCCAGAAAAAAAGCAGAACAGATAAGAGCTTGTAACCCTGATATGATTGTATTGCCATGCCACAGCTGCCATGGTCAGATCAAGCAGATTCTGACCCATTTTAAACTGCCTGAAATCAAAGTTAAATACCTCTGGGAACTGGTGGCAGATGCCTTGATAATTGAATAAAGGGCTGACTATTTAATCTTTTGTCATAATTTACCAAATATACTCCCACACATACCACCATGGCTTTTTTCTTTCAAAGTCACCGCTGGGGTGCGGTGTCACCATTTTTTCCGGATCCATCCTCTGTTGCATCTGTCTCTGTTTGGCAAAACTCTGCTGTTCTGAAAATTCTTCATACCGGGTGGTTGTTCTATTAAAAATATTTTTATTGATTTTTGCTGCCAGCAGATTGATTTCAGGGATGATTTTGTCCATTTTTGCTGCCTGACCAAAAAAGGGTTTTGAGGTTTTATCTATTGTATTGTAGATATTGGCATCAATGCTAAAGGAGTTGGCAAATTCAGTAATACTGCCTGTCAGGACATAGTCAGAGTTGGTTGCTTTTGCAATTGCAGATAGAAGCTTATTGTTTGGAAGATTGTTGTTCTTTTTAAGAGCATTATTGACTATACGTTTATTGGTAATTGCGGTGTGATCTGCCCAGGAAAGTCTTGAGGAAAGCATGTGATCAATACCGTATTTAATATGGTTTATATCTTTTCCAGAGTGGATTTCAAAAGGGAGGATAGCAATTTTTTTAACACCATTTGCCCAAAGCCCATTAAAATTTGCAAAGCTGCAAATAATAACAAGAGACAATATAATTGTTTTGCTCAAATATTTAATTTTCGGCATTTTAATTTTAGCCCTCTAATTTAATTTTAATAATTTTAGTAATGATTTTCGGGTCGGCTTTGCCTTTGGTTTTCCCCATGACCTGCCCCATAAAAAAACTGAAAAGTTTTGTTTTACCAGCTTTATATAGTTCAACCTCTTTTGGGTTCTTGTCAATTATTTCAGCAATAATAGCCTCAAGCCCTGCCTCATCTGAGACCTGTTCAAGGTTTTTCTCTTTTACTATTGATAAAGGATCTTTTGATAAAGGATCTTTTTTGTCTGTTTCAACCATCTCTTCAAAGATAGTTTTTGCCCCTTTAATATTTATTGTGTTGTTTTCCAACAGTTTTAATAATTTTGCAAGGGAGTCAGCTGAGACAGGGGATGCATCAATGGTTATGCCTTTAGTGTTAAGCATACCAAGTATTGTGGTCATTATCCAGTTGCTTGCCTGTTTAATATCTGAAAGATCTTTTATTGTCTTTTCAAAATAATCTGCAAGTTTTCTGGAAGATGTCAAGACTTTTGCATCATATTCAGGAATGGCAAAATCATTTACAAACCTTGCTTTTTTTTCATCTGGAAGTTCAGGCAGGGTGGCTTTAACATCTTGTATCCATTTGTCATCCACAATCAAGGGGACAAGGTCCGGGTCGGGAAAATACCTGTAATCATGGGCATCTTCTTTTGAGCGCATGCTGTTTGTCTTATTTTTATCAGGGTCCCATAATCGTGTTTCCTGGATCACTTTTTTGCCATCTTCAAGCAGATATCCCTGGCGCTCAATTTCATAATTGATTGCTTTTTCAACATTTTTAAAGGAGTTTAAGTTTTTAATTTCAGCGCGTATACCAAACTTTTCTGTACCTTTAACACGAAGGGAGATGTTTGCATCACATCGAAATTGTCCTTTTTCCATATTTGCATCACAGACATCACAGTATTTTAAAATCATATGAAGTTTTTTCAAATATTGCGCAGCCTCTTTTGCCGATCTTATATCAGGCTCGCTTACTATCTCAACCAGGGGGATTCCAGTTCTGTTTAAATCCACCATGCTTGTGCCTCTGTTATTGTCATGGGTGAGTTTACCAGCATCCTCTTCCATGTGAATTCTTGTGATGCCTATTTTCTTATTATCAATGTTGAGAAAGCCGTGTTCTGCAATGGGAAAGGCATATTGAGAAATTTGATACCCTTTGGGGAGATCCGGGTAAAAATAATTTTTTCTGTCAAACCTGCTCTTATTTGCAATTTTACAATTTGTTGCAAGGGCAGTTTTTATGGCAAGCGTTACAGCTTGTTTGTTCAATACTGGTAAAACTCCTGGCATTCCTGTACATACAGGGCAGGTGTTTGTATTGGGGGGGTTGCCAAATGTTGTGGGACACCCACAAAATATTTTTGTTTTTGTTTTGAGTTGTGCGTGGACCTCAAGACCAATAACCGATTCAAACATTAATATCACATACCTTTGAAATTATTATTTTATTCATATAAAATAAGTTTTATATTTATAACCTTGATTATATTATTTGGCAATAATATTTTTTTTGTTGAAATCATAATCATAAAAATATATTTAATAGTGCACTCTATTATATTAATAACTTTTAAAGCAAAGGCAACTGTTTAGATGAAATTTTTTCTTTGTGTGATAGGAATGGTAATGGTTGTGGAGGGCTTACCTTATTTTGCAGCTCCAGATAAGATGAAAAATATGATAAGCATGCTCGTGGAACTCCCGGATAAATCTTTAAGAGGGTTTGGAGGATTTCTTATGATATTTGGTGTTCTAATTGTTTATATTGGAAAATATCTGGTTTAATGTATCAACTTAAAAGTTATGATTTTGACCTGCCTGAAAAATTAATTGCTCAAAAGCCTGTTGGGAACAGGGATGGTTCCAGGCTGCTGCATTTAAAAAAAAAGACCGGTCTTATCTCACATTATAAGTTTAAAAACCTGATTGATCTTTTAAAAGAAGATGATCTGCTGGTAATAAATGACACTAAAGTTATTCCGGCAAGGCTTAAAGGGAAAAAAGAGACCGGAGGAAAAGTTGAAGTTTTAATAATTGATTTTACTAAAGCTCTGAAAAGTTTTGATAAAAATCCTTATTTTGAGTGTGATTGCCTGGTAAAAGCTTCAAGAAGCCCTAAACAAGGCACCAATCTGTTTTTCCAACATGGATTAGAAGCAGTTGTTGTTGAAAACAGAGGAAAGATTTGTAATATCAGGTTTATGAATAACTTGAAAAATAGTGAAACTTTTCTTGATATTTTGTACAAAATTGGAGATATACCTCTGCCACCATATATAAAAAGAGATAAAGGTAAAGCTTTAGAGTCCGATAAAGAGCAGTATCAGACAGTGTATGCACAAAAGGAGGGGGCAGTTGCCGCGCCCACTGCAGGACTTCATTTTACAGATAAGCTTATGGGAGCTCTTTTAGATAAGGGAGTTGAAATCGCAACCATTACACTCCACGTGGGATATGGGACGTTTGTTCCTGTAGAGGTTGAAGATATCAGGGATCACAATATCCACTCTGAATTTTTTTTAGTTTCCAGGGAGACAGCCCAAAAGATTAACAGAGCAAAGGATGATAAAAGAAGGGTCATAACAGTGGGTACTACAACCATGCGGACATTGGAATTTATTGCAGATAAAAGTGGTAGGGTAAACCCTGGTCAGGGAATGTGTGATATTTTTATCTATCCAGGATATGATTTTAAGTGTGTCAATGGTATGATAACCAATTTTCATCTGCCAAAATCAACGTTGATGATGCTTGTTGCAGCCTTTGCAGGTAGTAAAAATATTTTTAATGCCTATAAAACTGCAATAAAGGAGAAATACAGATTTTTCAGTTTTGGCGATGCCATGCTGATAGAGTAATTGATAAAAATTATGTTTGAATTTACAGTTAAGAATAAAAGCACACAAACAAGGGCGCGCACAGGGGCAATTCAATGCTCAAGGGGCAAAATTGAAACCCCTATATTTATGCCGGTGGGAACCGTTGGATCAGTCAAGTCTTTAACTTCTGAAGATCTTGATAGCTGCTCGGCAAAGATTATTCTAGGCAATACCTATCATCTCTATTTAAGACCTGGATGTGATGTGATTGAACATGCAGGAGGGCTGCACAGGTTTATGAACTGGGACAAACCAATGCTGACAGACAGTGGAGGATTTCAGTTTTTCTCCCTTGCAAAACTTGCAAAATTCAGTGATAAAGGTGTATCATTCCAATCCCATATTGATGGGTCAAGACATTTTTTCTCTCCTGAAAAGGCCATTGAGATTCAAATGATACTTGGTTCTGATATTATGATGTCCCTGGACTGGTGCATTGGGTATCCGGCAAATGAGAAAGATACAATAGAAGCTTTAGATAAAACCACAATGTGGGCCGAGAGAGGGTATGAATACTGGCAGGAGCAGAGAAAAATCAAAAGTTCAAAAAATTCTCTTTTTGCCATTGTTCAGGGAGGAATGTATCCAAAATTGCGTTCCTTGTCAGCAAGTCAGCTTTCCGGGTTTGATTTCCCCGGGTTTGCCATTGGTGGATTAAGTGTGGGGGAGCCAAAGGATTTAATGTATGAAATGGCAGATTATACTTTGCCTCTATTAAAAGAGGATAAGCCCAGGTATATAATGGGTGTTGGGACCCCTGAAGACTTAGTTGAACTTTCAGGAATGGGTGCAGATATGTTTGATTGTGTTATGCCGTCGCGCAATGCCAGAAATGGCATGCTTTTTACATCAAGGGGTAATATTAATATTCCCAATGCAAAGTATAAATTTGATACAAACCCTCTGGATGAAAGCTGTTCATGCTATACGTGTAAAAATCACTCAAGGTCTTATTTGAGACACCTTTACAAGTCCAGAGAATTATTGAGTTTCAGGCTCAATACAATACATAATATTTATTATTATCTTGATCTTATGGGAAAAATCAGGCAAGCAATTAATGAAGATTGTTTTTTAGAATTTAAAAAAGATTTTTATTTAAAAAGAGGAGAGATTTAAATGACCATTGCAGCAAATATTGATGAGTTAATGGAAAAGTCATCATGGATTAGAAAAATGTTTGAAGCTGGAGCAAAACTTAGAGCAGAGCATGGAGCTGGGAATGTATTTGATTTCAGTATTGGAAATCCAAATTTAAAACCGCCAAAAGAGTTTCAAGAAGCCCTTGAAAAAGTTGCAGCTGACAACAGTGAGGGCATCCATGGATATATGCCGAATATGGGGTTTCCCCATGTAAGGCAAGCCATTGCAAAGACAGTTTTAAGAGATCAGGGTGCTGATGTTACAGGGGAAGATATTATTATTACATGTGGTGCTGCAGGAGGTCTTAATGTAATTATAAAAGCATTAATAAATCCCGGCGAAGAGATTTTAGTTACAAGACCTTTTTTTGTTGAATACACTTTTTATGCACAAAATCATGGTGGAAACCTTGTAACTGTTCCTGCCAATAAAGATTTTTCCCTTAATCTTGATGAGATGGAGAAGGCTATTTCTGACAAGACAAGAATTGTTCTTGTTAATTCCCCCAATAACCCCACAGGACAGATTTATACAAAAGATGAACTTGATAAGTTAGGTGAGCTTTTATTAAAAAAGAGCAAAGAGTATGGTAAGGTCATTTATCTTGTTTCCGATGAGCCATACCGAAAGATAGTTTTTGAAGATATTGAAGTTCCTCCCATGTTCTCATGTTATGCAGACACCATTGTTGCAACATCACATTCAAAGGATTTATCACTTCCCGGCGAGAGAATCGGATATATTACCATTGGACCTGATACCCAGTATAGAGAGAAACTCAGGGCAGCCATGGCATTGACAAACAGAATACTTGGTTTTGTAAATGCACCCTCAATCATGCAGAGAGTTCTTCCATATATTCAGGATGCAAGTGTAGATATTGATGCATATAAGAGAAAAAGAGATATGCTGTGTGAAGGTTTAGCTGAGACAACCCTTGAGTTCATTGTCCCTCCTGGGACATTTTATATTTTTCCAAAATCCCCCATTAAAGATGATGTGAAGTTTGTGCAGATGCTGCAGGATGAATTGATTCTTGCAGTTCCAGGAAGCGGTTTTGGCAAGCCCGGATATTTCAGGCTTTCATTTTGTGTGGATGATGAGACAATTAAAAATTCCATTCCAGCATTTAAAAGAGTGATGGACAAGGTTTAATATTATGCATGAGATGGGTATTGCCGAAAAAATAGTTGAAATTGCCCTTGAATCCATCCCTGGGGATATGGAAAACCCAAAGGTTAAAAAAATGAACCTGAGGATAGGCAGATTTGCATCTGTTGTGGAAGACAGCCTCAGGTTCTGTTTTGAAATCATTGTGAAAGATACTCCCCTGGAAGATACAGAGCTTGTAATAGAAAATGTTCCTGTTAAAGTACATTGTAATAAGTGTGAGTTTGAGTGGGAAGTGGACAATCCCATTTTCAAATGTCCTGAATGTGAAGCAACTGACCTTGAAATGCTTTCAGGAAGAGAGATTGATATAGAATCCATTGAGCTTGCAGATTAATAAAGGGAAAAAGAGGTCTGAAAAGGAATTAAAATGGAGATAAACATTCAAAAAAGAGTGCTTGAAGCCAATAAAAACGAGTCAGAAAGACTAAAAGATTTTTTTAAAGAGAAAAACGTTTTTGTTTTAAATGTCATGAGTTCACCAGGTTCAGGCAAGACTGAAACTCTGGTGAAAACTGTTAACAGAATAATGCCAGAAATTCGCACTGCAGTAATTGTGGGTGATATCTGTACAACCAATGATGCTGATCGTCTGGAATCTACAGGTGCAGATGTAACCCAGATAAATACAGATAAGTTTGGCGGAGACTGTCACCTTGCAACCCATCTTATTGAGTCCTGTGCAAAAGAGTTTGATCTTGACAATATAGATCTTTTGATTGTTGAGAATATTGGGAATCTGGTCTGCCCTGCTGAGTTTGATATTGGCGAGGATGCAAGAACCGTTGTCTTAAGTGTAACCGAGGGTGAAGATAAACCTTTAAAATATCCTTTGATGTTCCGCCTTGCCCACAGTGCAATCTTAAACAAGATTGATCTTCTGCCCTATCTTGATTTTGATATTGATGAGGCTGAAAAAAGTATTAAAGAGGTTAATCCTGATATGCCGATTTTTAGAATATCTGCTACAAAAGAGCAGGGGTTTGACCCATGGATTGCATGGCTTAAGCAGATGGTTGCAGCCAAAATTTCAAAGTAATTTAAATCCCCTGGCAGGGGAGAGATTTTTGTACTGAATTAACAGCAGGTTTTTTTACAAAAGCCTTGGGGAAAATTATTATGGAAAGGAAAAGAGCTGCCTTTAGAGGCACATGGTATCCTGAAACCAAAAAAGAGTGTGAATCCAAGGTCAGAAAATATTTAAAAGATGATAAGGGCATTATTAAAGGAGATTTTTCAGGCTGTATTGTCCCCCATGCAGGCTGGTATTTTTCAGGCTCAATTGCATGCAGAACCATAGCTTCGCTTAATCAAAACAGGGATATTGATGCTGTTGCTGTTTCAGGACTTCACATGCATGGTTCAGACTCTCCTCTGCTTCTTGGATCTGGATTGTGGGAGACACCCTTTGGAGATATTGACATCCATGAAGAGCTTGGTTCAAGCATAATTGCACATGCCGGGGCTGAAGGTATCAAAATCATAAGGGAATCAACTCAAACTTTTCCTGAAGAGAATACCATTGAGCTGCAACTTCCCTTTATTAAATATTTTTTTAAAAATACCCCCATTGTCCCCCTGGGTGTTCCGCCGGGCAGGGCTGCAATCAAAACAGGTATTGCAGTCTTTAATGCTGCAAAAGATCTTAAGCTTAATATTGCTGTAATAGGTTCAACTGATCTTACCCATTATGGGCAATCTTTTGGATTTACTCCTGTTGGGGGTGGAAAAAAAGCGTATGAGTGGGTGAAAAATGAGAATGATGCAGATGCTGTAAAAGCATTAATTGCAATGGATGCAGATCAAATCATCAAAACCAGTACTTTAAACCACAACATGTGCTGTTCCGGAGCTGCTGCTGCAACTGTAACAATTTGTAAAGAGCTGGGCTTAACACAGGGGGTTAAGGTTGAATATGCTTCAAGTTATAATAGATCACCAGGGGACAGCTTTGTAGGCTATACTGGTATTTTGTTCCAATAGGTTTGTTCTGTCAATACAGTCATGCCAGGACTGCGTTAATTATCTCCTGCAATTCACTCAATTTATACGGTTTGGCAATGGCAGCTTTAAAGCCATGTTTTTGATAATCAGCCATGACCGGACTATTTGAATAACCGCTTGAAACAACAACTTTCGCTTTGGGATTAATCTTTAAAATATCTATTATTGCATCCTTGCCACCCATGCCTCCGGGAATTGTTAAATCCATTATAATCATATCAATGGGTTGATCACTTTGAAGATGCTCTTTAAAGACGGCAATGGCTTCTTTGCCATCTTTGGTCATAATCGCCTCATGGCCAAGATGCCCGAGCATTTTTTCAACTAAATTCAAAATATGTTGTTCATCATCCATGATTAATATTCTGGCTTTACAATTACTCCTGGGCAGAGTAACTTTTTTAACTGGTTGCTCAGGGCTTTGTTTATTTTTTGATGCAGGTAAATATATGGTAAAAACAGCTCCTTTAGAAGGCTGTGACTCAACAAAAATATGACCAGCATGCTTCTTGATTATAGAATGTGTTATTGCCAGACCAAGACCGCTTCCTCCCTTCCAGGTTGAAAAGTACGGGTCAAATATTTTATCTATATGATGTTCAGGGATTCCGTCACCATTATCTTTAATGGTTATTTTGATATATGACATATTTGATATGCCAGCCAGGTCTGAATCTATTGTGATATCAGAGATATTAGAGCATTTGATCGTAACTTTACCACCTTTTGGCATGGCATTGCGGGCATTCATGGTTATGTTCTGAATAACCTGGCTCATCTGCCCTGTGTCAATATCAACAAGCCAGAGATCTTCAGGGATAGAGAAATGGCATGCAACCTTGCTGCCCAATAGAATAAAGTTTGCCGACTCAATGATTACCTCCTTAATAAATGTAGTCTCTTTTACAGGGTCACCACCCCTTGAAAAGGTCAGAAGTTGTTGAGTCAGCTCCTTTGCACGGTGGGAAGCTTTTTCAGCTTTTTGCAAGAGATCTGCTGCCTTATTATCAGGATCAAGGTATGTTTCAGCAAGGTTAATGTTCCCAAGAATTACCGTAAGAATATTATTAAAATCATGGGCAATACCACCGGCTAATACACCAACAGATTCAAGTTTTTTGATTTTGAGAAGTTCTGCATCATATCTTTTCTCTTTTGTGATGTCTCTGAACACAAGGATAATTCCAGTTATATCACCTTCAGGACCAATGATTGGAGCAGCACTGTCGGCTATATTTCTGTGGGTTCCATTCCTGGCGATAAGAATTGTATGTTCCTCTAAAGTAACAATCTTGCCCGAGGTTAAAACTTTGTTCAGAGGATTGGCACAAGGATGACCTGTCTTTTCATCTATAATATTAAAAACATCTACCATGGATTTGCCCAGAGCCTCTTCTTGATTCCATCCAGTTAATGTTTCAGCAACTTCATTGATTAAGACAATCTTGTTGTTAAGATCAGTGGTGATAACTCCGTCACCTATTGATCGAAGGGTGATATTTAATTGCTCCCGCTCTGCAACTGCTTCACGCCGGGAGGCTGAAATCATCTCATTGGCTATTTTAAGCTCTCTGTTTTTCTCTTTGATACGCTGCTGCTGTTCAATGGTTTCGAAAAGTATGACATCATTTATTTGTTGTTTGATGTTTGCCCGAATGAGAAACACGACACTTATAAACAAGGAGAGGCATGTGATAAGCATACCAGAGAAAAGAATTTTAGGATTATAGGTCCCTAAAACTTTCTGCTTTAAAAGAAGTTTAATTACTTCAAATGGTAATTGGGTTGGTTTATCAATAAAAATCAGATAATGTTTTTTTGAGCTTGTACATATAAAAGTATTAATTTGATTTAAGATACTCTGGTTGATTTTCTCCAGTGAAATTGAAGGACTGCCAGTTTGAGAAAAGGGTACAATAATAGATTTGGAAGGCTCATTATTGGTAACTAGGAAAAATCGTTCCACATCCTGAAGCTCAGATGTCCTGAGGAACTGATCAAACAGAATATGGTATGGAATCCATGCAATCAAGTGGCCTGCGATTCTCTTTTTAAATATACATGGTGCTGATATTGTTAAATAATCAGGATAATTCTTGTCATGACTTATATGAATATGATCAGGAGGTGATTTTATTTTGTGTATGGTATTTTTACCAGAAGTATTGTTAAATTCAGGGGTTTTTTTTTCCACAAGTTTATGTCCATGATTATCCTGGAACAAGAGTCGTGGAAATATTGTTTTATCTTCCAGTGTATGGTGTTGTTGAAAAGAGCCAAGCTGTCTTTTGATATTGTTAAGGCTGACTAAGAGTCCGTACTGCATGCTCATTCCCAGAGCCTTGTTTTCAAAAAAAGTTCTAATGGTACGGTCAAGGGCAAAACCTTTAATATCATTCTGGCATTGTAGCAGAAAAGACGTCATATTTTTGCTGGCGGTCTTGAAACTATCTTCAGCCCGCTGAATTGCGTTTAATTTTATTTCAACCTGGGCCTGATAGTTGGCATACATGATCCAAAAAACAAAGACCAGTACAAAAATAGTGGCAAATCCATATGTTGTTTTCTTTGTAAGTTTTGTCTTTAGTGGTACCATAAGTTTATCTTGGCTATTTTTTAAGGTCTTTGAAAAAATCCGGATAAAATTGAAAGGCTAAAGGGTAATATTTTTCTACCAGCTTGTGCATTGTTCCACTGTTTTTTAATTCAAACAAAAATTTATTAAACTCGTTTTTTAACACTGGGGCATCCTTGGTAAAACCAACGCCCATGCCCTGAAACTCCGAAATAGGACCAATAACTTTTATCATGCTGCCCCATTTTTCTATGGCAACCAGTGCATTGGGGGTGTCTATCAAGGTTGCTTCGGCAAAACCTTGAATTATTGCAGGTGTCAACTCGCCAAGGTTGCCTGGAAAATATTCAATCTCGGCTCCGGTCCCGGTTAAATCATATAACCCGGCATCAAGACATGTGTTCTCTTTGCTTAATATTTTTAAACCTTTAATCAATGTCTTTACTGTTAAAATGTCCTGGCAGATATCTTTGCTTGGAGTGATTGGTTTGATTTTTGAATCTGATCTGGCAATCAACCAGACCTGGGTTGGAAAGGTTGGATCTGAGTAATTAATTATTTTCTCTCGCCAGGGTAATATTGTCAAACCATTGGCTATAATATCACCCCTTGGAGTGGTTGTCCCAAGAATTTCAATCTCCTCTTCATCATGTTTTATTTTAATACCGGTGAGGTCGGTAATGACTGTGGCAAAAGTGGTTGGAACATGCTGATACTGCACACCAAGGTGTTGGGCAAACATCTGCATTAACTCAGTATCAAGGCCATCTCCAGCTCCAGTGTTGAAATTGGCATAATAGACTCCAAGATGGCGCAGGGTCCCCTGTTTTTTTATCTGTTCTAATGTTGAGGCTAAAACCATTTGACTAAACAGCAGGGAGATTACTATTATCAGAGAAGTTCTTTTTATCATATTAAAGACTATTCCTTTACATAATAAAAATTTGATAATTTAGAATACCAGGAACACTTTCATATTAGATGATCAATAATTTAATATCAAGGAGAAAATTCTGGCTTGAAAATAGGTGTCAGCCTCTCTTTTTATCAATATTATCTATTAGCTTTCATCACTGCCCTGGCTGGCATTTAGAGAGTACCAATCAATTTTTCTTGTAATATACATTATAATACCCAGTACAAGCAATAAGCCAATGCTGCCCATTATTAAAGCATAATCTTCTAATTGCAGTACTATATACAGATAGGCATATAAGATAAATAAAATACCAGACAGCATTAAAGTAAAATAATTACTTTTTAAAATTCCTTTTGAATACCCGGCAATTAAAATTGTTATTGTTGATGCAGATATGAGATATGCATAGTTAAAATTCAGATGTTCTGAAATTGATAACAGAAGAACATAAAACAGAAGGATTCCTAAACCTATTAAAATATATTGTATGGGGTGGATTCTTTTTTTATTGATAATTTCTGTAAAGAAAAAAGCTGCAAAGGTAAAAAGGATAAACATGATTGCATATTTGGATAACCGAATGGATTTTTGATACACATTTGCAATAATAAGCAGTTTTAACCCGAATGATGACTGATTGACCTTATAGTGATTCCCGGTCCAGTATTGTGGATAGTTTCTATTGAGATGTAGAATTTTCCAGCTTGCAGAGAACCCGTTTGAGTCTATTTCTCTTTTAGTCGGGAGAAATGATCCGTTAAAACTTGGAGATGTCCAGTCTGATTTCAGGCTGACTGTAGTTGATTCTGCAACAGGAGTAAAGTGGATCAGCTCACTGCCGTTTAAATTGAGCTGAAACGAGAAATTATTATCTTTAATACCAGGCAGTAAAGGTATGGCACTCATAACGCCTGATGCTGCAAGATCAGTTGTTTTCAAGCCCGGGTCAGCTCCATATTGTCTCTTATTAAATGTTATGGTTATATTCTCTTTAATCCCCCTCATATCCGAAATACCAACTGAAAAGAGTGCCTTTTTCCATAATAAATTGTCAGGATTGATATTTAACTGGTTAAGTGTTGGAATTGTAAAATTGCCGCTTATATTCAGTTGAGAGTTATATAAAACAGCTTCATAAATGCTTCTATACCTGATTTCAGGGTGAATTTTTCCAGAGATGTTCAGTTTTTCAGGCAGAAGATGCAGATATTCAATTTTATATTTTGTTTTATCATTTTTGTCTTTGTAAAAGGTTTTAAATGGAATGGTGAAGAATGGTCCTGTAATGGTCTGGCTGTTGCCCCACTTCTGGTTGATTTCATTTACCACACTATTCCTCCGTGCCTGCCTTTCCCTCATCACCGATGAGACCATGGATGTTGGAATCAGTAAAACAAGGACTATGATCCCAATGGAAAAAATTTTTAATGTTGCAGAGTTGCGAATGAAGTCTGCAGCTCTTTTATAAGTATCATGCGTATTCATGGGTTTACCCTCTTAATCTTAATGGTTAATCTTAACACTCTTTAAACTTGCTCCTACTGAAAAATTCAAAAATTATTCAACATCGTAAAATCAGTGGTGATTTAAATCAGCAGTATTTTTATTATGGGCACTATAATACTCCCAAAAGTTTTAAGCCGTCTTTAAAAAGAATAAATGCCAAAACAGACAATATAAGTCCTAAAAAACGCATTATGAATATGTATACATTGCCAGCAAGAAAAGTTTTTGATTTACCAGCTAATATTGCCAATAGAATTTTAGACCCGACAAGGCAAACATAAAAACTGCCAAGAAAAGCAAAGGGAGAAATCATGCCCTGATTCATTGCCCTTGTCATGGTCGGAGCACCAACACTGAACCAGAACAGATAAGGGTGAGGGTTCAGCACATTTACTAGTATACCTTTTGCTAGTGATTTGGGTTTTGTCTTTTTCAGATTCAGTTCAACTCCCTCTGTTCGTATACTTTTGATGCCCATAAATAAAATAAGAACCCCACCGATTAATGAGATTACTCCTAAAATATGGTGGAAACTGGATAACTTTACCAAAACAAATAGAGTTAAAATTATTATTGGTAAATCAGTGATAAAAGGGGCAAGAGCAACCTTGATACCTGATTTGATATCATGTTCAAGGGTTTCAGAAATCACAAGTGTTAAAAGAGGACCCGGAGCAAACCCTGCGGATAAACCCAGTATTATTCCCATGGTCAAAAAATTAATCATTATCTGTTACCAGACACTTTTATGTTTTACCGGTTTTATCAATCTGATGAATGGCTCCCATTATTCGTGCCACAGTTTTCTCTTTACCAAGGGCAAGAATCATTTCAAAAATTCCAGGGCTCACATTTGTTCCGGTCAAGGCTACTCGTATCGGCTGGGCAATTTTCCCAAATCCAAGTTGAGTTTCATCCATGATTTTTTTAAATACTGTTTCAAGATTCTCCTGGGTGAAGTCATTGATCATTTCAATATAATCAGCAGATTTTTTCATAACTTCAATATTTTCAGGTCCCAGGTTTTTTCTCTTTACTTTTTCATCAAATTCAACCTCATCAGCATAGTAAAAAGCAATACTGTCAGCCATTTCAATAAGGGTTTTACTCCTTGGTTGAAGAGTTACTATGGCATTTTGTGTGAACTTATCATTTTCAGCTTTGATATTGTTTGTCTCCAGCAGAGGAATGAGTTGTTCTGCAAGTATGGCAGGGGAAGTTTTCTGGATATGTTTTGAGTTAAGGCTTGAAAGTTTGGCAAGATCAAACATTGAAGCTGATTTACCAAGGTTTTTCAGTGAAAACTTTTCCACGAGATCATCCCGGGTGAAAAATTCCTGGTCGCCATGGGACCATCCAAGTCTTACAAGATAATTGATCATTGCATCGGCAAGATAGCCCATGTTTTTGTACTCACCCACAGACATTGCTCCATGCCTTTTACTTAAACGTGCTTTGTCAGCACCAAGCACCATGGGTACATGACCAAAAACAGGAAGGTCAGCTCCAAGAGCATCATAGATCAATATCTGTTTGGGTGTGTTGATAAGATGGTCATCTCCCCGGATAATAGTGTTGATTCCCATGGTAATGTCATCAACAACAACAGCCAGATTATACATGGCAGAGCCGTCACTCCTCTGGATTATAAAGTCATCGATTTCTCTGTTCTGGAATGATGTGGAACCTTTAACAACATCATCAACAATAGTTGTCCCTGTGGCAGGGGTTTTTAGCCTGACAACTGAACTTTCACCCTTGGGAAGGTTTGCTTTTCTGCATTTTCCATCATACATGGGCTTTTTACCAGCGGCTTTTGCCTTTGCCCGCATGATATCGACCTCTTCAGGTGTACAATTGCAATAATAGGCATGCCCCTGGTCCATGAGTTTTTTTATATATTCTTTGTGAATATCAGAACGCTCACTTTGAAAATAGGGACCTTCATCCCAGTCAATGCCGAGCCATTCAAGGGATTCTATAATTGCTGCAACAGACTCTTTTGTTGATCTTGCCTTGTCAGTGTCTTCGATTCTTAAGACAAACTTACCATTGTTTGCCCTTGCATAGAGCCAGTTAAAAAGTGCTGTGCGTGCTCCGCCTATATGAAGATAACCACTGGGGCTTGGTGGAAATCTTGTGATAATCTGATCCATATTGTCTCCAAATCTTCCTAGTGTTGATCATGCATTAAAAAACATTTACTAATTATCATATAATCAACTTTACAGCAATGAAGGTTTGGAGACTTCAATTATTTATTACAATGCCTTGACAGCTTGTTCTAAAGCAGACAAGTCATCCTTGTCAGGATGTCCCACAGCATCACCTGCAGCCCCTATCCATTGAGGTGGCTCAGGCTTTTGTTTTACTTTTTCAAGGACCTTTGGGTTTACCTCTCCCTGGCATGTAAATACTCCTGTAATATCATTTCCCTTTAATAATTTTCTGGCATGGTCAATAGCATTTTTCACATGATCAGATCCTTTTGCTGCTCCATGGGTTGCAAAAAGAAAAATCTTAAAACCGTCACCTGTTTTCTCTAAAAACTCAAGGGTTTTTGGATCTGGTTTTCCTGCCTGGAACCAGAAGCCAATAAAAATTGTATCATAGCCTTTAAGGGAAGGAGCCTTGTCAATAGAAGACAACTCTTTTTCACCATCCAGGGTTTCATAAATTACATCAGCAAGTTTTTTTGTGTTTTCAGTCTGACTGGAATAAATAATTAATGATTTCATTTTTTCCTCCACTATTATTTGTTAATTAAAATTTTAAGAACCATACTGTTTTGAACTATATTTTTTTTATAAGCTGATTAGCTGCTGTTAATAAAGGGTCCCAAACCGGACCAAATGGTGGTGCATAGGCAAGGTCTGCTTTGGAAAAATCTTCAACGGTCATTTTGTTATGTAAGGCAATTGCAACTGCATTGATCCTGTGGGCAACACCTTCTTTTCCAACCATCTCGCATCCAAGCAGGCAACCTGTTTTCCTGTCTGCTGTCATGTTGATGTGAATTGGTGTGGAACCTGGATGCCCATGGGCCCGGGACCTTGTTTTGACATAATTATCAACCGGATCAAATCCTGCCTCTTTTGCCTCCTTAAAGTTTAATCCTGACCTGGCCACCTCAAGGGAAAAAACTTTAAATACAGATGTCCCGACAATTCCATGGAGTCTGGTCTTAATACCACAAACATTGTCAGCAACTGCCCATCCTGCTCTGTTTGCCCGCAGGGCAAGAGGGATCCAGCACTTATTGTTTGTGACCATGTGATAGGCATCGGCACAGTCACCTGCTGCATAGATGTTTTCATCTGATGTTTTAAGCTGCCTTGTAACTGCTATTGATTCTGCGATTCCAAGGTCAAGACCTGCATGTTTAGCAAGATCACTGCATGGTCTTACACCCATTGCCACAAGAATCATATCAGCTTCCAAAGTCATGTTATCACATATAACCTTTACTCCCTTATCTGCTGCATCGACTGAGTCCGCTGAATTTATGGATTCGATCTTTTTAATTTGTGAGCCTGAAAAAATCTCAACACCCTTACTGGTAATTTCGTCATAAATAACATCTGAAAGGTTTGAATCAAGCCAGGGCATAAAAACAGGTCCTGGTTTTACCATGGTTGTCTTAACACCTCTTTTGCTGAAAGCTTCACACATTTCAAGGGCAATGTAACCCATACCGATAATAACAGCTTTTTTTACCTTGTTTTCCAAAATATAGGATTTTATCTGTTTGCCATGTTCAAGACTTTTTAAGACCTTTACCTGGGGCAGGTCACTTCCTTGTATATTTGGGATTAGAGGCACTGCGCCCGTGGCAATAAACAACTTGTCATAATTTAAATTAAAGGAATTTCCCTCCATGGTTTTTCCTGAAACTGATTTGGAATCACGGTCTAGGGCAGTGACCCTGTGCCCTGTTAAAAGGTTTATCTTGTTTTTTTCAATAAAAACCTCAGCCTTTCTTACAACCAGTTTTTCCATATCCCTGGCAGGGTCAGCAATATTATATGGCATACCACAGGCACTGTAAGAAACATCGCGGGTCTGCTCCAGCACAACAACATCAATATCTGGTTTTTTTCTCTTTGCTCGGCTTGCTGCACTCATACCTGCAGCATCACCACCTATAATAACAAATTTCATACCATCTCCTTGTGATTTTCAAAACATTGTTAATAATAAAATATATCAATATGTATGCCAAAATTTATATTGTCCAATGGATTCAATGTGAACCTGTTGAAAATAATGACAAAAGCATTTTATAATAAAAATAGAGAATTTGAAATATTGAGTTATTTGAAAATAAAGCCCCGGCAAGTAGCGCTACCATAACGTTACTCAGGCTGAATTTAGACTTTTCAAATACAAAATTTCATTTTAATAATTTTTTAAAATTTTATTAACCCTTGTGTTTAACAGTGCCTTGAATGTTTAAATTTTTTTTGTCAATAATTTTTTCTATTATGGCATCAAGCTTGCTATTTTGCTTTATGGACAGCGATTAATAGACACTTACAAATATTCTATTTGAGCTTAAGTTCATCTGTATCAGGGTTTAAGGTTTAATAAAAATTTATTTCAGAAAAGGAGCAAACTGTGCATGCAACAATCCAGAAACCAATAAAAGAGATAGTAAAGCATATCATGCCCAATGAAAAAGTATTTGTTGTGGGTTGCAATAATTGTGCGTGGAAATGCCACTCAGGTGGTGAAGATGAAACTAAAATGATGGCAGAACGCCTGGAAAAAAGAGGTATCAAAGTGACTGGATACACAGTGCCGGGTCCCCAGGGCATGTCGCTCTGCAAGCTATCACATACAAAAAAGGTATTATTGGAAGATTATGGTGAAGAGGTAAAGAATACAGACTCTTTTCTTATTTTAGGATGCGGTCAGGGAGTCCATACTGTTATTGATGCAACTGATGGCGGGATGGTTCACCCCGGATGTGATACTATTTTTGGTGGTGAAACTGTTTCAGATACTGAGATTGAGGAGTTTTGTTCCCTTTGCGGTGACTGTGTAATTGAATATACAGGAGGTCTGTGCCCAATGACCCTATGTTCCAAACAACTGCTCAACGGGCCCTGCGGAGGAGCAGAAAATGGTTGCTGCGAAGTTGATGCAAACCGTGACTGTGGTTGGATATTGATTTATGAAAGGCTTAAAAAACTCGACCGCCTTGATCTTCTTGAACCATATCAGCCTGCCAAAAATAATTTAAGGAGGGCTCGTCCAAGGACACTGACTGTCAGTCCTACTGAAGCAACATTCTACTCGGCAGGAGAGGCAGTTACAATAAGTAATCAAGATTAAATTTTTTATAAAGCAAACAAAAATAAACTATATTCTCAGGAGTTATATAATGAAGCTGACAAGCTTATTTGATAAAGGTGAATTTGTTATTACAGGTGAAGTCGGACCAATTAAGGGTGCCATAAATAGAGATAAAAGCATTGAACCGAGCTGCGCCATTGAAGCGCTTAGTATGCAGACCCATGTACATGCAATAAATGTAACTGATAATCAGTCTGCTGTTATGAGGCTTGGCTCCCTTGCAGCAAGTGTGCGTTTAAAGTCAGCAGGAATTGAACCTGTTTACCAGCTCACATGCCGGGACAGGAATCGCCTGGCACTTCAGTCTGACCTGCTTACTGCCTATTCCCTCGGTATTGACAATGTTCTGCTTTTAACAGGTGATCACATCAACCTTGGTGACCATAAAGAGGCAAAACCTGTATTTGACCTTGATTCGGTTCAATTGATCAAAATGGCAAAGAGCCTTGAACAAGGCTATGATTTAACTGGAAGCAAACTTGAACATGGTATTGATATGGGATTTGGTGCAGTTGTCAACCCGAACTTTGAACCACTTGACTTGCAGTTGATGAAAATGAAAAAGAAAGTTGATGCAGGAGCACAATTTTTTCAAACCCAGGCAGTGTATGATATCAAGGTATTTGAAACTTTTATGGAGAAAGCAGAAAAATTTAATTGCCCTGTGCAGGTTGGAATTGTTATACTGAAATCACCCCAGATGGGAACATTTATGAATAAAAATGTCTCTGGTATCCAGGTTCCTGAAAAATGGATAAAAGAGATTGGGTCCGTTGCAAAAGAGGATCGAAAAAAGAAGGCAGCTGAGATGGCTGGAAATTTTGTCAGAGAAGTCAAATCCATGGTCCAGGGGGTTCATATAATGCCACTTGGTTGGACAGACATTGTTCCGGATATTATCAAGTATGCTGAAATAGAATAATTGTTTTAAAAGAGGATTTTACCATGCCGATTTTCGAATACCAGTGCAAGAAATGTGAAGAAACCTTTGAAAAGCTTGTTTTTGCGAGTGATGACAAAGATATTTCCTGCCCCCGGTGTAAAAGCCTGGAAGTAGTAAAAAAGATGAGCGCCACAAGTTTTATGGGAAACAGCAGTATTGGCAAATGCGCCACAAGCTCTTCAGCAGGCTTCTCATGAGCTGGATAAAATTTTTTTCAGTTGAAAAAAATAGATGGATATATGGTGAAAATACTTTTATTGCTGTATTTTGTGCTTAACAAAACTGCTTGACAAAAAATGTTTACCTGTTTAAAAAACAATCATAAATTAACCTAAATTACAGGTGATAAAATGCCAATTTTTGAATATAAATGCCAGGAGTGTGGTAAAAGTTTTGAAACCATAACAGCAGCAAGCTCAAAAACCATACCAGGCTGTAGTTATTGCAGCAGCACAAATGTAGAAAAATTATTGTCTGCACCTTCATCATCTTCAGGAGCATCTAAAAATCAAATGCCTGGTCCTGGCGATACTGCATGCTGCGGCTCTACACCCGGAGAAGCTTCAGGTTGTGCAGGACCAGGCAGCTGCTGTGGGAGAAGTTTGTAAATAGTGGCTGTCTACAAATATGGTGACAGAACTCCTGTTATCGGCAATCAATGTTATATAAGCGATTCTGCAAGGGTGATTGGAGATGTGACAATAGCAGACAATTGTTATGTTGGGCATGGTGCTGTTGTCCGGGGTGATTATGGAAAGATTATTATTGGGAAAGGATCAGCAGTTGAAGAGAATGCTGTTCTCCATGTTCGCCCTGATGGAGTTCTTGAACTTAAAGAGAGTGTAACCATTGGTCATGGAGCAATTGTACACTGTAGAAAAATTGAATCATTTGCTGTTATCGGTATTGGTGCGAAAGTTAGTTTTGACGCAGAAATCGGTACATGGGCGATTGTTGCAGAAGGTTGTGTAGTACCACAATCATCCATCATACCCAATGAAATAATAGTGTCAGGTGTGCCGTTTTCCATTCTGGGTCCAGTTGAAAAAAAACATAAGGATTTTTGGACCTACGGAAAGCAACTCTA
>Ga0256845_1000836_pt1 | contig 26575 bp, 26 predicted proteins | sample RiftiametaG_FD_189101 | JGI IMG/M metagenome (GOLD analysis project Ga0256845, IMG submission 189101) | Tube worm associated microbial communities from hydrothermal vent at the East Pacific Rise, Pacific Ocean - Riftia | ecosystem: Host-associated > Annelida > Integument > Unclassified ... | reverse complement strand
AGGTATAGACGTGGAAATCCTTTTTTGTCTTCTGATTTTTGGCAGACTCACAAGCTCAATGTGACGCAAGTAAGTTCTGTATGCCAAAATTAGAAAATAAAAAAGATTGGGAACAAATAGACCGACCAACGGGGCGGAATAGCCCCGCGAATAAAATGAGAGGGAAGCCCCTGATTATTTTATAAATCGTATATTTAGTATGTGAAATTTAACAAAAACAGAAACATATATTATATGGAATTTTACATTATCTTTGTAGCATACAAATTATAATCTTTACGAGATTAAAAAAGATAATGTTTTTCTGAAAAAAAAATGAAACCAGCATCACTAGCTATCATAAAAAAAGAATTAAAGACATTATCAAATGATGATTTGATGGCAACCTGCTTGCGTCTAGCAAAGTCAAAAAAAGAAACTAAAGAACTACTTAACTACTTGCTTTTTGAAGCCAATAGCGAAGATGATTATATCAATACAGTTAAAGAAGACGTCGTAGAAGGATTCAAAACAATTAATGCTTCAAGTTTTTATTTTGCCAAAAAGACCATCCGAAAAGTGTTACGCATTACAAATAAACACATCAAATTTTCTGATGAAAAAAAAACAGAGATAGAATTGTTGATTTTCTTTTGCCAAACCTTTAACCAGCAAAACTTAAATTTTTCAGAAAGTAAGGTGATGATAAATTTATATGCTAACATCATCAAAAAAATAGACAAAGGACTTGCTTCTCTGCATGAAGATTTACAATTTGATTATAATGATGAGGTTCAAAATCTAAAAGAACAAAAGCATTACGAAAATGACAAATAAAGAAATAGCAGGACAATTAAAATTGACACAGCAATTACTAGAACTGCACGGTGCCAATCCTTTCAAAGTAAAAGCCTATTCTTCCGCAATTTATAATATAGATCAGTCGAACATGGCCTTAGAAGATTTTAACGAAAGTGATTTCTCGACCATTGGAATTAAAGAGAAAATGGCTCAAAAGATTTTTAAAATCATACAAACAGGTAGGTTTGATGAACTAAACGAATTATTAGAATGCACTCCTCAAGATGTTTTTGAATTACTTAACATCAAGGGATTAGGTGCTAAAAAAGTACACCTGTTATGGCAAGATCATCAAATAGACAGTGTTCAAAAATTAAAAAAAGCTTGTGAAGAAAACTCCTTGACAGCTCTAAAAGGATTTGGAGAAAAAACACAAGAAAAAATCTTAGAAAACATATTATACACAGAGTCTCAACAAGGCAACTTCATGTATGCGGAGATACTTCCTACTGTTGACATTTTACACAAAAAATTGAACTTACTTTTTAATAATGTAAACATAAGTGGGCAAGTTATTAGACAGTTACCCGTTGTTAACGTTATAAAATTCATCATAAAAAAAGAAAAAAATAGTCTTGAAAAAATCAACACAATAGAAGGGTTGTCTTATGACGAGAAAATATCTGGACCACTGTGCTGGAGAGGAACAGAGATTACTACAGGCATAAAAACAGAAATCATTCTGAGTGCTGATATAATAAAATCAACACTAGAACATCACTCCTCTCCTGCTCATCTAGCACTTACGCTCAACGACGGGAAGACAATTTATCAAGCCATCAAACAAGGAGATTATTCTAAAGAAGAGGAGTTTTATCAGCACTATAATTTCAATTACATCCCTCCTGCTTGTAGAGAAGGTCAAATAGAAACTCTATTCAAAACAGATAAAAAAAATCCTCAATTACTACAATTAGAAGACATCAAAGGGCCTTTACACAACCACTGCACATATAGTGACGGCAGACATACGCTAACCGAAATGGCTCAGCAATGCCGAGAAATGGGCTATGAGTATTTGGGAATTAGCGACCACTCAAAAACAGCTACTTACGCAAGAGGGCTTACAGAAGAGAGAATAGAAGCTCAACACACCGAAATAGAGGCTTTAAACTCATCATATACTAATTTTAAGATATTCAAGGGGATAGAATCAGATATCCTCATGGATGGAAGTTTGGATTACAGCAATGATGTTCTGAAATCGTTTGATTTTATTGTTGCCTCCATACACTCTGGACTAGAAATGGATAAAGAGAAAGCTACTCAACGCCTTATTACAGCCATAGAAAACCCATATACAACAATATTGGGACACCCTACAGCTAGGTTACTCACTAGAAGAGCTGGCTACCCAATTAACCACAAAAAAGTGATTGATGCTTGTGCTGATAATCAAGTAGTGATTGAAATAAATGCCAATCCTTGGCGTTTGGACATTGACTGGAAATGGGTGTCTTATTGCTTAGAAAAAGGGGTAATGTTATCTATCAATCCAGATGCTCATCATAAAGATAAATTTTCGGATATGTATTTTGGAGTATTAATAGGACAAAAGGGAGGGCTTACAAAAGAAATGAACTTAAATAGTAAATCTCTAACTGAGTTAGAAAGTTACTTTTCTAGCAGAAAAAAATAATGAAAGTTTTAATTATTCGTTTTTCTTCAATTGGTGACATAGTGCTCACTACTCCAGTTATTCGTTGCCTAAAAGAGCAAGGAAAAGATGTAGAAATACATTTTTGTACAAAAAAAAGTTATCAAAATTTAGTTTCAGAAAATCCATATATAAGTAAGACACATATACTTCCTAACTCACTTTCTACTCTTATCAAAGAACTGAAATTAGAAAAATTTGATTATATAATAGATTTACATAACAACTTCAGAACTAGGATAATTAAATTCAGGCTTGGTGTAAAAGCTTACACTTTTGATAAACTCAATATCAAAAAAACACTACTCACAAGCTTTAAAATAAACAAAATGCCGAATACTCACATTGTGGATCGGTATATGAAAACGATAGAAAATTTAGGAATCAAAAATGATGATAAGGGATTAGATTATTATATCCCACATAAAGACATTGTTGAAATAGATTGGCTACCAGAAAGTCATCGTCAAAATTTTATTGCTTTTGCTATTGGCGGTCAGCATACCACCAAGAGGCTACCTTGTAATAAACTCATAGAAGTTTGCGAAAGAATTAATCGTCCAATTGTACTGTTAGGTGGAAAAGAGGATGTTGAAATGGCGGAAAAAATCATTCATTTCTTTAATCCTACATTAGAAAAAGAAGAACGGAGATTACACAATCAACTCAACAAAAACACCATCGTATACAACGGTTGCGGAAGGTTTAATCTGAATCAATCAGCTTCTATAGCAAAGCAGTCTAGTGCCGTATTTACCCATGACACAGGAATGATGCATATTGCTGCAGCTTTTCAAAAAGAAATTTTTTCTATCTGGGGAAATACTGTACCAGAATTTGGGATGTATCCCTATCAAACCAAGTTTACGATTTTTGAAAATAAAAGTTTATCCTGTCGACCTTGTTCTAAAATCGGTTATGACAAATGTCCTAAAGGTCATTTCAAGTGTATGAATGACATCAAATTTAATTTTTTATTCGACTATGAATAAAAAATTATTTTAAAACTTTCCCTCTCAAGTCAAGGTAGTATACTTTACCATCCTTGGTGACTTTTGCTTTTTTACTTTCTTTTTGGTGAGGTTCTGCTGTATCATAAATAAAATCAACTACCACTTTCCCATTTTTGTGATTAATATAACCCCATTTACCATTTCTTTTGGCTGGAAAATAATTAAACCCAATTACTTGTATCGCTTCAAACGAAGCTCCTTTATATAAAACCTCCCCTTTACTGTTTAATACTTGGTATATTTTTCCTTTTTTGCTTACCGCAAATTTATTAAGTCCTAGGTAGGATAAGTTTTTATTCCCAGATTCTATCAAGGTTTTTCCTTGAGTATTAAATAATGTTTTTTTTGCTTTTAGATCAGTCGCTATAAAATACCTCTCCGCTAAAGTTATTTTGGTATAATCTTGGTCTATTATTTTTTTAAACCTGCTATCATATACTGTTTCTTTTCCATTTTGATTTGTAATAAAAAATGGGCTTCCTACAATTGAGACGACATCTATCTTATCCTGATTTGTAATTCGCTCTTGATATGATAAATCAAGAACCCCCATTTTAGTATTGTTTTTAAATAATGCGTAACCATCATCCATCTTAGCTAGTTCACCATAAAAAGCCGATACTCTTTTATCTAACTTCGTATCATAAAAACAAGTTTTTATGTTCCCTGAAGGAATTACACGGACATAAGACATGGAATCTCCTAGCTTAATTTCAGCATACTCTCCTGACATCTGTTTTCCTAAACTGCTCAACAACAACAAATCATTCTCTTTGGAAGCTACAAAATACTGTCCACCTGATTGTATCTCATCAAATTCTACACTTAATTTTCGTCTATTAGGCAACATCAAGTAAGATCCAGCTTCTTGTCTGGCTACAAACACATTCTGGATAGGATAATAGTTCAAATAGGTGTAGGCTTCTTTAAAAATCTTTTTTCCTTTACGGGTAATGTATTGCTCTTCTGTCCCTATTTTTACTTTTGAAATTCCATTTGAAAATGACGACATCTCATTATATAAATCCTTGGTCAATTTGTTCCCCCATAAATCATACAAAGTATATTTACCCCTTTGATTCTGAGCAATAAGTCTAGTATCATCTAATGTTATGGTCTTAAAATCAAATGCTAAAATTTTCTTTCCTTTGTAATTAATGACCCCATAGTTATCATTTTTTTGTAAAATAAAAATACGTGACTTATAACCTTCAATCACTTGGTATTGATAATCCAATAATAATTTAGAAGCTACCGTAGACACCAAACCAAATTTCAAGTCTTTTTTCACGAAGGCGTAAGAAGAACTTATTGTTTGAGTATATTCATTAAACTGAACCTCCCAAACAAACTTCTCTGCATATTTATCATACAAACCCCATTTACCTGATTTCTTTACCCATGTTTGGTCTGTATATTTTGCGATTTCTTTTATTTCGTCAAACTCAACAGGGAGTAAAATTGTAGCATCTTCTTTTATCAACCCCCACTTCTCCCCTTTCCTAAACCATGCTCTACCACCCAAAAAAGGTGTGATTTCATCATATTCGCAACGTACAATTAACTTTCCTTTACAGTTAACCGCTCCCATTTTTCCTTTTCTTTTGACCAAAGCCATTGCACCAGTAAAAGGATATGCATAATCAAAAACAGGTTGGATTTTCCAGTGTTTCTGAACATCTATATAACCCCACATTTTATTAGTCCCCACTGCTGGAAACAAATCTTCTTTACAATACTTCCCTTGTGAGAATGTATTTATCATCATAAAAAAAGACAACAACAATAAGGCTATTTTTTTCATTTCAGTAAACTTATGTCTTCAATTCCAATAGTACGTTCTACCGTGAATCCTTCTGCAAAATTCACACCAATTTTATTCCCCATTTCTCTAGCACGAGCTTCTAAGAAGTCAGTGAAACGTTTTGATGAAATATGGGTTTCTGGTTCTTTGCTTGTTGGGTCAAAAAACTGACTTTTAAAAGCATAAACAGACTTCATTCTTTCCTCCCAGTATTGGCTTATGTCTACCACAAAATCTGGTTCTATATAATCGTTTTGAATATAATGATAATGGTTTTTAGGTCTCCATGCTTCTTGTTCTAATCCTTCATGTTTTGTCGTGATTTTTCTTAAGCCTGATAAAAAAATAGAGTCAGTAGCCATTTTTGCCGATTTCCCATGATCAGGATGTCTATCTTGTACAGCATTAGACAATATCAAATCTGGTTGATACTTACGAATCATCTGAACTAGTTTGAGCTGATTATCAAAAGAATTAATAAAAATACCATCTCCCAAGTCAAGGTTTTCTCTAGCTGAAAGTCCTAACACACTTGCTGAGGCTTTACTTTCTTCGGCTCTCAATTCTGCTGTTCCTCTAGTGCCTAACTCTCCCCTTGTTAAGTCTATAATTCCTACTTTTTTTCCTTTTTTCACCAAAGACAGCACTGTGCCCGAACATGCCAACTCTACATCATCTGGATGAGCAGCAATACATAATACATCTAGTTTCATATTATTTAACTCTTAATCTCCTACCAATACGTAGGGTCGTTTTACGGGATATTCTATTCAGTCTACAAATCTGACCAATAGACACACGGTACCTGCGTGCAATTCTGTACAATGTATCGCCTCTTCTTACTCTGTAATATTTACGGGCGTATTTTTCCTTTACGTATTTAAATGTCTGAGGTGTCAAACTGTTGATTTTTATTTTAATACTATCTCCCTTAAAGCTATAAATACTAGTTGGGTTAACAGCATTCCCTGTATATCGTATTTCAAAATGTAAATGAGGTCCAGTACTTCTCCCTGTATTTCCTGCTAACCCAATTAACTCTCCTGCCCTTACTTCTTGTCCAACTTTTACAATTTTCTCTGACAGATGTCCGTAAAGTGTCTCTAATCCATTATGATGACGGATTAATACATAATGTCCATATCCGCCCCTATTATACTTAGAAATCCTGACTACGCCATCAAAACAAGACAAAACAGAATCACCAATAGCGACTCTCAAATCTGTACCGTAGTGATACCGACTCCACCTTGGTCCAAAAACTGAAGTGATTTCATGTTTACGAGTCAGTGGCATACTCCACCATCTAACTCTTTCTTCTCCAGATACCTCTTGTCCATATAAGATTAACGGAACAGTATCTTTAAAGTTTTTATAAATCGTTCGGTATGGGTTTACAGTCATACTGTCAAATACACTGTACTTAGGGTTGATAGATGTCCAATAAGTCTTTGCCTCTAAGACTTTTCTCACCAAAACATTTGTGTTAGAATCTACCGATATTGCATTTACAGTTGTATCATTATCTGAATGGTAATGCCCATCATGTTCAGAGACTCCTTCTTCCTCTGTAACTGTACCTACTACTACAAAATCCACGGTATCAAATGATTGATCAAAAAAGAGAGCTGTTGTATCTAACTCTATCACCTCTTGGTTAGGAGAAGTTTGAGCCTGACAAATTGCCAAGCTCAATAAAATGGTAAGAACACTAAGTACTTTATTCACAAAAGGTATCTTTATATACTATCCAATATCCTCTTTTGACATTAAGAATCTTTCTGCATCTAATGCTGCCATACACCCAGTTCCTGCTGCTGTAACAGCCTGTCTGTATATTTTATCTTGTGCATCTCCACAGGCAAAAACACCTTCTATATTAGTTTCTGATGTTCTAGGTTTTGTAATAATATAACCTGATTCATCCATATCAATTTGACCTTTAAATAACCCTGTATTAGGTTTGTGACCAATCGCTACGAAAAAACCTGTAATGTCTAATGTACGTTCTTCTCCAGTTACTCTATCTTTCACTTGAGCACCTGTTACAGTATCATCACCAAGAATCTCTACTGTTTCTGTGTTCCACAGTACTTCTATATTTTCAGCGTGTTCTACACGTTTTCTCATGATTTTAGATGCTCTCATCTCATCACGACGTACAATCATATAGACTTTTTTACATATTTTTGATAAATAATGAGCTTCTTCACAAGCAGTATCTCCACCTCCTACAACAACTACATCTTGTCCTTTATAAAAGAACCCGTCACATACTGCACAAGCTGTAACACCACCACCTAGTTTGAATTTTTCTTCTGAAGGTAATCCTAGCCATTTAGCGGAAGCTCCTGTAGAGATAATAACAGAATCAGCCGTTAATTCATCACCACTATCCGTTTTCAATTCAAATGGATATTTAGAAAAGTCTGCTTCTGTAATCAACCCATATCTAGTATCGGTATCAAAACGTTCTGCTTGTTTTTGTAAATCCATCATCATTTGAGAGCCATTTACTCCATCTGGGTAACCTGGGAAATTTTCTACCTCATTTGTAATAGTCAACTGACCACCTGGCTGCTCTCCTTGGTACAGTACAGGTCTCATACTTGCTCTTGCAGCATATATAGCTGCTGTATAACCCGCTGGTCCTGAACCAATAATCAATACTTTAATATGCTCTACCATGCTCTATTAACCCAAATATGGTTTAAGTGTTTTACTTCTTGAAGTATGTCTAAGTCTACGAATAGCTTTTTCTTTAATTTGTCTCACTCTTTCACGAGTCAAATCAAATCTTTCTCCAATTTCTTCAAGAGTCATTGGATGCTCTCCGTTCAAACCAAAGTATAAAGCAATAACATCAGCTTCTCTTTGAGTAAGTGTAGATAGTGCACGTTGTACTTCACGTTTAAGTGAATCACTCATTAAACCTTGATCAGGCTTAACTTCAGCATCATTCTCTAATACGTCTAACAGTGTATTGTCTTCCCCTTGTACAAAAGGTGCATCCATTGATACGTGTCTACCACTTATTTTAAGTGTGTCAACAACTTCTGAAGTAGAAACTTCTAATACTTCTGCTAATTCTTCTGGAGATGGCTCACGCTCAAATCTTTGCTCCAATTCAGAGAAAGTTTTGGAGATTTTATTTAACGATCCAACTCTATTAAGAGGGAGCCTCACAATACGAGACTGCTCTGCTAGAGCTTGTAGAATAGATTGGCGAATCCACCATACAGCATAAGAAATAAACTTAAACCCACGAGTTTCATCAAATCTTTGTGCTGCTTTAATCAAGCCTAAGTTACCTTCATTAATCAAGTCCCCTAAAGACAAACCTTGATTTTGATATTGTTTAGCTACAGACACCACAAACCTTAAATTAGCCTTAGTTAATTTTTCTAAAGCCAATTGATCACCTTCACGAATCCGTTGAGCTAACTCAACTTCTTCATCTGCCATCAATAAGTCTACCTTACCAATTTCTTGTAAGTACTTATCAAGCGATTGGCTTTCTCGGTTGGTAATCTGTTTACTAATCTTAAGTTGTCTCATCCTTGGTTATTCTTGATGTATTATTAATAACGTTTATCCTATACAAATAGTTTCTACTATTAAACTGTTGTTTCAGGTTTTGGTAATAAAACTTTTCTAGAAAGTTTAAATTTACCTGATTTAGGATCTACTGCTAATAATTTCACTTTTATATCTTCACCTTCAGTCAATATTTTAGAAGGATCTTCTACTCTTTCCCACATAATTTCAGAAACGTGTAACAATCCTGATTTACCTGGCAAAAACTCTACAAAAGCACCGTAAGATTGAATTGAAACTACTTTACCTTCATAAGTTTCACCAACTTCTGGCACGGTAATAATCCCTTTTATAATTGCCATTGCGGCGTTGATATTGTCTGCATTTTCAGCAAACACTTCAACTCTTCCTGCATTTTCGATTTCCTCGATAGTAACAGTTGCACCTGATCTAGCTTGAATATCTTGAATGATTTTTCCACCAGGTCCGATGATAGCACCGATAAACTCTTTAGGGACTTCAATTACTTCCATTCTAGGTACATAATCCTTCAATTCTGTTCTAGCACTTTCCATTGTCTTAGCCATTTCACCTAAGATATGTAATCTTCCTTCTCTTGCTTGTAATAAAGCACTTGTAAGAATCTCGTAAGGAAGACCTTCTACTTTAATATCCATTTGACAAGCCGTAATACCATCTTTAGTACCTGTTACTTTAAAGTCCATGTCACCTAGATAATCTTCATCACCTAATATATCAGAAAGTACTGCGAAATCATCTCCTTCTGTAATCAATCCCATTGCGATACCTGATACTGGTTTAGTAACCTGAACACCTGCATCCATCATTGCCAGTGAACCAGCACAAACAGTAGCCATCGAAGAAGAACCATTTGATTCTAAAATATCTGACACTAAACGAATTGTATAAGGATTGTCAGCTGGAATAGAACCTTTTAACGCTCTATAAGCTAAGTTACCATGCCCTACTTCTCTTCTACCTGGTCCTCTATTAGGTCTTACTTCTCCAGTAGAAAAACCTGGAAAATTATAATGTAACAAGAATTTGTTCGTTCCTGAAATCACAGCTCCATCAACCATTTGCTCATCCATTTTAGTACCTAAAGTACAAGATGTAAGTGATTGAGTCTCCCCTCTAGTAAATACCGCAGAACCGTGTGCCGCTGGTAAGTAATCAATTTCTGACCAAATTGGACGAATTTCGTCTAATTTCCTACCATCCAAACGAATTCTAGTTTCTAATACATGAGCACGAACAACTTCTTTTTCTAATTTAGAAAAACATTGTTTTGCTTCGCTTAATACTGACGATTCAGTGTCTTCACTATAAGATTCCAAATGCTTCGCTAGTATTGCTTTAATTTTAGTGCTTCTTTCTTTCTTATCTTTAATATGCTCACAAATTACAGCATCCAAATCAGACTTACAAGCCCCCTCAACAGCTGCATATATCTCTGCGTCTAATTGTGGCTCGATAAACTCTCTTTTCTCTTGTTTACCTACTGCTACTTCTAATTCTTTCTGAGCAACACAGTGTCTTTTGATTTCATTGTGAGCTACCTTAAGTGCTTCAACCATTTCTTCTTCAGAAACTTCTTTCATCTCTCCTTCTACCATCAAGATATTCTCTTCGGTAGCAGCAACCATTAGTTCTAAATCACATAGGGCTAAATCTGTTTTAGTAGGATTAATGATAAACTCACCGTTTTTACGCCCTACTCTTACTTCCGAGATAGGTCCTGCAAATGGGATATCTGACACGCTTAAAGCTGCAGAAGCTGCTAAAGCTGCTAAAGAATCTGGCAATACATCATCACCATGCGATATTAATTGAATCATTACTTGAGTTTCGAAGTAATATTTTTTAGGAAACAAAGGGCGAAGTGCTCTGTCTACCAATCTACATACCAATACCTCATTATCTGTTAATCTTCCTTCTCTTCTGAAAAATGATCCAGGAATTTTACCTGCCGCTGCAAATTTTTCCTGATAATCTACCGATAAAGGCAAAAAGTTTACGCTTGAGGGATCATAATTAGAAACTACTGTTGCTAATAAAATTGTTTTTCCCATACGAACTGTTACAGAACCATGAGCTTGCTTAGCTAACTTACCTGTTTCTATGATGATTTCACGACCATCAGCAAGTGATATTTTCTTTTCTACTATATTCATCTCGATATTTTTTTTATTTTAACTTCTCAAAAGAACAATTCTTAAATTGAGGGAAATCATGTTCAAATATACAAACGACAAAAGGGAACACTTTATTTTTCAAAGGTTCCCTCTTATTTATTGAATAAATCGCTTATTTTCTGATTTTTAACTCAGCAATAATCGCTCTATATCTATTAATGTCTTTGTTTTTCAAGTAATCTAACTGTCTTCTTCTTTTACCAACAAGTTTCAAAAGCCCTAAGCGAGAAGCATGGTCTTTTTTATTTGTTTTTAAATGATCAGTAAGATGACTAATTCTAAATGTAAATAAAGCTACTTGTGATTCCGCAGAACCAGTGTCTTTAGCTGTTTTCTCAGCACCAAACTTCTTGAATTGTGCTTGCTTAATTTTTGATGTTAAATACATACGGTTTTTTTATCTCTATTCTTCTTTTTCAGGTTGCAAATATACATTTTTTTCTATACTTACGAGTAATTATTTAAATAATTTTACTCATCACCCAATAATACGTTTATCTAAATATGTTTTATAAGCGACCCATATTGCTATTACAGTCATTACTAGAACACTTCCCCAGCCTCCTAGTAAAGGAATTATTTCTTGAGCTCTTGCTTTCTTTTCAAAGAATTCGGTCATTACATGATGTAATAAAAACATCATTACGGTCACAAGCATAGGCATTCCTATACCTCCTTTTTTGAGTACTGCTCCTAGCGACGCACCAATCAACAAGAACAGCACACAAGCTACTGCCTCTGTTCTTCGGTGATAGTACTCTACCCAAAACTTAACATAAGAATTTGATTTCCATTCAATGTAATCATTTTCTCTTTCAAGATGAAACATCATATTTGTAGCATCATTTGCTACAGACTGTGCTACTTGTTTCTTTTGAACACTAGTAAGAATTACATCTTTTTTTATTTCCAATTCTTTAACGATCAATAAATCATTATACACAAAATCAATACCTAATACACGTGTAGAAGCGGTTTTTAATTCTAACCTCCTATCAGCGACTAATTTTCCCAAGGTATCTATCTCTATTTTTAAAGTATCTGAATTCATCATCCATCTATTTCTAGAAAATCGCTCATCAGGAGTATTCTTCATAGACATTGAAGATATATCAAAAGGCATCATCACTTTATCAAAACTTGTACGAGTGGTCTGAATTGAATTTGTACTTCGTTTTTTACTTTGTTCTCTCGATGTATTTTCTGAATAGCGCTCACCATTGTACAATTCAAAAATCAACACCCCTGATTTCTTATCATTATAAATAAGCCCCGAATCTGCCACTATTACTTCTGTATTTCCATTTTTATGGGTATGGTCATACACCATTACATCTTTTATTCTCCCCGCATCGTCTTTAGAACCCGCCTTAATCCTGTAACCATCTATCCCATTGTAAAACATACCTGGGGTAAGGTTAAATGCTGGCTGTTTGGTTTTTATATCATAAAGTAAACTATAAAACTTAAGATTTGTTTTAGGTAAAATAACATCTCCTAGGTAGTATAAACCAACTCCTGCTAGTATCGAAAAAATAAATGATGGCAATATCAACCTCAACAACGATACACCGGCACTTTTTATCGCATTTAACTCGCCATGCTCACCCAAACTACCATAAGTAATAAGACCTCCCATCATTACTGCAAAAGGGAGTGCTTTAGGTATCACGTTAAACGCCAAATAGAAAATCAACTCTATATAAGTAAAAAAACCTAAGCCTTTTCCGAAAATCTCAGACTGATACTTCACTAATGTTTGCACTAAAAAAATCAACATTAGCACAAAAAAAGAAGTGATAAATGGTCCTACAAATGCCTTGAAAATCAACAAATAAAGTCTCTTTCTTAAAAAGAGTAATAAAAACTGATCAAACAGTTCTGAAACTTTCCTCATGTGTCCCTAAGCTCCTATAACATCTTTTAACGCATCTACCAATTCTTGCCAAAGTTCTTGGTGTTCAAGGTCTGTGTCATACATTTCTGATTTCTCTTCTATAATTAAATATGTGGATTGAGTAAAATCATTTCTTTCAATTGTGAACTTTGTATACTCAGGATCCTCACACTGACTTCCTTCTTCATCTAAATACTCTATTTTAAAACACTCATTTAATTTAGTAGATATAATTTTGGCTCTTAACTCCTCCCCATCAATTGTTAATTTTAAATTTTTGTCATTATCAAAATTAACATCGTCAGCAAACCATTGAGCTAAATTAGATGGCTCAGTGATATATTGGTACAACATTTTAGGGGAACAGTTGATTTCAAACTCCGAAATAAATTTTTTCATGCCAAAAGATAAGAATGCTTTCATCAATTCCCAAGATTATCGTAAATAATTAAAAAAAACACTTTTTTTCACTTAGTACTTGACATTCAAAAAATAATATCCCAAGTTTGCATTCTAATTAATGGCGAGGTAGCTCAGTTGGTTAGAGCGCAGGATTCATAACCCTGAGGTCACGGGTTCAACTCCCGTTTTCGCTACAACACAAAAAGCCCTTTCAAATCAACTCTGAAAGGGCTTTTATTTTAATTTTTTTTTAAAGCTTTACTTATTATCAATCAATCCCCTCCCCGATTTACGAATCTTCTTAGCCTTTATTAATGATTTTGAAACACCGTCCAATACACCATTCACAAATTCCTTACTTCTAGGTGTGCTATAGGCTTTAGAAATCTCAATATACTCATTAATAGATACTTTTACAGGGATTGCTCTACACTCAATCATTTCAACTACAGCCATGTCTATAATAATGCTGTCTACCGTAGAGACTCTATCTTCATCCCAGTTTTTAAACTTAGACATAATTTCTTCTTGAAGCTCTTCACCCATCTCAACTACTCCATAATATAAATTATTAAGAAAATATTGGTCATCTTCCCAATCTTGAGATAAAGAAAGCATAGAAAAACCACTTTCCTCTGTTTTTTTAATACTTCGCTCAATCATAGAACGAATAATATCATTATTTTCTGACCAATAAGTATCTTTTTCGCTAAAATAATCTTGTAAGAGATCACTTTTAAACACCATCTTTTTAGCGATGTCGTAAATTATTTTTCGATCTTCCTCAAAACTTGGATTTACAACTTTTTGATAAGTTTGATAAGCTACGTGTTTTGCAATTCTATTTTTGTATAACTGACGTAAAGTGCTATCTTCTTCCAGCCAATTATCTTTCACTTTAGCAAGTGCTACTTTTGTTTCAGGGTCTTCTTTCAGTAAAGCTATCAGCTTATTCTTTACAAGATTAAAGCTACTTTTATTAAAATCTTTAGAAATTTTTTTATTCTCATTTTTAGTTTCGAGCTCTTCTACTAAAGCAGATAAGTCAACTAATAATTTTAAAACAGAACAATATGTATCTTGGATGTTTAAAGTATTTTGCAATAAAAAATCATACACTTTATTTTTATCTTTATCGTTTTGATTGCGATAAAAATCTTTAGCCTTCTCTACAGCTTCTAGTATTTCGTGGTTTTCTTGAGTGTTTTTTTCTTCTTTTTGTTTAAAGAAATTTATAAAAATTTGCCTAGCGTGTTTTTTACTATACTCAAGATTAGCATAATCTGGCTTATCCATCGCATTAAGATCTGGTTGAAAACACCTATCTATTTCGCTTAACGCTAATTGATAGTTAGCATTTACCTTTTGTCGATAAGCAAAAACACCTTGAATGGCTTTCACTCTTAATAATCTTCTGTTGAGCATATTTTTTTATTCCACGAATTAAAGAACGTAATCTATTTTACTTCTGTTATATTTGCTATTGTAGACAACAAAAGTACATATTTCTGTATAAATAGTAAACTTTATTATTGTGAAATCTCTCTTATCGGTTAATAAATATTTCTTTCGCTATATTCACTTGTTATTACTTGGTGGATTATTCGTGATTCTGTCTAATATATTTTACGTATTAGTACCTCCCTTTGTACGAGAAGGTCTTAATATGATTATGAATCAATCTACGATTAATGACACTCTAATTCATTATCACTTAGATTTTATTCATTTTGATTCTTATGCTAGTTCGCTAGTTGCTCTCTCTCTTATCATTATTAGTATCGCTTTACTTAAAGGCTTCTTTTTATTCCTTACTCGGCAAACAATTATTGCGATGTCTCGCCGTATTGAATATGATATGAAAAATGATATTTACAAGCATTACCAAACATTACCCACCTCGTTTTACAAAGTGAATAGAACAGGGGATATCATAACAAGAATATCTGAAGATGTAGGGCAAGTGCGAATGTATATCGGTCCTACCTTAATGTATGGGTTTAGCTTGATATCCCTTTTTGTACTAACGGTAAGTTTTATGTTTTCGGTTAATTCTCAATTGGCTCTTTACACATTAGCTCCTCTCCCATTTCTTAGTATTGGCATCTACTTTGTAAGTAGCCGCATGAATATTCAGTCTGATAAAATACAACAAAAACTATCTGGACTATCTACTTTTATACAAGAAACATTCTCAGGAATTCGTACTATAAAAACATTCTCAAAAAAAAACGACAGAATTAACAGTTTTGATATACTTAGCGAAGAGTACAAACAAGAATCGTTAAGTTTGACTAAAATAGAAGCTTTTTTTGTTCCACTCATTCAACTATTGATTGGCGGAAGTACTATTATCACCGTGTATATTGGCAGCAAACTAATTGCCGACAACGAAATCAGTATTGGACATATCGCTGAATTTGTTATGTATGTGAATATGCTTACTTGGCCAGTAACGTCTGTGGGTTGGATCACAAGCATTATACAACGAGCAGCAGCTTCCCAAAAAAGAATCAATGAGTTTATGGATACTAAAACTGATATCGTCAGTCATAAAAACCTTGAATTACAAAATGATTCTATCGAAATGATTAGTTTTAGAAACATCTCTTTTACTTATCCTGAATCTGGGATACAAGCTTTAAAAAACATTTCCTTTACTATCGGAAAAGGAGACACTTTAGCGATAATTGGTAATACAGGAAGTGGAAAAAGCACTATCGCAAGTCTTATATGTAGGTTGTATGACAGCAATAAAGGAGAGATACTCATTAACGGTGAAAGTATTGAGTCTTATAACATCCAATCCCTAAGAAGCAACATTGGGTATGTACCACAGGATGCTTTTTTATTCTCAGATACTATCAAAAACAATATTGCTTTTGGACATGATAAGATTAGTGATAAAGATATATATATCGCTGCCAAACAAGCAGACATCTATGATAACATTATGGAGTTCCCAAATCAATTTGATACAAAGGTAGGAGAAAGAGGGATCACACTGTCTGGAGGGCAAAAACAACGAACCACTATCGCTAGAGCATTTATTCGCAACCCTTCTCTGCTTATATTAGACGACAGTTTATCTGCGGTGGACACTAAAACAGAGGATACAATCCTCTCCAATCTCAAGTCAATAATGGCGAACCGTATTTCTATTATCATTTCGCATAGGGTATCTTCTGTAAAGCTGGCTAATAAAATAATTGTACTAGATGATGGGGTCATCTCAGAGCAAGGTTCTCATGAAGAATTAACTAAGCTAAATGGCTTATACAAAAAGATTTATGATGAACAGACAAAAAACAAATAACTATTTAGAATCAAACCCTGCCACTCCACCTGACACAATAAATTTCATCATATTACTACTTTTGACATCTACTGGACTTACATTTTCTTTATCTACAATAAAAAGCATACCTGAAAAAGCGTAAGAGTGAGGTAAGTAAACAGCTACTTTCCCTGGAAGGTTTAGTTCATTTAAATCTGACTGTGTAATAAACCCTGGCCTATAAACATATTCAGACTCTTTAACCAAAACTGGCTTTTCAAATTTCCGTTCTTTCCCTACAAAAGCTTTCATCAAATCCTTCATAGATGAGTAGATAAACCCAATCAATGGGGTTTTATTGATTAAACCTTCTATATAATTACCCAAAGGACGCATCAATAAACTAGAGCCTAAATAACCAAATAAAACCAATCCTAAAAGAGAGGCTAAAACAATAAAAAGAGAGACTAATCCTCCGTATACGGTACGTGGTATATAGCTACCTATCCAATTAAAAACAATACCGATAAGCCACACCGTAGCAATAAAAGGCATTACAAAGATTACTCCTCTAATGAGATATGAAATTAATTTCTTTATCATAAAAACTTAATTAAGGGCGATACTTATACCAAGGTATACAAAAAAAAACAAATTACAAATGAATTAAAATAATCACAAAAGTTAAGAGTTTTGGCTTGAGTTTTGAGGTAATACTTTTTTATAGTAATTTAGCGAGATATTAAAATACATAGAATGAATTTTCCAAAAGAATTAAAATACACCAAAGATCATGAATGGGTTCGCTTAGAAGAAGACGGAACGGCAGTGATAGGCATTACTGACTTTGCTCAATCTGAGCTTGGAGACATCGTCTATGTTGATATCGACACAATAGACGAAACTATTAATGGAGAAGAAACTTTTGGTAGTATAGAAGCTGTGAAAACAGTTTCAGACTTATTTATGCCTGTTGACGGCACTATACTTGAACTCAACGAAGCAATCGATGACGCACCAGAAAAAGTAAATGAAGACCCTTATGGAGAAGGCTGGATTGTAAAGATAAAATTAAACGACGAACAGTCTTTAGACAGTTTACTTAGTGTAGAAGCTTACAAAGAACTAATCGGGAAATAATGTTTCTCAACTATAATTTATTTACTTTCTGTTGGGCGGGAATTATACTAGCCCTAACCGTTTCCTCTGGATCTATACACTCAAATATGGGAAATCAAGGCACTGATAAGGTAATACACACTTTCATCTTTATGGTACTGACTTTACTCATGATAGTAGGCTTCAGAAAACAACATAAGTTTAATAAACTAAGAACTAACGCCGTTTTATCTACTATAGTAATTTGTTCTTTATATGGATTTTTGATTGAATTGATTCAATTATTCTTACCTTACCGTTCAGTAGAATTTGCAGACATACTAGCCGACTTGGTGGGTATCGGAATTGGTTATATCATGTATTTTATGGTTTATAAATTTTCATTCAAATGGTAATAATAATCCTAATCATTGCTTTAGCATTATTTGTTGGTTTACTAAGTTTTTTTTCGCCTGATATTATACAGTTCATTAAAAAAAATAATATCTATAATGGAGAAAAAAAAATAGAAGCCGCAGATAATAAGACTTACACAAGTTTATTCCTTATTCTTGGACTAGTTTTTAGTTTATCCATTACTTATTATACTTTTGAACTATTATTTGGGTACCTCGTTCCTAGTAGAAGCGACGAAGCCATGGAACTGATAGAGCAAGAACTGGAAGAAATACCAGTTATTGACTTGCCACCACCACCACCACCACAGCAAATAATTGAACCCGAAATAATTGAAGCAGAAGTAGAAAAAAAAGAAGAAGTGAAAATAGACTCTGCAAGAATAGATGACCCGCCACCTATTATTACTGTTATAAGTATGCCTACGATAGCTCCTCCAGCAGAGGTCACTGATAACAAAATCTATAGCTTTGGAGAAGTAGCTAAAAATGCTCAATATAAAGGGGGGCGTGGCGCTATGCTTAACTATATGTCTACACATATGAAATACCCCGCTTATGAGCGAGATAATGAAATTGAAGGGGAAGTATATGTTACTTTTGTAGTAGACAGAGATGGTAGTATAACTCAAGCCAAAATATTAAAACCTACCTCTTCACCTGCCCTTAACAAAGAGGCTTTAAGACTATTAAAGACTCTACCTAAATGGGTCCCCGCAGAGACCAAAGGAGGAATTCTTGTTAAACAAAGAATCAATATCCCTATTCGATTTATGTTGGATTGACGAAAGTTATATATCATATACATATTTAATCAAAACAGGAATAACCAAAGACTTAGATTCTTTCACTCAAAAAAGCATTCGGTTAATCAATTTCATTGCTATCATTTATGTACTAACTAGTTCATTTGGGCAGGGATTATACATTTTTCGCTAACTACAATTGTCCAACTCATCCACCTTAAATACAAATATACTACCACAAAACCATGATTATTATACCATTTTAACTATAAGACAAGTCATTTATCCTGTTTGTTTTTACACTCTCTTCGTTAAAATAATTTACCGTAACCAGTTATGCTAAATCATTTTTCCTCGATATTGCAAAAAACAATTCAATCTAAATTAGACTCATATTATAGTTAAACTGGTATTAATACTATGTAATGTCTCGTTATCTATTATTACTTACAGCATTCAATTGGAGGTGACAGATAATGACAATAATCTAATTCAAGTAAAAAGTGACGATATTACGATAGGTGAATAGTCTAAAAAAGACTAGGTGCAGAAAGAGGTGAAAAACATTTAAATACAAATAAATCGTTCTTGTTCTCTACTCACACTCAAAAACTAGTGACCCCGACAGGATTCAAACCTGTAACCCTCAGAGCCGAAATCTGATATTCTATTCAATTGAACTACGGGGCCAATGTTTTTACTTATACTTTATCTAATTTCTTTTATTATAAAATCAACCCTCAGAGCGATTCGTCAGCTGACGAACTATTCAATTGAACTACGGAGCCAATCATTAATTATGGCAAATCTATATTTTTTAATAAAACAACGCAAGCAATTCCCTTTTTTTTGTAATTTATCGCCATGTTAAGAATAAAAGACTTGTCCAAAGCATACAATAAGCACCAAGCCCTAAGTAATATTAGTTTTGAAGTCCCTAAAGGACAGATAACAGGATTACTCGGACACAACGGAGCGGGCAAAACAACCTTAATGCGAATCATTACTAGAATCCTTCAGCAAGACAGTGGAGAAGTCATTTTAAATGACTCAAAAATATCAGCAGACATTACCCGAAAAGAAATTGGTTACTTACCCGAAGAACGAGGACTTTACAAAGGCATGAAGGTAAACGAATACCTATCATACATAGCCAAACTAAGAGGAATTGAAAAAAAAGAACGAAACCAAAAAATAGAACATTGGATTAAAAAACTAAACTTACAAGACTGGAAAAATCAAGAAATAAATGCTTTATCAAAAGGTATGCAACAAAAAGTGCAATTCATTGCAGCACTATTGCACAACCCTTCCCTACTTATATTAGACGAACCCTTTTCAGGTTTTGATCCTGTCAATGAGCAAAACTTAATGAATGAAATCGTTAAATTAAAAGAAAAAGGAGTTACAATATTATTCTCGACCCATCGTATGGACTCAGTAGAAGAATTATGTGATAACATTGTATTCCTCAACAAAGGAAAGACCATTTACAAAGGAGATGTTATCAGCTTAATGAAAGAATACGAACAAGATAATTTTGTAGTAGAAACAACTAACGGAAAAACTCTTGTTGAAACCGAAAATCTTCAACAATACATTCAACAACAAAGTACAAACAGCCTAGTTTCTATCAACAAAGAAAAAAAAACATTAAAAGAAATTTTCATTACAAAAGTAAATGATGAATATTAAGCATATCAAACATATCATATGGAGAGAATTTAGTACCCGTGTACGAAAAAAATCTTTTATCATGACTTCGGTACTTGGTCCCATTGCAATGCTAGTCATGATGATTGTACCCTACTGGGTTAGCACAGGTGGAAATAGCCAAAACACATACAAAGTACTTGCCCTTGGTTGCGACAACCAGCTAGAAGAAGCCTTACAAAACAACGACCAAGTCAGCTTCAATTTTGCTTGCTCAGACTTTGACTCTATCTATCTCGCTAGTTACGACGCTATTTATGATTCAAAAAACTCAAAATGGATTTATCACAATACTAATGATATGGTATTTGATTATGTACACGCTAGAATAGCCATGTACAGCAGTGGGGACATAATGAAAATACCGAACATACAACTAGATCAGGTGGCAGGTGATAACAACAAAAAACAAACTGTCCGCACTTTTGTAGCCTACGGAAGTGCCATCATGATTTATTTCTTTATTTTCTTATACGGGATGCAAGTAATGAAAGGAGTCATCGAAGAAAAAAACAACCGCATCATAGAAGTACTCATCACAATGGTAAAACCCTTTGAGCTGATGATCGGAAAGATTGTAGGAATTGGACTACTTGGACTCATCCAATTCCTGTTTTGGGCACTTTGTTACAGTATAATTCTACTTATTTTTAATGCTAAATACGGCATTTCTAACTTTTCTGACAGTCATATTGCCAACCAAATTGGAGACACTTCTGTAATGACAGACATGAACGCCTTGTTTTTCGCCTACACACCAGCACAATGGTTGGGTGTATTCCTATGGTTTTTATTTTGTTTTGTTTTTGGATACCTAATATTTGGGGCGTTATTTGCCGTAGTAGGTGCTGCTTCCGATGTAGATACGGAAACCCAACAATTCATATTTCCGCTTACAATTCCACTCATCGGAACACTTGTTTTTTCTGATAAAATACTAACCGCACCAGCTAGTTTACTTGCCAAAACTCTATCTTACTTCCCTCTTTCTAGCCCTATAGCCTCCCCCTTAAGGAGCACATACCTCATTGTGGACGCACCTTGGTGGGAAACCTTAACCGTTATTTTTTTTCAACTTACAGGATTTCTATTTATCACTTGGGTAGCCTCTAGAGTGTACAGGATAGGAATCTTAAGCTATGGAAAAAAAGTTGGTTTCTCTGACTTAGCAAAATGGTTTTTTAGAAAAGATTAAAAACACACTTAAATTATGTAAATGATTTTTGGGCGTTCCTACATTCGCCAAAAGGAAAGCTCATGCAGTCGGGCTTTTAGTTCTCAATCTTCCCGATGAAAAATCGGAAAGGATTTTCACGTCAATCCCTAACGCAAAAAAAACATTTCATTACTTTCCCCTTTTATCTAGCTCATCTCTTAACTTAGCTGCCTCTTCATAATTTTCATTATCAATTGCAGTATCAAGTTTCATTTCTAAATCTTTAGTAGAAAGTCCCGAATAAGCATCTCCGTCCATAGACTGCTCTAACTCTTCTAGCACTTCATCCAGTTCTTCATCTGTCAATTCTTCGTCCTCTTCCAAAAACTCATCATCATCATCTTGAACAACAATACCCGCTTCTGCCATTACCGCTTCATTTGTATAAATGGGCACACCAAAACGCAAAGCCAAAGCAATAGCATCAGATGGTCTAGCATCTATCACCTCTCGCTTTTCGCCACTTTTTGTATGGATTTCTGTATAAAAAACCCCAGAGTCTAACTTAGAGATATAAACTTCAGTCAGATCTATCAAATAACTTTTAGCGAAAGCTTTAAACAAATCATGGGTCATTGGACGGCGAGCAGGAATCTGCTCTAACTCCAAAGCAATGGATTGTGCTTCAAACATACCAATAATAATTGGTAGTCTTCTATCTCCAGATACTTCTCCCAGTACCAAAGCAAAAGAACCTGTCTGAGTATTACTCGATGACAGGCCTATGATATTTACTTCTATTTTACTCACAATCTTAATTCTAATTTTACAAAGCTACCCTGCTTTTAGAGCTTCTATCAACTTAGGCACTACTTCAAAAGCATCTCCTACGATACCGTAATCGGCTGCTTTAAAGAACGGTGCGTCTTCATCAGTATTAATTACTACAATCACTTTTGAAGAACTTACTCCCGCAAGATGCTGAATAGCTCCCGAAATTCCAATTGCAATATACAAATTTGGGCTAACTTTAATCCCCGTTTGTCCTACATGCTCATGATGAGGTCTCCAGCCCACATCAGATACAGGTTTAGAACAAGCCGTTGCTGCACCTAATTCTTTTGCTAGTTCTTCTATCATCCCCCAATTCTCTGCAGCTTTTAATCCTCTACCTGCCGACACCACGAAGTCTGCTTCTGGTAACAGAATATCTCCTTCGGCAATTTTCGTGTCTAAAATTTTAACTTTAGCATCAGCCTCATTTGCACTTACCGTTACATCAGTCACAGAAGCTTCTCCGCTAGACACTTCAAAATCATACGAATTTTTCTTGACTGTAATCACTTTTTTATCTCCTGTAAGATTCAAACTCACAAAAGCTTTGCCCGTATAAACTCCTTTTTTAACAACAAACCCACTTACTGTATCAGGCAAACCAATTACATTAGTAGCAATCGCCGCATTTAATTTAACTGCTACGCTAGACGCAGCGGCCTCCCCCCTCGATGAGTTCGTTAATACTACAACACTAGCATCTTTAGCCACTTCTGCCACAGCAGATGCCACCTGAAGTGCATTGGCATTGTCTGGCAAATTAGAGACCCTTAACACTTCTAATACTCCATAATTCCCCACTTCTTGAAAAGTATCATTTTCTCCTATTCCTACTGCCTTTACTCCTAAACCTAATTGATCTGCTAATCCCTTTGCATAAGCAATTGCTTCGTAAGAAGATTTCTTTACTTTTCCGTTTTCTGTTTCTATATATACTATTACTGACATATTTCTATAAGTTTAATTTTTAAAAAAAAATATTTATATTACTTTGGCTTCATTTTTTAATAAATCTACCAATTCTGCAACATTATCTGCACTTACCATCTTACACCCTGACTTAGCTACAGGCAATTCAAACTCTTTAAGCACCGACTTAGACTCATCCACAGATGGTTCTATCACTTCCAAGGGCTTAGTCCTTGCAGACATAATCCCTCTCATATTTGGAATTTTCCATTCTGCTATTGGCTCTTGGCAACCTGCTACAAAAGGCAAAGCAACTTCCATCATTTGCTTCCCTCCTTCTATCTCTTTTTCCATTTTGGCTACGTTACCTTCTATTTCTAACTTCATTACTGGGGAAACACTCGGGAGACCTAACATCTCGCCAATCAAGCCATGTACCACTCCACCGTTAAAATCGATTGACTCTCTTCCTGTCAAAATCATATCAAAGCTTTTATCTTTAGCGTAAGCGACAATCAAACTCGCTACTTGATACGAGTCTGTTGGTTCTTGGTTAATTCTGACTGCATTATCTGCCCCAATTGCCAATGCTTTTCGGATAGATGGTTCAGTATCTACTAGCCCTACATTGAGCACTGTTATCTCTCCGCTAGTAGCATCTCTAATTTCTACTGCTCTAGCTAAAGCATAATCATCATAAGGTCCTATGATAAATTGTACACCATTTGAATCAAATTTCGTATTATTGTCTGCAAATGTAATCTTGGACGTGGTGTCTGGAACATGGGTAATACACACTAAAATCTTCATATATGTCAAGGGTTAAGTTTCATTCTTGTTTATATATACTATAATAGTATGCATGTGGTTGTACTTTTAACTTAAAAAAATAAAAAAATGTCTGATGATAGACTTAAATACTTACTAGCTCTTAGCAAAGAAACAGCAAACGACCCATTTATACATTATGGTTTATTTTTAGAATATAAGAAGATAAACCATGTAGAAGAGGCTAAAGCACAACTTGATACCTTGCTAAAATATTTTTCTAACTATCTTCCCGCTTATTATCAAGCGGCACATTTTTTTGAAGAACAACAAGATTTCAAAAAAGCGGTTTTTTGTTACGAAAAAGGAATTGAATTAGCTAAATTACAAGACAATCATCATATTCTCGCTGAGCTCAACAGAGAATATGAATTTTTGAAAGAAGATTTAGAATGATCTCAGTTTTAAAATTAAACGTCACTTGGGCGCACCCCATTCGCCAAAAGAAAAGCTCATGCGGGCAGGCTTTTTGTTCCCAATCTTTTTTATTTTTATGATTTTGTCATGCTGAGCTTGTCGAAGTACAAAAATCATAAAAATAAAAAAGGATTTCCACGTCAATCCTTAACGCAACAAAAAAAAGAGCAGTTAACTCACCTATTCGTAGGTTAAGCTTTTTCAGTGCACCTACGACCAGTACCTACAAACTAATACCATTCATCATTATTACTCTTGTATACTTGAGTGCCTGCGGACCCAACCTCCCCACCACAGAAGAAATGAAGGAAGAGCAAGTTAGCTACGAACTACAAAAAAGTGGGGTATTAAAACACCAAGGCACTTATTTTAAAGAACACAAAGAAGAAATAATAGCAATGGCTACAAAAATGAGACACTTATCAGACACCGCTACTGTATTCGAAAACGTCTTGAGTGATACGACTTACTTACACGAACACCATATTAATATCACCTTTTCTGACTTCCAACCCAGACAAGTCCAATCCGAAAGCTCAACTTCAAGGAAAAATACTCATTTTTTAAACTCTGGAAATTGGGAACATACCCCTATTAACGACTTAACTGACGTTATTTTGAAATGTGACAGCCTAAAAAACTACACATTATGTCATCAAACTCATCAGGAATTATTTGAAAAACTTTTAACATTAGATTATGTGTTTATAGAAAAAAGATTACTACACATAAAACCTAAAATGCAAGGGGAATCCGATTTTCAAGGCGGATTATTCTTTAGTAAAGTTAATTGCTACGACCTTAAGTCAGGCAAAGCTTTTTATCAATTCATGATTTCGGCTACCAGTAGTAATCAAATCCAACAAAATCAATTTGGTTTTAACACAATAGATAGGGACTTAACAAAAAACATCAATCAAGCCAGAAAAGATGCGGTAGCAAAGCACTTTTTCTCATACTAGTTTCTTGTTTTATATACTCTTCTATCAATTGAGTTTAACTTACACCCTTCACAACCTTCTAACTCCACCTCGTTTTTCAATGCTGTTTTAAGCAATGCTTTTGAAATGGTGATTTTACTTTCCTCCATTTCAACCATTTCATCAAATGCTTCATACTTATCTGTCTCAGATAAGCTATTGTTTTCAGGAATGGTTATAAACTCAATCTTGTTTCCTTTATCCGCAACCACCTTATAGTAACGGTTTTCCGAGTAGTTTTTTGAAAGATGATAATAATCCCCTGTTGTTGGGTATTCAATCATTAATTCTTGTCTTGCTTCATACTCTTTACTAGAGTTTTTATTCCTGTGGCTAGATCTTAAGTCAGAAACCCAAAAGAACAAACCTACTAATGCTCCTATATAAAACAATGACCACGAGTACCATGGGGTTTTTAATTCGCTAGAAAAATGTGTTTTAATATGAGTTTTTAAATCTTCAGGCATTTCATAAAGGTCTTTTTCCCCAGGCTTTTTTAAACCATAGAGCTTGCCGATAGGAAAAAAAGGAATCCAAAACAAGTGTGCATACCTCTGACGAATCTCAATAGTTACTCCCTCCCATCCAGAGTTTGAGGGAATTTTTAAATTTGCGGGATTATACTTTTTTATAGAGAAACTACCGTGACCGAAAACAACCATATTGTATATATATTTAAGTTAAAGCAACAAATTAAACTAATTTACTACATAACTGTCCGAAAGAATAAGTAGGGAAAAAGCATAAAAATTTCAATTTTTGAAGAGCAAACAATAAAAAAAGGAATCAATAGCTTTCCCCACTATGCACAAAAATACTAAAAGATCAGAGAATC
>Ga0256845_1000835_pt1 | contig 26600 bp, 23 predicted proteins | sample RiftiametaG_FD_189101 | JGI IMG/M metagenome (GOLD analysis project Ga0256845, IMG submission 189101) | Tube worm associated microbial communities from hydrothermal vent at the East Pacific Rise, Pacific Ocean - Riftia | ecosystem: Host-associated > Annelida > Integument > Unclassified ... | reverse complement strand
TCACCATGCTCGCCTTGAAGGCCGCTGAATGGCTCATCTTCTATCTTTTGCTTCTCGCCCCCGCGTGTCGTTCCGGTTGAAGTCAAGCCTTCGCCCGGGTTATGCGGCAACAACCCTGACACAGGGGGTAATCCTCGCAGGGCAACGACACTGCCGACTGCGAGGAGCGCGTGTTGAGGGGGCGGGCCGTGACTGCCCAATCCACCGGTAGTCCCAAGTACTTGGCCAGGCTTCTCATGGGGAAAGACTCAGAGCATTCGATCACCGAAATCGACGAGGCCGGAAACTTCGAGTTCATCCTCCCCGCCTTGTCCGACGGCTTTACGGGCCCCTTTCACCTCCACGCCATCGAAACACCCGCAGCGGGAGCGACCAGCTCCCTCTACGCCCATACCTTCGACCTGCCCATGTGCAGTTCGCTCGATCTCGGCAATATTTTCCTCCCTCGGATCTACGACCCTCAGGGTCTCAACATGCTCTCGGAGGGCTGGCACGAGGTCGACGACGGGTCGTTCTCCATGCGGCTCGACCCGGCCCGCATCGACGCCCGCACGGCCGGCAGCACAGCCTTCGGCGCTGTGCGAGTGCCCGACACACTTCTGCCCTATCAATTCGTGGGGGATGACGAGCGGGTCGTGGCAGCCTGGGCCTTCGCGCCCCACAGCGCTACGGTCGAAGATGGTGCCCCCCACTCGGCATGCGAATCAACGAAAGTGTCGGTCTGACTCCTGGGGATACGCTCCGCCTCTATACGAGCGACCGCGACACAGGAGAACCCGCTCCCGTCGGCCTAGGCGTGGTGGGCGAAAACGGGACCGTCGAGCTCGATGCCGGGCTCCGCACTTTGACCTGGATCTACATCGCCGACGCGAACGACAACTAGCGCCAACGATACGCCTACGCCCACCCACCCATCCCGGCGGATGGTTGTGCCTGGTGGTAGACATCGACCGCTTCGCTCATAGAATCGCGGGGTCTACCCTTCGGATCGCCTCGGTACAGAAGGGCACACGTCGCTCTCGAAGTGATGGTCGTGCGGAGCGACGGCTCGAACGGCCTCTCGCTTTGACCTCCGACTCCCACCCATACTCATCGCGGCACGACTTCTCTGCGCGCAACGACGGGGCCCCATCGCCGCACACGGCGAACTTCTTCTCGATATGATCTCTGCGGACTACAGTCCAGCTTTGCCAATACGATGCTTGGGATTCTTCGGGTCGACCGTAGTCGCCTTGGCATTTGCCTCGCGACGTTCGCTGTAGCGATCGACGAGGAACTCACGCAGATCTCGAGTGAGCGACGTGAACTTGAAAAGCTCCTCCATCACGTCGACGACACGATCCCTATAGGGCGAGTCTTTCATCCGACCATCGGCATGGAATTCTTGATAGGCCTTCGGCACCGAAGACTGATTCGGAATCGCCACCATCCGCATCCAGCGGCCAAGCACGCGGAGGCTATTCACAACGTTGAACGACTGCGAGCCGCCGCAGACCTGCATCACCGCAAGCGTACGGCCCTGGGTGGGTCGTACGGCACCGATGGAGAGGGGGATCCAGTCAATCTGGTTCTTGAACACACCCGAGATCGTCCCGTGCATCTCGGGACACGACCACACCTGCCCCTCCGACCAAAGCGAAAGCTCCCGAAGCTCTTGCACCTTAGGATGGTCCTCCTGATCCGGCGCTTTCACCGGCAACCCCGCGGGGTTAAAGAACCGAATTTCGCAGCCGATCTCGACGAGGATACGTCCAGCCTCCTCGGCGAGAAGCCGGCTGTAGGAAGGCTCGCGCAGCGACCCATAGAGCACGAGGATCTTTGGCGGTTCCGCACGAATCCCAAAAGGTGGGAACTCTGGACGAGCGAGTGGTGGTGGGTTTCCATCGTGATGATTCATGCGTTCCTTACAACGAGGACAACGGGCTTCGAGCCGCGTAACAAGCGATTGATAAGTTGTTCCACCAGACCACGTTTGCCAGGCAAGGGCACAGCGCAATGTTGAAGGAATATTTTTCCACGGGTCTGTCTCACACGGGATCAGGCGAGGGGGCCGGGAACCAATCCTGGGTGTGATTGGCAAATGCGACGAGCGAAAGCATCACCGGCACTTCGATAAGTACGCCCACCACCGTCGCCAATGCAGCGCCCGAGGCCAGTCCAAAGAGACTAATAGCGACCGCGACTGCGAGTTCAAAAAAGTTGGACGAACCGATCATCGCAGCCGGCGCGGCGATGTTGAACGGCAATCGAAGGACACGGGCCAAACCATAGGCGAGCGCAAAAATTCCGTAGCTCTGAATAAGCAGCGGGATCGCGATGAGAAGCACCCGACCCGGTCGTTCAACAATCGTCTCCGCCTGAAACCCGAAGAGCAAAGTCACGGTGAGTAAAAGCCCGATGATCGAAGTGGGCTTGAGCTTGCCTGCCAACCGTTCAATCGCTTCGACGCCACCCGATCTCTTCAGTCGTTGATGCGTCAACATGCCAGCACCAAGCGGAGCAACAACAAAGATGGCCACCGACGCAAGCAGCGTCTCCCATGGCACCTGCAAATCCGTCACTCCCAGAAGGAAACCCGCAATCGGCGCGAAAGCGACAACAAGAACAACGTCATTCACCGAGACCTGGACGAGTGTGTAATTCGCGTCCCCACGAGTCAGGTGGCTCCAAACAAAAACCATTGCGGTGCAGGGGGCCACACCCAGAAGAATCATCCCAGCGATATATTGCTGGGCATCTTCAACCGGCACCCAGCCAGCAAATACGTACCGGAAAAAGAGCACACCAAGGCCGGCCATCGTAAACGGCTTCACGAGCCAATTGATGACGAGCGTTAGAATAAGCCCTTTCGGCTGCTTCCCCACGTCCTTTAAACACGACGGCTCGACCTTGAGCATCATCGGATAGATCATCAACCAAATAAGCACCGCGACAGCCAGGTTTACGTGCGCCCACTCAAGGCTTGCCACCACCTCAAATAGACCAGGCACGATAAGACCCAGACCGACACCGGCGGCGATCGCCAAAGCGACCCAGAGTGAAAGAAAGCGTTCAAAAACTCCCATCACAGAACACTTATCGTCCTAAGACGATAATCAAAGCCCCCCATTAACGCCTTCATCCGTCGCAACGTGCGCGGGTTCAGGCAATAGCAGACACGGGGCCCATCGACCTCGCCCTGAATAATACCGGCCGCCTTCATCACCATTAGATGCTGGAAAACGGTGGATTGAGCCAAATCAAGATCATCCACAATTTCGCCGCATACACAGGTCGTGCGGCGTGTTAACAGGCGAAGACTCTGGATGCGAGCCGGGTGTGCAAGCGCCTTCGCCAGCTCGGCGAGCTCCGCATCCGCCTCGGGTCCCTCTATCGGGCGAAAATCAGGTTCCCCCTCAAGTGCCCGCACGCAGACATTTTGACGATCGCTGCCCATCTCTATCGTATTTGTACGATAGAGATGCCATCGACACAACCCCAAAGAGCAGCGAGAACCGTTCAACGATGATTTTTTTATCCATGGACTCGTGCTCAAAATCGAGGATCGACCCCCTCAACGCACACCCACACAATGGCGGACAAAGGGCCTGGCGCTGGATCTCCACACAAATACCATTCGAGAGCGGCCTGAAACTGATCGTAGCAACGAGGCTGGACTGCACGCGGAGCCTCGCACAAGATGGCACTTGCCGAATCGCTTACGACGCGAATCCCGCTCATCTTTCGACGGACAAACGACTCTTCGGGGCACCCCGTCGCTTCACCTATTCGCCATAGATCAAGGCATCATCCAGGGCCTCACCATTGAGAGACTCAAGAAAGGCCACAAGCGCATGCCTTTCACCTGAAGTGAGATCAAGCGGAGAAATTGCCGTATCTCGCAACCCGACAAAACCGTCGGCGTCTCCACCTCGGTCATAGTGTTTGATGACATCCAACAACGAAGAATAGACCCCCGTGTGCATGTATGGCGTCCGCGTGGCGATGTCACGCAGAGGAGGCACCTTGAACGACCCTCTGTCTTCAGATTTCATCTTTAGCCCCACGATCATACAACTATCTTTATCGGGATGATCACTAAATTCTCCCTGGCAATTAAATTCATCCGCCAACACTCCAGGGATGCCTCCCTCACGACCTGTGTCCATATCCGGCACGGTAGGACCCATCTGTCGAACGCCTATATTTCTAAACTCATTGTTGCTAAGCGCGGGTCCATTGTGACAGGTAATGCAACGTCCTTTCCCAATAAACAGCTGAAGGCCCCATCTCTCTTCGAGGCTCAGGGCTTCGCTCTCGAAGTTCCCTTCCTCAACATCACTCAAAAATCCGTCAAACCTAGATCCTGTGCTAATTAGCAGTCGCTCGTAGGCATCGATCGCCTTGCCAAAGTTTGCGAACACACTCGAAATTTTTCGTTGGTCGTCCGAATTCAAGGCGTCCCATTCCGCAGTACCGGGCATTGCGGTTTCGGGCGCAATCGCATTTCCCCCTGGCATTAGATTGACCATCGGACCAAAAACGGACTCATATTCATCTCTATAGCTGGTGAAAATCAGCATGGCGACCTTGGTGCGTGTACTCCCCATCTCGACAGAGCTCTCTGGGGGCCCCAGGGCCTGAGACCACTGGCTGTCCTTTCGGCCGTCCCAAAACCAGAAGTTTGCATTCGTTCCATCAGGACCGATGAACGCATTTATGTGGCTTTGAGCTCTGCGCCCTGTAAAGCCATCAACGCCCTTGGAGGTCGCATCGCGAGAGTCCTGAAAACCATTCTCCGGCATGTGGCAAGTGGCACATGACACGTCCCCTGTCGAACTGTACCGTGGATCATGGTAGAATTTTTGTCCAAGAAGCGCGGCCTTGGCATCGGTAGAATAGGCATTTGAAGGGTCTGCGACGACCTCCATAGGAATCTTTCCCAGGCGTGTCCTAATCAGTTCGATCTCTCGGTCCGTAAAAACAATCTCGTCCGGTTGCCCTTCTCCCTCCGTATCGGTCCCTCCGGGCGCACTCTCTTGGCCGCTGTCAGTACCCCCGCTTCCCTCGCTCGTAGCGACGTCCAAAAGAGTTTCCTCGGTACAAGAAAAGGGAACCGCAAAAAGACCGAGGATCACGAGCGCTGGAATTCGGCCACTCTCTCTCATCGTCCATTTCTACTATGAGACCTCTGTCTATGCTTGGATTCACTCTCCGAAATTCTTGCACGTCCTCGATCTCTGCGCCTCCTTCAGACCCGTCGACACCTCCGCAAAGGGAGCAAAACGGAATTCATCGAGAACGCTCAAGCCCGTCGCGCGACGCCGTCCCACGACCAACAAGAGCCCGCATGTGCATGTCGGGCTCCCGGCGCACAGGCGGGTGAAACAAATCGCAGTCGCATGGCGCACGTCATGATCACTGAGGGCAGAACGGAGAAGGCGCGCGGTTCAGAGGCGTGATCTCCGAAACCTCAAGACAGTCACGGTGCGACACGAATCAGATCTCGAAAGCCTTCCCGCTCTTGGCGGCCACCGATGCCGACTAGAGCGCCTTTGGGTCCAATGCCAGCTGGATTCGGGACTCAAGAAAGTCTACCACTCGCTCAAAGGGCCGAATTCCAAAGTACTCTGCAATGCTCGGCCGAAGGTTTGAGTTCGCATTGACATCGTAAAATACAAGGCGACCGTCAGGAGCCTCTAGATACTCAACGCCGCCCACATCGATGTTCGATGCGAAAAGGATTCTCTTTGCCATCTCGACTGCACGCGCAGGAACTTCGGGATATGGCAAAAACTCAGCCGGCCGCTGCGGCGATTCTACGATCGACTGCGGTGTGTCCGGTGAAACCGTCGCAATTTCACACATACCGCCCCCCTCGGTTGGGTTGCAAACTGGGGATGGACAGAGGTTGAAACGACCGTGTGTCACGACGCGCATCGGGTAGAGCAATTCCCCGTTTAGAATCTCGAGCCGAACGATCCCTTGCTCCAAATCGTGATTCACGTACTCCTGCAACAAAAAGAGGTTGTCGGGGGCCCAGATCGCCTCATCCTCGAAAGCAAGCCGAAGACTTGCAGCATCCTCCACCACCTGAATCCGTGCGCCACTTCCGCCGAGGTCGGGCTTGATCAGGCGTGGCCACGAGTGATTGACTCGTATCGCGGCCTCTACGTCATTAAAGACAACGGACTCAGGATGATCGATATCAAGTTCGCGCAAGAGCGCAACCTGTGCCGCCTTTGAGAGCTCCATCGAGAACGCATCGGAGCCGTTGATCACATCAGCTCCGAGGCGTTCAAGATGCCTCAGAGTCGCTAGCGCCTGGGGAACCGCCCGAACATTTCCCCGAAGATACGCGCTTGGGCTCGCCTGATTGAAGATGACTCGCCCGGGAGCGGGTGCCCCACTCAGGTACGCCATGTTTTTGAGATCGATCCGGACAAAATCGATGCCGCGCTCTTCCAGCTCTGCAAACAGTGGCTCTTGCCAAGCCGGATGCTCGTAGAGGATTGCCAGATCGTGCATCGCGGCACCATACCGATCCGACTTGGCAAAACAAAGCCCGACATGGGTCTTCGAGCCTCACCTTCAGAACGATACGTGCGCGTGGGCCGGACAAATCAGTGCCGCTTTGGGAAAGTTGAATATCGTTCTTTCGGTCGTCTCGCGGGTCATGAAGGCGGAGATCTATGGCACGCCGCCTCCCCCGACAAAATGCCTGCTCGCCCTTCCACTTGCCCTCTACGCGGCGTCATCCCTCGCCCACCAATCGAACGAGCGGGCATTTTTGTGCAAACTCAGGGACTAACCACTTGCAGATGAAAATGGTCCGCTCAGTTCGACAACCAATGCACGGGAGTCAACCCAAGAGATCATCGACCATGCCCAGTGGCGACCGTTCTCGTGGCCCGGATAGTTTGAAAGAACCGTCGGATCGGCAGGATCAAAAATGCCCGTGGCCGAGGCTCCCCAAAGTCCAGGTTGTCATCGACCTACCCAGATCTGGCCACCCATGCGTCGTTTAGCGACTTGTGAGCATCGCCCACGGATTGCACAGACCAAGAGATGATTTTCATCGGTGGCATCATGGTGATTGGCTGCGTGCTTGGCGGATACGTCATGCACCATGGCGACGTCACGGTCTTGGTTCAAATTCACGAGTACATCATCATCCTAGGTGCGGCGCTCGGTTCGATGCTGATAGCGACGCCCATCACGGTCATCAAGGACATGATCAAGCAGATGAAGGCGGCACTGGGCAAGTCTCCGGCGAAACAGGACTACCTCGACCTGCTCACCTTGCTCTATGAAATGTTTCAGATCGCCCACAAGTCGGGCCTACTGGGCTGGGAAGAACACATCAACGAACCCGACAAGAGCAGCCTCTTCGGAAAATATCCAGGGTTTCTCAAAAACCACCATGCCGTGCATTTCATGACGGACACGATGAAGGTCATCGTTGGTGGCTCCGCAGAGCCGCATGACCTCGAGTCGCTGATGGAATCTGATCTCGACACCGAACACAGCGAGTCTGCCAAGGCTCCGGCGGCGCTCACGACAGTGTCGGACTCGATGCCAGGTCTCGGTATCGTCGCGGCCGTGCTGGGAATTATCACGACGATGGGCGCCATCGACGGCCCTCCTGCGGTGATCGGAATGAACGTCGCGTCAGCACTGGTCGGGACGTTTTTAGGAATCCTCGCCGCCTACGGATTTATGGGGCCCATGGCCAAGGCCATGGAGGCAAACAACGACTCCGAGCATAAGTACGTAGCAACGATTATGTTCGGGATTCTGGCCCATGCCAAAGGCGTGAACCCCGGGATCGCCGTCGAGTTCGCACGCCGCTCGATCCCCGGTTACGCGCGCCCCACTTTTGAAGAGGTCGAGCAGGCCTGCCGAGCGGCAAAATCCACCTAGCGGTCCAGAACGGATGAGGCGAACGACATGAGCGGTGACAGCGAACGTCCCATCATCATCATCAAGAAGAAGGTGCACGGCGGTCACGGGCATCACGGTGGCTCATGGAAGGTCGCTATCGCGGATCTGATGACGGCGATGATGGCTCTCTTCATGGTGCTTTGGCTGGTCGGCCAGAGCCCGAAGACACGAGCCACCGTGGGCGCCTACTTCCGGGACCCCCTCGGTCTGGCAGGTGGCGGCAATACCGACGTGAACACCGGACCTTGGGCCGGCGGCGCTGGATTTTTCAGTGGAGGGAATACTGCGATCTCGACAGACATGTTGATCAGCCCGGGTTCCCCACGGGGGAAGGGCGGCGGCGCAGAGCAAGATCAGAGGGTCGCACAACAACACGCCCGTGACCGGCTCGCTCAAGCCCTCATGAAACTTCGCCACGATGCCTGGTCACGCCACGTTGAACTCACGCGGGTGGAAGAGGGCCTGCGGATCGAGATTCAAGACACCGAGAAACACTCGCTGTTCCCGACCGGCGGAACCTCGATCAACTCGCATTTTCGAGACATGATGACTCAAATCGCAAACGAGATCGGAAATCTTCCCAATCAAGTTGTGATCGAAGGCCACACCGATGCGTCACCTTACAGCCGTGGCCGCATTTCCAACTGGGAAATCTCGACCCAACGGGCCAACTCAGCCCGAAGATTCCTGATCGCAAATGGTCTACGCGCGGACCAGGTCGTCGAAGTTCGTGGCTACGCCGATCAACGACTTCGTCTATGGCATGATCCCAAGAACCCCCGCAACCGTAGGATCTCTTTGCTCGTGCTGCTCAAACGTGGAACGAAGCGGTCCCTGAAGACATCGGACGCCGATCCATCGCAATCCCACACGCTCAACTCCCAACTCAACAACCTCGACTACAAGCCGAAAGCGGGCGATCCGATCGAGCTGTCGCCGGCGGGTATCCGACTCCCCAATCTGCCAAAAACAGGGCCCAACTAGCGAACGATACACCGGATAGAAGCGACTCGCGTTCCTCGCATGAGATCCGATCCGTATCCAGTACGATCGGGATACCGTGGGTTTTCACGTGATGCCCTGAGGCATCGAGTTCAATGAAGGCCGTCACCGCAACTATCGCGGCGTACGTGCTTACCTCCGCCGTGATCTCGCCGGGTTCATCCTCTCCCGCACCAAAGGTCGTGCACGGCTCATTCCAACGCTCGGCAGCCACACTTTTGCCCCCGTTCACGCGATCACGAATCGTCGTCGGCCCCCGTGGTGCCCCCTCCAAGCCGCCCTCGCAATCGCGTGACCACGCACCAAGAATGGCCGGGATTCTGTTCCGAAACTATCCGCGATACTCTCTGCGCATGTCCGACCTCGAACTTCTCGCTCGCTCTGTCCGCACCCTCGCGTGGCTCGGGGACGCCGAGTTCGAACGCGAAGTGCGCCTTCGCGTCGCCCGGCGCGGGGACTGGCCCGTCAAGCGTCTCGATCGCATTCGCGCGCAAGTCGTTCGCGCGGAGGGCCAGGCCAATCTTCTCGCCTCCATCGAGGCGAGCCTCAGCGACGACGAAGCCAACACGGTCCGTCGCGCACGAAACAGCTCGCTGCGCGGCTCTGCTCGTGGCATGCGTAACATCAGAGCCTACCGAGCCGCGACCGCTCTTGAGGCCCTCGTTGCCCTCTGGCACTGCACAGGTTCCAAGGGCCAAGCGCGCTTCCGCGACCTTCTCGGTCCCCCGCTCGAGGCGGCGATCGACTTCGCCGTCGCCCAAAGCGCGAGCTTGCCTGAGCCGCAACGATAGGACCAGAGCTCACGGGCTACTGGGACCAGCCGCAAGTACGGCCTTCGTTCTCCTTTTTTAGATAGGTCATCAAGGGCTCGAAGTATTCGATCATCGCGCCGCCATCCATCTCACGAGTTCCTGCGATCGCCTCAAGAGCCTCGGGCCACGGCTTGCTCGCACCCATCGCCAGCATATTCTTCATCTTCTCTCCGGCCTCCTTGCTGCCGTAGATCGAACAGGTATGCAACGGTCCCTTGTGCCCCGAGGTCTCACACAGCGCCTTGTGAAACTGAAACTGCAAGATACGGGCGAGGAAATAGCGTGAATAGGGCGTGTTGCCCGGAATATGATATTTCGCACCCGGATCGAAGTCTTGCTCACTTCGTTCGATCGGCGCACGCACCCCCTGGTACTTTTCGCGTAGTTCCCACCAGGCTTTGTTGTAGTCCTTTGGCTTGATGTCACCGGAGAACACGCCCCAACGCCAACGGTCGATCAGCAGGCCAAAGGGCAAGAATGCGATCTTATCGAGGCCGTCTTTCATCTGTGTATTCAGCACCGCCTTCGGGTCATCTGAGACTTCCTTGAGCAGGCCAAGCTGATGCAGATATTGAGGGGTCACCGAGAGCGCCAACGTGTCTCCGATGCCCTCATGAAATCCGTCGTGTGCCCCCTGTTGGTACAGAACCGGCTTTTGGTAGTAGTAGTGATAATAGTAGTTGTGACCCAGTTCGTGGTGAATCGTCACCAAATCTTCTTTGTCGATCTTGATACACATCTTGATACGAAGATCGTTGTTGAAACCGGGATCCCAGGCACTCGCATGGCAGACGACCTTTCGGTCCTTTGGCTGCTCAAGCATCGAACGTTCCCAAAATGTACTCGGCAGGGGATCCATGCCCAGGGAAACAAAGAAATTCTCGGCGGTCTTGACCATCTTCGTCGAGTCATAGCCCGCGCTCTGAAGAGCCTTGGTGACGTCGATGCTCGGTTGACCGGCATGGGGCTCTAGATCTGGGTAGATATTCCCCCACTCCTGCGCCCACATGTTCCCGAGCAAATGAGCCGGAATAGGCTTATCGAGGGGTACCTTCTCGGCTCCGTATTTCTCCGAAAGCTTCGCCCGCGCATGGCAATGAAGCTCGTCATAAAGTGGCTTGACCTGCTGCCATAGACGCTCCATCTCGCTCGCAAAGGCCTCCGGCTCCATGTCGTATTGTGAGCGCCACAGCTCTCCGGTGTCCGAGTAGCCGATCGATCGCGCCCCCTCATTCGAAAGCTCAACAAAACGCTGGTACTTGGGGCGCATGGGGACAGCGACCGATCTCCAGCCTTTCCACGCGGCCAATTTCTTTTTATAGCTCGCATCGCCGTCAACGACCTCTGAAAGCGCCCCTAGAGACTTGCCCTTGAACTCTCCGGTCCCGTACATGCCCTGAAGTTCGGTCGTGAGCGCCGCAAATTCTCTCCGTTTGGCATCGTTGTCGGGTGCGGGCTCCGTCGTCGCTCGGCGCAGAAGCTCAAGCTGACGCATCGTGTCTGGGTCCGCCTTCACTCCAGCAAACTTCTTCGACTCGGCGATCGCGTGGCCAATGGCCGCCATCGCCTTCTCGATCGCCTCCGACTGGGCCTTCTCATGTTCGGGCGTAATGTCGGTCGAGTTCGCCCACCCCGCGGTTTCAGCCGCGATCCATACGGCCTTCAGTTCCTTGTCAATTCGGGCGACAAAGGCCTTCGCCTCGAGGGCCTTTGGGTCTGGAGCGGCGACTTTGTCGGTATTTGTCGAGTCGCTACTGTCCTCGACTTTCGCGGGGTCAGCCTTGCTTTCAGTAGGCTTGTCCGCGGCGCCCGAGCAGGCGACGAGGCCAGCGGTCGCGAGCAGAATCGCGGTGGTGGGGATGGCCAGAGATCGCATGACCCGACCCTACGCCTCTTGCGGACCGCTGTCACCCGGTCATGTCAGCTCGCCGGCGTCGAAGAATCACCGGGTTGTGAACCGCCCGGACCTCGGGGGAGAAGCGTTGTCCAAACGGCGAAGATTCCACACAAGCCAGCACCGACTGTCGCTAAGGGTAGCGCCCAGTCCACCGCAGCCGCATGGCTGTATACAAACCAAATAAATGCAGCCCCCGACCCAAGCAAACGTACGACCTCGAGCTCATGCGCCCATCGACGACCTTCCAGGAGCCCCCCCCAGGCCATCGTTCCAGCCAAGAGCACCGCGACGGCGCCTACCCGTTCCCAAATATCCAAGCTCTCCGCGGTCAGCAACAACGCCATCACCAGGGGGATCGACCAGGCCGCCTGAATCAAGACATATCGGCGCACCACGCCTGGACACCGTGGCGCGTACTTGTCTCGGCCACCGAGCTGATTGTACGCTGGTTCGCCGGGGCGGCTCTGTGGCGGCATCCAATCCGGCGGGCGAAACAGCACCAATAGCTTCTCGCTAAGTCGCTCACTCGCCGACGTGAGCTTCCAGAGGTGAACCCACCCATGGAGATTGGCCCAGATCGGATTGAAGCTATCCAGAGGTTTCACGGTGCCGTAGAATACCGGTTCATTCTCGTCGACAAAGGTCCCAAAGAGCCTATCCCAGACGATGAGAATCGCACCATGATTCTTATCGATGTATTGAGGGTTGATGCCGTGGTGGACCCGGTGATGAGAGGGCGAATTAAGCACCCACTCGAAGATTCCGAGTTTCCCAACCAACTCGGTGTGAATCCAGAATTGATAGAGCAGGCTGAGCGAGACCGAGATCACGTAGATCTCGGGGGGCACCCCCAGGATCGCCAGAGGAAGATAGACCACTGTCGATGTGAATCCTGTCAACCATGCCTGACGCAGCGCCACCGCCAAGTTGTAGTCTTCGCTCTGATGATGCACGACATGGGAGGCCCAAAGAAAATTGATCTCATGGCTCCACCGGTGCCACCAGTAGTAGAGAAAATCGAGCCCCACAAAGGCGAGGGCCCACATCGATAACACCCCCATCGGGCCATAGTCCCCCCACTGAATCAAACCACAATTGTCATAGACGATAACGTACAGACCGAACGTAACCGCGACCAACAAAATCCCGACCAGCTGGGATCCAACCCCGCAACCGATGTCGGTGACCGCGTCCGAAAATCGGTACACCGGGCGACCTCGGCGGAGCGAAATCGCCAGTTCTATGAAGATCAGCAATAAAAATACGGGTATGGACAGAGCGATGATCATCGGTAGTCGTCTATGAAGTCTGATGCACAGAGTGGCCCTCAGCAATGTCGACCGTGAACCAACCGGCACTTTGGCCGCCCTCCTCTAGGCCACGAAAGTCGAGTCTGTGTCGATCCGGGACACATCAAAATCATGATTTCAAGGGTATCGGTCACGAGATGACGTGCTAGACTTCAGCCTCTGAATCCCTCATGGTGGAACTCCGAAACAGTGAGCCCAACGATGCCCGACAGCGAATCGCCGCCCTTGAGGCCGAGCTGTATGCGCTCCGTGAAGAAACGGACCCACTGCGGATCAAGGGTCAGCGTTTTGACCTGTTTATGTCGGTGTCCAACGAAGGCATGTACGACTGGAATGTCGTCAGCGGAGACATCCATTTTGACCCCGGATACTACGCCATGGCCGGCTACCGCCCCTACGAATTTCCGGGGACCTATGAGCAATGGGCCTGCCGTGTTCACCCCGATGACTTCGAGCGAATCTCGGTCGCCGTACGGCGCTACCTCTCTGGCGACAGCGCGAAGTACGACCAAGAATTTCGTTTCCGTCGCAAGAACGACCGCTGGATGTGGATACGAGCCCGGGCGAGAATCGTCGAACGGGCCCCCGACGGCTCGGCGCTGCGGGTCATCGGCACCCACAGCGATGTCACCGAACGCCGGCACGCGGAAAACCAGCGAGCCTCCGCCGAGGCAAATCTTCGTCAGGCTCGAAAGATGGAGGCCGTCGGCCAGCTCGCCAGCGGCATCTCACACGACTTCAACAACATTCTATGCGCGATCATGGGAAACTGCGATCTCGCGCTCGGTTGCATCGATGACAACGACCCGGTCGCGGCCTTCATCACCGACATTGCCACCTGCGCGACCCGATCCGCCGGCCTGACCCGCCAACTCCTGACCTTTTCACGCAAACAAGGTCTCGACCTCGAAGTCGTCGACCTCAAGCACCTCGTCGAACGAGCACTGCCCATGTTGATGCGGCTGCTTGGCGAGGATGTCCACCTTCGGCTTGAATGCTCGTCGCCCCTCCCGACCCTGCATCTCGACACCGGGAAGATCGAACAGGTGTTGATGAATTTGGTGCTCAATGCGCGGGACGCCATGCCCAAAGGCGGCGAAATCGTGATTGGACTGGGTCCTACGAGCCCCGCAGCCCTTGGGGCTCTTCCCCACGGCAATACGAAGCCCCGTCACAACCGCTACGCAGCATTGACGGTGAGCGACACCGGAGTCGGAATGGACGAGACGACCTGCGGGCGAGTTTTTGAGCCATTTTTTACCACAAAGACCGCCGGCAAGGGCACCGGGCTTGGGCTCGCAACCGCATTCGGCATCGCCGAGCAACACTCGGGGTATCTTGAGGTGCGTTCCAAGCCCGGTCGGGGCTCGGTATTCACCCTCCATTTACCGATCGATGACGCATCCCTAGAGAAGCCAGTTTCATCTTCAACCGACGATGAACATGCGGCCGTGACCGGCACCGTGTTGCTCGTGGAGAATGACGATCTCGTCCGCGGCAGCACGGCCGCCATCCTCAACCGTTTAGGATATACCGTCCTCGCCGCCGAGTCTGGCTCACAGGGTCTCGCCATCGCCGATAATTATTCAGGAACCATCGATCTCGTCATTGCTGAAAAGGTCATGCCTCCGATGAACGGAGACGAGCTCGCCAAGCGACTTCGTGCAAAACGGCCCGCGCTCGTCGGTCTTGTGACTTCTGACTACAGCGACAACCTGATCGCCCGAGAGGGTCTGCGCTTCGACGACCTTCATTTTATCGCGAAGCCCTACAGCATGCGTGCCCTCGCCCAGCGGATCCGTGACTTGCTCGATCCCAAAGACAACCGCTCGAAAGCCAGGGACACGGCGGGCAGATCGCCTCAACCGACAATCGCCGGATCAAGGTCCACGCCTACGGGGCAGTGATCAGAGCCCTCGACGTGGGCGTCGATGTAGGCGCTGCGAAGGAACGGCTTTGCCGAAGGGCTTGCCAAGATGTAGTCGATACGCCAACCGACGTTCCTTTCTCGAGCGCCGCCTCGTTGCGACCACCAACTGTATCGTCCGGGCGAGTCATCAAAGTGGCGTAGGGTATCGATCCATCCAGCATTCAGCCACCGATCGAGTTCCTGACACTCCTCGACAAGAAAGCCGGAGGTCTTTCGGTTTTGCTTTGGCCGCGCGAGATCGATCTCAAGATGGGCTGTATTAAAATCCCCCATCACCAAGACTCGGTAGCCTCCCTTGCGCTTGCGCTCAAGCAGCTCGAAGAGAGATCGATAGAAATCCAATTTGTACGGCACCCGACTGTTGTCACGGTCCTTACCGTTGCCGTTGGGAAAATAGACGTTCGCCACAAACAGGCGACCGAATCGAGCCAGCTGCACGCGCCCCTCGCAATCGAAACGCTCCTCGCCAAGGCTCGTCTCGACGCGGTCTGCAACCATCCTCGAATAGAGCCCGACCCCGCTATACCCCTTTCTTGCCGCCGCACTAAAGCGGGTGTGCCAGCCCTCAGGGTTGACGATTTTTTCGTCGAGTTGCTCTGGGAGCGCACGAACCTCTTGAAGCCCAACGATCTGCGCGTCGCACTTCGCTAGCCAGTTGCCAAATCCCTTGCGGGTCGCGGCACGCAGGCCATTGACGTTCCAAGAAAGCACACGGAAAGTCGACGGGTGGCTAGGCACGACCGCCATTGTTCAAAGGGCATGCTCGTTGTCAAGCGGCCCCGCGACATTTCGCCAACCGCGCCATGGGCGGTCATCCGTGCGCGGCTCGGATCACTTCGGACCGGGTCTCGTCGAGCCAACTGTGAAAGCGGTTCACGTTGGATCCACGCCGCCGCTCGACCCCTCCGCTATCGGCAGAACGAAGGCGGAAACTCGAAGATCAAGGCCGCTCAAGAGATTCCGAATCGTCCATAAATGTTCGCTCCCGCCCCGAGTCTCCGGTAACAAATGTGTCTGGAATCACACCGCCATCACCTCCATGGCCCCAAGCCTAAGATTGTCGTGGCAAGATCTCACAAAATCACTAGCCTTAGGGTTCATGTCGATCTCTGGAACCGCAGGAGTTAGCGCCATCCAAATCTACGTCCCGCAATACCGGGTCGATCTTAAGGAATGGTGCGAATGGACCGACAGCCCCTTCGACAAGGTCAGCAAGGTCGTGGGTCTTGGATTCCGCATGCCGGGCCCAAGAGAGAACGTCTACACCATGGCCGCGACCGCAGTCTTGAAACTCATCCAGCGCGAAGACTTGGATGCTCGCTCGATCGGTTTTTTGGCCTTGGGAACCGAGTCTAGCACTGACAACGCGGCCGGGGCGGTGATCGTCAAAGGCATGGTCGACCGCGCCCTGCAGGCCATGGGAAAAGCTGGAATCAGCCGCAACTGCGAGGTTCCCGAATTTAAGCACGCTTGTCTCGGTGGAATCTACGCCACGAAAGCGGCGATACGCTGGTGCCTGCTCGACGGGCGAGATCGCCTTGCGATCGTCATCAGCGCGGATGTCGCGGAATATGCCCGCAACTCCACCGGAGAACAGACGCAAGGTGCCGGGGCGGTCGCCATGTTGGTCGAAAGCTCCGCAAAGATGCTCGCCATCGATCTTGGCACCTCGGGGTCGTCCTCGGCCTACCGCGGACCTGATTTTCGTAAACCCGTCGCCCGTCACTTCACGGCCGGGTCGCAACACAACAACCCTCTGCCGCCCGACGGTCGCATTCGTGATTTTCCGGTTTTTAATGGCCGCTACTCCACACACTGCTACCTCGATCAGGTTGTTCACGCCTGTCATGATCATCTAGAACGCAGCGGGCTCGACCCTCTTGAGCTCTTTGAGAGCCAAGGTGCCGTGTTCTTTCATCGCCCCTATCACCATCTTCCGACCCAGGCCCTCGCCACCAGCATGGTCTTCGCATGGGGCCGTGCTGGTGCGTCCGGACGAGCACGTCTCGAAGCGCTTTGTGCAAAATCCGGCTGCGATGCAGACGCGGCCTGGGACCAGCTCTCGGATCAACCTGATCTCGAGTCCCTCGTCCACAGCAAGGGCCCAGACACAGACCCCTACGCCGCGGTGACCCCGGTTGTAAAAGCGCTCCGGGCATCTCCAGAGTTTCGCGCGACCCAAACCCGCTTGCTCCGTTTTGGCGACGACGACGTCAAGGAGCTTGGCAACCTCTACACCGCATCGTTGCCGGCTTGGCTCGCCTGTGGGCTCGCCGATGCAGCCACTCGACCGCGAGATCTCGCCAGCGATCGGATTCTGGCGATCGGCTATGGCAGTGGAGATGCAGCGGAGGTGCTGCCATGTACCCTCGTCGCAGGGTGGCAAGAGGCTGCCCAACGCATCGATGTCCAAGCGACCCTTGCAGAGTCCCACAACCTCAGCAAAGCGGGCTACGCAGCCCTGCACGCCGGCATTCCGGACTCACAGCTCCCGGCGGCCTCCTCTGGACGTTTTTTAATCGAGAGTATCGGCGAACGTGAGGACGAGAGATTTCAGGACATCGGTATCGAGCGCTACCAGTACCTGGCCTGATTCACGCGAGAACTGCCACCCACGGGCGATCAAACGGCTGGACAAGGCACTGCGCCTGTCCGACGATCCCCACGATGTCGAAGCTCCCCCGCGCCACCCGCGACGAGATCGCCGCACTTTCTCGCAAGCACCTTGAGGCGGTGATCGCCATCGAATCAAGCAGCGACGAGACCTCAAGTGCGATCCCCTCCACCGAGGGCCAGCGCGTGCTCTCCCAACACCTGGAGAGCTTTTTCACCGGGCTCGGCGGACAGGTCCGCGTGGACCGCTACGCCAATGTGATCGCTAGGTTTGCGGGGCGAGGAGAACACGCGGACCTGCCTCCCCTGGCGCTGATGATTCATCTCGACACTGCCCGAGGAAGTCTCCCCTGCGATCGCCTGGAGCTCCATAAAAACTGGGACGGGACCGCGATCCCCTACCCACAAAACAAGCGCCTTCAGGTCAGCGTCGAGAACTACCCCTGCACAGCGCCCTACCTCGGCCACGATCTACTGCATGGGGGCGGTGAGGCGCCCTTTGGGCTTGACGACAAACTCGGCCTCGCACACATGATGACGCTTGCGAAGCTTCTGGCCGACCATCCCGAAATCCCTCATCGACCGCTGCTCTTGATCGGGCGCCCCGACGAAGAGATCGGCCGGGAAGACGCCCTCATCGGCCTCGCAAAGTGGCTCGCAGACCAGGGCGTCAACTCTGGCTACACGGTGGATGGCTTGGCTCCATTTGAGGTCAACATGGAGAACTTCAACGGCCGGGCGGCACAGATGCGCTTTCCCACGGCTCCGATGCCCGACCCCCACGCCTTGGCCCACGAAGGCGAGGTGCTCGAGATCGTCCTGCTGGGAGTGAATACCCATGGAGCCACGGCCAAAGAAGAGGGCCACCGCGACGCGCTTCGCTTTGCGGTCGAGCTCATGACCGTGCTCACGGACCTTCGTGTGCAGGCTCTCGCGCTTGAATCCGACCCGATTCGTGACGGCGATGGGCTCCTACGGATCTGGATCGGCGATGGCGTGGAGAGAACCGAGGTCGAAGCCGCCCTCGAACGCGTTGTCGGCCCCCATGTCGCACGTGGAGCAGGTTGGAAACTCCGTAGCTCCCACCTCCGTGAAGGAAACGGCGCGGTGGGACAGCTCTTGAATTTTGTACGTGAGTTCGTGGCTTCGCGCACCGACATGCCGCTGCTGTGTGAAGACTCCGAGGCTTTTCAAGGCTACAGCCACCCGTACAGAGTTCGCTCAACCACCGACGAGGTTCAGCTCGACATCCGAATTCGGGATTTTGATACCGCCGCGCTCGAGATGCGCACTCAGCATCTTCGTTCAATTGCAGGCGCACGAGCGATCGAGTTTATCGATCAATACAACAACATGGCGCCGAAGCTGGCGAAGCGGGTCGACCTGCTTGAGAATGCCCTCGACGCCGCCATCGAGATCGGCGTGACCGCAAGGCCCCTGCCGATCCGCGGAGGGACAGGCGTCGATCCTTTTCTCGATCGCGGCGTGTTTGTTGCCAATCTTGGTACGGGATACTTCGCTCCAGAAAGCGAAAAAGAGTTCACCTCAATGCAGTTTCTGGCCCAGCATGCGCTGTGGCTGATCGCCCTGGTTCAACGGTAGCACGATGTCCGACACAACCTCCTCCAGCTCAAGCTCCTCTCCGGCAAAGCCGGGACTCCTTGGCTATCCTGGCGAATTTTGGACCGCCAACGTCGTCGAGCTCCTCGAACGCTCCGCTTGGTACGGAGTCTTCATCGCCATCACCCTTTATCTGAGCCGGATCCTGGCGTTCTCTGATATTGAAGCCGGAACGATCGCCGGGGTGTTCTCGGCGGGGCTGTATTTGCTCCCGACCTTCAGCGGGGCTTTCGCAGATCGTATGGGGTTTCGCAAGGCCCTCCTGCTCGCCTTCGCGCTGCTCAGCGTGGGCTACACGTGCATGTGGTTGCTTCCAATGCTTCTGCAAAGCGCGGGGCTCGTGAGCTACGGCGAAGAAGTTGAGTTCCACGGCCTCGTCGAGAGCTGGCACAAGTGGTCCTTCGTTCCGGTCATGTTCATCATCATGGTCGGCGGCTCCTTTATCAAATCCGTCATTACCGGCACCGTGGCGCGAACCACGACACCGGCGAATCGCGCCCGCGGATATTCCATTTTTTACGCCATGGTGAATCTAGGAGCCTTTGGCGGCAAGACCATCGTCAAGCCACTCCGTGAGAGCATGGGCAACGAAGGCCTGATCGTTCTCAACCTCTTTTCTGCGGGAATGACCCTCGTCGCCTTCGTTCTGGTGTTTTTCTACTTCAAGGAGAGCAAGAGCGACTCGCCGACAAAGACCATCGCGGAGATCTGGAGTTCGCTACTCAAGGTCCTCTCCCGGGGCCGGCTGGTGATGCTAATCGCCATCATCACCGGTTTTTGGATGGTGCAAGGGCAGCTCTACGCAACGATGCCTAAATACGTGCTTCGCATGGCCGGAGAATCAGCCTCGCCCTCGTGGTACGCCAACATCAACCCGATGACGGTGGTGCTCACGGTCGGGCTGGTGACAACACTTATGCGCCGACGGCGCGCGATCACATCCATGGGCGTCGGCATGTTCATCATGCCTATCTCCGCGTTCTGCATGGCCTCTGGCAACATGATGGGTGGCGAGGCGATCATGGGTTGGCACCCCATCGCCCTGATGATGGTGATCGGGATCGCCTTTCAGGGTTTGGCAGAGAGTTTTATCTCCCCACGCTTTCTTGAGTACTTCTCCCTCCAGGCCCCAAAGGGCCAAGAGGGCCTCTACCTTGGCTTTAGCCACCTGCACTCCTTCGTCTCCTCACTGCTTGGCTTCATCGGCTCGGGCTTCTTGCTTGAGGCCTTCTGCCCAGATCCTCGAACGCTAAGCGAGGCCGATCAGCTTCAGCACGGCATCGCCACGAGCACCGGCGGTGCGATGCCAGAGGCCTACGCCCATGCCCACTACATCTGGTTTGTCTTCGTAGGTGTCGCCATTGTCTCGGCCATTGCGCTGGTGATCTTTGGGCTTGTTGTCCGCGATGATCCGAATCCCGAGCAAGAGCCTGCAGCCACCTAGCCCCTTCAGCGCGTTGCCTGTTCGGGAGCCCCTCTCGCCATGACCCCGCCCCCCCATCCGTCGTTATCCACTCCCTCCCACCGCACCCGAACGGCCAACAAAGTGGCCCGCGGAGGGGCTCTTCATCCACGGAGGCTCGCACCGTTGCGGATCGTCTTGCTGCTCGGGGCGGCGGTCCTCGGCTGCCAACAGAGTTCGACCTCTGTACCCCCGACCTCCTCCTCGCCCCCGTCCACGAGCCCACGCCTCCCAGAAGTGGCCTCGAACACCGAGCAATCGCAAAATGACGACACATCCTCTCCTCGGCCGCGAACCATCGCGCATCGAGAAAATCGAGATGAAAGGCTCGCCGTCAGCGACGCTCAGCAGCGCGCGGGTATTCCCCACGTCCGCTTCAAGGTCGACCTCGGGAACTCCCCCTCACGTGGTCCAAAGAACGCTCCAATCACGATCGTCATGTTCTCGGACTTCGAATGTCCCTACTGCTTGAAGGCCATCGAGACCATCGAGCGACTGGAATCGGAGTACCCAGGAGAAATCCATCTCGTCTACAAGGCCTTCCCGATCGCAGGGCATCCCAACGCGTTGATCGCCGCACTCGTCGCCCACGTCGCCCACGATGCAGGAAAATTTTGGGAGTTTCAGGATCTCCTCTACGGCGGGCAACGACTCAACCGCGAACGGATCCTCGACTACGCAATGCAGGTCGGTATCCCCGCTCCACTCGTCGCCACCGAGATCGAAGAACTCACCCACGCGACCCACCTTCGTGCCGACCTACGACAAGGCAAACGCCTCGACGTAACTTCCACCCCCGTCTTTTTTATCAACGGCCGACGTCTTCGCGGTGCAAAACCCATCGAAGCGTTCCGAATGGTCATCGATCAGGAGCTCGCCTTGGCCCAGCGCGAGGAAAAAAGGGGCCTCGCCAGCGCTTCGATCTACGCCCATCTCACGCGCTTCGCGTACACAGAGATTGTCTACCCCCGCCAAGAACAGGGTCTTCAGGAGGACCTCATCTATCCGGTGCCCGTCGGTGACTCGCCACAGCAGGGTCCCGACGATGCGCTCATCACGATCATCGCGTTTGAGGACTTTCAATGTCCCTACTGCGTCCGTGGACATCAGGTGCTACAGAGACTCAAAGAGCGCTATGGAGACAAAATTCGACTGATTTCACGCCAGTTTCCACTGCCCGGCCACCCCCTCGGTGCCCTCGCTGCGCGCGGCTCATTCTACGCACAGAAGCATGGAAAATATTGGGACTTCCATGCACGAGTCTATGCGGCCAAGGCCCAATTTGAGGTCACCGGCCTTCAAGCCATCGCAAGCCAGCTCGGACTCGACGCCGAGGGCTTCGCGGCGGCCCTCTCGGCGAACGATGCCGATGCACGAATCATGCAAGACATGGAGCTGGGCCGCCAACTTGGCATTCGTGGAACGCCAGCCTATTTCGTCAATGGGCGCCCCCTTGTTGGGGCCCGACCGCTCTTCGATTTTCGCATGTTGATCTCCGAAGAACTCCAACGTGCACAACAAGCTCGGGCGCAGGGAATCGCCGCAACAGACCTCTACCGACATCTGGTCGGACTCCCCACCGCGCCAGTCAAGGCTCACTGAATGACGGCTCAAGAATTCACGCTCACACTTCCCGAGCTTCGGATCGCTGCCAAGCGTTGGCGTACTCCGACGGTCCCCGAAGAAGCTCAAGGCAACGCAATAACCGTGCTCGCGTTGCATGGCTGGCTCGACAATGCGAACAGTTTCGACCGACTGGCTCCCGCCTTGCTTGCCCGCGTCCCTCAGGGGCGCCACCTCGAGATTGTCGCTGTCGACCTCCCAGGCCACGGCTTGTCGGACCACCGCACCGAAGGCCCCTATCACTTCATCGACGCCGTCGCCGATACAATTGCCATCGCAAATGCGCTCAACTGGGAACGTTTCTCCCTCTTGGGCCACTCCATGGGTGGAGGGATCGCCACTCTGATCGCCGGGACCCTCCCAGAGCGGATCGAAAAGCTCGCCTTGGTGGAGGCCTTGGGGCCACTCAGCGAGACCGCGGCCAACACCCCGAAACGATTCGCACAATCGATCGCTCTTGAAACAAAAAAACGTTCCGGAAAAAAACGTCTCTACGAAACCCACAAGAGCGCAGCCGAACAGCTCGTGTTCGCTACGGGTATGCAGCTCGACTCAGCGATGATTCTCGTCGAGCGTGGGCTTCGGCGCCTCGAAGGTGGGTTTTCATGGCGTGCCGACAATCGTCTCCGTCTTCGCTCGCGGTTGCGGCTCGGCGAAGAGCAGGTCGAGGCCTTTGTACGAGCGATCGCCTGTCCCGTTCTACTGATGACAGGGAGCGAGGGCTACGATCGCGAACGACTCGCGCTCGCACCCAGAGCCAAGCTGATCGGCAAGCTTCAGTGGGAAGATTTTGTCGGGTCTCACCATATTCATCTCGATCGGGCCGACGACCTCGCAGACAAACTCGCCCCCTTCCTTTTCACCACAGAAACAACCGCGTGAGCACGGAGCACTATTGTCCTTGCTACTGCGAGGAAAACATCTGGTGGATGTGCCTCGATCCCCGTTTCGAGGGCAGAGAATGCCACGTAATTTTTGTCTCCAATCGAAGCCGCCAGGTCGCATTTTGGTGCCAACAACAGGCACCCAGCCTCGGGGCGCCCATGGTCTGGGACTATCACGTTGTGCTTCTTGTGCGTCGAGACCCCGCCAACGATGCGCGTCCCCCGGCCACCATGCACCCGGTCGATACGGACCCGGAGCTCTCAGCATGGGAAATCTGGGATCCAGATTCTTCGCTCCCTCGTCCGAGCTGTGCCCGTGAATATCTAGACGCGAGCTTTCCCGTAAGCGACTCGATCCCCGAGAGCTTTCGCCCGGGATTTCGGATCATCCCAGCATCAACATTTTTGCTCGAGTTTCATTCCGACCGTTCACATATGAAAACGCAGGAGGGCTGGCGAGCAACGCCACCAGTTTGGCAAGCGATCCTCGGCCCCCATGCTGAGTTCCCCGCGAGAAGAGCGGGAACCCACAACCTCGACGCATTCATCGATGTGAGCACCAACTTCCTAGGGGAGTGCCTGGACCTGAAGGGGCTACAGGCCTGGATCTCAGCCGCCCCCTCGCAGTCTGATGCCTAGCGGCAGATTTTGTCCGTATCGAAGCTACTCTCGTAGTCCACACCCTCGATGCTGAAACCACGTGTCTGCGAATAGGCGGCCATAAACGTCTCGAAGAGCCCCACGTCGAACTCGGCACCGGGCGGCAACGCCTCAAAACGCCGACGCATCTCTGCCTGAACTTCATCCGTCAGTTCGCGATCGTCCATCCGCAGCAGCCCGTCTTCATCGAGCTGTGGCGTCTGGCCGGGCATCAGCTGCGTTCTAAACATCCGGTGCATGCTATCGAGGGGGTCTTCAAACCCCTCGCCCATCACCTCTCGAATCAGCGCCATATAGAGCGGAATACCAGGGATGCCCCCCGAGGCTTCCGTGATCACAGCGGGCCCTTCCACTGCGAAGGCCCTGCCCTTTACCTTCGTATCGAGCACCCCCGAGAGCGCCTTGGTCTGAAATTCAAGGTCCGCCTTCGCCAGGCCGATCAGACCGTCGCGATAGATACATGCGTTAAGCGGATTCCCTCGATAGCTGATCGTCAGCAGCGTGAAGCCCTGATCGACCATGTCGGCATCGAGGAGGCCATCGATCCACCGTTCGACCACCCGCCCTCCCATCACAAACTGTGTGGCGATCGCTTCGTCGGCATTTCCGGGAGGGATCTCGACCTCACTCACGATCGGGCCGCGGCCATCCTCTTCGGGCGCACCAAAAGTACGAATTCTCACGGCTTGTCCCACGGGCTTCAGCACGCTGCGAATCGTGGCACCGGTCCGCGAATCGGTGCCACGTGGCGCAGCGAGCGCCCAAACGACGCCCGCAAGCTTCTGACCTGGATAGCGCTCCTTCAGCGCCGCGACGACCTCACCGAGCGCTTTGGGGTCGAAGGCATCCACGTTCATCGACGCACAGTTCAACCCCATCGCTGACAGGCCACGGTTCAAGGCGAGGTTGCGGTGAAATCCAGGCGAACCGATTTTGCGGATCTTGTTTCCACTGCTTGGATTGGGCTGCGCATCCAAGGAAAGGCTGAAGGTGTGTGCCCCAAGGTTACATGCGAGCGCGACCCGGGCCGCGCTCCCGAATCCGCCCGAGCCCCCCATCACCAACCACACGCCACCAGAGCCCGGAGCGGCACATCCATCGGCCGACGCTCGCTCTATCATTCGTTCTGCGTTGCGTTGTGACCCCACAGGGTGAAAATTGCCCGGAAAAATAATGTTTCCGGCCGCAGGCATGAAGCGGTAGAGGAACTTTGGCAGGGTGAGCTGCATGGCCGCGATGTACCATAATAGGCGCTCGACGGCAGCCCGCCCCGGCCTGGACCTTATCCATTTTTTCTAGGCTCACAGACCGCAAACTCCCCCTCGAACGCAGCACCACCATGCGGCGTACAATGCGCAGTGCAATTGATGAGCGGGTGAAGTCTTCTCGGTTGTGCCTTGCTGCATTCGAATGATCGCTTCGTCCCGTCTCTGTGGTCGAAACCGTTTTCTACGTGACGACGCGGCGCGTAACGCGAGTTCCCGAATCACTCCGCGCTAGGGGTGTCTCATGTGTGTTCGAGTGCCGAGGATGATCTCTCCTCGCACGAGCTCGGCAGGGTCAATCCCGTGTCGCGTGCGACGCTAGGAAGGACAGTGCCATGTGTACCGACAGCACTTCTCGCGGGCCAAAGGGCTTGAAGGGCACGTCGCACTCTCCGTACCAAGCAACGCGCGAGCACCGAGATACTCGTCCACGACCCACCCTCGCAATGAGCAACAGTGATCTGAAGCTCTCGAAGCGAACACGGCGAACTTGAAGACTGCCTCAACGTATCCGATTGCCGAAGTACATCTCGCGGGCGTAAGTCCGCCGAGTTAGGCTCCCCAGGGCCACTCTCAGTCGACGACGGGCGACACGCCGGCTCGCGCTGCGGCCACTCACGCGGCAGCAATTCGGCCAAACGTGATTGCTTCCGGTCGCCCGCGATCTTCACGAGCACGTCGTGCAGGTGTTCACGCGGATCGATGCCAAAGGACTTCGCAGTCTCGAGCACAGTCAGAATTTTCGCGGTCGATTCGGCACCGCCATCGAAGCCGGCAAAAATCCAGTTGCGCCGCCCCCTCGCGCGGCCGCGAATGCGGCGTTCAGGTTCTCCATTGTCGATTTCGAATGCACCGTCCTTTTCGACGACGCGGAAAATCTCCCAGTGGTCCTCAAGATAGGCGAGCGCGCGGCCAAGTGGTTCGCTCGAAGGGTCACCGCCCCGATTGTCTTTGAGCCACGCTTCGAGTTCATCGAGTGGCGGGACGAGGTCCTTTTGTCGGCGTACGAGGCGTGGGCCGTGGGGCTCACCCGCATCTCTTGACGTTCGCTCGACAGCGTACATCCGGCGGATGATGTCGAGGGGCTCGGCCGCACGGATGTCCTTGGCGTCGAAGGCCTTCATGAAGTAACGCCTCGCGTGCATGAAGCAGCCCACGAGCAGAAGCAGCACATGGGCGTTCATGGCAAGTTCGTGGATTTTTCGTGCAAAAGGCGCAGCAAGAAGGCGACGGCCGCGACCCACTCGGCGAGTCGACTCCCTCGCTGGATGCCGACCTCATCGTTGGGCGAGGGTCTTGGGCTGCTTATTGCCGGGCTCGAGACTGCGAGTTCTTTGAACCCTGAGTATGATCCGTTTTCACGGACACCCGTGAAGTGAAATATGTCCAAGAAAACGACCGTGAAGAACAAAACAACGAAGACGAGAAAATCAGCCCCTCGGCGATACCCGGCTCAGTTCCGGGAAGATGCCGTTCGGCTGGCGCACGCCAAGGGCGCGTCCGTCAAGGATGTCGCGGACCGGCTGGGAATCTCCGACAAGTCCTTGTACACGTGGATGAACCATGCCGATGAGGCTTGCGACAAAGTGGGAGGCGCCC
>Ga0256845_1000834_pt1 | contig 26618 bp, 34 predicted proteins | sample RiftiametaG_FD_189101 | JGI IMG/M metagenome (GOLD analysis project Ga0256845, IMG submission 189101) | Tube worm associated microbial communities from hydrothermal vent at the East Pacific Rise, Pacific Ocean - Riftia | ecosystem: Host-associated > Annelida > Integument > Unclassified ... | reverse complement strand
TCTGTCACATCCGATTTGAGATGTTTTTCGAGAAGATTTCTATAATCAATATCCTCTCCATATTTTTTTGGAGCACCTCTACCACTATATTTCTCCTCATTAGGAAAACAGAGGGCTGAATTTTTCCCTCGTCCCCAAACTGCGTTTGGGGATGCATACGAGAGCAACAATTAAAACAAAACAAGCTATAATTCTAAATGGGAAGAAGTAGATATAAAATATATGAACCAACACATCCACATTTCGTAACTTGTACTATACTAAATTGGATACCAATATTTACAAGACAAGAGACAACACAGATTATTTTTGATAGCCTAAATTATCTAAAAAAGAGTGATAATCTAAATCTCTATGCTTATGTAATATTGGAAAATCATCTACACATGATTATCAATAGTGATGACCTATCTCAAACCATGCAAAAATTTAAAAGACATACTTCAAAAGAGATTCTTGGACTACTGCAGAAACAAAAGGTTGAAACTATACTAAAACAGCTAAAATTTTATAAAAAAGCTCATAAAACTCAAAGCACTTATCAACTATGGCAAGAGGGATTTCAGCCAAAATTGATACAGAGTGAAAAGATGTTTATTGATAGAGTTAACTATATTCATTATAATCCTGTTAAACGAGGATATGTAGATGAGGCGAAACATTGGCGTTATAGTAGTGCTAGAGATTATGAAGGGAAAAGAGGGTTGATTGATATTGAGAGAGTTTGGTTTGTTTAATTCTCGTATGCATCCCCAAACACAGTTTGGGGACGAGGAAAGATTGGTTATTTAATGGACAAGGACAATAAAATGAAATTGATTAGTTATTTTTTTCCAATAATTTTTATGATGTATGGAATTTTAACTTTAAAGGGTATTCATGTGCCTAGAATTCAACCAGATGAGGGAATGGGATGGTTAATTACGGGAGTTATTTTTTTATTTGTGATAGCGATATTAGATTATCTTTATTATAGAGGTATTTTAAAAACAGGATATGAAGGGGAGATAGAACCTAAAAAACCAATGGATATTTTTTGTACATTGGTTTTTATGTTAGGAATGACTTATTTAGCTATTTACTTTTTTAAACTTTATGTGAATGATATATTTTTCGCTATTGTTTTGTTGATTTTTGCATTTTGTGGAAAAAGTATAGTTAAATATTCAGGACGATAAAGGCTCTCTTGTTCCCACGTTGTACGTGGGAATGCATATAAACACAACACTTATCAAAAACGCTCAATCTCCAAAAGCCCATCAACTCCCTCATAATTTCTAGCACTGAAGTTCCACCTGCATAGAAAAAGATTATATCTATGCAGGTGGAACTTTGGTGGGAACGCATGAAAAAACCACCAACCTTCCCTCGTCCCCAAACTGCGTTTGGGGATGCATACGAGAGTAACAACTACAAAAAACAATTAAAACAAAAGTAACCACTAAGGTACTAAGATGCCTATTTTATGGGCTTTTAAAATTTTAAAAAATACAAAAAATGGTTATTTAGAGCTTTTTAGACTAAAAACAGCATTTTTAGCAATTTAAAAACCCCTATATTTAGGGCTTCTAGGTAGGTTAGTGGTTACAAACAAAACAAGCTATAATTCCAAATGGGAAGAAGTAGATACAAAATTTATGAACCAACACATCCACATTTTGTAACTTGTACTATATTAAATTGGATACCGATATTTATAAGAGAAGAGACAATACAGATTATTTTTGATAGCCTAAATTATCTAAAAAAGAGTGATAATCTAAATCTCACTTGTTCCCATCCGTCCTCGGTGGGAACGCATACGAGAACCTAAACTACCAAAATCTCTCCACCTCAATTAATCCATCAACACCCTCATAATCTCTTACTCGTCACATCTATCACAACACCTCTCGCTCCATCCTCTCCGAGGTGGAGTGTATAGGCAAAAACAACAAAAGCCACGCTCTCAAATCAAATCAATTTCAAATCATAATTTTTAAATTTACCATCATCACTCATTAGATAATAGTCTCGATTTATAGATTGAGATATTAACATCCTATCAAATGGGTCTTTGTGGTGGAAAGGCATATCTCTAAGAGCCAAAGAGTCCTCTGCTGAAAAATCCAAGATTTCAAAACCACTCTCTTTTGCTGTCTCTATGGGGTCAAAATCTATTTTTAGTTTACCTATAGAGACCTTTATCATTATCTCAATAAATGTGATTGAACTTACAAAAATAGTATTTGTTGGGGTTTTCATAATATCAGTTTTAAAAGAAGAGAGTTTTTCAGGTTCGCAAACAGCCCATAAAAAAATATGAGTATCAATAATAATATTCACCTCTTACTCCCCATAAAACATATCGTTAATGGTCGTATCTTCTGCCATAATATCACCTATATAACTAATCTTTCCTCTAGCTAAACCAAATTTTATACTGTTATCTGTTGAAATATTATAAACCTTTTTTGATTGAATATCTATTAGATTTTTAGGTAGATTTTGCAAAAAAAACATTATGTGTTCATAGATGGATTGATTGATATTTAAAGTTATTTGGTGCATCTGTTTTATCCTTTTTCTGATATTATAACATGATAATGTTTTTTTTCTAGTTTATTTAATGCTTTAGTAAGTGTAGATATGAACTCTTTTGGACTTTGGTTGAGGGGATGAGGTTTTGCGTCCTTTGCTTTTTAAGTATGAGGGGATTTATAATGAGATGTTAGAGTTCACAAAAGAGGAGGCTATAGAGTATGAAAAGGTATGGCTTAAAATGGCAGAGAAAAAACCTCTACTTAGCACCTTTGATACTATTAAACAGCTAGATATTGAGTTTCCTTTGATTGGGGATGAGTTATTGGGGAGGTATTTTATGGGATGAGAGTTATTTAATTCATCTAATAAATAGACAGCAATTTTTTATTGCTGTTTTATTTTTTCAAACTATTACTTTTTTATGTTGAGAACAGAGAATAGATAAAAATCTATTTTGCTTTCCCATTTGCGTGATGTTTTAGTGTTTTTACATATTACTGTTTTATTGTTTTAGGGTAGGAAAATGGGGTCTGAAAATAGCTGAAAAATCAGATTTTATAAATAGCTATAAAACCCACAAAATAGGGCTTTATAAAGATTTTATTTGAAATTTTTTATAGTCGTTTCGCAATGAAAAAATCACTCCAAGCTAGTACAAAAGTGTTGATTGCTAGTACAGAAATGTCGTTAGATTTTAGCGAAAAAGTACAGAAGTGTTGTCTCCGAGTACAAAAGTGTTGATATTGGTACATATATTTTTTATGTACTTTTTAGTGCTAAAAAGACTCTTTTTCGCCCTTTTTAGTATGATTTTTATCTCAAATAGCTAATAAATTCAGAAATTTTTTTTCTAAAAAGTACAAATTGGGAAGAAATAGTACATAATTATTTTATGTACTATGTGTTATAATGTTGAAAAAGGATATATTTTGGGTAAAGACTTGATAGTGAAAGATAATAAACTAATACGAGCAAAATATAGTCTAGGTTTGCATCAGACAAGGTTTATAGCACATCTAGCAAGTACAATTAACAAAAATGATACTGATTTTTTTACCTATACTATGAGATTAAAAGAGTTACTTGATTTGCTAAAAGTGGAACGGAGACATTGGAAACGACTAAATAGAACTCTAACTGACCTAATGACTAAAATCATAGTCATTGAAGATAGTGATTCCAAAATAAGCAAAACAACGCTATTGGGCTTTTTTAGCATAGACAAGGATAAAGAGATAGTTGAGTATAGATTTGATAAATCAATGAAACCCTATCTGTTAGACCTAAACAACAGATTTAAAAAAGGCAGTTATACCAAGCTTAGTTTTGAAAAGATAGTAGGTTTTGGTTCACAATATAGTGCTAGATTATATGAAGTATTGGAGATGAAAGCGAAACAGAGTGAGAGGTATAAAAATAGCTCTATATTAGAGTTTGAGTATGATTTAAAGGATTTAAAAGAGTTGCTATTAGGAGAATACAACTCAAAAACAGGAGATATTGAGATTCCTAAAAGCTATCAAGTTTTTGGTAATTTCAAAAAAAGAGTTTTAGACCCTGCATACAAAGAGTTAAAAGAAAAAGGAGACTGTTTTTTTGAGTATGAACCTCTCAAAGTTCGGAATAAAGTTATAGCTATAAAATTCAAAATCTTCAAAAAAGATTTCCATGAAAAGAAAAAACTCCTACTCCAAAACTCCACCACCAAAGCACTAGCCCAAGAGCAAATCAGGCGAATTATAGAACGCAAAAAAGATAAGATAAAGGATAGATTGAAATATGAGCAGAAGTTGTTTCAACTCTATTTAAAGGGGGAGTTGAAATTTGATAAGGATATTCAGGAGGTTATTGATAATATGGGGATAGGTTAGATTGAAATTGATGTTTTGGTAAAATTAAAATTTAACACCAAAGATTGAACGGAAAGTAATACTTTATGAAATACAAAATATTCTGTGATGAGAGCAATCACTTATTAAATACCAAGTCCAATTTAATGGTTAATGGTGCTATCTTGGTAGATGAAGAGAGAGTTGAAGAGATAAACCGACATATTAAATATCTAAAGCGTAAATATGACCATTTTCATGAGCTAAAATGGACAAAACTTCTCAACTCAAAAAGAGATTTTTATAAAGAGTTGATAGACTATTTTTTTGAGAGTGAGATGAGATTTAAAGCTACTTTTATTCCTAATAAAAAAGAGCATACACACTCTTTACATAATAATTCTCATGATGAATTTTATTATATTGTCTATTTTTATACTATGAGAAACTTTATAAATAGGTCTGATGAGTATAAAATCTATCTTGATTACAAAGATATAAATGGTGGAAAACGCATCAAAAAGCTCAAAGAGACTTTGGGTAAACAGGCTAAAGCGTGTGAGATTTATATTATTCAATCCCAAGAGTCGCAGATTTTACAACTTTGTGATATTTTTATAGGAGCGATTGGGTACAAAAACAGAACAGACCTTAAGACAAAAGAGAGTGAAGTTAAGCTTTTTATTATTGAGTATCTTGAAGAGAAATTGGGTTATCCTTTGGTGGCTACCTCTCCTTGGGTTGAGAAGTTTAATATCTTTAGATGGTATTTAGAATAGAGATGATAATTTTAACCTCTAGCACATTAACAACACTCAATCCAATAAGCATTGAAGAGCTATTTGCCATTTTCAAAAGAGATTTTATCGACAATGAAACCTATCTATCCAAAGAGGAACAGCGTTATTTTATTAGTGTCAAAAAAGAGAATTGCTGTCCTTGTCCTTTTGGAAGCACACCAAAGCCTGAACGATTTTGGCATATTATTACCAAAAATGATAATGCCTGATAATCTCTATATCTTCTGTACCTCTAACTATCGTGATGATAAAAAAGTGATAGAGGATAATCTGCTTAGACGGTTTGAGGTGTTGGAGATTTATCCAAAAGTTGAGGTGGTACATGAGTATTGTAGAGATTTTTTTGAGCAATTAAATGGGAATACTTTAACTAAACTAGAAGATGAGATACATCCTGATAGATTTTTGATAGGTCACTCTAATTGGCTAAAAGTGGATAATGAACAAAGTTTCTATAGAGCTTTTTTAAAGGTTGTGGTGGAGTTCAAAGATATAAAAGAGGTTGAATTTAACGACTTTAAAGAGATAGTCCAAGATTTACCATTAACCAAAGAGCTAAATTTTAACTCCTATAAAAGCATAATAGAAGATGTACAAACCAAAGCAGGGTATGATTTTCTTGACTAGATTGATTTTTGTCAATGAAAATGAGAATATCTTTGAGGCTTGTGCAAAACAAGGGGTAGTGGCTGATATTGAACATCTCAAATTTATCTCTGCCAAAGTGAATAATAACTACATAGGCTACTATCAATTTCTACAAGATAAGGTCTATTATAAAATCTATATCTTGCCCAAAACCACGCCACGAGTAGAGAGTGAAGAGGAGAATAAGAGAGCTTTTATAGAGCTACTTTCCAAATATTATCAACTCAAAAGCCAATACAGCTCTATCAAATATGAGAGCCGAAATAGGAATATAGTAGATTTTGCATTGGAGAGTGAAAAAGAGTCTAATAGAAGTGATAAGCTTGATGATTTTATCACCTATAAATATAGTGATGCGTTGCAAACCATAGGGCAGTTTTTTAAAAAGCATAAAAACTCATTGACCAAAGAGAAGCGATTTTATGCTCAAAATATTAGACATCAGTTTGATTTGAAACGCAATATTTTAGAGCTTGACAAAAGCAAAATACACCAACGAAAAAAAGAACCCTATCTCTACTCTAAACTTGCCATTATCAGCATAAAGGTGTTACACCATTTTCTAAAACATAAAGGCAAAAATAGAGAAGCCAAGAAGTTAAAAAATAAAATAGAGGCTAAATATGGAGTAGAGAATTATAATTTTAAACCAAAAGAGATAGGCTATAAAAAAGTGCTAAAGCTTTTTAAAAGTAGTGATGAAAAAGAGTTGTATTTGGCTCTGTTAACGCTACTTGGGGTTGAGAGTTACTTTGAAGATAATAGCTATAAAGCTATGCTCAAACTCCATAATCAACATGCTCATTTAAAGATAAAATCATCGTTATAGATGCAAAATGGAAAATTATTGAGAGTGAAATAAAAATATCTTTTGATGATGTGGCTAAACTTTGGAGAGATAAGATTTTAACAAAAGCATCTAAATCTATATTGGTTTATCCTAAAATTGGATTTGAAGAGAAGAGTTTTTCTTTAAATATAGAGAATAGTGTATTTATGTTTGAAGTTTGGGTTCTTTAAATAAAAGAGCTGTAAGTAGCTGTAGAGGCTCTTTCAAGCCCAAAGTTTTGGGAAGTATAGAGCCTAAAAATACCATTTCGCCTATTTAATACACTTTTTGACCCAACTAAAACACCTTTTCGCCCATCTATTACACTATAAAAATATTTAGGTCAATAATTAAACTTAAGATAAATAGTATGAGAGACCTATTTTGCAAATATTGATAATGTTTTGGATTTAAAAAAATCGGTAGGGCGTGACTAATATTTCAATCCAAAGACATAAAAAGCAATAGTTAAATATCAAGAAAATAGCCAATTTTCTACTAAAAAAAGCAAAATTAGAGTAATTTAGCCTTTAATCTTTAAATTGTAGACTCTTTAAATATAAAAGCTGTAGTAGCTGTAGAGGTTGTTTTAATCCCACAATTTCGGGCGTTAAAGAGGTTAAATATGGCTTTTTGTGTTTTATATGTTCTAACTATGGCTTTTTGTGTTTAAAGTATAGCTTAAAATTAAATAGGCTATAATATAATATTGCTTAAAATAAAAAGGCTATTTATGAAAAAAGAGACAGATTTAACAGATAGAGATTATTCAAGACAATCTCATTTAATTGTAAATTCAAAATATGCTATGACTTCAAATGAGATTAATTTAATTTTGGTTTTGTTGACAGCTATTGATAAAAAAGATGAAGATTTTAAAGACTACATATTTACAAAAAAAGATTTAGAAAAAAAAACAAATAAAAAATGGGATAGCCAAAGGGTTCAAAAAACCGTTGATGAACTCTTTAATAAATCTATTCGTATTAAAAAAAGTGAAAATTTATGGGAGAAATTTCATTGGTTTTCATATTTTAAATATGATAATGGAGTAATTACTTGTAGATTTGATAAAGCATTAAAACCATATCTATTAGAGCTTAAAGAGCGTTTTGTAGTTTCTGATATTAAACATCTCTTGCCCATGAAATCAACTTACTCTAAACGAATGTATTTACTATTAAAAGAGTATTATACAATAGGAAGTAGAACATTTAAAGTTCAATATCTTCAAGAAATTCTAAAAGTGCCAAAAAGTTTTAAAGTTTATAGTGAATTTAAAGTTAAAGTGCTTAAAAGAGCCGAAATAGACATCAATAAATTTACAGATTTAGAAGTAGAGTTAAGTGAAAAGAAGTTAGGTAGAAAAATAGTAGAAATAACCTACAAAATAAGAAAAAACACAACTGATTTGAAATCTTTTATTCAAACAATCAGAGAACTCTATGTAAACCAACTCCTACACTACACCAAAGATAACAGACCACTAAAATGTAGCGAAAAAGGCTACTTATACTATGCAGACCAAGAGAACACTTATATAGGAAAAAAAGAGGCTCAAAAATTATGGGAGTATCTACATGAAAACAGAAAAGATTTATATATCTTCAAACAAGGTTCAGAGGAAAATATAAAACATGTTTATCTCTCTAGCATAGAGTTTTTCAAAGAGTATCTGAAAAAGAAGTTTGTTCATAAGAAAATAACTCAACTAAAACAAGGAGATATAATTTTAGATATTTCTATCTTTCCTAATGGTCGGCTTTATGATATGAATGGAGAGAGTTTGAGTGATGAAGATGAGGTTTTGAGGGTTTTGTATCGGTTGGCTCGGGAGGGGAGGATTGAAGTTTTTAGAAGTAATCATAATCCTTTATAACATAAAAACGATTATTTTTTGTAGGAATTAACCAATATTTAATCTGAAATTTCTCTCTAGCGAAACATAGTAGTTTGGGTGGAGTATATTTTATGATAGGGTAATCAATCCCCCCATCAAAAAGCTGATTGCATCTAAGAATTCTGAGAGTTGTTTGCACTAGAGCCTTGTCTGCTCTATTTAGTTCAAATTGCCATTTGGCATACTCTGAACATGTAGGGTAGTATCTACATGATGCAGGGAGTAGACGAGATATGTATTGATAGGCATTTAGTGGTGCTAGATAGAATTTTTTCACTTGATAATCTCTCCATTGTGTACAGTATAAGAGGGGGACATATTGGCAGAGTGATAGATAGTTGTACCGTACTTTTTATTATAGTATTGTAGTAGTATTTTCTGCTCTGTTGGCTCTATGGACGGGGTGACCCAACCGTTATTTGAGATTAGAATCATCTGTTTTGGATTATTTTTATATAGCTCTTCTGAAGTTCCTTCGTAGCAGATAGCATTCCTATATGTTATTGCATCTATCTCATAGTCTGTGACATCAGCTGAGGCTACATAATCAGGGGCTCCATCAAAAAATATCTCATTTACTATATCACCCATCCATTTGGGTAGAGGGTTTTGTTCTCCAAAGGGTACAAGTACAGCTTTGTTAGCAATCTGAAATCTCCCTTTTTTAAATATATAGGTAGAGTTTCTAGGCGTTCCATTATCCCAATATAGCCCACCTATAACTATTGCTATATCATTTGAGTATCCCTGTAATAGGGTCATAATATCTGGTTTTGTATTGAGATAAAATGCAAAAATAGATTCTGGAAAGACTATTAGTCCCTTTTTTTCAGATATAGCTCTCTCTATTTTTCTAAAAACCATATCTATATGTAGTGGTTGAAGTTTTGGATTCCATTTTTCATCTACTGTTGTCATTGAGTTGGATATGACTATTCCATTTCTAGGTAGAGGTCTTTTGTCAAAATGAGAAGATAATGGATATGCAAATATAACCAATATCATAAATAGTATCTCTTTTTTATATATTGTTAGAGATATAGCAGATAGTACAATTGCAAATTGCCATTTTTGTATACCTAGATAACTATTGGTAAAAACCAATTCAGGTTTAAACCAATCAAATCCCAAAGGGTGAAGATAGGATAATAAAAGTATAGCAATAGCCTTTATCGCTAAACTAGCTCCTTGTGATTGCCCTAACTTTAGGGAAACCCACTCTGCTATTTTAGCTACAAACCAAAAGATAAACCCATAAACAATAGCAGGAAATAGCACCCCAAGAGGTATAGCCCAAGCAAATCCATAGTTAAAAAAGCTAACAGACATCCACCAAAACCACAATGCACCTATCCAAAATCCACTCCAAAACCAAACCTCTTTGCTACTCCAAAGTAGCCAATATAACATCATCAAGCCCAATATAGTGTTAATAAGAGGATTAATAAATCCAATCCAGTCGAGGTATATAGCCCCACAGCTTAAAACAGCAATAACAAAGCCTGTTGTTATCATCTTAATGGTAAAATACCCGATTAATTTTTTAGACATAAAAGGATTCCCTTATGGAACAAGCAGCACAATTTCTACCCCTTGTAATTTTATTTGTAATTTTTTACTTTTTAATTATCAGACCACAGCAAAAACAGCAAAAAGAACATGCAGAGATGTTAGAGAAACTTGCCAAAGGTGACAAGATATTAACAAATGGTGGTCTTTATGCCGTTGTTGTCAAAGTTGAGGAGGATTTTATCAAAATTAAATTAAACGATACAAATATTGTGAAATTAGATAAAGCCTTTGTAGCAAAAAAAGTTGAAGCGTAAGAGATGAATAGTTTAAATTATAGAGTTGTTATATTTCTCTTTGCTTTTGTATTTGGGGTGGTTTTTTCGATTCCATCTTTGATACAGAGCGAAGAGGGTAAAAAGATTACTCTAGGGCTTGACCTACAAGGTGGTCTACATATGCTTCTCTCAATCAAGAGTGAAGTAGCAGTAGAATCCAAAATCAAATCTATTGGAACAACTGTCAAGTATGAGCTTGAAGGCGAAGATATTATATTTGATGAGTTAAAGATAGAGGGCAAAAAAGTTACATTTGAGATTTTAGACAAAGACGACCTACCAAAGGTTGATGAGATTCTAAAAGAAGAATTTTCGGATATTACTACTCATAAAAATGGTATGCTCTATGAGATGGTTATGAGTGAAAAGCTTATCAAAGAGACTAAGCTAAATGCTATTAATCAGGCTGTTGATACTATTAGAAATCGTCTAAATATGTTTGGACTTGCAGAACCTACTGTAGCCAAGCAGGGAACAGATAAGATTTTGGTAGAAGTCCCTGGGATTAAAACAGCAGAGGATGAACAGAGAATTCGCTCACTTATTGCAAAAGCTGCACACCTTCAGATGATGGCAGTAGATGAGGATAGAGCATCACGAGTAGATACTATGAGTGAAGCAGAGGCAAAACAGTTTGGTGATGTAATCTTGAGTGATGTAGCTAATGAAAATGAGAAGTATCTACTATACTCTATTCCTATACTAGATGGTTCAATGCTTGTAGATGCAAAAGTCGGATATGATCGAAAGACAAATCAACCTCTAATCTCATTTAAACTCAATGGTCAAGGAGCCAAGATATTTGGTGATTTTTCTGGTAAAAGTGTAGGAAAGAGAATGGCTGTTGTTCTGGACAACAAAGTCTACTCAGCACCAGTGATTCGTGAGAGAATCGGTGGAGGTTCAGGACAAATCTCTGGAAACTTTACACCTCAAGAGGCTCATGATGTTGCTATTGCTCTGCGTTCGGGTGCATTATTAGCTCCTGTCCAAGTAGAAGAGAAGCGAAGTGTGGGGCCTAGTTTGGGTGCTGATAGCATCAAGGCTAGTTCAATTGCTCTTGTTGTTGGTTTTTTAGCAGTTGTTCTTTTTATGTTTTTATACTACGGTATGGCTGGAACTATCTCCAATGTTGCATTGATAGCAAACCTGTTTCTTATCTTGGCTATTATGTCTCTATTCCAAGCTACACTTACACTTCCAGGGATGGCAGGTATTGTGTTGACTGTGGGTATGGCTGTTGATGCCAATGTTATTATTAATGAGAGAATTAGAGAGCTTCTACATGAAGGAAACTCTATTACCAAGTCTATAGAGCAGGGATACAACAACGCCTTTACAGCGATTTGGGATGCTAATATCACCACACTAATTGCAGCTGTTGTTCTTTTTGCTTATGGTACAGGTCCTATCAAAGGGTTCTCTTTGACTATTAGTATTGGTATCTTGGCATCTATGCTTACAGCTATTTTAGGAACACATGGTATCTATCAGTGGATATTGCCAAAGATTAAAAAAGACAAACTAAACTTTTGGTTTGGAATAAAAACAGAGGGGAAAAAATAATGGAAGTCTTTAAACATGACCAACCGATTGTAGGGTTTATGGCAAATGCAAAAAAGTTTGCTATACTCTCTATTACTTTAGTTGTTTTCTCTTTGGGTTTACTTGCTATCAAAGGGTTAAACTATGGTATCGACTTTGCAGGTGGAACAGTTATTCAAGTCAAATATGAGGGTGATGCTCCTATTCAAAAAGTAAGAGATATATTAAATAGTAGCAAAGATTACCAAGGGGCAAATGTAACCTATTTTGGTTCAGACCAAGAGATTGCTATTAGGACTAAAACAACATCAAAAAGCGTAGATATTGATATTAGTGACCAGATGAGTAAACTTCTCAAAGATACAGGCAAGTTTGAGATACGAAGTGTTGATATGGTAGGCCCTGCTGTTGGTGATGAGTTGAGAGAAAAGGGTCTAATGGCTATGTTCTTGTCTATTTTTGGTATATTGGCATATATCTCATTTAGATTTGAGTGGAGATTTGCTTTGGCATCTGTTATTGCTTTGATTCATGATGTTACCATCTCTATGGGTGCATTGGCACTATTACAAATTGATGTCAATCTACCTATACTTGCGGCGATACTAACAATCCTTGGATATTCACTTAACGATACAGTTATTGTATTTGATAGAATTAGAGAGGGGATTCGTACTATAAAATCGGCTGATTTAGGAGATGTGATAGATGAGTCTGTTACTAGAACACTATCTCGAACTACTCTAACTTCATTAACTACATTTTTTGTTGTATTGACACTATATCTACTTGGAGGAGAGTTATTAAAAGGGTTTAGTTTTACTCTGCTTGTTGGTGTGATTGTGGGAACTTACTCCTCTATTTTTGTAGCGTCTCCTATTTTGATGTGGTTAAAATTTTCTATAACAGAGTTTAGAGAGAGAGAAGCTGCTGCTCTAAAAAGAGAAAAAGAAAAAGAGAAAATGAGAGCTCAATTTGAGCAAGGAATGATGTAGGGTGGTGCATCTATGCCCACCAAATAAAGAGGTGTTATTATGAATTGGGGAAAAGTTTTTTATATATTTTTCACACTAATGAGTCTAACAACAAGTGTTTCATTTTTATATGAATATACTGCTGTTGCACTTTTTGCAGCAGGTAGTATTAATCTGATTTCAACTATTTTGAAATTGGGAGTTCGTAATCTACTCTCTGCTGAGCTTCTAGCAGGTTCATTGGTTGCTGATTTACACCTATTTCCTGCATTTTTTATATTTCAGTTTGGTGATGAGAGTAGCATAAATCTAGTCGTAGGTTTAGTTATAGGGGCGATTATTGCCAATATCTATACTCTAGTTATCTCAATTGTAGAGAGTGCCAAGACCAAAGAGGATTTTTAAAAGTTTTAGGTAGACATCTTTTCTCATAATAATTAGTTTTGTAAATTTATGCTAAAATAATAAAACTACAAAAGGGGATAAGATGCCATTTAATGCAAGATTTAGTATCTATTATTTGGCATGTCTCCTAATCCCAAAAAAGTAGTCTACAGTGGCTAGGAGACATGTCAAAAAGATACTATACTATTAGGAGGATTGAGTTCGAGATGTTTAATTAATCTTTTTTAGCTAAACTTCTATATCAAACTAGAGGAGTAATTATGAGAAAAAAAATTAAAATTTTAATAGTAGCTATATCTCTATCTATTATAGGATGTGGAGGAAAATCTGCAAGTTATGCGAGTGGTGTTCTATATCAAGATGCTCCTATATATGAGGAGTCAGCTCCTCCTAGCCCCAAAGTAATAAGACGAATTATTACCAAGAGAGCCGATATTAGTGTAGAGGTTGATACTATTGATAAGGCAACAGAGAAATTGATAGCTCTAATTGAGAAACATGGAGGGTATATTATAAACTCCAATACCCGTGAAGAGAGATATTATAGTGCCTTAGCAAAAGTCCCATCTACCAATCTAATAAAAACATTAGATGATATTGCTACACTAGGAGATAAATTATCTCAATCCATCTCACAAAACGATGTAACCAATCAATTCGTAGACAATGAAGCTAGACTCAAAAATCTAATTCTATTTAGGGATAAAATGCAAAAACTATTAAATCAAACAACCAATATAGAAGAGATAGTAAAAATAGAAAAAGAGCTAAGACAAGTACAGATAGAGATAGACTCCATCCAAGGACGATTAAAATACCTAAAAAATGCTGTAGCCCTCTCACCTATCAATATCAGTTTCAAAGAAAAGACAATCTATGGACCACTTGGATATATCTTTAATGGTGTTTGGTGGGTGACTAAGAAATTATTTGTTATAAAATAATATAATAGAAGAGGCAGGATTTTATCCTGCCCTAAAAAGCTCTATTAAGAGAGAACTTTTTTAACAGCCTTACCAATCTCGGCAGGACTTACGACAACTTCAACACCAACAGCTGATAGTGCATCCATTTTCTCTTTTGCAGTACCTGCTGAACCACTGATGATAGCTCCTGCATGTCCCATTCTTTTACCTGGAGGTGCTGATTGACCTGCGATAAATGCTACAACTGGCTTAGTTACATTCTCTTGGATGAACTTAGCAGCTTGAATCTCCAAATCTCCACCAATTTCACCAATCATTACGATTGCTTCTGTCTCTGGGTCATCTTGGAACATTTGAAGAAGTTGCTTGTAGCTTAGACCTATAATTGGGTCTCCACCGATTCCAACTGCTGTTGTGATACCAAAACCTTCATTACATACTTGGTTTGCACCTTCGTAAGTTAGAGTTCCTGATTTTGAGATAAGACCAACATTTCCTTTTCTGAATATGTTACCTGGCATGATTCCTATCTTACACTCTTGGGCTGTAATAATACCTGGACAGTTTGGTCCAATTGTCATCATACCGTGTTTGGTTGCGTGAGCTTTTGCCATCTGCATATCTTTGACAGGCGCACCCTCTGTAATAATAACAGCCAATTCAATCCCTGCTTCGGCTGCTTCCATTACGGCATCCCCTACAAATGCAGGTGGAACAAATACCATTGATACTGTAGCACCTGTTGCAGCTACTGCCTCTTTTACACTATTAAAAACAGGTTGACCTAAATGAACTTGACCACCCTTACCTGGTGTTACACCACCTACGATTTTAGTTCCATACGCTATACACTGCTCTGCGTGGAATGTTCCCTCTCTACCTGTAAAACCTTGAACGATTACTTTTGTATCTTTGTTTACTAAAATACTCATTATTTTTCTCCTTTTGCTGCGGCTACTGCTTTTGCTGCACCATCACCTAAGTCTGTTGCTGTTATTACATTGTCTATATTTGCATTTTGTAAAATTACTGCGGCTTCTGCTGCATTTGTTCCATCAAGTCTAACTACCACTGGTACATTTACATCTACCATTTTTGTAGCCTCCAAGATACCATTTGCAATTCTATCACATCTTACAATTCCACCAAAAATATTAACAAAAATCGCTTTGACATTTGGATTTTTTAGGATAATCTCAAACCCTTTTGCAACAGTCTCTGCATTTGCTGTACCACCAACATCAAGGAAATTCGCAGGTGTTCCACCCATATAATTAATTGTATCCATAGTACCCATAGCGAGACCTGCACCATTTACCATACAACCAATCTCACCATCAAGAGCGATATAACTTAGACCATACTTACTAGCCTCTAACTCATCTGGGTCTTCTTCGCTAAGGTCTCTCATAGCTGCAATCTCTGGTTGACGACCTAGAGCAGAATCATCAAAGCCCATTTTTCCATCAAGTGCAATAAACTCACCTGAACCTGTTCTAATAAGTGGGTTAATCTCAATCATCTCAGCATCAGTATCCATATATGCCTTATAGATATTTGATGCAAACTTCATCATATTTCTCTGCTGTTGCTTATCTGTTATACCAAGACCAAAAATCAACTCTCTAGCGTGGAAACCTTGGAAACCAATAGCAGGGTCGATAGCTATTTTGATGATTTTTTCAGGACTCTCCTCTGCGACAGTCTCAATATCCATACCACCCTCTGTTGAAGCCATAATAATTGGCATCTCAGCAGCACGGTCAAGAACTACAGAGAAATAGAACTCATCTTGAATATCTGCACCATCTTCGATATATACTTTTTGAACCAATTTTCCCTCTGGTCCTGTTTGATGAGTAACAAGTGTCATACCCAATATTTCACCTGCTAATTTCTCTACCTCATCTATAGACTTAGCCAGTTTTACACCACCCCCAAGTCCTCTACCACCAGCGTGGATTTGTGCTTTGACAACCCAAATTGGGCCACCTAGCTCTTTTGCATTTGCTACTGCTTGTTCAACAGTCTCTGCGATAATTCCTTTTGGTGTTGGTACACCATACTTAGCAAAAACCTGTTTCGCCTGATATTCATGAATATTCAATTGGGACTCCTATTAAATTTAAAGTTGAACAATTATACGCAGATGTGAGGTAAACTTTAATTAATACTTAAATTATCCGATATAAAAATTTTGAATTGTAAAATATCTACACACAAAAAATATTAGATGTTTTTACACCACCTCAAAGCCCAAAATGTATCATTTACGGCGTGAAGAAAAGTAACATTTAACTTTCTTATTATATACATTATTAATTTATAGAACTTTTGATATAGTTATATATAAATGATAAAAGGAATTGAGCAATGGCAAAAGTAGCAATAGTGAGAATGGAAGAGGGTTATATGAGATTGACTTTGGAGTATGACTATCCAAGTTTCAAAACAGAGATTTGTAAGTATGTAGGTCAAGCAGAAAAAGAGTTCGAAATCTATCCTGAAGTTTTACATAGAAGAGATAATGAAAAAAGATGCTTTACAAGTATTGAATTTTCAGGTGATGACTATATCTGTAGTCGCTCATGTGGAGATTTCATTGAGACCATAGTTGGAGGACTCGGAATCAAAAGCTGCACACAAGATTAACTGTTAACCAATAGTAAATAGTGAATAATAAAAAGCTCCATTATTCACTATTCATTAGAGAACTACCACTCCTCTTCACCCCGAAGATAAGCATCAATAGAGTTAGCTGAATCTCTACCCATACCCATAGCAAGAATAACAGTTGCCTGACCAAGTGTAATATCTCCACCTGCCCATACACCTTTTTTAGTGGTCTTTCCTGTTTTGGTATCAGCTTCAATATTACCCCATCTATTTAACTCTAATCCTTCAGTTGTTCTTGTTAATAGAGGATTCGCTGATGTTCCAATAGCAATAATTGCCAAATCACAATCAAAATACTCATGCTCTCCTGTAGGAATTGGTCTACTTCGTCCACCCTCATCAGGTTCACCCAACTTCATCTTTTCACAATTAATTCCCGCAAGTTTTCCACTCGAATCACCAATAAACTCTAGTGGTGAAGTTAGAAATTTAAATTGAACTCCCTCCTCCTCTGCATGATGAATTTCAATATGTCTGGATGGTGATTGCTCTCTAGTTCTTCTATATACAATAGTTACTGTTTTCGCTCCTAATCTAACAGCTGTTCTAGCTGCATCCATAGCCACATTTCCAGCTCCCAATATTGCCACATTTCGCCCAGGAATGATAGGTGTATCATATTTAGGGAAATCAAAAGCTTTCATAAGGTTAGCTCTTGTTAGATACTCATTGGCTGAAAAGACACCATTCAAATCCTCTCCAGGGATATTTAAGAAGTTTGGAAGCCCTGCACCAACACCTATAAATACAGCATCATAACCATAATCTTCCATCAACTCATCAACATCAACAGTCCTACCAACAACAGTATTACATATGATTTTAACACCAAGGTCTTTTAATTGCTCTATCTCATAATCTACAATATTTTTTGCAAGTCTAAACTCTGGGATACCATAGAGTAAAACCCCCCCTGCTCTATGAAATGCTTCATAGATTGTTACCTCATGTCCTTTTTTTGCTAAATCACCAGCTACAGTAATCCCAGCAGGACCAGAACCTACAACAGCTACTTTTTTACCTGTGGATGGAGGAATAACAACTTCATTTTTAACCCCACTAGCTCTCGCCCAATCAGCAATAAACATCTCCAAATTACCAATACCAACAGGTGCAGTATTTTTCCTCTTACCAACAACACATACCACTTCACACTGTATCTCTTGAGGACATACTCGACCACAAACAGCAGGAAGAGCAGTTTTTTCCCAAACTCTATTGATAGAACCGTTCAAATCACCCTCTACAATCATCTCTAAAAACCCTGGAATATCAATCCCAACAGGACACCCTTTGACACAAGCTGGGTCTTTACATTGAATACATCTCGCTGCTTCATACTGTGCATCTAAAATACTATAACCCAAGGTTACTTCGGAGAAGTCTTTGTTTCTAATATCAGGATTCTGCTCGGGCATTGGTTGCAGAGGTATTTTTCTTCTCTCTTTTTTAGTTAAGTACTTTGCTTCTTTCTCTCTATATGTTGTCATATTATATTGTCTCCTTACATCCACATCTATCTGAAATCTGCTCTTCTACTTGATAAGCCTGAAGTCGTCTCATTAAACCATCAAAATCAACTTGGTGTCCATCAAACTCTGGTCCATCAACACAAGCAAACTTAGTCTTACCACCAATAGTAACTCTACATCCCCCACACATACCAGTTCCATCTATCATGATAGGGTTTAGACTCACCATTGTAGGGGTATCATATTTCTTAGTGAGCAAAGAGACAAATTTCATCATAGGAACAGGGCCAATTGCCACAACCAAATCGACCTTTTGACTCTTAAGAATTTCTTCAAGCTCCTCTGTTACAAATCCATGTCTACCTTTTGAGCCATCATCAGTACAGATTCTAATATCATGAGAGACTTTTGCCATCTGCTCTTCCATGATGAGAAAGTCTTTACTTCTTGCTCCAATTATAGATATAACATTATTTCCTGCTTGATACATTCCTCTTGTAATTGGATGAAGTACAGCTGTTCCTGTTCCTCCACCAACACAGACAACAGTTCCTAATTTTTCAATATGAGTAGGCTCTCCAAGAGGACCTACTATATCGCTATAGCTATCACCTACATTTAAACTCCCGAAAAGTCTTGTACTCTTTCCTACCATCATATAGATAATAGTAATAGTGCCTTTTTCCTTATTGACCTCTGCCATAGTCAATGGAATTCTCTCACCTGTCTCATTTGCTATAATCATAACAAACTGTCCAGGTCTTGCTTTTTTAGCAATCTGTGGTGCTTCTATCTCATTCAAGATAATAGTACCATGTGCCATCTCTTCTCTTTTTACAATTTTGTACATAAAATGTCTCCTCAAATTTAACTACTTACTATTTAAAATAAGCATAACTGATAGCCATAATAACTATGGGATAGATTATATTTGAATCTTTATTAAAGGGAAATGTAAATATGTAAAAAAATAGAAAAAAATAGTTAGTGTTTGGATTTATAGTAAAGGAGAATTGTTTTTTATCGTTTTTTTTAACTATTACTCTTGGTCGTACATCTTAAATTATCATGCAGTTTTGATTCTCTCTCTCCATGATAGAAGATAAATGGAATAACGAGAGTCAAGTTCTCTTGCTTATTTCTCAACTTGTTTTTCCATAATAAGTACCGCAATAAGTATCGCCCGTGCATCTTAAATTAGTTGATAAGAATATTAGAGTATAACCATCAACTAATTTAAGATGCATGATCACATCACTTTTTCTATAGCTCATTGATTATAAGTATATTATAATTTTAAATATAATATAATAATACCTGTTTTTTAAAAAGGGATTTTAATGAAAATAATTATTGCAGGGGCTGGAAAAGTCGGCTATCATCTCGCAAAAACACTCTCTATATATCATGATATAACAATTATAGATAAAAATTTTGAAGCTATTTCAAAAATACAGGATGATTTGGATGTTTTGGCTCTACAAGGTAATGTAGAGAATCCCAAAGTCTATTTCAAGTGTAATAAAAAAATAGATTTTTTTATTACTGTGACTAACTCTGATGAGGTTAATATTATCGCTTCACTAATTATAGATGATATAATTGAAGTAGACAAAAAGATTATTCGACTAAAAAATAGTTTTTTCTTAAAAAGTTCTATTTTAAAAAAAATTAATATCTATGACAGTATTTTTTCCTCTTATCATATTGCCAATAGTCTAAAGAGGCTTTTGGAGTTTCCCTATGCTAATAATATCAAAGAGTTTAATTTTTCAAATATGATAATGCTCTCTGTTCGTGTGCATAACCCTGATTATATAGGGTATAATATCCGAGAGATTTCAAAAGAGTTTGAGGATAGAGTCTCTATTGTAGGCTTAGAAAGGGATAAATTATTTCTGATTCCAACATATAATGAGGTAATCAAAGGAGGTGATTTGCTATATATATTTGGTTCAAAAGAGGTTATAAGGGATAGATATAGTAATTTGGAGTTACCTATAATTGATGAGAAAAAGAGAAAAAACTGTATAGTTTTTGGAGCTGATAGATTAGGTATAGAGATAACCAAAGTTCTTTTGCAGAGTGGTTTTGAGGTCAAAGTTGTAGAGAGAGATATTGAGCGTTGTGAGATGGCTTCTGAATCACTTAGAGGAGAGGCTATTGTATTAAATAGTAAATATGGATGGGGACATCTGCTCAAAGAGGAGGGCTTAGATAGTGCTGATATGCTTATAGCCTCTACCAATAATGATGAGTATAATATTATCAAATGTATAGAGGCAAAAAAGGCAGGGGTTGATAAGGTAATAGCTATTAATAATGATAGAGAGTACTACTCGCTTATGCACTCTTTGGAGTTGATAGTTATCCGAGGTGAAAAGATAGATACTTATTACTCTATATTAGAAAAGATAAACTCTGATAGTCTTATAGTACAGAAGCGATATTGTGGTGGTAGAGGTATTGCTCTGAGCAAGGAGATTTCAGAACAATCAAAATGTATAGATAAGAGAGTAAATATACCCAAAAGAGTCAAAGAGATAGCTAATATTTATATAGTTTGTGATGGAGAGATTATTAAAGATTTAGAGGAGTTGACTTGTAAAAAAGGGGATATTCTTATACTATTTTCTGAGAGTGGTAATGATGATTTTTTGGAAAAATGGATATATCAGGAGTTGTAAATGATTAGAACATTAGATATAAAAGGTATAGCCAAATTTATTACAATTACAGGTACAATTCTCTCACTTTTTTTTATTATGCCTATATGGGTAGGACTCTTTTATGGAGAGGATATTTTGGCATTTGCTCTATTTGATACTCTCTTTTTTATTTTTAATGCCTCTATTTTATACTATCTAAGAGACTATAAAATAGAGATGCAAATCAAAGGTAGTATAATAGTTGTCAACTTAATATGGATTCTGTTGGGTTTTGCAGGTGCTATTCCTATGATGCTCTATACCTCTATAGATTTTAGTAGTGCTTTTTTTGAATCAATTAGTGGATTTACTACAACTGGGGCTACGGTTTTTTCGGAGATAGAGTCTCTGCCTAAGATGATTCTATTTTTGAGGAGTTTAACTCACTGGTTAGGTGGTATGGGAATTATAGTTTTGGGAATAGGGTTACTCTCTATTATCAATCCTACAGGTAGTCTTAGTATGTTTAGGGCTGAGTCAACTGGCATCTCTATGGACAAGATAGTTCCAAAGATTAGAGATACAGCTTTGATGTTATGGGGGATATATAGCTTTTTGACTTTGGTTGATATGTTACTTTTATACTATTTTGGGATGGATTGGTTTGATGCTATTAATCATGCTTTTTCGACTATATCAACAGGTGGATTCTCTACTAAAAATGCATCACTTGGGGCTTTTAAAAGTAGTGCTATTGTATGGACCACTACTATTTTTATGATAATATCTGGTATTAACTTTTTGGCTCATCTCAAATTTTTGCATAGAGATTATAGTGGATATAGAAGTGAAGAGATTAGGTACTATCTATATATATTTATGATTCTCTCTATATTACTTACATGGGTACATACACAATCAAGTGATATGGGATTTTTTCAGTCACTTGAACACTCATTTTTTACTATAGCTTCGGTTTTAACCACTACAGGATTTGCTACGCTCAATTATGAGGAGTGGGGGCATTTGGTTGTGAGCTTGGTTTTTATAGCTATGCTAATAGGAGGAACTACGGGTTCAACAGCAGGTGGGGTCAAGGTTATTAGATATATTATTATCTTCAAAAATATGTTGACAGAGATAAAAAGAGTACTTCATCCAAATGCAGTACTCTCTATATTTATTGATAACAAAAAACTAAAAAGCTCTCTGCTTACCTCTATAGCAGGATTTTTTACTCTCTATGCTCTAACAGCTATAGTTGTGATGCTCTATCTATATGCTAGAGGGTTAGATGAGATGAGTTCTATCTCAACAGCTCTAGCAACTGTAGGTAATATTGGGCCTGGCTTTGCAAAGGTAGGCCCTATATATAATTATGGTTTTTTCTCTTGGTATGATAAGTTGGTACTAAGTGTTGCTATGATTATAGGGAGGTTGGAGTGCTATACTATCTACTTGATGTTGTCTAGGGAGTTTTGGAAGAGGTTTTGATATTAAAACCTCATCTATATCTATATCTCTTCAGGTTTTTTATTTGAAATTTCTGTTAAAAACTCCTCTAGTGAGTAGGTTTGACGAGCTTCTCTACTCATGATATGTACTAAGATATCTCCCATATCCATTACAACCCAATCATCACTCTCATCTATGTGCAAGAACTCTTCTCCTAGAGGTTTTAGTTCATCTTTTAGATGTTGTGCTAGTGATGTTGCATGTTTGCCTCCTAGTGAGTTGGCAAGTACTACTCTTTTTACTATATATTCAACATCTTCTAGGTTAAATGCCTCTATCTCTTCAGCTTTTTTCTTGTCTAGTTCTGCGACTATACGGTCGATTCTTTCATCTAAGTTCATTTTTTTCCTTGTTTCGTATTTCTGTTGAGCTTATATCTACTTCAACTTTTAAGATTCTAAAACTCTGTAGGGGAGCTGTATTGAGCTTATATCTAGCTCTTGTTGCTATGACCCAAGTGATATTTGAGTTTAGCCAACTGAAATTATACCATTTTGTAATAGAGCTTAGATTATCTGCTCCTATTATGATATATTTTACTTTATACTTTTTTTGAAAATGTTTTAAAGTTTGAGCTGTGCTTGTCGCTTTGCCCTCTGTTATCTCATAGTTATCTATTAAAACTTTTGGAATTTTACCAAAAAGTTCATTAGAGAGTTTTAGTCTCTCACTAGGTGAGTAGTGTGAGTCTGCTTTAAATGGATTTAAAAATGCAGGGATAACAACTAATCTATTAATATCCAATAGTTTTATAGACTCTTTGATAACAGCTAGATGTCCAATGTGTGGAGGGTCGAAACTACCACCATAGAGTGCAACAGCTTCTTGCTTCTCTTTAAACAAATAATAACCTCTAATTATGTAATATATTCGCCATATTAGCATATTAAACTAAGGGATAAATAAATGGCTGTAAAAGTTGCAATAAATGGATTAGGAAGAATAGGTAGATGCGTGGCTCGAATCATTGCAGATAGAGATGATATTGAGTTGGTAGCAGTCAATGCAAGTGGAGCCGAAAATATTATCGAGTATGGATTAAAATATGATTCAGTACATGGTACTAGAGGGGATGTATCTGTCAAGGATGGTTTTGTTCATATCGGTGAGACAAAAGCAAAACTATTTGGAGAGAGAGAACCTGCCAAGATTGATTTTGTTGGTTGTGGTGCAGAAGTAGTTATTGAGTGTACGGGTGTCTTTTTGACAAAAGAGTCCGTGCGACCATACCTTGATAGTGGTATCAAAAAGGTTCTCTTTTCAGCCCCTGCAAAAGATGATACAGCCACATTTGTAATTGGTGCAAATGAAAATGAGTATGCAGGTGAAGCAGTAGTATCAAATGCTAGTTGTACTACTAATGGATTAGCTCCTGTGGCAAAGGTACTAGATGATGCTTTTGGGATTGAGTATGGACTTATGACTACAATCCATAGCTATACAGGTTCTCAACCTATTTTGGATGCAAAACACAAAAAAGACCCGAGAAAAGGGCGAAGTGGTGCAGTAAATTTAGTTCCTAGTACGACAGGAGCTACAAAAGCTATAGGAAAAGTACTTCCTCAACTAAATGGAAAATTAAATGGTCAAGCAATTCGTGTACCAACTCCAAATGTGTCTATGGTTGACCTAACAGTTAATCTCTCCAAATCAGTAAGTGTGGAGGATGTACAGAGTGCATTTAGAACAGCATCAGAGGGTTCTCACAAAGGTATTTTGGGGATAGATGAGGAGTATAGAGTATCTCAAGATTTTGTAGGAGAGGAGCAGAGTTCTGTAGTAGCTATGGATACAATCCAAGTTATTGGTGATAATATGGTCAAAGTCCTATCTTGGTATGATAATGAGTGGGGCTACTCTGTAAGACTTGTAGATATGGCTGTTCATATAAGCAAGGAGATATAATTTGAATACGATAAAAGATTTAGATATAACAGAAAAAATAGTATTTATTCGTTGTGATTTCAATGTTCCAAAAGATGAAGATGGAAATATTACAGATGATAGAAGAATCAGAGGTGCATTACAGACAATTCGTTATTGTATTGATAGAGATTGTAAAGTAATTCTCGCATCACACTACGAGAGACCAAAAGCAGGAGAGTATGAAGAGAAGTACTCTCTAAAACCTGTTGCAACTAGACTAAATATTCTACTAAAAATTGCTACTAAAATATATATGGCAAAGGATGTGATAGGAGAGGATGCAAAATCAAAGGCATCAGCATTAAAAGCAGGAGAGGTTCTATTACTAGAAAATCTTCGTTATGAGGCAGGAGAGACCAAAAATGATATAGAGTTTGCCAAAGAGTTAGCATCTATGGCTGATATATATATCAATGATGCTTTTGGTGCTTGTCATAGGGCTCATGCCTCTATTGATGCAATGGCAAGGCTTTTTGACAAAGAGCATAGAGGGGCAGGGTTTCTTCTTGCTAGAGAGGTAAATTTCTTCAAAAAGACACTAGATAATCCTATGAGACCGTTTGTAGCTGTTGTTGGGGGTTCTAAAGTCTCTGGAAAATTAGAGGCTCTAAGAGAGCTTCTAAATAAAGTTGACAAAGTGATTATAGGTGGAGGAATGGCATTTACATTCCTAAAAGCACAAGGTTATGAGATTGGTACATCTCTAGTCGAAGATGACCTATTGGATGAGGCTAGAACAGTTATGATAAAGGCTCGAAAAAAGGGTGTAAAGTTCTATCTACCTGTTGATATAGTAGTTACACCAGAGTTTTCAGAGCATGGTATATCCAAATATCTACCTGCCCAAGAGATTCCAAAAGGTTGGATGGGATTGGATATTGGACCTGCTAGTTCGAGACTATTTAGAGCAGTGCTTAGTGATGCACAGACAGTTGTTTGGAATGGTCCAATGGGTGTTTATGAGTGGGATAAATTTGCCAAAGGTAGTCTAAAGATGTCTCATGATATTGCAGATACACACGCTACTACAATTGTAGGTGGTGGAGATACTGCTGATGTGGCACAAAAAGCAGGAGATGTTGATGAGATGACTTTTGTTAGTACAGGTGGTGGAGCGAGTCTTAATCTAATTGAGGGTAAAATATTACCTGGAATATCTGCACTAGAAGCATAAAGGGGAGAAATATGATATACGCAGCAAACTTTAAAACAAATCATACTAGAAAATCTACAAAAGAGTATTTAAGTAAATTAGAACTTCAGTTATTTAAAAAAAAACCAGAGGATAAGATATATATCTTTCCACCGTTAACAGCATTGGGTAATTTCAATAGTAGAAATATTACTCTAGGAGTACAAAATGCTTATCCAGTTGAAAAGGGAGCATATACGGGCGAAGTTGGCATGGAGCAGTTAACCGAACTCAAAGTCAAAGCAATTCTAATTGGTCATAGTGAAAGAAGAGATATTTTAGGGGAGTCTCAAGAGTTAGTAGCAAAAAAGTTTGCATTTTTCAAAGAGCAAGGTTTTGAGATTATCTACTGTATAGGTGAGTCTATAGAGATAAGAGAGCAGGGAATTGAGGCTGTTATGAATCATTTGGTTTCTCAATTTGAGGGGATTGATACTGCTTATGAGAATTTTGTTGTAGCTTATGAGCCTATTTGGGCAATTGGTACGGGACGGAGTGCAACAGTTGAAGAGATAACTCAAACACATAATGCACTCAAAAAAATTGTAGATAGACCTCTGCTTTATGGTGGAAGTGTAAAAGGTTCAAATATAGCAGATATATCTGCTATAGATAATGTAGATGGTGTTTTGGTTGGTGGAGCATCACTTAGGGCTGAGACCTTTTTGGAGTTGGTCTTTCATTAGATTCTAGTTAAGCTTTTTTCATATTACGATTGAATCCTTTGAGTCGTCCTAAAAAGAGTAGATATACCATCTCTGATAGGGCATCATAGGGTTCTAGTTCGGTATTATATTCGCTTTTGCCCTCTTCTCTTAGTTCAAATTTATCCCTATATTGACATACTCCCCATGCCTAAAGGCAGGGGATTCTAAGCTCAAACAACACTAGCCTGAAAAAACAGGTCTTACGATGTCTCACTTAAGAGTCGATGCCCCAACTCTGTGTATATTTATACTCGCA
>Ga0256845_1000833_pt1 | contig 26632 bp, 25 predicted proteins | sample RiftiametaG_FD_189101 | JGI IMG/M metagenome (GOLD analysis project Ga0256845, IMG submission 189101) | Tube worm associated microbial communities from hydrothermal vent at the East Pacific Rise, Pacific Ocean - Riftia | ecosystem: Host-associated > Annelida > Integument > Unclassified ... | reverse complement strand
GAAATCAAGTAATTCTTTTTTTAGATAATCAAATCTGGAAAGAAAAAGAATTTGAGAAAATACTCTTAGATAATTTTCAAATTATTAAACCCGATTTTTCGGGTTCCTATCTGTAGTGAGTATAGTTGGTAGAGCGATTACTGGTTATAGCGCGTTTGTTTAAGGCGCGGGATTTGGAATCTGGCTGTGAACCGCATCAATTTCTTTCAAAATTTCTTTTGAAAGTGAAACATTAATGCTTTCAATATTTTCTGAAAGTTGTTCAATTGATGTTGCGCCAATAATTGGGGCGGTTACAAATTTCTTCTGAAGTATAAAAGCCAAAGCTAAATGTGTAAAACTCAAATTGTGCTTTTTAGCAATTTCAAAATATTGTTGAGTCGCTTCCATAGCAGGTTTGCTGCTGTAACGGTTGTATTGCTTAAACTGATTCAAGCGTGAATTTTCATCAACATTTCCGTTTAAATATTTTCCAGTAAGTGTTCCAAAACCTAAAGGTGAATAGGGTAAATAGCCCACATTTTCGCGTTGAAGGATTTCAGATAAACCAATTTCATCTTTGCGATTTACTAAATTATAAGGGTTTTGAACGGAAACTATTTTCAACTTTCCCTTTCGAGCTTCTTCCAAACAGCGCATTAATCCAAAAGGTGTTTCGTTTGAAAGCCCAACGTGGCGAATCTTTCCTGCTTTTACAAATTCTTCTAAATTTTGAAGCACTTCAGCAAAATTATCCTTCCACATTTCATCTTCATTATGTGTATAATCAAGCTGTCCGAAGTAATTGGTGTTGCGCTCTGGCCAATGTAGTTGGTATAAATCTATATAATCGGTTTGTAACCGTTTTAAGCTTTTATTGATGGCGTCTTCCAAAGATTTTTTACTGAAATCTAACGGATTCCGAATATGATCCATCGAACGGCTGGGCCCAGCAATTTTTGTAGCTAAAACCAAGTCTTCTCTTTTATTTCTTTTTACCAACCAATTACCTAGATAAGTTTCAGTCGTTCCTTGTGTTTTTGGGTTTGCAGGTATGGGATACATTTCTGCACAATCTATAAAATTGACACCTTTTTCAATGGCAAAATCGAGCTGCTCGTGACCTTCAGCTTCAGTATTTTGCTGTCCCCAAGTCATGGTGCCGAGGCAGAGTTTGCTTACTTTTAAATTTGTGTTTGGTAAGATTGTGTATTTCATCTTTTTGTTTTGATGAGACCTAACAGGCGTCATTGCGAGGCACGAAGCAATCTCCTGTTAGGTCTAAATTCTATTAAAATTCCAATTCAACCAAATGCGGACAATGATCACTATGCATAGCATCGGGCAAAATAACGGCTCGTTTTAAATTATCCCGCAAAGGTTCCGAAACCAAATTATAATCTATCCGCCAACCTTTATTGTTGTTCCTGGCGTTCGCACGGTAACTCCACCAAGTATAATTATCTGGTTCTTTATTGAAATGACGAAAGCTATCAATAAATCCACTTTTCATAAATCCATCCAGCCACTCCCTTTCCACAGGTAAAAATCCTGAAACGTTTTTATTACGAACAGAGTCGTGAATATCAATGGCTTCGTGGCAAATATTGTAGTCGCCACAGATAACCAAGTTTGGAATTTCCTTTTTCAAAGTATCAATATACTTTTGAAAATCGGCCATATAACCAAATTTATGCTCCAAACGAGCTATGTTTGTTCCACTTGGCAAATACAAACTCATTACCGAAACATCGTCGAAATCTAGGCGAATATTACGTCCTTCAAAATCCATATGCTCAATGCCAGTACCATATTCTACGTGGTTAGGTTTTGTTTTTGAAAAAATTGCTACGCCGCTATAACCTTTCTTTTGGGCGCTAAACCAATAATGATAAGGGTAGCCAGCATTTTCAATTTCGGCAACTTCTACTTGATCCATATTGGCTTTCGTTTCCTGAATGCATACTACATCTGGGTTTGCGGCTTGTAGCCATTCAATAAATCCTTTACGCATTGCAGCGCGAATTCCGTTTACGTTGTATGATATTATTTTCAAAATAAAAGACTTTTCTTTGTGAATTTCTATGAATCGCTAAAGTAAAGAAGATTGTATTTTTACACCAACCAAATTATAAAAGGTTATCATTTAATTACCGACAAAATAAAAACCCAAACGTTTAGTTTTATAGTTGATGAAGTTTTACTTGCTTGCTTTTCTGTTATTTATTGTAGCCACTGGCTATGCGCAGGATATTACTTCAAATTATAAAGAGAAAAAAATTGCAGTGAGAGATACTGTAGTAATTGATAGCGCAGGAATTAACCCGAAGCGTTTTCAAATACTTGATAAAGAAGGAAATGCGCCAAATCCTTTCAGCTATCGAATAGATTTCAAAAAAGGAAGTATTATTTTTTCTGAAGAACTTCAGCAGCAACAAGATTCGCTAACCATTCAATATTTACAGTATCCCGATTTTTTAACGCGTGATTATTTTTCACTCGACCCAAAAATAATTGTTGAAAATACGGGGCGGATTAACAAATTATATTCGTTACAGGAAAGTACCAATCAAAATATTTTCACCCCTTTTGATGGGTTGAATACTTCAGGAAGTATTTCGCGAGGTATTACCATTGGTAACAACCAAAATGCGGTTGTAAACAGTCAGCTAGACCTGCAAATTACTGGAAAACTGAGCGAAAAAGTATCTATTCGTGCTTCTATTCAGGATGCAAACATCCCCTCGCAGGAAGGCGGTTATTCGCAGAGTTTAAATGAATTTGATCAAATTTTTATAGAACTTTTTGGCAAAAACTGGAACATTCGTGCGGGCGATATTGATCTTCAAAACAACAATAGTTATTTTGGAAGGTTTACAAAAAAAGTACAGGGAATTTCGTTTGGAGTAACGTTTAATAATGAAGATGGCTCTAAAATTTCAGCTTTTGCTTCGGGTGCGTTGGTGCGTGGCGTTTTCTCAAAAAGTGAATTTGTTGGGCAGGAAGGAAATCAAGGGCCTTATAAATTAGTTGGTCCCAACGGCGAACTGTATATTTTGGTGGTTTCAGGAAGTGAGCGAGTTTATGTAAACGGATTGCTTTTGCAACGGGGCGAAAACGAAGATTACGTAATAGATTACAACGCTGGCGAACTGAAATTTAACCCAACGTACCCTATAACTAGCGATATGCGTATTTCGGTGGAATATCAATATACCGATAGAAGTTACTCACGTTTTATAGGGTACGGTGGCGGAAATTACACAAGTGAAAAGCTAGATTTGGGCGTTTACATTTATTCTGAAAATGATGCGAAAAACCAACCGTTGCAGCAAAATCTTACTAAAGAACAAGTAGCTATCTTACAGGCGGCGGGCGATGATAGGGATTTGATGATCGCTCCTTCCGCAGTGCCAGATACGTATTCTGAAAACAAAATTCTTTATAAAAAGGAAATTGTAAATGGCGAAGAAATATTCGTGTTTTCAAACAATCCTGAGGATGAACTTTTTAGTGTTCGGTTTTCACTTGTGGGCAATAATAGCGGTAATTATGTAGTTGGCGACAACAACGCTATAAGCCGTATTTTTGAATATAGAGCTCCTGTAAATGGTGTGTTACAAGGGAATTACGACCCTGTTATTCGGTTAAATGCTCCTACAAAATTGCAAGTTGGCGGTCTAAACGGAAGCTATCATCCTTCCGAAAAAACGCTTATTGATTTTGAAATTGCAGGTAGTAAAAACGACCTGAATCTTTTTAGCGATATTGATGATGGCAACAACGATGGTTTTGCAGGAAGGTTGGCTTTTAAACAACAGGTTTTAAAAACAGCAGATACCTTAAAAATAGATGCTTTTGGCTCGTTAGATTTTGTTCAAAAAGATTTTCGAACTGTAGAAAGACTTTATAACATTGAATTTAACAGAGATTGGAATCTTATTAATCCTATAGGAAATCAAAGTTTTGCTGTTGGAGGATTTGAAATTTTACAACCAAAAATTGGAGGTGGCCGTTATGAATTTCAGAATTTGAATTACTCTGAAAACTTTAACGGAACACGCCATGTAATTGTTTCAGAAGTAAAGCTGAATAAATTTAGATTACACACAAACGGAAGTTTATTAAATAGCAAAGGCGTTTCTATTTCTTCAAATTTTTTGAGATTTAATAATACAACAACTTATTCTTTTGAAAAAGCTTGGGTTGGCGGGAAGGTTGCTTTGGAAGACAATCAAATAAAAGATGTTTTGCGAGATAGTATTTCGCCTATAAGTCAAAAATTTGGCGCTTATGAAGTTTTTACGGGTATTGGCGACAGTACAAATGTTTTTGTAGAAGCAGGATATCAACATAGGGTGAATGATAGTGTTCGTAATAATATGCTTCAAAAAGTAAATTCTTCAAACACGTTTTATTTAAAATCGAAACTAATAAATACTGAAAATACTCAACTTTTAGCCTTTGCGAATTACAGAACTTTAAAATATGAACCAAAGCCAGAAACCAATGATACACGTGAAATGGAGCGTTCTTTAAATTCACGCATTATCTATAATCAGGCGTTGTTCGATGGTGGCATTCGTTTAAATACGGCGTTAGAGTCTAACAATGGCGTAATTCCGCAGCAAGAATTTACCTATGTAAAAACCGAGCCTGGACAAGGTGTTTACACGTGGATTGATTATAACAACAACGGAATACAAGAGTTGGAAGAGTTTGAAGTTGCACAATTTCAAGACCAAGCGGAGTATATTCGGGTATTGCTTCCCAATCAAGTTTTTATAAAAATTAGGCAAAATAAATTCAGTCAAATCCTTACGCTGAATCCCCAGAAATGGTCTAATAAAGAAGGGTTTAAGAAATTACTTTCACGCTTTTACAATCAAACTTCATATGTTTTAGACCGAAAAGTGAAGCGAAAAAACGACGGTTTCAATATAAATCCTTTTGAAGATGGAGGTGATGACCAGTTGGGACTGATACTCAATTTTAGAAATGCCTTATTTTTTAACCGTGGAAAACAACGTTATACCACGAGTTATACTTTTATCTCAACTTCCGCAGATAATTTACTGGCTATTGGTTTGCAACAAAATAGATTGAAAAGTCACCAATTAAACTTCAACCATAAATTTTTAGAGAGTTGGTTGCTCAATTTTAAAGCTGCAACAGGTAGTAGTGAAAGCCTTTCAGAAAATTTTGCGAATAGAAATTACAAGTTAGATTCGTATGATTTTAATCCAAAACTATCTTATCTGCTAGACCAACAAACACGTTTTGATGTTTTTTATGAATTTGGAAACCAAGAGAACCAGTTGGGTGATATGGAGAAATTAAACCAGCAAACAATAGGTTTTTCCTTCGCATACACAAATGCTGAAAAAATTTCAATAAACGGCGAATTTAATTATATAGATAACAAATTTGAAGGAAGTCCATTCTCGCCAGTGGCTTATCAAATGTTGGAAGGCCTACAGCCGGGAACTAATTTTACTTGGCGATTGCTTTTTCAGAAGCGGATTACAAAATATTTGGATGCCAATCTTTCGTATTTTGGACGTAAAAGTGAAACTACTAAAACGGTGCATACGGGTAGTGTACAGCTACGGGCTTATTTTTAAAAATAAATATTTAATCCATTCAGGATATTTCAATGATATTTTCCTTTTTTCGTATCTTCATAAATTTTAAAAAAAACCTCAAAAAATGTTTTTAAAAACAACACTCACAATTTTTTCGGCATTAGTTATTAGCTGCGGAACCACAGAAAAGCAAACTCAGGTTGCTTCTACAGAAGAAATAATTAAAATTGAAGAAACTATAGATCCGCTAATAATGAAAGCTGAAGGCTATTTGTTGGGAACGATAATTTATTCTGACAAAGAAAGTGATTGCCCTTATACAATACAGATGCCTGGTAACAAGATGGAATTTTACTATTTGGACCCTATGAATTTGGAAGAAAATTTTAAAGTAGACGGACAAAAAGTGTGGGTAAAATTCAATGGTCTGCGACGTATGAATCGTTGTGATAATGCAGTACCCGCAGAAATAGTTGACATGAAAAAAGGAGAATAAAAAAATATTCTCCCTCTTCAAAAAATAGAATTAACCACTTAAAAATTATTTGGAAAGCCAGTTCTTAAACGAAATGGTTTCCTTCATTTTTTCTGAAATTTCTTCAATTTTAATTCGCTCTTGTTCCATGGTGTCTCGGTGACGGATAGTTACCGTGTTATCCTCAATGGTTTGATGGTCAACAGTGATACAGAAAGGCGTTCCGGCAGCGTCTTGACGGCGGTAGCGTCTTCCTACGGCATCTTTTTCATCGTAAACTACGTTGTAGTCCCACTGAAGATCATTTATTATTTTCTGGGCGATTTCTGGTAAGCCGTCTTTTTTTACCAATGGTAGAACAGCAGCTTTTACTGGTGCCAGAATTGCTGGTAGTTTTAAAATTGTACGTACACTTCCGTCTTCTAAAGTTTCATCTTGAAGTGAATTACTTAAAACAGCTAAAAACATTCTGTCTAGTCCGATAGATGTTTCAACAACATAAGGAACGTAACTTTCATTCATCTCATGATCAAAAAATTGTAATTTTTTTCCTGAGAATTTTTCGTGTGCTTTAAGATCAAAATCGGTTCTGGAGTGAATTCCTTCTAATTCTTTAAAGCCAAAAGGAAAGTTGAATTCAATATCTGTAGCGGCATTTGCGTAATGCGCTAATTTTTCGTGATCGTGGAAACGGTAATTTTCAGCTCCCATTCCCAAAGAAAGGTGCCATTTTAAGCGTGCTTCTTTCCACTGTTCGTAATATTTAAGCTCTTCGCCTGGCTTAACAAAAAATTGCATTTCCATTTGTTCAAACTCGCGCATACGGAAGATGAACTGTCTTGCAACAATTTCATTTCTAAAAGCTTTACCAGTCTGTGCAATTCCGAAAGGAATTTTCATCCTTCCACTTTTTTGAACGTTTAGAAAGTTTACAAAAATACCCTGCGCCGTTTCTGGGCGAAGGTAAAGATCCATCGCGTTTTCTGCTGAAGCACCCAATTTAGTTCCAAACATTAGGTTAAACTGACGTACATCGGTCCAGTTTTTTGAACCTGTATCTGGATCTGCAATGCCTAATTCTTCAATCAAAGCTTTTACATCTGCCAAATCTTCTTTTTCTAAAGAATGCGCCATACGTTCTAAAACGGTGTGCTGTTCCTTCAAATATCTTATAACACGTGGATTTGTAGTAACAAATTCTTCTTCATTAAAGCTCTCGCCGAAACGCTTCTTTGCTTTTTCAATTTCCTTTTGGGCTTTTTGATAGATTTTTTCAGCATAATCTTCAATAAGCACATCTGCACGGTAGCGTTTTTTAGAATCTTTGTTGTCTATTAATGGATCGTTAAAGGCATCTACGTGCCCAGAAGCCTTCCAGATTGTTGGGTGCATTAGGATTGCAGAATCTATGCCCACAATATTTTGGTGCATATACACCATACTGCGCCACCAATATTCACGAATGTTTTTCTTTAGTTCTACACCATTTTGTGCATAATCATAAATAGCACTAAGGCCATCGTAGATTTCGCTAGATGCAAATATGTAACCGTACTCCTTTGCGTGAGATACTACTTTTTTAAATTGATCGTCGTTGTTTGCCATATCGCAAAAATAGGAAAGTACCTTCAACTTGCCACGAGGGTAAGTATCTTTTTTTCAGGATTAGAAAGTTTTATAGCTTATAAGGTTTCTTATTAAAAAGGAAGATCGCCATGGTCGTCGCTATTAACATCATCGGCAGGTTCAAAAGCCTCTGCTGGTGGCATTGGTGGCATATCTCCGCTTACAGCTGCTTGCGATAAGTTTTCAACACGCCATCCTTGAATACTATTAAAATATTTGGTTTCGCCTTGTGGATTTACCCATTCGCGACCACGAACATTGATGCTCACTTTTACGTCTTGCCCTACTTTATAAGCATTTAGCAAATCGGTTTTATCTTGCACAAATTCTATCATTATAACTTGTGGATACTGCTCTTCTGTAGTAATTACTAGCTCTCTTTTTCTAAAACCATTGTTCCCGTAAGTTTTGGTTTCGTCTATCAATTTGATTTTTCCTTGTAATTCCATCGATTTAATTTTTATTGTTTATTGTTTATTGTTTGTTGTTTATTGTTTTTCTGAATATTGCGAACTGACTATTGAACGCTGAGAAGTACTTTCCAAGCTTCATGAACCTTTCCATCGCAAAGAAATTCTTGTGCTTTTTTATGAATTGCTTCTTCATCTTTTAAGGAGATTAATTTTTTCAGTTCTTCTGAAGCATCTATAAAAGTATTAATTTCTTCTGAATTTGGAAAACTTTCTACATTACCAAGCATTCCTAAATTATTACCTGTCAATATTTTACTATTTCGGATTGCTTTGGGAAGCTTATCTACGCCAATTCCGAGTGTTGTTAATGGTTTTGGAACTTCAAAAAGTCCTGCTTTGGCGCGGCTGTACCAATTGCCGCCTAATCTTGAAACTGCATCAATTTTGAAAGGATCGATAGCTCCATCTTCATCTAAAATTTCTTCTTTTATATGAATTTTCACCACTTCACAAATCACCAAATTACCAGCGCCACCTTCTTTTCCGAGGGCAATTACTTCGTTTACTTTACATTCTAATTGTACTGGAGCTTCTGCTACTCTTGGTGGTTTAACCATTTCGGAAGCTACTTCTGTAAAGCCTGCTTTTGTAAATTCGTTTACGCCTTTTGCGTATTCAGTTGAAGAAAGAGACATTTGCTGAACCATTGCATAACTTACAATGTTTATAACAACTTCGGGTACTTCCAAAACATTTTCGTACGTATGTTTTGTGGTATTGTCGCGACCACGTCTTGCTGGTGAAAATACCAAAATTGGCGGTTTTGCACTGAAAACATTGAAAAAACTAAAGGGTGAAAGATTCACGTTTCCTTCAGCATCTACAGTACTTGCAAAGCATATTGGCCTTGGCGACACAGCGCCTAAAAGATAGCCGTGCAGTTTTCCTGTTGATAATTCGTGAGGTTCAATAGAAATCATAGTTTACAAATGTACCCAAAGATTATAGCTTGTAAAAACTTGATTGTACAATAATATCAACATATTTGCTTTATATTTATTCAGAAAAAAAATTCTTTATGCTTCAGAAAAAAACGTTTTCGCGTTGGGCTTTTATTTTGGCTTCGCTTTTAATTGTTAGTCTTATTTTATGGAATACGTTTATTTTCTTTAATCAGTTAAAAGAAAATGAACGCGCTAAAATGGAGATTTGGGCGGTTGCACAACAAGAACTAGCAGAGAGCCTATCTGTGGAGGGGATGGATGAAAATAATGCAGTAAATGCTGTGAGTGAAACCGCGCTTACTATTATACAGAGCAATAGTACTACCCCAATGATTCTTCATACTTTAAAAGAAGATTTTTATGACGGAAGAAATATTGATTCTGAAATTATAAATAATGAAAGTGCGCGAAAGAAAAAGATTGAACAGTTTATTTCAGAATACGAACCCCTAGAAGTGATGTATAATGATGAGATGCTTTCTATAATTTATTTTGGAAATTCACCTTTAATAAATAAGTTGAAGTATTATCCTGCGGCACTTATTTTGATCATTTTCTTATTCATTTTAGCCGTTTATCTTTTCTACAAAACTTCAAAATCTTCAGAGCAAAATCGTCTTTGGGCAGGAATGGCGAAGGAAACTGCGCACCAGATAGGCACACCGCTTTCTTCACTTGTAGGTTGGACAGAACTTTTAAAAAGTGAAAACGTAAACCCAGAATATATTGTTGAGATGGAAAAAGACGTTTCTCGTTTGGAAACGATTACAGACCGTTTTTCAAAAATAGGTTCGGTGCCAAAGCTTGATAGGTATGATTTGGTTGAAGAAACGAAAACTACATTTTATTATTTACAGAAACGAACTTCAAAACTGATACATTTTCAGCTAAACGTTGCTGAAAAACCCATTTATGTCGATATGAATCCGCAACTTTTCAGCTGGACTATTGAAAATTTAGTGAAGAATGGTATTGATGCTATGAAAGGGAAAGGAACGATAACTATTTCCATTGAAAAAAATTCAAAATATGCATTGGTTCATATTGCCGATACAGGAAAAGGACTTTCAAAAAGTGAATTTAGAAGAATATTTACGCCAGGACACACTAGCAAAAAACGTGGTTGGGGCTTGGGACTTTCGCTCGCGAAACGTATTATTGAAGAATACCATAACGGAAAAATTCGCGTTTTAAAAAGTGTGCCTAATCAAGGTACAACTATGGAGATAGCATTGAAGGCAGAAAGTTAAATATGAAACAGAGAACCCACACGCTGCACACTGCGTGCATCAATAATAATTGCCCAACCTGTTTTGGTACGGATGGCCTTGAATTTACTTTTACACAAGAGGAAAAAGAAACGCCATTGTTTAAAAACCCAGCAACCCAAATTGATGAAAAATTATATTGTCACACCTGCAAAACTGACATCTACCCAGTAAATTGGACTGAAGATATTGAGCGGGTGTACGATTACAACAAAAAAATAGCGGAAACCCATAAACAATATTTAAAGGTAAAACCGCTATTTTATATTTTGGTGATTGTAGCAATCGCTGTGGTTGCAACAGGTACTTACTTTTTAATCCCAACTAAGCCTTAAGGTGCTCGGCGATATTTGCTGCCAAAGTTGTAAACTCTTCAGAAGTTATTTTTACTTTTTTTGTAAAATGCATATCGTCCATTTCGTTCAGCGGAATAAGATGTACGTGTACGTGAGGCACCTCCAATCCTACAACAGCCATTCCTACTCGTTTGCATGCAACGGTTTTTTCTAAAGCTCGAGCTACTTTTCTGGAAAACTGCATTAATTGCAAATACATATGTTCGCCCATATCAAAAATCTTGTCAATTTCTTCTTTGGGAACGCATAATGTATGACCTTTTGCATTTGGGTTTACATCCAAAAAAGCTATAAAATTATCGTCTTCAGCAATTTTGTAACAAGGAATTTCACCCTCAATAATTTTTGTGAAAATAGAAGCCATATTAATCTCTTGAAATTTCTAAGATTTCGAATTTAAGCACTCCGTTGGGCACTTGTATTTCTGCTACACCTCCTACTTCTTTACCTAACAAACCGTGACCAATAGGGGAATCTACGGAAATTTTTCCAGTTTTTAAATCGGCTTCGCTCTGTGCAACCAATTTATAGGTCATTTCCATGCCATTATTTTGGTTTTTTAACTTCACGGTACTATGCACTAAAATTTTGCTTAAATCTAATTGCGATTCGTTTATTAAACGGGCATTGGCAAGAATTTCTTCCATTTTTGAAATACGCATTTCTAGCATTCCTTGCGCTTCCTTTGCGGCATCATATTCGGCATTTTCACTTAAATCTCCTTTATCGCGAGCTTCTGCTATTGCATTAGAGGCTTTTGGACGCTCAATATCGCGTAGTTGGTCTACTTCTTCTCTTAACTTTTTTAATCCTTCGGCAGTATAATAAGATACTTTACTCATAACTTCATCGTTTGTGTATGCAGAACATACCTATTCTTTAATATAATAAAATCCCGACTCGTGGCGGGACTAACTTTTAATAAATTGAAAAAATCCCATGCGTTGATGGGATTGTGTTTAACAAATATACTAAAAATTTACAAGTTGTGTAAATTGTTGTAATTTCGACCCTAAATTTAATTGCTTTTAAATGAAAAATATATTTCTATTCCTTTTAATAAGTATCACGATACTATCCTGTTCAAAAAATGACGACAAGCAAGATCGTAACCCTTATTTAACAGATCCTGCGGTAAGTCTGAATTTAAACCTGAACCTACCCGAATACAATCCGCTTCGCTTTCCCGGCAATTACATCATTACTAACCAAGGCATAAAGGGAATTGTGGTTTATTGCGCCAGTGAAAATCTATATTTTGCTTTCGATCTTACCGATCCGAACCACGTGCCCAGCAATTGCTCAAAAATGGAAGTGGATGGCGTAATTGCCAGTTGTCCTTGCATAACTGACGAAAACGAATACTTTATAACCTCTGGGCAACACACCACAGAACCTGGCGCCAAATACCCTATGCAGCAGTATAGTGCGCAACGTAGTGGGAATAATGTTGTTATTAGTAATTAGTACTTCGGCTCCGCTCAGCAACCTTTTCGGTCATTGAGCGAAGTCGAAATGATAAATGCTAAAATTTTAAAGTAACCCCAACCAAAAAATTAATAGTAGCCTGCGGATAATACCCCGCACCTTCAACAGTAGTAACCGTTCCAGGATTGCTGAAATCATCCTCATAAGTATAAAAGTAGCCGTTGGAAATATATTTCACGTTAAAAATATTATTCACCAAGGCTGAAAAAACCACCTCTTTTACCCACGGAAGTGTATACAATATTCAAATCATTGATGAAATAACTGTCCAATTTTGAAGCTTCGCTATCTATATTCCCCATATATTGCTCACCCACAAATTTTGAAAGAAAGCCTAAGTGCAGTTTCTTAATCGACGAATATTCCACCATATTTCCTGCAACTATAGAAGGAGAAAACGAAATATTTGTATTGCCAAGATTCACCAATTCGCCATTTCGCGAAGTTACAAAATCTACGTTTTTATTGGTGCTCAACGCAATATTTGGAAGGATTCTTAAATTTTTCAAAAGTTGAATTTCAGCATCTACTTCAAGGCCAAATCTATAGCTTTTTCCACTACTGGTTCTTAAAGGTGACCCCATATCGTTCAACTCACCAGAAAGCACCAATTGATCTTTGTAATTCATAAAATAAAGATTGGTGCTAACTTTTGTTTTTTCTGAAGCAAAACGGTAACGCAATTCAAAATCGTCCAACTTTTCAGCGGTAGTAATATTTTGTTCATAATCATTTCGGGAAGGTTCACGATGCGCTTTTCCGTAGGAGAAATAAAGTTGATTTGAAGAATCTAATTTATAAGTCAACCCTGCCTTTGGATTAAAGAATGAATAATTTTCATCAACATTCAATGGCTCCAAATCTGAAGTAATTCCAGAAGTACTATAATTCAAAAATCTTCCTTGTAAATCGCCAAATACACTTAGCTTTTCATTAATTCTGTATGTTGCTTTTGAAAAAACGGTAAACTCCTTTTTCTCGCCATTTCCTTCATAATAGCGGTCACGGATTTCAGTATTGCTGGCGTATTGCACCCAAATTACTTCGCCATAATGATCGCCAGTATAGTAGCTGTAAAAAGCGCTACCTGTAAAATCAATTGTATTGTTTTTGTAATTAACGTTTGCATTCGCAGCATAAAAGTGGTTATCCAACCAACGACGGCGAATTAAATCGGTTGTATTTATGGTGTCGCTGCCAATTTCAATTGGTTCAAAACCATACGTTTCAAAAGCTGCATCTTCTTTGTATTGTTCAAAATAACCTTTTCCTCTTGTATAATTAAAAGAAACATTCGTACTCCAATTATTGTTGAAATGCTGATTCCAAAGTAATTGGTAATGATCCTGCGCATAATTATCTACTTCATTATCATAAAATTTAATATTTCCATCTTCATCTGTATACTCGCCCACAGTATTGTAGGTTCTATCATTTTTAAGTTTTTCAAGATCTTCCAAACCGTTCCAAGATTGGTAAGTTTCTTCTCTTCCGCCAAAAACTAAGGCTTTTATTAAGGTATTTCTATTTACAAATGCGCCTTGCAGAAAATATGATTTTAAATCTGAACTTGCTCTATCAATATAACCATCAGATTGAATAGTTGATAGTCTTCCTGCCATTTCAAAATGGTCGGAAAGCAAGCCAGTACTGAATTTTACGTTGTGTTTATGTGTATTATAACTTCCGAAGGAATTTGCAATTTCGCCATACCCTTCATTTGAAATGGCATCGCTCAACAAATTAAGACTCGCCCCAAAAGCACCCGAACCATTTGTAGAAGTTCCCACACCGCGTTGCAATTGCAAGCTTTGCACCGAAGAAGTAAAATCGGGTAAATTAACCCAAAATGCCCCTTGACTTTCAGAATCGTTAAACGGAATTCCATTAAGAGTAACATTTACCCTCGAAGCATCGCTACCACGAACCCGAATATAGGTATAGCCCACACCAGCACCGGCATCGCTAGTAGTAACAACCGAAGGAAGATAGTTAAGCATATAAGGGATATCCTGCCCAAGATTTCGTTTTTCGAGTTCTTCTTTGTCAAGGTTTGAATGTGTAATTGGCGAGTCTGCATCAACGCGGACGGCTTTTACTAAAACTTCATCTAAAGTTTCAGTTTTTGTAGAATCCTGCGATATTGGCTGAGGTGTTTCTTGAGCAAAAACAATAAAAGAAAACAGTGTAAAAACTGTAGAAATCAATAAATTTTTCATCCGTAAAAAATATTTTATACGAATAAAAGGGGCTTTATTCTTTGTTGGTTATATGGTTAAATAAAAAATCCCTGAAAACAATACGTCATGTATTATTACAGGGGGGGGGCTATTTGTTATCCCTTGGCAGCATTACCCGCCCAGGTTCTTTGGGTATAATCTCAGCTTTTTTCAATTCTGAATTTTGAATTGAAATCCGCACCCCTTTGAGATGTTTGGCAAAGATACATTCATTTTTAAACTTTCAATACTTTTCAATTTTCGATTTCAACATTTATAATATCCTTAATATATAGCCACCAGCTTTGTAATTACATTTGACCAATGGCCAACTCAAGAAACAAATTTACTTTTAAAATTATTCTCAGTTATCTGGTTTTGATAGCTTTGGCGGTTCTTGTGGGTACGTTTCTTTATTCAGAATTTAAAAATTATAATTCTGAAACTACTGAAATTAAAGGCGAAAATAAATTTATAGAAACTGGAACACTAATCAATCTTGTTTATGAAAGTGATGGTTTTTCAAGGCTTGCGCTTTTATCTGAAACTGACGAAGGTTTTGAAAAATACGTAACCAAAACTGATTCACTTTTTAAGAAGATTAAAAAGATAAAAACAATTACAACCAACGATTTTCAGGTAAAACAATTGGATAGTGTTAAGTCTTTGCTTGAAGAAAAAAACCGAAATATTGAGCAATTGCGTATTCTGCGATTAACCAATAAAAAAGATACTTCACTGGATGATATCTTGCGCGAAGTGAGAAAACTTGAAGTTTCTGTGGGACTTAACTCTGTAGAATCTTTAATAAGAAATCCCTCAAAATTAAGTGGAAATGAACGTCGAATTTGGCAAAAATACGCTGATTATCTTAATAGCGATACCACACGCGACACGGCAAAAGTAAATTCGAAAACCGTAGATTCTATGCTTGTCGCTTCACGATATATCGTAGCCGAAGCCAAAAAAGAAAACTCTCGAATTCGTAAATCATTGATTCAAAAAGAAAATGAATTAATTGGAAACGACCTCAACATTTCTGAGAGACTGCGAGAGATAATTGCAAGTTTTGATCGCGAAATAGCCAAAAGCAACAATCTTGAAAAACAACAACGCACAGCATCTATGGAGAGAACGGGCGAAATTTTGAAGTTTACAGGAATTTTTGGCGGTATTCTTATTTTGCTTTTTTCATACTTTATACTATCTGATTTTTTTAAGGCTGAACGTTTTAAAAAGAATTTACAAGAATCAAAAAACTATGCAGAATCATTGCTGAAAAGTCGCGAACAGCTTATTTCTACAGTAAGCCACGATTTAAAAACTCCGCTAAATACTATTAGCGGTTATTCAGAATTGTTTGAAAATTCTTCAATTTCTGAAAAGCAGAAATATTATTTATCTCAAATTACTTCCAGCTCGCATTTCATTTCGCATTTGGTGGACGATTTGATGGATTATTCAAAACTGGAAGCAGGAAAATTGCCTTTGGAAAGCATTCCATTTTCTTTAGAAAATATTATTGTTGATGCCAGTAACGCCGTAAAACAACAGTATCTTGAAAACCCAGTAGCATTAAAAATTTCAATTTCAGATAAAATAAAAAATCAAATTTTTGAAAGTGACCCATTGCGGATTCGGCAGATTATAAATAATTTGGTTGGTAATGCTTTTAAGTTTACTGAAAGAGGAAACGTTGAAATAAAGATTGAAGAAGTAAAAAACAGTGATAAAACTGCAACCATTAAAATTTCCATAATTGATACTGGAATTGGTATTTCAAAAGAAAAGCAGCAGCTTATTTTCAACGAATTTACACAAGCCGAAACCGAAATTGCACACAAATTTGGTGGTAGTGGCTTCGGCTTGGCAATTTCAAAAAAACTAACTGAACTTTTAGGCGGCACTTTAAATGTTGAAAGTGTTTTAAATGAAGGAAGCAGGTTTACATTAGTACTTCCGTTGAAGAATAGTAAACGCGTTTTACCTAAAAAACCTAAAGAAAAAACAAGTTCCTTCAAAGGTCTAAATGCCATAATCATTGACGATGATGAAACAATGCGTGCGCTCTTGCAAGAAATTTTTGAACAAATGAATATTGCTTCGGAAGCTTTCAGCAGTTTTGAGAATTTCAACGCTTCGACGAGCTTAGCGGGACACTTAAATTTTGATTTCATCTTGACCGATATTCAAATGCCAACTACAGATGGTTTTTCGGTTTTAAGAAGTTTGAAAAACGGTGAAGTAAATTACTATAAAAATCAGCCAGTAATTGCAATGACAGGCAATCGTGAGCATGATCGCTATTTTTATTTTGAAAAAGGTTTTGTTGAAATACTTGCGAAACCTTTTTCGAAGCAAGAACTTATTTCAATATTAAAAAGCATTTTTCCTGAGCGAAAACGTTTTTCTGGAGAAATAAATTTCAAAGAAAAAATTAAAGAAAATTATGAAGCAACAAATAAATTTGACCTTTCACTTTTAAATTCATTTTTAAATACTCCTGAAACTTTGGAGGAAGTTTTAACTATTTTCAACTCACAAACTGAAACTGATTTACAATTAATAAAAGAGGCGATTGCTGTAGTAAACATTGAAAAAATTAAAGAAATCGTTCACAGAATGTTGACGATGTTTCGCCAATTAAGGGCAAAAAATGTGATTCCGATTCTTGAAAAAATGGAGGAATATCCTGATGAAAACGAAGCTGAAATTGAAAAAGATTATGAGAAGTTGGTTTTGAATATTCGTGATTTGCAACAGGCTTTAGCAAACCGATAATCTTAAAGTTCTATTTTATATAACTCCAATTTGTTATAGAGCGTTTTTCTTGTAAAACTCAACAACTTTGCTGCTTTGGTTTTGTTATAATCCGCTTCTTTTAAAGCATTTAAAATAAGTTGTTTTTCGTTACTTTCTTTTGAAAAATCGATTGTTTCTTTTTTCGGTTTTGAAGAAAAAAGTACTTCCCGTGGAATAACTTCCAAAGGAATTAAACTTGAATTAGTCAATAAAACAGAACGTTTTATTACATTTTTCAATTCACGTAAATTACCGGGCCAGGCATAATTTTTAAAGGCTTCTATTACTTTTTTGGAAAGACCTATTACTTCTTTTCCCAAAGAGTTATTTGCTTCTCCTAAAAAATATTCTATAAATAAAGATAGATCTTCCTTTCGCTCGTGCAAAGATGGTATGTGGATTGAAAACTCATTCAATCTATGATATAAATCTTCACGGAATTTTCCTTCTTGAACTGCTTTTAATAAATCTTCATTGGTTGCAGAAAGGATACGTACATCTACTTTAATTTCAGTATTACTACCTACAGGTTTTATACGTCGTTCTTGCAAAGCACGCAATAATTGTATTTGATTTTCATACGAAAGATTCCCTACTTCATCTAAAAAAAGTGTTCCACCATCTGCTGCTTCAAAATGACCTTTTTTATCGTTTACGGCGCCTGTAAAACTTCCTTTTACATGTCCAAAAAACTCACTTGCCGCAATTTCTTTAGGAATAGCACCACAATCTACAGCAACAAAATCTTCATCTCTTCTGGAGCTGAATTCATGAATTGCTTTTGCGGCAACTTCCTTGCCAGTACCGCTTTCACCCTGAATTAACACGCACATATCTGTGGGGCCAACAAGTTTTAGGTATTCGTTGAACTTTTTAGATGCTTCACTAATACCAACAACAAAGTTTGGTTTAGATTCAGTTTTAATTGATGGAACGGAAGTCTTTTCAACTAGATCTTCTTCGTCAATTTTCGATTTCGTTTTGTTTTTCAAGGAATCTTCCTCAATAATCATCAACAATTCCTCAGGTCTAAAAGGTTTTGAAATATAATCCAAAGCGCCCTTTTTAATGGCTTTTACAGCAGTATCTACTTCGGCATAACTTGTCATTAAAATCACTTTTGTTTTCGGGTAATTATTTTGGGTATGTTCCAACAAATCAAGACCAGAATCGTCGGGCAGCTGTAAATCTGTAATTAGTAAATCGAATATTTTTTCAGTTAAAAGCTTCCGTGCATTTTCGCCAGTTAGTGAAACTGAAACTTGGAAACCTTTACGTTCCAAAAAAGAGGTGAGCATTTTTCCAAAAGCCACATCGTCTTCAACTATATGTATTTGTTGCGTCATCAAACGTTATCAATCTGTAAAAATAGGAAGTATAATGAAGGGTAATCTTTAAAGTTATCATAAAAAAAGGTGTCCAAAAAATTGGACACCTTTTTAAGGAAGTGAGGATATTGAATCTAAAAACACCTACAGCTTACTGCTTCTTTTATTCATTTTTAATCCACTCGCCTTTTGCATTTGCATACACCGTTGCAGCTTTTTTGTCTGCAGTGGCAAGGTCAAGTTTATAATCTCCATTGGCATTCACATAAGCCTTAGAAATAGTGGCGCCGCCAAAATCTTTAGCTATGGCATCTTGAACGGCTTGAGGTACTTTAGAAGCTTTCACTTCCTTATAGTCTTGAGTAGGAGTTGTGGCAACAATTTCGGTTTCTATAGCTTCTGTTACTTCAATAGTTTCAGCATCTTGGGCTGCTTCAATTCTGTTTTCAACTTGCGCTTCAACAGCAGTTTGTTTTTGATTGTTCATTGCTGTTTGTTCCTTGTCGGTTTGTGCAGTTACTGCTGTTAAACCTCCCAATACGATTGCTGTACTTAAAATTAACTTTTTCATTTTTTTTGTTTTATTTATTCGTTACTAAGTTTGTTTGTTGATTTGTATATAGAAAAAGTAGTGCCATAGAAAAATAGCTACGGAATATTTATTTAAAACAATGCTATACAATGTTTTAAATAAATATTAATTATTTTTAAATTGTTGTGAAGTGTGTAAAATGTAGAACAATTGTGTAAAATTATACAACAGTTGTGTAAACGCTAATCAATCTTTGGCGGTTTGCGATTGGTTTTTCTAAGTGCGTTTTCTTTTTTAGATTTTAAACGGCGTTCAATAGCGCCTTTTGAAGGTTTTGTTTTTTTGCGTGGTTTAGCAACTTTTAGGTTTTTTTGAAGTAGCTCCACCAATCTCTCAATTACAATAGCTTTGTTACGATGCTGGCTTCTCGTTTCGCCGCATTGAAGCATAATAATTCCTTCGGAAGAAATTTTTGTGGATAGTTTATATTGAAGCCGTTCTTTTTCTGTTTCCGAAAGCGCTTGAGAATCAATAATATTAAAAGAAACTTCAACTTTTGAAGCCGTTTTATTAACGTGTTGCCCACCAGGCCCGCTACTGCGGATGGCATTAAAACTGAGTTCAGATATTAATAATTCAGCATTCATTTTGGTTGATGTACTTTGTTTAAAAGATCGTTTACCGTCTTTACAGGGTTGAAGGTTATTAATGGTACTTCCACGAAAACCGTGTTCCAGTTTGCCATAGCACCATTCCAAAGACCTGGTAATTCTAGTGCTTTTATTGATTTTCCTTGATAAGATTTATTTGAAATAAAACCAGTTTCTGGATCTGAAAATTTCAAAAGATTAAATTTCTCACCTTTATAGTTACTAACTCCGCAAACCAAATCTACTGGGTTAAAATGTGTGGCTTTGTCTACCAATGCTTTTTGTTTTGGGTTGTTCGCATCAATTTGTGACATTTCTACAATTTGATAACTATAACTTCCTTTTTTATCTTTTATAAGAAATGGTCCGCCACCGGGAGCACCTGTATTTTCAACCACTCCGCAAATACGAATTGGGCGTTCCAGAATTTTTAAAAGCGCTTCTTTTTCAGCTGAAATATTTTGAATTTTTAGTTCTTCGGAAATGAATGCTGAAACTTCTTTTAGTAATGCTTCAGAAGTATCTTCGGAATAAAATTTTTCAACATAGCCAAAAATTTTCTGTTGAAGCAAAATCAATTTTCCAGCCAATACTTTCTTCTGAAAAGCGATATTTTCAATATAATCTTCAGAAACTACATTGTCTATGTTTTTGATAAAGATAATATCTGCAGCAACATCGTTCAAATTTTCTAGCAACGCTCCATGACCCGACGGGCGGAAAAGTAAATTGCCGTTTTCATCTAAAAAAGCTTTGTTCTTTATTGTTGCCGCGACTGTATCTGTTTCTTTTTTCTGAAAAGAATAGGAAATATTAAAACTAATTCCTGTTTTCTTTTCAACCATATCTTTTATTTCTTTAAACCTTCTTTTAAATTTTTTTTCGTGTCCTTCCGAAACCGTAAAATGTAAATTAGCTACTCCATTTGAGGCTGCATAAAAAGCAGCTTCATACAATTGCTCGCCAAAAGCGGTAACGTAATTTTCACCGTATTTATGAAAAGGAACAAGTCCTTTAGGCGTATTGCTGAAATTTAAACCAGTTTCTTCCAGCATTTCTTTTACGAAGAAATATTTTCTTTCTCCTTCTTCAAAATTTTTAAAATTAGGATACTTTTCTTTTAAGCTATTTTTCACCAAAGAAGAAAAAGCAAAATTGTCTATTGATTCAAAAAATGTTTTAAGGTTTCTGTTTTCCTCTTTTTGAAGAAATACTTCAATAGCATCATTTTCAGGATTAAAATTTTCCAAAAACTGATGCAAAAACTTAAACATGCGCGTTGCTGCACCAGAAGCAGGAACAAATTTTAAAAGCGCTAATTTGTCTTTTTGAGATTCGAATATTGTAGCGAAATATTGTTGCTCATCTTTAGTGTAAACTTCAATTCCGTTTTCTGCTGAAGCAGGTTCAACAACGTTTGCAAAGGAAATTCCGTTTTTAAAAATGGTGAGTTGCTGTTCTATTTCCGCTTTGGAAAGGCCGTGGTTTTTTATTTGTCGTCTATTTTTTTCAGTAAACATTCTATATAATTTTTCTCTGTATCTCTAGCTTTTCCCCGTGTAACTCTGTATAATAGCTATATTGTAGAGTTGTGCAGAGGAGCACAGAGGTTCATAGAGAGTTTTATTGTAGCAGTTGATCAATAATCGCAACTGCTTTATTAAATCTTTTTTTTTGATTTCCCTTTAAAATCTGATAGGGGAAATTCTGTTTTTTCAATTCGGCTTCGAAAATACGAAACATTTCTTCACGATTATTAGGTCTGTCGCGTAGGTCATCAGCCTGCCATGTTGTGTCAACATAAGTTAATAGGTAGATGCTGTAATTGTCTTTGGTTGCTTCGTTTTTAATTTCTGAAGGACAAAAACCATCATAATAATATTCTGAATATACTTTTAGTTCAAGCAGATTAGTATCACAAATAAGCAGTTTTTCAACCTTTTGCGAAGCTTTTTTTTCAAGTTTTAACTGACCTTCGGCTATTGGAATTAAATCATCTTTTACAACCAATTCTTTCTTATAATCCCATTTCATTTGAAGATATTCACGCATAAATTCGGGTACCCAAAGCGTGTTGTAATGCGTTGCCAACTGTTTTGAAAGCGTAGTTTTCCCCGTAGATTCGGGACCGTATAAAACTACTTTAATCAAATCAGACTTGTTTCTGGTGCGTTTAACTTTTTCTTCCACGCTCTATATCCGTATATAGCAACAATTGTAAATAATAGGTATTGAAACGAGGTAAAGACGAGACCTTTATAAAGGTATAGGGGAACAGAAATTACATCGCCAATAATCCAATAAATCCAGTTTTCCAATTTCTTTTTCGCCATAAGCCACATTCCTACAAAGAAAATAGCCGTTGTAAATGTGTCAACATAGACCGTCCAATTGTCCCATTTTTCAAAAAATTCATAAACGACAAAGACGAAAATCAATGTTGCTATAAAAATAAATATTGAAATTTTATTTTCCTTTTTTGTAGTTTTAGTTATCGGTATATAATGTGTTTCGTCAATTTTTCGGGTCCAAATATACCAACCGTAAATACTCATCACGAAGTAATAGGCGTTTATCATCATATCACCCAACAATCCATAAACCGCAAGAATGTAAACAAATATTGACGTGCTTATAATTCCTGTAGGATACACTAAAATATTGTCCTGTTTACTAAACCAAACGCTCAAAAACCCAAAAAAAACACCAATAAGTTCCAGCACAATTAAATGTGTGGGAATCTCAGCATATTGCGCAAAAAACCAATCAAAAATGGGGCTCATAGTCGCTTCTGTCAGATTTCACTATTTTTATGTAGAGCAAGCCTCTTTCAACAGCTTGTAATGCAATCTTCATTTCCTTTTGGAGCAGATTCATTACCGCATCATAATCTCCATAAACTTGTGTGCTTAGTGGGTTTTCCAAAACGGTAAGTCCAGAATTACGAAGGTTTTTTATGAAATTGATTATTGCAGGTTCGTAATCATCTTGCAGTGGCGTTAATGTGAGTTCTACTGAAATTTTCATATTTTCAATTTTGTCAAAACTACGATTTTAAAAAGTATTCAGTCACAGTCTGCTGTTTTTGAGATTTGGAATTTTATTCAAACGCTGTTCCCATAACAACCATATCCGCTCCAGCTTTATAAGCAGCCTGTTTTTGTTCTTCAGTTCTTATTCCGCCTCCAACAATTAATGGAATATTAATTGCTTTTTTAACTTCCGAAATGATTTCAGGCTTTACGGGAAATTTTGCGCCACTACCAGCTTCAAGGTAAATTAATTTCGCGCCCATAAATTGTCCTGCGAGCGCGGTGTCAACTATGTATTCAATGTTTTTTTGCGAAAGCGGTTTAGTCTTGGTTACTTTTGAAACTGCGGAATCATTTCCTCCATCAATTAAAATATAGCCTGTAGAAATAATTTCCAAAGAAGAATTTTTCAATTTTGAAATTGATTTTACTTGTTGCCCAATTAAATATTCAGCATTTCTTCCTGAAAGTAAGCTTAAAAATAAAAGTACATCGGCTTTTGGAGTAATCTGAGAGTAATCGCCCGGGAATAGAAAAATGGGAAGTTTTGTTTCGGTTTTTAATGCTTTTACAATTTTTTCAGTTTCGTCATTTTTTACGGTGCTTCCACCTACAAAAAGATGTGTGGTTGCCTTCGGAATTTTATTTAAAAATGAATTTGTATCAGAAATAGTAAATTTATCAGGATCAATTAAAATGGCGAGCTGCTTTTCATTTTTAGCAATTCTTTTCAAAAAAGATTTGTAAAACGCATCTTCCATTTACTGTTTTTCAGAAATAAGAGCGTAGGCGCAAGTAAAATCTTCGAACTCCAAAAAGGCTACATTATATTTTTCTTTTTTCGCATCGTAGGTTACTGTAGCGGTGGTTTGGGTTTCATCGAGCAAAAAATCTTCCACATAAATATTATCTAAGAAGCTCACGCCTTTTTCAGCAAAACTTTTATAAAGAGACTCTTTTGCACACCAAACAATGGTTAATTTTCGCATTAGAGCATCTTCATTGGCAAAAATTTTATACGCTTTTAAAGGTGTAAATTTATGAGCAATACGCAAAATTTTATGACGCTGTTTTTCAATGTCAATTCCTACTTCAACATCGCTTATTATTATAGCCGAAAAGTTAAAAGAATGTGTGATGGAAATATGTTTATTATCTCGCAAATGTGGTTTTCCATTTTCATCATAATACAAATCGTGATCGGTGTATCCTTCCAAAGCCATTAAATGCCGAATGCTCATAAAACCACGACGGTGCAGGTCGCTTTTCATATTATTTACACGGTTTGCACAGTTTTCGGTTAAATTAATACTTTCAGAAAGGGCCTCAAAAGACTCTTCAATCTTCCAAATGAAGACTTTAGTAGGATAATTAACTGTTATAGTTTTGTAAAGGGGCATAGACTTTTAAGGGATATTATGTACTTTTGCACTCGAAAAATCTGAAAGAAATTCGGATTAATGTTAAATCGACCCAACCTAATGTTGGGATTTTCAAATATAATAAATATGTCCACTAAAACAGTGCCTTACACGGCGTTTAAAGTAAAAGATATTTCTCTAGCAGACTGGGGAAGAAAAGAAATTGAGCTTGCTGAAGCTGAAATGCCAGGGCTTATAAGCTTGCGTGAAGAATACGGAAAAGAACAGCCTTTAAAGGGTGCACGCATTGCTGGATGTCTGCATATGACTATCCAAACCGCTGTGCTTATTGAAACTCTAATCGCTTTAGGAGCCGAAGTTACTTGGAGTTCTTGTAATATTTTCTCTACACAAAATCACGCTGCCGCTGCTATGGCTGCTGCCGGGATTCCTGTTTATGCTTGGAAGGGTTTAACCGAAGAAGAATTTGAATGGTGTATTGAGCAAACGCTTTTCTTTGGTGAAGACCGTAAACCATTAAATATGATTCTTGATGATGGTGGCGATTTAACAAACATGGTTTTGGATAAATATCCAGAACTTGCTGCTGCTGTAAAAGGTATTTCTGAAGAAACTACTACAGGCGTTCACCGTCTTTACGAGCGCGTAAAAAAAGGAACTTTGCCAATGCCAGCTATCAATATTAACGATAGCGTTACAAAAAGTAAATTCGATAATAAATACGGATGTCGTGAAAGTGCTGTGGATGCAATCCGCCGTGCAACAGACATTATGCTTGCCGGAAAACGCGTTGTAGTTTGTGGTTATGGCGATGTTGGTAAAGGAACCGCAGCTTCTTTTAAAGGTGCTGGAAGTATTGTTACCGTTACTGAAATTGATCCAATTTGTGCGCTACAAGCAGCAATGGACGGTTTTGAAGTGAAAAAATTAGAAACTGTTGTTAAAACAGCAGATATCGTTATCACTACTACTGGAAATAAAGATATTATCCGCCCTGAGCATTTTGAAGCGATGAAAGACAAAACCATCGTTTGTAACATTGGGCATTTTGATAATGAAATTGCAGTTTCTTGGTTAAACACAAACCACGGAAAAAGTAAAGTTGAAATCAAGCCACAAGTTGATAAATATACCATCAACGGAAAAGACATTATTCTTTTAGCTGAAGGTCGTTTAGTAAACCTAGGTTGTGCAACTGGTCACCCAAGTTTTGTAATGAGTAACAGTTTTACAAACCAAACTTTAGCACAAATTGAGCTATGGAAAAATGGTGAAAACTATGAAAACGAAGTTTATATGCTTCCAAAGCATTTAGATGAAAAAGTTGCGAAACTTCACCTTGAAAAAATTGGTGTTGAGCTAACTGAACTTAGCCAAGAACAAGCTGAATATATCGGCGTAACTATTGAAGGGCCTTTTAAGCCAGAATATTACAGATACTAATCCAAAATCACCCTGAGCGCTCCGATAGCTATCGGATTGAAGGGTAATTTTAAATAATAAAACCCTTGCAGCAATGTGAGGGTTTTTTTGTTGTGAATAAGTTTCAAAATATTTTAAACAGAATTAAATTCTGAATAAAAATAAAAGTATCTATTTATAACCATATATAAGGTTGTACAACATGGTTATAAAAAATTATTATTCACTTTCAGAAGCCTCTGAAATTTTAGGTAAAAATCCCGAAACACTTAGAAGATGGGATAATGACGGAAAACTCGAAGCCGTCCGCGAACCTATGAGTAATTATAGGGTTTATAGAAAAGAGCAGTTGGAAATATTTCCAGAATTTAAATTGTATTTTGATAAAGTTGAAGAAGGAAATTATGTAGAACCACTAAGCGAATATTCTGTTTTGGAACTGTTTGCGGGTGCTGGCGGACTTGCTCTTGGAATGGAAGAGGCGGGTTTAAAATGTAAAGCTTTAAATGAAATTGACAAATGGGCTTGCCAAACCCTACGTAAAAATCGTCAAAATTGGAATGTACTGGAAGGAGATATTAGAGAAATGGATTTTTCAGAATTCGAGGGAAATGTTAATGTAGTTACTGGTGGATTTCCGTGTCAAGCTTTTAGTTATGCTGGAAAAAAATTAGGATTGGAAGATGCTCGAGGCACTCTTTTTTATGAGTTTGCACGAGTTGTAAAAGAAACAAAGCCGAAGATTTGTATTGGCGAAAATGTTCGTGGGCTTTTGAGCCACGAAAATGGAAAAACTCTAGAAGGAATGATTTCTATTTTAGATGAAATTGAATATAATGTAGTAACTCCAACAAGAGTTTTAAAAGCGATAAACTATAATGTTCCACAAAAACGGGAAAGATTAATTTTAGTAGGAATTAGAAAAGATATAGCTATTGAATATGAATATACTCACTACAGATAGGAACCCGAAAAATCGGGTTTAATAATTTGAAAATTATCTGAGAGTATTTTCTCAAATTCTTTTTCTTTCCAGATTTGATTATCTAAAAAAAGAATTACTTGATTTCT
>Ga0256845_1000832_pt1 | contig 26636 bp, 27 predicted proteins | sample RiftiametaG_FD_189101 | JGI IMG/M metagenome (GOLD analysis project Ga0256845, IMG submission 189101) | Tube worm associated microbial communities from hydrothermal vent at the East Pacific Rise, Pacific Ocean - Riftia | ecosystem: Host-associated > Annelida > Integument > Unclassified ... | reverse complement strand
AGGTCTAAAAAAGTATGTGTGTCTTTTCCGTTTTCAGCAGTATGTTGTGCTAAGGTATTGGTGAAAATATCATCTTCAAATATTTCTGTATCTTCTGCAAAAAAGCAAAATAACAAACGAGATAAGAAAATATTTAATTTATGAATATCTTCTTTTGAGTTGTAAATTTCAGGGTTTTCTTCAATCAATAAATCATACAAAGATGCCATTTTGTAAGACGCATTTCTATCGGCTTCATTGTCGTTTGTAGCATTATAAACTTCACTACCTGCCAATGGTAAAAAGAAATCGAAACGGTTTGGCAATTCTTTTATTTCAATATCTAAATTCTTCTCTAATTTAAGGTCTTTGGCAACCAAATGTTTAAAATCGGTAAGGATAGCAAATCTTGGTTTGTGTTTTAAGATTCGTTTTTCTTTTGAAATTTCGTCAATACTACTCAATAGTTTATCAGATGTTTCAACTTTAAAGAATATCTTTTTTTTGTAGAGTATTTCGCCTTCAATTTTAGACAAATTGTAATCTCCTTTTTTGAGTCGAGTTACAGATGTTTTTGAAATTCCGTAGGCAATCAACAAATCATAGATAAATTCTTCTTTCGAGAAATTATCAAATATGGATTGTACGTTATGTTGTATTTCAGTTGATTTCATCTATTTTTTATTGAGGTTTGTTTGAAACTACCAATTCTTTAATGTCAACATTCAGAATTTCAGCAATTTTATATAAATCCTCTAAACTTGGTTGTCGTCTGTTTTGAGCATAGGCATTTACCATATTGTAACTTTTGCTCATTTGTTCAGCCAACCAAATTTGCTTTATTCCTTTTTTTACCAAAACCTCTTTTATTCGGTTCATTATTTTCTGTTTTTAAACAAGTCACTAAAGTAATAGTTTTTTATGAATATCTCACTGTATGAGTATAAAAATCTTCACTCAATTGTGAGCGGTGGCAAGAAATTGCTCTTTTGGTTTTTTAGGGTGGGGGTAGTGTGTTGGCAAAAACCAAATGTGCAATTTGTGCGGTTGGTTTTTTCTTTTTTTTTAATGAATGACAACAATTCGATAATGCACACTAGTGTGCATTATCCGCCTTGTGTTTTTATTTCAAATATAATGAATCTAAGGGGTTTTGTATTAATTTAATGTGTTTTATTGCTACATGAGTGTAAATCTCAGTTGTCTTCGTGCTACTGTGTCCTAGTAAAGTCTGAATATACCGTAGGTCTGTACCAGATTCTAATAAATGGGTAGCAAAACTGTGTCTCAAAACATGTGGAGTAACAGTTTTCTTAATCTTTGCAGCCTTCTGAGCCTTGTGAATTATTCGAGAAATACTCGTGTTGGAATATTTTTTACCTTTTGCTCCTTCAAATAAGTAGACCTTTGGCTGGTGTATTAAAAAATAACTCCTCAAATCAATTAAAAGATGCTGGCTTAAAAGTGTAATTCTATCTTTTCCACCTTTACCATTAAGTATATTGATAATCATTCGCTTACTGTCAATGTCTTTGAGCTCTAAATCAATTAATTCTTGTAAACGAATGCCCGAAGAATAAAATAAACTAATTATACACCGATGCTTAATGTTTTTTGTACAACTGATCATGGCTTGAACTTCTTCAATACTAATGACTTTCGGTAAACGTTCTTTCTTTCGTGGTCGTTCGATAGAATAAAAACGATTGGGCATTTCCATCACTATTTCATAATAAAATTTAATGCTGTTAATCATTTGATTAATGTAAGAATCTGACTTTTTTTGATGAACCAAATCTTGTAAATACAACCGAATCTGTTCCTCGTCGATAGACAATAGATCTTCTACTTTATGGTGATTGATGAATTTTTCAAACATAGATATATAAGTAGTAGCAGTGTTGAATGCGTAATTCTTTAACTCTAGTTTTTGTAAAAATACTTCAGGACACCGACGATGGTTTTTTGGTAATTCTCTTTTTCGATATCCATCAATGTTTATTGGAGTAGTACTCTTGACTAATCGATTTTTACTTGAGAATGAAGACAAATTAATCCATGCAACACCTTTGAAAATACGAAAAATACTCGAATAATTCTGCGGAGTATTTGGTAAGTAAGCCATATTATATGTATTGCTCCACCTAGGCCTGTTCAACGTTTTTACCAATGCATGAATTACTTTGTCAGGGTAAAATTTTAATCCAATCATTTTTTTATCATCAATCAATAAGTGTTTCAAAATAATACTCTTTCGCTTTTCCATGACTTTTTTTGATAAAACTATCGAATAGAATAGCTAAGAAAAAAAATAACCGTACATTTATACGTATAATAAACGTTTAATATACTGTAAATGTCAAAGTGTAATTTTTGTAACGAGCTAATAAAAGGAAGAGCAGGTAAAAAGTTTTGCAATCAATATTGTAAATCTGCCTATCATTACAAAAAAGCAAAAGATGAAACTCCTTCATTCTACCTGAAAGTAGATAAACAACTGAAAATTAACCGTAGAATATTAAAGAAATACAATCAAGCAGGGAAATCATATTTGCGTGTGGAGAAAATGAACGAAGAAGGATTTAACCCTAAATTCTTTACGCACTATTGGAAAAATAAGAAGGGAGACGTCTATTTGTTTTGTTATGAATTCGGATTTCTACACACAGAAAACAATGGCGTAAAAAAATACCTACTCATCAAATGGCAAGAGTATATGAAGTAGAATTAAATTTTTAAAAGTTCTATTGAATAGCTATAAAATGCGCTAGAATAAATTGAGCATCACTCATTGGTGCGTCCTTACTTATGGCGATTGAAATGAATTGATCATTAAGTTTTATAGACTTGAAATAAAAAGTAGCATAACTACTATCGTCTAATTTCCCCAGAATAATATAGTATTCATACGAAGGGTCGATTGTATGGGCATAAAGTATAATGTTCTTATACATAGGTTTATACCCCGTTCCGATTTTCTTGTATTCTTTCTTTGAATTAGCAAAATCAAAATCACCATAGGTAAGAGATTCAAAAGGAAGTGCTTCATTTTTTACCGAAATGTAGCCTTTTTCTGGTAGAATGATATTTTGTTCAGCTATTTTAGAAAATATTGAACAAGAGGATAGAATGACAAGAAGAATGATCAATAAACTACGCATAAAATCCACTCATTTTAAGGTAAGATGTCTGTTCGTCTTTGATGATCGCATTCATTTTAATTTGTTCGTCTTCAGTTGAGCTAAATTTTAAAACAACATCAATCATAGCATTTTTTTCAGGATTAAGAATTGCTAAGAATTTACAACTGGGCATAGAAACTAAACTCAATTCTTTTTCTTGTGAAATTTGGACCAATTCTTTGATGATTTCCATTTGAGCAACTCCAGGTGTGACAGGATTGCCCGGGAAATGCCCTTTGAATATTGAATGGTCTTTGTTTAATTCGATAGAGAAAATAAACGTGTCATTTTCTTCCTTAGTCGAATGTATCGTGTAAAAAGTGTCTTTAAATAGCATCAGAATTGAGTAAATGTTGTGTTTGTAATCTCTTTATTGAAAACAATTGACGTAAATGTATAAACAATTTTGTCTTCCTCTGTTTCTTTTAAAGTCAAATTTTTCATTGCCAATGTATTTTTATCAAAAATAAGTTCAATGCTTTCAATGTAATTAGACATTCGACTATTTTTTGGCAAGAGAACTAATTTGTAATTCAAACTGTTTTCAAAATACATAATCGAAAATTCTTTTTCATCCAAAAAATCTCCATTAAACATTTGAATCATTAATCCTTGTACTTTTTTTACAACTCGATTGCTTCCTGCATTTTTAATTTCCTTTCCATTCTCACTATATTTCATTAATTTTCCATTAATCAAAATAATCTGTTTCTTCGGAGAAAGGTGTTCCCATCTTATTTTATTCTCTTTCTTATACCGTAAAATCCCTTTTGCTTTAGAGGTTGATTTTAACATACTCGAAAAAATTTCTTCTGAAAAATTTGCGGCAATAGTTGTTGTTTTATTTGCGTGAGAATTGATGCGCTCTTTACAAACAGTAACATCATTCAATTGAACATAATTTTGTGCCCATCCAGAAGTTGAAAATAAAAGGACAGCAATGAAAATAAATCTAGTCATATTTTAAGTTATTTTTGAGATCGCCTGAAGCAAATAATATACCATTCCTTCGAGCTTGCGTAATGTATTCTTCCAATGCTTCTTCAGTCTGAGGTAAATTATCGTGTAAAAGCACAATAGATCCCTTTTTTGTATGTTGAACTAAACGATGAATTAAAGCTTCTTTTCCTTTAGATAATGTATCGTAAGATCTTAAATTCCATCCAATTGAATGAAGGTTTAAAACTTTCAATGCCCGAGCGAAATTAGGATTGGTATAGCCAATTGGTGCACGAAATATTTTATTTTCTTCTCCAGTGATTTGTTTCAGAATAACTTGACATTTTTCTAAATCCTCAATCAATGCAGTTGTTGGGTACATCGCTAGAAATTTATTGTGACTGTAACTGTGATTGCCAACCAAATGTCCCTCTTTAAGTATTCGCTCTACAATCTCAGGATTCTTTTCTGCTTTTTCTCCAATGATAAAAAAAATTGCTTTCACCTTATTTTTAGCTAAGATGTCTAAGATTTTAGGCGTTAGTTCAGGGTGAGGTCCATCGTCAAAAGTCAATAAACACTCCGTGGGTTTATAATGAATGATAGAGGGAAGAAAATAATTGAATCGAAGGAATAAAACACCCAAAGTTAAAATGACAATGAAAAGCAGTGTCTCTAGAATTAATAAAGGGATAAAGTAGGCGGTTTCACTGAGAAAGAATGCTGTTAAAGTAATTAACGACACATAAATAAATATATTTATGCGATGCTTCATCCTTTTTTAATCAAAATTAAGCCCAGTTTTTGAGAACACAATGAATTGATAATCAATACATATTCAGCATCATTGTTTTCCAAGAAATCATGACCGATATGCAAAGCAAAAGAAGAAGCAGAATAATGTAATCCAGAATAATCTAGAAAATTCAGTGCTTTTTTAAATTCCAAGCCTTTTAAGTCTTCGCCAGAATGTAAAACTAAATCAAGTGCATCTGTTGCAATGTTTTGCTTTTTTAGAAAAGAATTGATTTCATCTTCTATATTTTCAACATTAAAAAGTGCTTCCACTTTTAAAATACCAACCTTAGCTGATTGCTTGTCATTAGAAACGACAAAGAAAGATGCTCCAGAAGATAGGGGAGAGGGTTGTTGAATCAACGAAGGTTTAAGTTTTTCTAGAAAGTCAATTTTCTCTTCAGCTGCTCCAACTAAAACATTGTTTTTACCATCGTTTAAACACAGAATTGCATCGATCAAAGAGACTTCAAAAGATAAATTATTCTGTGTATGTGTCATGTTATACGCATGATTGTTCAAACCTAAAGAAATTTGTCCGCCAATGGTATTGTGTGTGGATTGAATAAAAGCAGTTGGTGACAAAAAATCACTGGTTGAGGTAATAAAAGTTGTTAAGAATTTCTCGGTATCTTTCAAGCAACCTAAAGCAGTACCAACAACAATTGAATCAAATTCTCCATCAATTTCTTTCTGGCATTCTATGGCACAAGTTAAACCCATTCTTAAAATTGGACTCAATCTTCTCAGTGCGTTTCGAGGAATAAATTCTTTGTAATCTGGTGCAACAACATCGTTCTCTTGATCAAATTCTCTCAAATTTGAAAAAACATCTTCATTTCTAAATGAATCTTGGTTGGATATGGATGATATAGTTTGAATGTAATACATAACGAAGATTAAATTGCACTAAAAATAACGGTAGAATTATTGCCGCCAAACCCAAATGAGTTCGATAAAACATGTTGAATTTTATTTCCATCGGAGAATTTCAACTGTGGAATTAAATTGGTTTCTTCTATCGGAGTTGAAAAATTCAAATTTGGATAGAGGTAGCCGTTATTGAGGGCAAGAATAGCAAAAACTGCTTCAATTCCACCCGATGCTGCGAGTGTATGTCCAGTAAATGCTTTCGTGGAGCTAAACGGTGGGATTTGATCTTTAAAAATGGCTTTAATTGCTTGAGATTCCGATAAGTCATTGTTTGGCGTGGCTGTACCATGCGCATTAATATAATCGATATCTCCAGGTTGAAGCCCAGCAACATTCAAAGCTTGATTCATGGAGAGTTGAGCCCCCTGACCATCTGGGGATGATGCCGTTTGGTGAAAAGCATCGGAAGCATTACTCCAACCAGATAGTTTTGCAACTGCATTCTGTCCAGAAAGTTCCATTGATTTTTTTGATTCTAAAACAACAAAACCAGCACCTTCTCCTAAATTCAAACCTTTGCGAGAGTTGTCAAACGGTTTGCACCAATCTTCATCAAAAATCATCAATGATTTGAAACCGTTAATAGTGAAAGAAGTCAAAGCATCTGTTCCTCCAACAATTACTCGATCTAACATACCGGATTTAATCATTCGAGCTCCCATCATCAAAGCATTCGCTGCAGAAGAACATGCTGTAGAAATTGTATTGACAAAACCTTTAATGCCTAATTCTAATGCAATTTGTTCACTGCTCACACCACTAGAATGGTGCTTGTAATTTGACAAATCTTGTTCAGATTCATTTAAATATTTCTTGAATTCTTTCTCACTGATGTCCATTCCTCCAACCGATGTTGAAGAAATTAAACCCGTTTTTATTTCTTCGGAAATGGAGTGACCTGAAAAAGCCTGTTTTGCAGCAATCATTCCCAAAAGTGCTGTTCTAGAGCAATCTTGCGTAATTCCAAAACGTTTTTTCAAATCATCGTCAGAAAAATTGATTTCACCCACCAAATATTTTGAAGAAAAATCACTTTTCCCTTTTGAAATACCTGATTTTTCCGTGCGCAAAGAATCAATTGTTTCTTGCTCCCCAATACCAATTGAAGAAATTAAACCGTATCCAGTGATGTAGATTTCCATGAATTATTTATTCTTTTCGATGTAATCTGCGAGAGAATTAACCGATTGGAAAATATCGCGACCTTCACTTGGGTCAGCAATCTTAATTCCATAATTTTGCTCTAATAATACGATGAACTCTAATGCATCAATAGAATCTAAACCTAATCCTTCACCAAATAAAGCAGCGTCATCTTGAATGTCTGCGGGTGTTAAATCTTCAAGGTTCAATTGCTCGATGATTTGTTCTTTCAATGTTTGTTTTAAATCACTCATAATTATTGTTTGTAAAAAGTTGTTATTTGTTCTTGTATATTTTCATTTCCTTCCTTTTCAACGAGAAAGAGGAAACATTCTTCATATTCTGTATTCGATTCTACCCAGCCACAAAGACACGCATTCGATCCTTTGCTAAAATAGAAGTTAATTTGTTCTAAAAAGAATTCAGGGTCAAATTTTTCTTCAATAAAAAAACAATTCTCACCGTACCATTTATTTCGAATGGCTAATTCTCCTGTTAGAATGTTGGGCAAAGTGTACACAAATAGGGAAGGACTTGGACTTCCTTTGATGTTGTAACTGTCGATGTATTTCAAATCAGTCGCTAAACTTGAACAGTTGTTCGCAAACAAAAGAGCCAATTCATTTTCAGTATATTTCTCTAAAACGCCTTCTTTTTTAAGAATTTCTGAAGAAAGAAAAGTCATTTTTGCCAAAGGATCCATCTTGTGAAACTTAGAGTAGTCTAACTCTAAATTAGAATAGCATGCTCTTTTCCAATTCTCCGATTGCGATGGGAATAAGTCAATTTTATTTCCATTAAGTAGAACACCTTCTTGTGTTATTTTACATGTTGCGATCAGTTTCATTGTATTTTCTTTAGAATGAGAGATGCGTTTCCTCCACCAAATCCTGAGGCTGTTTTTAATACCGTCGTAATTTCCTTTTCCGTATTTTCTTTCAAAACATTTATTGGACAACTTGTTCCTGTCTCTTTGAATCCAACCGATTTTAAGAGTAAATTATTTTCCATCATTTTTAAGGTAGAAATCACTTCAATAATACCTGCAGCACCCAATGTATGTCCAAAATATCCTTTTAAACTATTCAAGGGTGTTTCAATTAGTCCCAATCGATCAAATGCGATACTTTCCATTTCATCATTGTAATTGGTTCCTGTACCATGTGCAGAAATAAAATCAATGTCTTTACTTTTCACATCAGCTCTTTCCATCGTACGATTCACAGAACGAAATAATCCTTCGCCAGTTCGTGATGGACCAGAAATATGGTTGGCATCATTACTCGAAGAACCACCTAAGAAGGCAACATGAAAATCATTATTCATTCTTTCTTTGCTCAACAAAACGGCACCAAGTGCTTCACCGATACAAATTCCTTTACGGTTTTTGTCAAAAGGTAAACTGGGTTCATTACTCAATGCAAACAGGCACTGAAATCCATAAACAATAAAATCAGATAAAACATCTATCCCAATAACGACAGCTGTTTTGTATTTACCGGATTGAATATAATCTGCAGCAGTATTAATGGCGATTACACCAGAAATACATGCGTTTGAAATAATGACTACCTTATTTTTTAAAGCAAGTTCTTCTTTTAAAACTTTTCGCGTTGAAGCAAAAGTATCGTTGGGTAAGTCTTCTAGATTTGCTTTCGTAGAGCTAATGATCACAAGGGTGTCTTCAGATTGAAAGAGATCTTTCCCGTGTTTGATTATCAATTCTTGACATCCTTTTTTCAATAAAGCGTTAAATCTATTCTTTTTCGGGAGAGAGAGAATTTTACCTAATGGCCAATTTTCATCATTAAAACCTGAGTTTTCAACGAAATCAACGCCAGATTTTTCTTGGAGCATTGCAGAGAAATTATCATCCGCTGTAGTTCCAATTGGAGTTATCATACTGCCGTATGTCATTAGAATATTATTCATTTCCTTTCCAATTTTGTTTTTCTTCCCATTCCGAGTAGAAAGAAGGCTTCATTAATTCCAAAACATTTTCTTTGACGGAAAGAAAAACTTGCGTAGTTGAACCTGTTGCAGCGATTTGACCTGTTGCAAGATTCGTTACAATATATTTAAACACAATTTTAGAAGCTTGATAGTATTCTAAAACTGCTTTTACTTTTACTTTTTGACCGTAATAAACAGATGCTTTGTGGTTGATGTCCGATTTAACAATAGGTGTGTAAAATCCTTGTCCGTAAACATCTAAATATTCCATACCATGGTCTGCTCCAAATTTTTCACGTGCATCTTCGAAGAATTTAAGGTAATTCCCATGCCATACGACACCCATAGCGTCTGTTTCACTGAAACGTATCGCAATTTCTATTGTGGAATCTAGTGTTTTCATGCAAGAACAATTTTCATTTGACATTCAATCAATGGCTTTTCATTTTCATAAACAATCCCTTTTACTAAGTGAATTGTTCCAAATGTAGTCAGTATTTCTACTTCAGTTTTTAATTCTGCATTCGCCTGTGGTAATTGATGTACAGTAAGTCGAGTTATCGCACCAATAAAACCAATTTTTGGTTCACTGTCTGTTTCTTGTTGGGCAAGATAACCAAATCCTCCAGCACAAGTTTGGGCTACATTTTCAACCAAAGCAGATTCAGAAAGAATATTATTTTCCATGAATATATTGGATGAAAGTACATTGAACCGTGTCGAAAAACCTTTCTCATTGGCGTGAATTAATTCATCAATCATGATGAATGGAGCACGTTGTGGAATAAAATTGGTGATATTTTCTTTGTTAACTAACATAGTAATTATAGAAATTAAACCATTGCGTTGGGTATTTCAACACCATTGATTCTAAATGAGAGACATATTTTTGTGCAATTTCTTCCGGCGATTGTGTATCGGTTAATGGATCCGTTGCGTACAGTTCATAGTCAAATTTACTTGCTTTTGCAGCATAAACAAATGTAATGGGTGCTTTGAATTTATGGGCAAGAATAAAAGGTCCCAATGGAAAATCTGCTTTTCCTTTTAAAAAATCAAGGCGAATGTTTTTACCACTTTCACTCACTCTATCGGCGTGAATAGCAATGAATTCATTTCTTTTCAACGCTCTATGCATTAAAATTAAATGAGACATATCATCTTTGATTGGAATGAGATTGTATTTTGGACCTCCAGTTTGCTGCGCTAAAAAGTCTTTGATTTTCTCTACTTCAGCATCGAGCATTACAATGTTAATTGTGCTTGTAATTCTTTCGCGAATCAGGTTTCCTGCATTTTCCCAATTTCCAACATGACCAGAGATTAAAATTCCTCCTTTATTGTCGTCGTTCATTTTTCGCAATACTTCTTCATTGTTGAAAGTATGTTCAAAAGCCTTTCGTTTATTGGTTTGCATCGCTATTCGATCAATCAGTGTTTGACCAAAATTGTAGAAATTTTCAAAGGCAGCTTTCTTCGCTTTTTTTCGAGAGTATTCTAATCCTACGGTATAGAATTGCAGTAATCCTTCCCGTTGTTTTTTAGCAAAAAGTATAAAATACAGTGAAACAAAATAGCAGAAAAAATAGGACACATTTAAACCAAAAAATCGGATACAAAATACGAAGAATTTATATCCGAGCAATGAGCCTTTGGTTTTCCCATCCCATTTTTTTTCCATAAGAAATCTATACGATTTTTTTCTCTACTAAATCATAAAAGTCATTGAATGTATCAATTGCTTTAAAGTCTTCAGATGTTGGTTTGAATCCTAAATTCTCTTCAATTACAACTACTAAATCAACATAATCTAAACTGTCTAAGTCAAGTGTCTTTTGTAGATTATTACCCGCTTGGATAGTATTTTTTTCCACTTCAAATTCTTCGGAAAGAAATCGCTTAGTAGTTTCTATAATTTCGTCTCTAGTCATTGTATATGATCCTATTTATTTTACAAATTTAGTAATAATTAGCGAAGAATTGGTACCTCCAAAGCCAAAAGAATTGGACAAGAACGTATCCATTTTCTTTTCGGTGTATTCTGGGATGATGTTAATCTTTTTAGAATCTTCATCAGGGTTCTCAAAATTAATGTTTGGAGCGATAAAATCATTCTCCATCATTAGTAAAGAGTAAGCAACTTCACTTGCTCCGGCCATCCAGCATTCGTGCCCTGTCATTCCTTTCGTTGAGCTTACAGGAACGGTTGTTCCTAAAACTGCTTCAATGGCTTGGGCTTCTGTAGCATCTCCAACTGGAGTTGAGGTTGCATGAGCATTAACGTAATCAATCTTATCCGCTTTAATTCCTGCTTGATCAAGTGACATGTTCAAAGAACGCAGTTGACCATCCAAGTTTGGGTTGGAGATATGGTCTCCATTTGAAGAGAAACCGTATCCTAAAATTTCACCAAGAATTGGAGCTCCACGACGCTCTGCTGATTCCAATGATTCAATAATCAAGGTTGCTGCTCCACCAGATGGAATTAATCCATCTCTATTTGCATCAAATGGGCGAGAAGCTTTTGTTGGTTCATCATGTCTAATGGAAAATGCTCCCAATCCATCAAATGACCCCATCGCATAGATGTTAATTTCTTGCGCTCCACCACAAACAACTCTTTCTTGCAATCCTTGTTTGATGAGCAAGTATCCCATTCCGATAGAATGTGATCCTGATGCGCAAGCTGCACTCAGTGTAATATTTATTCCTTTCAGTTTATATATTGTAGAAAGACTCATGTTAATCGTACAGTTCATATTTTGGAAAATATCTCCTGAACCGATCAATGTCGTGTCTTTTCTTTCTCTTAATTTGTCAATTGTTTCAATAACAGCACCGGCAGTACTATCGTTACCGAAGATAATACCGGTTTCATTTTTCTCTAAGAAATCAACATCTAATTTAGCTTGTGCCATTGCTTCCATGGTTGACATGTAAGCATACATAGCCGGTTGATGCATTCCTAGTCGTTGCCTTCTGGAGAGGAAAGGTTTTAAATTTGGAGTTTCGACCATTCCTGTTAAACAAGAGCGGTAACCAACCTCTTTACGTTCATTGTCATAGATAATTCCACTTTTTCCATTTTTCAATGAATCCAATACTTCTTCTTTACCGTTTCCGATCGAAGAATAAAGTCCAATTCCTGTTATGACAACTCTTTTATCCATTTAAGCGTAAATTCCTCCGTTAATATTAATAACCTCTCCTGTGATGTAGGCTGCTTTGTCTGATGCTAGAAAAGAAGCTAAATTTGCAACTTCTTCTGGTAAACCAAAACGATTCGCGGGAACCATTCTCTTTAATTCATCTTCGTTTAAGTTACTGGTCATATCTGAAACAATGAATCCTGGTGCAATTGCATTAACCGTAATTTTTCTTTTCGCAATTTCCTGAGAAAGTGCCTTTGTAGCAGCAATCATCGCTCCTTTTGCAGCAGAATAATTTGTTTGTCCAGGGACACCTTTTAATCCTGATAAAGAAGCAATATTGATGATTCTTCCAGAACGATTACGTAACATTTTTTTAATGATAGCTTGGGTGCAATTGTACATTCCTTTAACAGAAATGTTCATTACTTTATCCCAATCCTCCTCTGTTACCCAAGGGAAAAGATTATCGCGTGTAATTCCAGCATTGTTGACCAATACTTCAATATGTGATTCTTTATTATCTTCTTGCCATTTCCCAATAATGGACTGAACATTTTCGTATTCTTCCACATTGAATTGCATTAACTCTGCTGATCCACCATTTTCTTCAATCAAACGAAGTGTTTCGTTTGCTGCGTCAACATTCGAAGAGAAGTTAATTAAAATATGTAAATCTAAATCCTTCGACAATTGAATAGCTATTGCTCTTCCCAATCCTCTAGATGATCCTGTAACTAAAGCACATTTCATAATTCAACAGTATTTGAGCGTAAAACTTTAATGACTTTTTTAATGTTTTCTGATTGAGGTACATCGTCTGTTACAGCAGGCATTACATTTCTAATTTTTGCGTAAACATCTTTTGCTCGAGGAGATAAAGCTTCTTTTTCATTTTCAGGAAGTAAGTCAATTGCTTGACAAACTGCGATCATATGAATGGCCATTACTTGGAAACCATTGTCAATTACATTCTTCGTAATAATTGCACTGTTTGTTCCCATACTAACAATGTCTTGATTGTCATTGTTGTTCGGAATACTGTGTACATACATTGAATTGGAAAGCATTTGACTTTCAGCAGTGGTTGAAGTTGCCGTAAACTGCATTCCTTGAATTCCAAAGTTAAATCCTAGTTTCTTAAGATTTAAAAAAGCAGGGAATTTATCATTTATTTTAGCGTTTAACAAGAAGTTCAATTGACGTTCTGCCAACATTGTCATTCGAGTAACAACTAATTTTACTTTATCCATTTCTAATGAGATGTAATCTCCGTGGAAGTTACCACCGTGAAATACATTTTGTTCTTCTACGCTAACAATTGGATTGTCGTTGGTAGAATTCAATTCATTCTCAATAACATCTTGAGCACTGTTCAATGTTTCTAAAACTGGTCCTAGAATTTGAGGTACGCATCGAATGGAATAGTATTCTTGTATTTTCTTTTTGAATTCAGTTTGACTTAAAGATTCATTGTCTTTAAACAGTTCTTCTCGTTTTCGAATTAAATCACTTCCATCGACAAAGTTTCTCATGTTACGCGCAATTTCTTGCTGACCTTTGTGACGTTTGACGTTGTTTAATCCTGCAGAGAATGAATCATCGTACGATTCCATAACTTCATTAATCATTGAAGAGGAAGCGATTGACCAATTGAGCAATCGTTTAGCATAGATTAAATTTACAGCTCCAATACCAGTCATGCAAGAAGTACCGTTCATTAAACCAAGACCATCCCGTAGTTTTACATCGAGAGGAGTGATATTTAATTCAGCAAGAACATCTTTTGTTTCTCTTCTTTCTCCGTTGAAGACAACAAAGCCTTCACCGATTAAGTTTAAAGCCAAATGAGCCAATTGAACTAAATCTCCACTTGCTCCAACACCACCATGCATAAAAATTTCAGGCGTGATTCTGTTGTTTAAAAATTGAACCAGTTTTTCAACTACGCCCAAACTAATTCCAGAATTTGCTTGTAGAAAATTATTAATTCGAGCCAATACAACTGCTCTTGCGTATTCTTCTTCCAAAACATTACCTGTTCCAGTAGAATGACTTCTTATTAAGTTGTATTGTAACTGATTCAAATGTTCTTCATCAATCTTGAATTGAGCCATTGGTCCAAATCCAGTATTGATTCCGTAAATTATTTTATCGCTTGAGAAAGATTTTAAAAAATCAAAAGAAGCGTTAATGTCAGACGTTAATTTTTCGTCAACTTGATATTCATTATAATCAAGAGCGAATTTTTCAATTTCTGATAAGTTAATCTGATGCATATTTTTGGTCTTGTCGCTATAATTGGTTAGGCAAAGAAGATAAAAGTAAGAAATATAATTTGAATACTGTAAAATTGATTTCTTTTTCCCTTTGCTTACGCCAAAATCTAGTTTTTATTTTAATTTTATTTCAAGAATAGTATGGAAGCTGTCTCCATGAAGATGATGTTCGTCAACTGTTTCAAATCCAGCTTTTTCAACAATGTATTTCATTGCAGTCGAAGTATACATCTTACTGTTACCGTTTGCTATAGCTGTAAAGTAGAGTGAAGTAGCTACTAAACTATGTGTTGCAGCAGGAAAACGTTGATTGTCGATGAAAGTCTCCATGATAAAGATTCGAGCATCCGCTTTCATGTTCTTTTTGATTTTCAAAAGAATTTGTTCAATTTCTGCTTCACTGAAGCAATCTAAGAACTGACTCATCCAATATACATCTGCACCAGCTGGAATTTCAGTCGAATTGTCCAATAAATCAATTTCTTGAAATTCTACACGATCTTTTATGTCGTCCATTTTACCAATGTTCTCTTTGGCAACTTTAATCTGAACGGGTAAGTCAAACATTTTCATGCGAACATTTGGGTCATGTTTCGTGCTTGCAATACACCATTTTCCTGTATTTCCTCCGATGTCAAAAATTTGCTTTGGACTATGTTTAAAGATTACTTTTAAAGCATCGTCAAATGAATTGTCAGAATAAAAATGGTCAAAATCAAACCATGAAGTTTTAATTGGTTCAGGTAAGATAGAAAGTCCTTGGTAGATTGTTTCCCAATCTCCTAAAGTTTTTAATCCTTCTGCTTTTCCATTAACAATCGATTCTTTTAAATTGAACAAACCTCTGTAACAAACGTCATGAGTGAAGTATAAGTTCACTCTTGTCATTTCATCTCGAAGAATGAAGTATCCAATTTTTGTTGCTTTATAAACGTCTTCCTCTGTTTTTTCAACGATATCTGCAGATTCAGCCATTTCTAAAAGAACACGCACACCATAATCAGAGACCTTACTTTTCTCTGCAATATCTTTGATGGACATTGGTCCTCTATTTTCGTGCATTACTTCAAGAATGTTTAATTCTAAAAGACAGTATGCAGTTTCAAACACAAAAGGACTAAATGCCAATTTATGAGCTTCGTGTAATGCGTCTATTGCTTTCATTAATTTTAAGGTTAAGATTTATTGTGTTTGATGTTCAGCTTTATTTAAAAATATTTTGGATACAAAAGTAATAAAAAACACATTGATTACAAGAAAAAACAATCTTCAACACAGCAGTGAAGAAGATTGTTGATTTTCTTTTTTATTGATTGATCTAATCTTTTAATAGAGTGAGCTTAATCATAGCATCTTCTTTTTTCTTTTTGTAAACTTCCATCATGAATTCATTGTCATTTACTTCACAGATACGAGTTATGTTAAATTGGTAAGCACGAACTCCATCTAAATCTACAAGTTCAGCAATTGTGTGACGAGAAAATTCCCCGTCAGCATCCAATATTTCAACTGCTGTAATGAAACCACCAGACCCGCTTTTATGTCTTTCAGGTACTTGGTTTGTTTGTAGTGCAGCATTTTTCGGATTGTCTACGTATAAAATATAATGTTTTGAATTACCACGAATATATTTTATACTCATTTGACCTTTATAGAAGCCATTATAAAGATCTCCTTTAGGTGCAAATTGATTTTTTCCAATTTTTTCAATCCAAAGTAAATCTCCATCTGGACTTATTTTACATATAATTACACTCATGTAATGATAAATGTTTGAAGTTGAAGGTCCGTATAATTCAGATCTCATGTATTGTTGCTCTCCGACGATAATGTAACTACCATCTTTTTGGGTGTAAAACTCAAGCATTTTCAAATCAGGAATTCCAGCATTTCCTTTTTCCTCTCTTTCATTTAATTTTTTTTGTTGCCTTTCGTTTAGGTATAGTTCTTTCAATTCCATTGAAAAAGGAATTTTCCAAACATCAGAAACATCACCGTCTTCGGTTACTTTGAATGAGTAGATACCATCACAATTAAAACTAGTTGAGCTAGAAAAACCATCAAAAGTAGCGTTAAACTTAATGTCGATTCCATTAGCGTAATAACCAGCGCAAGTTATATCTCCATTTGTGGATTCAATTAATTTCATTTTTTCAAACACAATACCGTTTTCAATATCAAGTTTTGAAGTTGTAATAGCATTGTCTTCAGTTACTTTTAATAATTCAAAACTTTTTGTCTCATTCAATTGAGCAAGCATGAATATTTCACCTTTGGAACTAATTGTATACGCAAGATTGTTCATTTCTGCTTCAGTGTAAGGCATCAATTCTTCCTTTGACCAAAGAAGTTGAAATTCATTATCGAAAACCCAAAACCCTAATTCATCTTTATTTATTTTATCACGTCTTGAATTTGGTTTTAATCTATATTGAATCAATATTTTTGATTTGTCAAAAGATTGGTGAATGTTAAATTTCACTCCAAATGTCCAATTGGAATTTGCTCCTGGAATAACTGGTTGATTACCTTCTTCATTTAACCAACCTTTAATTACGGGTCTTTTGGTTGTAAGAATTTTTTTTGGTTTTTCAGCAGATAAATTATCATAATTAATCTTCTTACTATATAAGGTTGATGTTTTAGTCTTTCTGTCGTATTGTTCAAATAGAATAACTAATCCACCTTCAACTTCCATTAGTTTTTGAATTACAACTCCTTTAGGCATGTCTTTATACATTTTACGATCCAATTCTTCCATTTCAGTTGAACTGAATTTTTGGATAGTAAGATAAACGCCTCTTATTTTTACAGAAATAATGTTGTTTTCACTGTCATTAAAGTAGTATTTGAAAGGTGCATCAATTACTTGATATGGCTTTCCTGCTTCAACTTCAAAATTTTCAGATAGTTTGACTTGTGCTATAGATCCAAAAGTTAGAAGCACGAATAAAATTAATAATTTGTTCATCATAATATTTTTTTGTGTAAAACTAACAATTGACTAAGATTAATCACAATACTTTTTCATTAAACATGAACTTTCGTAAGATAATTTGATGTAATTCTTATTAAATTGGTGCTTTTCCGATTTGTTTTTAAAAAAGATACTCGACTTAGGTTGGAGATAATTGTTATTTATACAGTTTTACTGTAGACTTTGTATAAAACTCGAGTGTTTTTCCTATTTTTGATTTTTTAAAATTTACTTAACTTTCAGTAATACTTCATGGGAAATCTTTTTTCTAAAATTGTGCAATTTTTCAATAAAAATTTATTGGCTTATTTGTCAGTTCTTATTGCATTGCTTTTATTTATCTCTTATGGGGTTAGTCGCTTAAAATTAGATGAAAACATTTATTCTATTTTTCCGAAAGGAAAGGAATTTTCTGATTTTAATAGAGTTATTCAAGATAATAACCTGAATAAACAAATAATTTTTTCCATTGATGCTGACAATGAGTTCTTGATGGAGGAATTGGATTCCGTTTCAAAAAAACTCATTCTTTCATCGGATGGGTTAATGAAAGGTTTTGTTGTTTTTAGAGAGGATGATCAACAAAAAGTATTGGATTATTTTTATCGCTCTTTGCCAAGTTTATTGACAGACGATGACTATGAAATCATTGAACAAAAATTGAATAAAGATTCAATCCGTGAATCAATTCAGCTTGTTTACAATAAAATGACTTCTCCGAATGCTCTTTTTTTACGAAAAATTTTCGCAAAAGATCCATTGGGATTAGCTTGGAATAAACTTCAAGAAATTAAACCTCAATCAGATTCTTCCGCATTCTCGGTGGAGGATGGTGTACTTTTTTCTGTAGATAAAAAGAGTGCGTTATTTACAGCAGTATTGAATTTTGATGTCTCAGATAATGTGCAGAATGAAGCGCTCAATCTTAAACTTGAAGAATTCAAAAAAGAGGTTAACCGAGATAATCCGAACTTAAATTTTGATTATTTTGGGACATTCCAAATTGCGTATGAGAATTCTAGGCAAGTTAAAGAAGATACTTTTTTAACAATGATTATCAGTATTGGATTAATTCTATTGTTGCTCATTGTTTATTACCGAAGTCTAATCACTCCGCTGTTCTTTATTGTCCCAGCACTTTTTTCTGGTTTATTTGGTTTGGCAATGGTTGGCTTTATTCAACCTGAAATTTCTGCAATTTCTATTGCTACTTCTGCCGTGTTAATGGGGATTGTTCTCGATTATTCTTTTCATTTCTTTACCCATTACAACCATTCTGAAGATGTTGTAAAAACGATTAAAGAGTTGTCAGCTCCAATGCTTATTGGCTCTTTTACAACTGTTGCAGCGTTTACTGCATTGATTTTTACAGATTCAGTTGTGCTACAAAATTTTGGATTAATTGCGTTGTGTACATTGTCTGCAGCAGCAATATTCACACTTCTATTATTACCCACTTTCTTAAACGTTTTAGGTTACAAACCAAAAGGTGAACGTACAAAAAAAAGTAGGTTCAATCTTCCAAAATGGGTACTTCGAGCATCAATATATACAATCCTAGCAGTGACAATTTTCTTTGCATGGAATTCCAATTCTTTTCGCTTTGATTCAGATTTGAACAACCTCAGTTTTCATCCAAAATCATTGATGGAGAAAGAAGAAGCTTTTACCGGGATTAATCCTGAAGTGGAAAAGAAACTTCATTTATTTGTTACAGGAGAAACAAGAGAAGATGCCGAGATTAAGAATTATAAATTATTCAATGAATTATTAGAATACAAAGAGAAACATGGGTTGGATGAGTTATTGTCTATTTCTCCATACTCTGTTCCTAAAGAGATTAAATTAGCAAAGAATAAAGAATGGCTCAAGTTCTGGTCTTCCAAAGTAGAGGGGGTAAACGTTGATATTAGTCAAGATTCTGAAGAGTTGGGACTGTCTTCAACTGCTTTTCAACCATTTTATCAATGGATTTCAATTGGAGATGAAATTGTTCCAAGAAATGAAGAGTTGAAGTTGCAATCTAATTTAGGGTTGAATAAATTAGTTTATTCTTCAGCAGATGGTTGGAGTATTGTTACAAGTGTTGTTTTGCCTAAAAATGACATTGCAAAGTTCAAATCTATCATTGGAGAAAATCAAGATGTCTTTATTCTTGATATCGCTGAAATGGCAAATACTTTAATGCTTTCTGTGCAGAAAGATTTCAACTATTTATTGATTTTCTCTTCTTTATTGGTCTTTCTTTCGTTATTGATTATATATGGAAGAATAGAATTGGCGCTTTTTGCTTTTCTACCCATGATAATCAGTTGGGTTTGGATTCTCGGAATTTGTGCACTATTTGATATAGAGTTCAATTTCGTAAATATCATTGTAGCAACATTCATTTTTGGACTTGGAGATGACTTTAGTATTTTCGTGACGGATGGTTTATTACAGAAATATAAAACAAAATCAAATGTGTTGAAATCTTTCAAATCAGCCATTGTTCTTTCTGGAATAACGACGATAATTGGAACGGGTGTTTTGTATTTCAGTAAACATCCTGCTATTCATTCTATTGCAGTAATTAGTGTCGTCGGTATTGCTTGTATTATGCTCGTGACATTAATCGTTCAACCATTTGTTTTTCGATTTTTCATCACGAATCGAACGGAAAAGAAAAGATCACCAGCAACATTTTTTGGGTTACTGATCAGTGGTCTTACTTTTTCATACTTCTTTCTAGGGAGTATTGTATTGACACTCTTTTTACCTTTATTGATAATCCTTCCAATAAAAAAAGAAACCAAACGAAGTATTCTGAATCACATCGTTTCTAAATTAGTGAAATCGACTATTTATTTTGGAATGCATCTTAAAAAAGAATTCATTCACAAAGATCGCTTGGATTTTTCGAAACCATCTATCATCGTTGCAAATCATTCTTCCTTTTTGGACATTCTATTGATGATCATGTTGAATCCGAAAGTAATTATTATGGTGAAAAAATGGGTGTATAATTCACCAGTTTTCGGTTTGTTTATTCGTTATGCAGGATATCCTTTCATTGAAGAAGGAACAGAGTATCAATTGGATTTCTTAAAAGATAGAATCGCAAATGGTTATTCCATTATGATTTTCCCAGAAGGAACTAGAAGTACAGACGGTGAAATAAAACGTTTTCACAAAGGGGCTTTCTATTTAGCACAAGAATTAAACATTGATATTCAACCAATACTTATTCTTGGAGCTCATTATGCGAATCCAAAAAATGATTTTATCATAAAGTCTGGAACGCTCTCGTTGTACGTTATGGATAGAATTAAAACAAGTGATCCTGTTTTTAAAGAGAATTACAGTGAATTAGCCAAGTTTGTTCAAACCAAAATGCGATCAGAAATGATTGTAGCGAAAAATGAAGTTGAAGATGCTCGTTATTTGAAAAATAGAGTACAATACAATTACTTGTATAAAGGACCTATTTTAGAATGGTATATTAAAATAAAATGGCGTTTTGAAGAGAAAAACTTTGACTTCTATAATGAATTGATCGAGGATCGAATGAAAATCTACGATATAGGTTGTGGTTATGGGTATTTGAGCTATTTCTTGCATTATAAGAACCCAAAACGTACAATTATCGGGATAGATTATGACGATGAAAAGATCGAAATTGCACAAAATGGCTATGATAAAACAAATCAACTAAATTTTGAAGTGAATAATGCAAAAAACATTGATTTTAAAGAAGCAGATGTTGTCTTTTTTAACGATGTGCTTCATTATTTGTCTACTGAAAATCAGTTGGTTGTATTGAGTAACACGGCTCGTCAACTTAAAGAGAATGGTTTAATAATTATTCGAGATGGGATTTCAGATTTGAAAGGCAGACATGAAATGACTCAAAAAACAGAAAAATATTCTACGAAAATTTTTGGATTTAATAAGGTAACAGAACAATTATCATTTTTTTCTTCTAAAGATATTTATAATTTCGCAGAGGAGAATAACTTGACTTGCGAAATGATTGAGCAAACTCAGAAAACCTCTAACGTATTATTCATTCTTCGAAAATGAGCAAATGAAACAAAGTATTCCTGAATATGATTTTATCATTGTTGGTAGTGGAATTGGTGGACTGATGTCGGCTGTTCTATTGGCTATGGAGAATAATTCAGTACTTGTTTTGGAAAAAAATCACCAAATAGGAGGATCTCTACAAGTTTTTAGTCGTGACAAAGTTATTTTTGATACGGGTGTTCATTACATCGGTTCATTGGATCATGGGGAAACGTTGAATAAATTATTCAAATACGTTGGCATTTTAGATGATCTTAAAATGAAACGATTGGACGATGATTGTTTCGATGCAATTCGTTTGTCTGATGGAACTACTTTTAAACATGCTCAAGGGTACGAAGGGTTTCGTTCAGGGTTAAAAGAACATTTCCCTTTAGAAGAAAAAGCCATAGATTTATTTCTTTCAAAAGTTAAATCTATTTGCCAAGAATTTCCATTGTACAACCTAGAAGTTGAAAGAGGTTTTTCTTACATTGATAAGCCAGAGGTTCTTTCGGAAAGTGCCTATAAATTTATTGAATCATTGACCGATGACAAAAAGCTTCAAGCAGTATTACTGGGAAATGGTTTACTCTACGCAGGTGAAGTTGATAAAACACCTTTTTATGTTGTAGCATTAATTTTGAACAGTTATTTGAAAGGCAGTTACCGAATGGAGAATGGAGGTTCTCAAATTGCCAAACTTCTTACGAAGAAATTACATTCTTTGGGAGGTAAAGTGTTGAAACACAAAGAGGTTGTTGATGCTGTTTATGAAGATAAAAAAATAGCTGCTGTAGTGACTTGCGATGGCGCGTTGTATAAAGCGAAGAATTATATTTCAAATATGCATCCACTAAAAACAGTGGAGGTTTTTGGAGAAGAGAATTTTAGACCAGCCTATCGAAATAGATTAAAAAAAATAGAGAATACAGTTTCTTCTTTCATGGTTTATTTTTCATTGAAGAAAGATTCATTCCCTTATATCAATCATAATATATACGCGTACACTAAGGACGAAGTATGGGAAACGGTTGATTATAACGAAGCAGAATGGCCAGAAGCATTGTTTATTTGTACCTCTGCGAAAGTTGACCAAGGAGAATTTGCAGATTCATTGTCTGTCATGGCGTACATGAATTATGATGAAGTAAAAGAATGGGAACATACCTTCAGTACGATCAAAGATCCGAACGAACGTGGAGAATCATACCTAGAGTTTAAGAAAAGAAAAGAAAAACTTGTCATTGAACGATTGGAGGAGATATTCCCCGGATTTAGTTCTTCAATAAACAATGTATATAGTTCGACTCCTTTAACATATAAAGATTATATCGGTACAAAGGACGGTTCTTTGTACGGAATAAAAAAAGATTTCAATCAAATCATGCAATCGAAAATAAATACTCGAACTCGGGTGCCAAATCTCTTCCTTACAGGGCAGAATTTGGTTTTTCATGGAATATTAGGAGCTTCAATTGGAGCTATGGTTTCTGTATTTTGCTTTATTGACGATCATGAATTGATAAATAAAATTAATAATGTGTATGAAAAATAATTTTGACGTAGTAGTTATTGGTGCAGGTCCTTCTGGAGCTATTGCATCTTCTCGATTGTTGCAAGCAGGGTTATCTGTTCTTGTAATAGAAAAAACAACTTTTCCTCGGTTTGTAATTGGGGAAAGTCTTCTTCCACAATGTATGGATTATCTTGAAAAAGCTGATTTGCTAGATTGTGTCAAGGATTTGAAATCGCAAGTTAAAACAGGTGTTATTTTTTACCATGAGAATGAAACGTGTGATTTTCTTTTCAAAGAACGGTTTTCTGAAGGTTGGGATTATACGTACCAAGTGAAAAGAGCTGATTTTGATCATGCTTTAATCAAAGAGGTTGAAAAGAAAGGTGCGACAGTTACGTTTAACTCAGAAGTGAAGGATGTAAAAACGTCAAAAGATGTTCAAACGGTATTTTATACAGATGAAAAAGGAAATGAAAATCAAATCAGTTGTCGTTTTGTAATTGACGCGAGTGGTTATGGAAGAGTTTTACCAAAATTATTTGATCTAGAACAACCTTCAGATTTAGAATCTAGAGGAGCTATATTTACACACTTAGTTGACGATAAACGAACGGATCAAGCGGCTGAGAATATTTTTGTAAATGCATTCAATAACAATAGTGCTTGGGTTTGGTCGATTCCTTTCTCAGACGGAACTTCTTCAGTTGGAGTTGTTGGTAATGACGAGTTTATTAAAGAAATAAGGGAGAATGATGGAGAAAAATTCAGTGAAATTGTTCGCTCTTTCCCTGGGTTAAACGATCGATATGCTGAATCAAAATTTTTATTTGAACCGAAAACAATTCTTGGTTATTCAATTGGAATAAAGCAATTACATGGAGAAGGTTTTGTTTTGTGCGGCAACAGTACGGAATTTTTAGATCCGATATTTAGCTCTGGTGTTATGTTTGCCTTAGCGTCGGGATACGAGGCGGCTGATTTAGTTGTGAAAGAATTGTCGGGTGAAACCGTTGATTGGGACAAAGAATATGATGCTTTCTTGTTGCACGGAGTTTCTGTATTTCGCTCTTATGTTGATGCTTGGTATAACGGAAACTTGCACACCATTATTTTTGAAAAAGATGGGAAGAAAGAGTTTAAAGAACAAATTTGTTCTGTTTTAGCAGGTTACGTTTGGGACATGAGTAATCCATTCGTAAAGAAACATAAAAATTTATTAAAAACTTTAGCGAAAGTAATTGAGATTAAAAATACGTAGAATTGTTTAATTCTTGAATGAATCCTTTATGTGTAGATCCATCTGAGGAAATGGAATAGAAATGTTGTTCTCTCGGAATTCTTTGTCAATCATACGGCGAATATCACTTGTTGTTCGACCATTTGAAAGTATTTTTTTACTGAAAAATAACAATTCAAAATTCAGTGATGAATCAGCAAAATCAACAAAACGAGCTTCGACTTCTTTTTTCTCGATAACATCGGGATGACTTTTTCCACATTTTTCAAGTATTTCTATTACTTTTTCAACCTCGCTTCCATAAGCAACACCGATTTTGATTTTAAAACGATTTCTTTTGCCTTTGTAATGGGTCAAATTGATTACTTTATCCGTTACAATTTTTGAATTTGGAATAATAATCGAAATATCATCTTTGTCATAACCTTCTGTCGTTCGTAGTCCAATGTTTGTGAGTTTGATTAAGCGACCATCGACCTCTAATATATCTCCAATTTTTGTTTTTCCCTCAAATAAGAGAATAACACCAGAAATGAAATCATTGAAAGTTTGTTGAAGCCCAAGTCCAACACCGACAAGAAGAGCCGCAGAACCCGTTAGAATGGTGGATATTTTGAAACCAAAAGATCGAATAATGTATGTAATAGCAATAACCCAAACGATGTAATTAATTATTTTAATGACTGTTAAAAGGTTTTCATTTTTTTGGACTCGTCCATTCTCTATTTTGAAAAGACTCCTTTTTAAAAGATATAAAAACAATTTTGTAACAAGAAGTATAAAAGTAATGTGTATCACTTGCTGAACAGAGAAAGAGTAATTCCCTAAATCAATTAATCGATATCCTAAAAAATCTTCAATCATCAGGTATTTATTTCATTTTTACTTTTATAATATTGACGGGACAAGCTTCAGCTGCGCGAACATTGTCGTCATAATGTCCATTGTCAACTGAACGTAGCGTATGGAAGCCTTTTTTATTCTCGCCTCCAATAAGTGTCGCTTTACCATCTTTTTTTGACATTCTCCACTGGGAGAACGCTAGTTCTACACAGTAATTACATCCAATGCATTTTTCTCGTTGATGTGTGATAATAATCATTAATCTTTTACTTCTTCAGCAGGTACAACTTTGTATAATTTATCAGATGCTCTAATTTTTTCTTCAACGACAAATGTTACTTCATCTCCACGTTTGGCAACATCAACATCTTTTTCTTCAACGCGCATCGATTTTATTTCAGATTCAATCACACCAGTTGTTGGACCTGTGATTAATATTTTATCACCAACTTTTAACTGTTGTGCTTCAATTTTAAATAAACCAATTTTAGCGTTGGAGTAGTAATGCATTCCTTTTCCTAAAAATACTTTCTTAACTGTAGCTTTAGATCCTGAAGAATCAGTCCATTCCCCTAATTCTTGTCCAAGGAAATAACCACCCCAAAAGCCACGGTTATATACTGTTTCTAGTCGAGACATCCAATCTTTCACTTTTACCTCAGAATAAGTGCCATCATTACATGCATCAATTGCTTCTCTGTAGCATTTAATTGTAGTTGCAACATATTCTGGAGCTCTTCCTCGTCCTTCAATTTTAAGAACAGATATTCCTGTATCGACCAATTGATCTAAAAAATCCACGGTACATAAATCTTTTGGAGACATGATGTATTCATTGTCAATCTCTAATTCATGACCGTCCTCTAGGTCGATAACTTTGTATTTTCTTCTGCAATTTTGAACGCATGCTCCTCTGTTTGCCGATGAATTACTTGTGTGCAAGCTAAGGTAACATTTTCCGGAAACAGCCATGCATAAAGCACCGTGACCAAATACTTCAATCTTAATAAGTTCTCCATTTGGACCTCTTACATCTTCTTCGATCACTCCATCACAAATTTCTTTCACTTGACGAAGACTTAACTCTCTAGAAAGAACCATTACATTGGCGAATAAAGAGTAAAACTTAACCGTTTCAATATTTGTAACGTTGAGTTGAGTTGAAATGTGAACATCTACGTCTTGAGATTTAGCATAGCCAATAACAGCTTGATCTGAAGCTATAATTGCAGAAATACCAGCTTCTTTCACGCGATTTACAACTGTTTTTATCAACGATAAGTCGTGGTTGTAAATAATCGCATTTAGAGTTAGGTAAGATTTCACACCTCTTTCTGCACATTTTTGTGCGATTTCTTCTAAGTCACCTAATGTGAAATTCATGGTCGCTCTTGCGCGCATGTTCAGTTGATCAACACCAAAATATATGGAATCTGCTCCATTATCTAAAGCTGCTTGCATAGCGTCAAATCCACCTGCAGGAGCCATTAATTCAATTTTATTCTTCATTATTGTCCTGTAAAATTATGCTTTGAATTTCAAAACTTCAGATCGTCCTTTCTTAAATATTTTATTACTCTCTCCTTTTCCTTTTCTGAGCTCTTTTTGAACTTCAAACGGTAGAGCATTAATTTCTTTGCATTTATCCGAGCAGCAAGTATCCA
>Ga0256845_1000831_pt1 | contig 26712 bp, 23 predicted proteins | sample RiftiametaG_FD_189101 | JGI IMG/M metagenome (GOLD analysis project Ga0256845, IMG submission 189101) | Tube worm associated microbial communities from hydrothermal vent at the East Pacific Rise, Pacific Ocean - Riftia | ecosystem: Host-associated > Annelida > Integument > Unclassified ... | reverse complement strand
TAGTAATCAAGGAGATGATTCAAAAAACTACAAGAGTTATCATAAGGGGCAACTAAGTTTGTTTAGCTAAGTGGATACCTCGAAGCTCTGCTTCGGGGTCATTCATTATTGGAGATGTCTTTTATTTAAGGTTGAATGTTGGAGGAAATTTAGACACAATTATTGAACTACAGTTTAATTGGGAAAATTTGGGTGATGTAGGTAATGTAGTTACGATAAATGTAGAAACAAATTATGGTGATGGAACTGTACCATATACAGCTGCCGAAGCAACTAAATTAATGGCTTTTTACGATTTGGTTAACCCTATAATTAAAGAAGTTTATGGGCCTCCATCAAGAAACCACATAATAAATATAGTTAATGACGTTAATTCAGCAGGAACAAATACTTATTATAATGGGCCGAATCAAGTAAGTTCTAGTGCTACTAATTATTTAAATGGGGCTAATGATTTAGACCAACCACGATTGATTATTCATGAATTAATTCATGGTTATAGAGATAATGTTGGTTTATCTAGTGATTCGGAATGGCACTACGAACCAGTTTTAAGCGGATTTGAAGAAGGAATGGCTGAAGGAGTTGCTTTAATTGTGATGAATATTTTTATAGATCGTTATCCCAATTTTTTTAATGGTGATGAGCATAAAACTCATTGGAATCAGGCTAATGGAATGCCATTTGAATGGAATTACGATTTTCAGAATCACTCACAGGTAACTACGGAAGATTATTGGAGTTCAGATCAAGCGACAGGAAGTCACGTTGTTAGGTATGGTTTGGGTGCTACAGTAATGAAAAAAATGTATTATGAAGATTCTTTAATTTTTATAAAATTTAATACTGAGTATTATAATCGTCTGAATGCAGATCATACATTGTTACCGACTAGAGCTTTAATGGTAGATATTTTTAAGACCATAAAAACAGAAGTAGAAAGAACACCTATGGAAGATTGGTTAAATGACCAGCGAATATTAGATTGTAGTTTTGGTTTAGGAAAAAAAATATTTATGTTGAGCTATACATCATTAGGATGGCAAGCATTTCAGCACGATAATAGAATTCATTTTATGGAAACTCATCAAAATGGATTAGAATGGAATTGGGGTTCTACAGATCAATTAGGTGCAAACGAAGTTGATAATGGACAACTTGGGGTTGGACACATCAATTAAATAATATACCTGGTGATATTGATTTTATTAGAGATTGGAACAATACAAGTTTTAGAAACAGAACCATTATTAATGATGGTCATTGGGTTACTGATGCTGGAGGTCCTAATGCAGGTGCTGTATTATTAGGTCCATACCAAGGAGGAACCCCTTATAACTCGGTTGATGGGTTAACTTATAATGCAGGTGCTCCTTGGACTAGAGATTTAGAACAAGACCAAGCTTATAGTAGCGGTGCTGAAATGGGGAAAAGAGCATTTGCAGTAGGAAGTCAAAATATTTATACTTCAACTTCTACAGCGGCAAATATGTGGCCACAGCTAGCATCTATAGGTGGTCCAATATTAGATGTTCGTGTAGAACTAAATATGAATGAATCAGGCTTATTTAGATTTAAAATTGGTTTTGATGATATTTCTGGTCCAAGAGTTGAAGATTCTTATTATAGATTATTAGGGGATAGCTTTATAGATCCTGAAGGTGTATTTGGTGGAATATATAGTAACTTATCAAACCAAGTAAATGGGAGAATGTTTATTGAACATGAAGATTTTGGCCAGGAATCAGATATGACAATATTTAATAATGCTTTTAAAGCCACAAGAATATGGGCTTCAATATTAGAACCGTTAGTAAAGTTCCAAGGAGGAAGAAATGATATGGAATATTCGGTGCCAGGTCAAATACATGTAATCTATATAGATCCTACTTGTGTTCAAAAAAAGATAGATTTTAGAACAATTGGGTATGGTGATGGATTAGAGGGGACAGAGATGTTGTTGTTTAACTTAGAGGAAATGGAAGATATCATTTTTACACAATCTAACGATACGGCAATAAATGTTGGAGATGATTTTTTTCTTGGTGTAACAAATAATTTTACAGATATTTTTTCTGGTGATACTAGAATAAATTATACATGGGTAGACCCTAACAATAATTCGATATCAAATGATACAAATTTTACATTTAATAATGCTACAATAAACGATACAGGAATATATAATATTCAAGTTGAATTTTTAGGTTGTCCTGTGTTTAGTTTACCTGTTAGAGTAACAATGCCAATACCATTACCAGTTAAATTAATTGCATTTAATGCAACATTACAAAATAATGAAAGCGTAAAGTTGGAATGGTCTACTTCATCAGAAATTAATAACGATTATTTTACACTTGAAAAAAGTGATGATTTAGAAGAATGGCAATTAGTTGATAAGATTAATGGAGCAGGAAATAGTAATAATACAATTAATTATACAGATGTTGATAATGATCCCTTTCAAGGAGTTTCATATTATAGACTTAAGCAGACAGATTTTGATGGGGGGACTTCTTATTCAAAAATAAGATCAGTAGAATTAAAATATAATGATGGAATTAAAATTTTTCCGAATCCTGCTACAAAATTATTTGTTATAGAATTAGATGATATAAAAGGCACTCACATTAAAATTGTAAACAATTTAGGTAAAGAGGTGCTGGTTAGTAAGTTCGTAGAAGGTAATAGGATGGTGTTTGATTCTTCAAAATTATCAAGTGGAATTTATTTCATTTTGATAACAGGAAACACAGGGGCCTATTCCAAAAAAATTATAATAGAATAAAAAGAATATGAAATATCTAAAAATAGATAGTACTTTATATATAGATAATAGAGCAAAATTTAAAAAAAAATTAGAATCTAATTCATTGGCTATTTTTAATGCTAATGATATGATGCCAACCAATGCGGATGGATTGATGCCATTTAGGCAAAATAATGACGTATTATATTTATCAGGTATTGATCAAGAAGAATCCATTTTGGTAATTTTTCCTGATTCAATAAATCAAAAACATAGGGAGATTTTATTTGTTAAGGAAACAAATGAACTTATAGCTATTTGGGAAGGTGAAAAATTGACTAAAGAGCAAGCAACGTTAACTGCTGGAATAGAGACGGTTTATTGGTTGCACGAGTTTGAAAATATATTAAAAACGTTAATGTCGGAGGCAGAATCTGTTTATTTAAATCAAAATGAACATTTACGAGCAATGAGAGCTGTTCAAACACGTGATGATAGATTTAGATTGTGGTGTCAGGATAATTATCCTTTACACAACTATAAACGCCTTGCTCCAATCATGACAAGTTTAAGACAGGTTAAACATCCTATTGAAATTGACTTAATTCAGCAAGCATGTAATATTACTGAGAAAGGCTTTAAACGTTCTTTAAGTTTTGTTAAACCCGGTGTAATGGAGTTTGAAATTGAAGCTGAATTTTCCCATGAATTTTTGAAGAATAGGTCTAGAGGGTTTGCTTACGAACCTATTCTTGGTGGAGGGCATAATGCATGTGTGTTACATTACTTAAGTAACAATCAGGAATGTAAAGATGGGGATATGATTTTGATGGATGTAGGAGCGGAGTATGCTAATTATGCTTCTGATATGACAAGGTGTATTCCTATTAATGGAAAATTTACTCAAAGACAAAAAGAAGTATACAGGGCCGTATTAAGAGTGATAAAGAAAGCTACAACTTATATGGTAATCGGAAACACTTTTGATGAATATGAGAAAGATGTAGCCAAATTGATTGAAAAAGAGTTGATTGGATTGGGAATTTTGAATAAGGATGATGTAGAAAATCAAGATCCTGAAAATCCATTGTATAAAAAATATTTTATGCATGGTACAGCTCATCATATGGGGTTAGATGTGCATGATTTAGTAGAAAGGGGTAGACCTTTTGAAGAAGGAATGGTGATGACTTGTGAGCCAGGCATCTATATCAGAGAAGAGTCTTTAGGTATTCGATTAGAAAATGATTACTTAATTACGAAAAATGGAGCAGAAAATTTGATGAAAAATATTCCAATCGAAATTGAAGAGATTGAAGCTTTAATGAGTTAAACAAAATAATTTAAATTGTGTATAATCTATTTTTCATATTCATTATCATAAAAAGATACCGTAAACTATTAAGAGGGTTATTACTCTAATGGATGTATCTTAATGTTTAACCATTCAGATAATGCCTGGTAAATTTTAGATTTTTCTTGAGTTGAAAAATCATTAATTCGCACTCCATGAGTTGCACCTTTTTTAACCATTTTTAAGGAGTTTAATTTTTGTGAAGGAGTTATAGAACAAGCTGTCCAGGTATCGTATTCACCATAAATGTAGATAAAATTGTTTCCTTTATTTGTTGCGTAATCCCATACTTTTTGCATGTAATCTCCATTATATTCAGGGATATTTTCTGCATCTGCTACAAAAAACATGTTATCCGGATTTTTTACAACTTTAATTAAATCATAAATATGTTTTTTCTGAAAACCATAATATCCTAATTCTACCATGTGCTGGTAATATGATGGGTATAATTTTTCTATTGTTTGATCATTGTAAAACGACCAACCAACTGTATAATTGACGTGATCGAATATTTCTTGTGCGGTAGCATTTTTTCCAGGAATTCCATCACATTTTCCATACCATTGCCAAAATGAAAAAGTGTATTCATAGGCAGCATATTCTAATGCAGTTTCATAGCCAATGGAGTAGGTGTAGCCCTTTTTCTTAGCATATGCTTTTAGCAAAGGAATTATTTCATCTCTACGCTCTAACAATCTTCTTTGAAAAGCGTAAGTACTATCTCTGCACCAACTTTCGCCAATTGTATTAATATGAGTTGTAGTACGTTCATCTTCTCTTTTTAACGCAATTGGAGCAACGTATGGCACTGTTACATCAACATCATTAGGGTATTGACTTCGATATGTAATACAATTAGCGCCACCTTTACTTATTCCTGAAGATATCCACTTTCCACTATAAATATTCTTAAATGCTGTATTAATATGGTGGTAATCTTCAATAGCTTGCTTATTTCTTAAAAACTGCCAATCATTGGTGTCGGGCTTCGAATTTCCAAAATAACGATATTCAATAATCAATTGATTTCCTTGCGTCATTTTAGCAATTTCTTTAGTATAATCATAAGCTTCATAACCGCATGTTTCCATAAGAAAAGCTTTAGTTTCACTAGTGTGAGATAAATACATGTGCTGTTTAAATGTGCCTTTTGTTTTGTCAAAATGATCTAAAGGCTGTTTTATGGTTAAATGGTATGCTTGTGAAAAGTGATCTCTTGCTGGAATTTCCCAAAGAGTTAAACCTTTAATTGCATTTAACTTATCTCTTAGTTCTTTTTTTTCTTTCCATTCAGATTTTTTTAAAATGCTATTCGTAGGATCTATGTCTAAATTGGTAATGTTTTTCATGAATATTTTATCCTTACCATTGCTCATTTTAACAAGAGTTAGTTTATTATCAACTACTATCTCAAGGGGCATTTCAAAAGATGCTTTAGATGGAGTGCTCCAATTGAGGTATAACGTATCATTTTTATAATTAACTAACAGGTTTGGCATTACTTTTTGCCTACAATAAGCATCAAAAAACCAAGTTAAATCTTTCTCATAAGAGTCTTGAATTATATTTTGAAAATCAGTAAAATATAAAATTCCATCGCTGTTTAAATTCTTTAAACTTTCTGATAAGACTTTCTCTCCAACTAAATATTCTAGGCTGGTCATTATTTTGCTGTCGTTATTTATACTTTGACTAAAAGTGTAGTTTATCAATATAACTGTAAAAAATAATAGTGCTGTTTTTTTCATTTTTAAAACCTTTGAGGTGTTAGTAAAGATATGTTTAAAGTAGTTTTTTTTTCTGTTAATATTTCAGAAACCAATTTTCCACTAATTGGAGCTAAGCTTAACCCCATCATAGCATGGCCAGTGTTAATGGTTAAATTTTTAAAATTAGATGCTCTACCTATATATGGTAAACCATCTGGTGATACTGGACGTAATCCTACCCAAGGTGTAACCCTTTCAAACCATTTACTATCAAAGTTTTTAAGGTATTTAGGCACTTGTTCTTTAATACCATTTAATCTATTGTTTCTTATCGAAAGATCATTTCCTGCTATCTCCATTGTTCCTGCCACTCTAAGACTATTACCCATAGGGGTAAGTGCTATTTTTGCTTCACATAAAATGCTAGGGTGAACTAGATTTTTTTCAACTTTATCTAAAGTCATACTATAACCCTTTCCTCCTTGCATTGGTATTTTTACATCTAATTCTTTTACAATATGAGAACTCCACGTACCAGCACAAATAACAACTTCATCGGTTTTAATTTCTCCTTTAGAAGTTTTAATTGCCTCAATCTTATTTAATGTTTTTGAGAAACCCGTAACAGTTGAAGAGTAATGAAAAGTTACTCCTTTTAATTGTAGAAGGGATTGCATTTTATTCATAAATAAATTTGGATTGTGATGAGCATCACTATTGTATAAGACACCACCTAAAACATTTGGTTCAAGTTCTTTTTCTAATTCGGATAATTCTAATTTTGATTTAATGTTTACAGATAGGCCCATTTGTTTTGCTTGTTCAGCCATATGTTCCTCTTCATCTTGATGTTTTGCTGTTTTATAAAGCATTAATAAGCCTTTTTTTTCGAGCTTAAAATCAATTTTTTCTGATTTCTCAATTTCTGAAAAAAGGTCTCTACTTGTTACATTAAGGTTTTTTATTAAATGTTTTGTTTTCTCTACATTCTCTTTATTGGCAGATGCATAAAAATGTCCTAACCATTTAATAAGCTCAATATTAAATCTCGGTCTAATGTAAAAGGGGCTTTTACTATTTAGCATCCATTTAATTCCTTGTTTAATTACTCCTGGTGCTGCTAAAGGTATAAAATGACTCGGAACTATCATACCTGCATTGCCGTACGAACAATCCTTTTCCGCACCTTTTTCTGAAGCTGTAATAATATGCACTTCAAAACCTTCTTTTTGAAGATAGTAAGCTGTGCATAGCCCTATGGCTCCATTTCCTATAACTGTTACTTTTTTCATGTTTGTTATAATACAGAAAATCCTTCTTTAAAAGGATCATCATCATCAATAAATATGGTGTTATAACCTGTTATTTTTGCCCATCCTTCAATACTTGGTACAATTGCAGGAAAGTCTCCAACGGTTGTTTCTTTTTCTATCCTACCAATAAATTTTGAACCTATAATACTTTCATGAATAAAATCTTTCCCAGGTTTTAGTAATCCTTTAGCGTGCCATTGAGCCATTCTAGCCGAAGTTCCTGTTCCACAAGGAGATCTATCGATAGCTTTGTTGCCATAGAAAACAGCATTTCGAGCTGTAGCGTTTTTATCTATTGTTTCTCCTGTCCAAAGAATATGGCTTAATCCACCTATTTTAGGGTTTTCAGGATGCTCAAATGTATATTTTTTATTCATTTGATTTCTTAAAGCTCTACTCCATGGTATTAGTTGATCTGTTGTGTATTCTTGAATTCCTTTAAAGTTTTTTTGAGTATCTACAATAGCATAATAATTACCACCATAAGCTACATCTACAGTTAACTCACCTAAACCAGGACAATCAATTGTTAAATTTTCTGCTGCCAAATAACTAGGTATATTCGTAAGTTTAACGGATGTTACTTTACTATTTTTTAAGGTGTATTCAACTTCTACTAATCCTGCAGGAGTTTCCATTCTCACGTGTCCAGGAACCTTAGGAGTAATTAAATTTTCTTCAATGGCAATGGTAATGGTTCCTATAGTTCCATGTCCACACATTGGTAAACATCCACTTGTTTCAATAAATAAAACAGCAATATCGTTGTTCGGATCGCTAGGAGGGTATAGAATACTCCCAGACATCATATCATGCCCTCTGGGTTCAAACATTAATCCTTTTCTTATCCAATCAAATTCTGCTAAAAAGTGAAGCCTTTTATCAAAAATGGTTTTACCTTTTAGTATTGGGGCACCACCAGCAACAACTCTTACGGGATTGCCACAAGTGTGTGCATCTATGCAAAAAAAAGTTTTTTTACTCATCTTAATTAATTGATTTTTTTACGATTAATTGTGCTGAAACTAAATTATTTAGTAAGTATGTTGATGATTTAAAAGGTGTTACATTCTTGTTATACAATCTTTCTTTAATTATTTCTAGAATAGAGATTAAATAAATCATCCTTAATAGCCTTTAATTTCATTGTTTCTTTAGGTGTATTTCAATATTAACTACATGCTTTTTTTGTAGAAAAACTGCATAAAAATTAGCCTATTGAAGATTTTGTTGTTTCCCCATTAACAATTCTTGAAATATTTAAAGGATTGTTATTTCTTAATTCTTCTGGTAAAAGTGATTCTGGCATACCTTGGTAACAGATAGGGCGTACAAATCGTTTAATAGCACCAGTTCCTACAGAAGTAAACCTACTATCAGTAGCTGCAGGAAAAGGACCTCCATGTACCATAGCGCTACTTACTTCAACACCTGTTGGAGCAGCGTTAAAAATTAACCTTCCAACTTTATTGTGTAAAGCATCAATAAGAGTAGGATTCTTGTTAAAATCTTCTTCGGTACCCATTAAAGTTCCTGTTAATTGACCTTCTAGCACATTAATTATTGTTGTTAGTTCTTCTTTTGATTCGCACTCAACCAATAAAGAATAAGGTCCGAATATTTCTAAATGTAAACTTGTATTTTGTAAAAAAGTAGCTCCAGATGTTACAGCTAAAGTAGGTGTACCATGTGTGCTATCTGCTTTAGTTCTTAATTCTACACCTTTTTGAGCTAATGCAAAAGTTCTACTTTCTGTATAAGCACTTGCAATGCCTGAATTTAACATTGTACCTGCTGCAATACCATCTAATTTAGAGGTTAATTCATTAGCAAAAGTGTTTAAAGCATCAGATTTAACTGCTAATAATAACCCTGGATTTGTACAAAATTGTCCAACTCCTAAGGTGATAGAACCTGCGTAAAGTTCAGCCAGTTTATTGGTGTCTACTTTTAATTTATCTTCTAATAAAATTACTGGATTAACACTTCCCATCTCAGCAAATACAGGGATAGGTTCTTTACGTGTTTGTGCTAATTGATATAATGCAGTACCTCCAGCATAAGAACCCGTAAACGCAACAGATTTAACTCCCTCGTGTAATACTAAAGCTTTTCCAACTTCATGATCACTAGCGTTTAGAGACGAAAAAACACCGTCAGGCATCCCTGTTTTTTCTGCTGCACGAGATATTGCTCCTGCAACTAAATCATTTACTCCTAAGTGAGATTCATGCGCTTTAACAATTACAGGACATCCTGATGCTAAAGCTGAAGCAGTATCTCCACCTGCGGTAGAAAATGCTAAAGGAAAGTTGCTTGCTCCAAAAACAGCAACAGGACCAACAGCAGTAAATATCTTTCTAAGATCAGGTCTTGGAATAGGAGTTCTATTTGGTAATGCGGTATCAATTGTTGCTTCAACCCAGCTACCTTCTCTTAAAAGAGTAGCAAATAAACGTAATTGACCTGTAGTTCTTCCTCTTTCTCCCTGAAATCTTCCTTCAGGTAAGCCCGATTCTAATACTGCTCTTTGGATTAATGGATCACCAATTGCTTCAATTTCATCGGCAATAGTATCTAAAAAAAGAGCTTTTTTAACTCCAGAAACCTTCGCATATACTTTAAAAGCATTTTGTGCTTTTTCTACAGCTTTATTAATTTCTTCAACTGTTGCTGTGTAAAAATCTCCTTGAAGTTTTTTACCACTAGCAGCAGCTATACTTTGTATGGTTTTAGCTCCTTCCGCAGAAGTTGAAAAGCCAATATAATTTTTTCCTGATATCATAATATTATACAGTTACAGCTTCTAATTCAATATTTAAATATGCAGGCAAAGTTGGTCTTATTGCCAATGCATCATTGATAATTTTTAAAATACGTGTTCTTTCTTCTCCAATTATAGTTAATCTTGGAGCTCTTACGTTTTCAGATCCAATACCTGTTGCAACCTCTGCCAACTTAATGTATTGAACTAATTTAGCATGAATGTCTAATTCTAAAACAGGTAAAAACCATCTGTAGATATCTAGAGCTTCTTGCATTCTTCCTGCTTTTGCTAATGTGTAAATACATACTGTTTCAGCTGGGAAAGCACAAACTAAACCGGCAACCCATCCGTCAGCACCCATAGCTAAACTTTCTAACGCTAAAGTGTCTACCCCAGATAAGATTTTGAAACGATCTCCAAATCTATTTTTCATTCTAGTAATATTAGATAAATCTCTAGTAGATTCTTTTACTGATTGAATGTTCTCGCATTCAGCTAACTCAGCAAACATATCAATAGTTACTAATGTTTTATAATCAATAGGGTTGTTGTAAATCATAATAGGTAGCTCCGTAGAGTTTGCTATCGTTTTAAAATACTCAACAGTTTCTCTATCATCCGATGCATAACGCATTGGAGGTAATATCATTAGTCCTGAAGCGCCATTTTCTTCTGCTTTTTTAGCAGCAGCTATTGCTGCTTTTGTAGTTTGTTCTGCAATATTCATAATTACAGGAATTTTATTTCCTGTATAAGCAACTGCAGTTCTTACTAATTTATATTTTTCTTCGTTAGCTAAAGAGCTAGCTTCTCCTAAAGTTCCACCTAAAATAATACCATTAACACCTGAGTCTATTTGTGCTTGTAAATTTCTTTCAAACATTGCAATGTCTAAAGTGTCATCATCATTAAAATTTGTTGTTACTGCGGGGAAAACGCCTTTCCAATTTATACTCATAATAGTTGCTTTAAATGTTTTGTTTAGAGCAAATTTATGGTCGTTTAAGTGATAATATTATACCGATATAAGCACAATGTGATACTATATTATCCTAATGTTTGGTTTATATGAAAATAATGTCAATTTTTATATCATAATTCAATTGTTATGAAAGTATTACCGTTTAAAATACCTAAAACAGAAAGAGAATCGTTTAGAGTTCAAATAGATGAATCGCCTTACTTTTATGATACTTTGCACAAGCATAATGAGATTCAAATAACATTACTTGTTAAAAGTGAAGGTACTATAATATGTGGCGACCATGTTGGGAATTTTAATGAAGGAGATTTATTTGTAATTGGAGCAGATCAACCACATGTGTTAAGAAATAATAAAGAATATTATGAAGAGTCAAGCGAAGGAGCTTATGCTATCTCTTTGTTTTTTGATAAAAATTCTTTTGGGAGTGAATTTTTTAATTTGCCAGAGGTTAAAGTTTTGTATTCTTTTTTAAATAGAACGCAAAGAGGGATGAAGTTTAGCGATAAAGTTAGAGATAAAATTAAACCAATTATGTTCTCAATAGAACATCAAATTGGTTTAAATAGATTTATTGAGATGTTAAAAGTTCTTCAGGTTTTATCAGAAACGGAGGAGTATGAATATTTAGCAAGTGCAAATGAAATAAAAGATTATGATGAAAGAGAAGGGGAGAGAATGAATAAAATTTTTCAATTCACGATGAAAGAGTATTATAGGAATATATCTCTAGAAGAGGTTTCTGGTTTAGCGAGTATGACTCCTAATGCTTTTTGTAGGTATTTTAAACAGCGAACAAGGAAAACGTATGTTAACTTTTTAAATGAAATTAGAATTTCAAATGCATCTAAATTATTGGGAAGTAGTGATCTAACGATATCTCAAATATGCTATCAAAGTGGATTTAATAATTTATCACATTTTAATAGAAATTTTAAAAAAATACAAGGTTGTTCACCTTCAGAATATTCGAAAAAATCATTAACATCATATAAATAACATTATATAGTTAACATTATCGCAGTTGTTTTTACTTTTAATGATATTAGAATGTTAGCTGGAGTAAGAAGCTTGTATATCTATTACTTTTCAATACAAATTCTACTATCCACGGCTATAATCCCATTTTTTGTAGCCAATAATGGGTTTAAATCAAACTCAATAATTTCAGGTGCTAATTTAACTAAAGCACTAACACGTTGGATAATGTTTATAAATTCAGTTTTACTAATAGGGTCCATTCCTCTAACACCTTCAAACAATTGATTAGACTTTAGTCTACAAATCATTTGTGCGGCTTCTTTTTCTGATACAGGAGAAATGGCAGAAGAAACATCTTTTAAAATTTCAATAAAAATACCGCCTAAACCTGCCATAATAAGGTGTCCATAACTGGGTTCGTGCTTTGCACCAATAAACAATTCTGTGCCAGAAAGCATTTGCTGTAAAAGCACGCTATTGGCATCTTTAATGTTAATTAAACGTTCAAATTCATTTTCAACTTGTTCTAGTGAATTAACATTAAGAACAACACCATTTACATCTGTTTTATGTACGGGGCCAACAACTTTCATTACCAACGGAAAACCTAATTTTTCGGCAATAGTTTGTGCTTCACCCAAATTAGTTGCTACAGCTTCTTGTGTAGTTGGAATGGAAGCTGCATTTAATAACCTTCCAATTTCTTCAGGTGTTAAATATCCATTTTTAGCATTCTCAATAACAGCTCTAATGGCTTTTTTATCAATTTTTGGAAGAGATACTTCTTTTTCTGTAGGTTGCGGAGTGTTGTATATCGCACATAAGGCATTTCCTAATTCCACTTCATCTGGAAAATTAATTTTTCCTTTAGATAAAAAGTATTCAATTTCTTTTTGAGCATTTACGATGGATGGTAAAACAGGGAAAATTGGTTTTTTACAAATGTCCATTTTTACATTAAGAACCTTGTAAACGTTTTCTACATCAAACAATCCTGGAGAACCAAAAACAACGATAATCCCATCTATTTCATCAAATTTATGTTCACAATAATCAATAATAATACCCAATTGATCGGCTGTTCCTGTGGCTAAAAAATCTATCGGATTTTTTACCGATGAACCAGGGTATAAGTAGTCCAATAAATCATTAGCAGTTGTATTAGTTATTTCAGGAACTTCTAATCCTCCTCGTGATAAAGCATCTGTAAGCATAACTGCAGAACCACCTGCATGGGTAATAATAGCAAAGTTTTTTCCTGTTAATTCTTTGTAAGTAAAAATTGATCCTACGGTAATTAATTCTGCTCTTCCGCTACAGTATACAATGCCTGTTTTACGAAAAAGGGCTCTAATAATTTCGTCAGATGTTGCCAATGCTCCGGTATGAGAAGAGGCAGCTCTTCCCCCAGCAGCAGAAGTTCCTGCTTTTATGGCAGCAATTTTACATCCTTTTTTAATGAGTGAAGAAGCGTGTAAATAAAACTTTACAGGGTTTTTAATTTCTTCGATGTAGAGTAATTTAACTTTAGAGCTATTTTCATCAAAACTATTGTCTAAATATTCTAATACTTCTTCAACTCCAATTTGAGCACTATTTCCTACAGAAAAAACACTATTAAATGTTAATCCTAAAGGCATACCAGCTTCCATAATAAAAACGGCTGTAGCGCCAGAACTTGAAATCAAATCACATCCTTTAGGGTCTAGTTTTGGAATAGGAGTGGTAAAAACACCTTGATAGTTAGCATTTAAAACTCCTATACAATTTGGTCCTATCAAACAACCATCAAATTCTTCAATAACCTTAACAATTTCTTGTTCTAATTCTTCACCAACTTCGGTTTCTTCGCTAAAACCTGCCGAAATAATTATAAATGCTTTGGTGTTTTTTGTTTGAGCTAAGATTTTAATGGTTTCCAAGCAAAATTTTGCAGGAATAGCCAATACTGCTAAATCTACTTCATTAAGTTCTGCTACACTTTTATATGATTTGATTTGCTGAACAACAGTTTCTTTCGGGTTAACAACACTAACTTCGCCTCTAAAATTTCCATTTAAAATATTACTCAACAATTTTCCGCCAGGTTTGTTCAGGTGGTTAGAACCTCCAATTACAACAATACTTTTAGGGTTTATTAGTGATTCGTTTATCATGTTGATTTGTTTAGCTAATGTAAATTATTGTTGAGAGCATAAAATAATTTTAGATTGTGTTAAACTATAATTTGTCCGTTCGAGTGATTCCGAGAGGTACGATTCGGAATTGTATCGAGAACACAAATTAGTTGTTAAAAGTCTTTCTTTGAATTTATACAAACTCATTTCTATCTATGCTTACCAATTGTAAAAGTCTTTAAATGCTTATGTTTTATTTATGATTAATATCACAAAAATTTTAAAAAAAAGAAATCAATTTTGCAATTGTAAATTAAAACTTGTTTAGTTAGACATAAGCAGATTAAAGGACTAAAAATAATTCACCGATAGATGGAGTAAGCAGAATTTTAATTTTTATTCCTTAAATCAAATACGCTTGCTCTAAGTTTTAAAATACAATTTTTCTCAAAAAGATATAAACGGGTCTTTTTTTTTTGAGGGAAAAAGAAAAATATATTTTCAGACCCCATCAATATTATAATAAATATGAGAGCAACATTAGATTTTACACAAGCACGATTTAAACATATTAACTGGAAATTTAGGATTAGAAATTTTCTTGATGGAAAGGAAACATTACCAAAAGAAAAGGCAGTTTCTCACCATGAATGTGATCTAGGAAAGTGGTTTGAAACTACAGGAAAAGAGAAGTATGGACACATGGCAGAAATGAAGGAATTTGATGTTGCACATAAAGAACTGCATAATGTAATAAGGAAGATCGTAGATTTAAAAGAAAACAACAACGACAAAGAAGCAGAACTTGAATACAAAAATATTTTGACTTTAAGTGATACTATTGTGCGATTGCTCAATGAAACAGAAAGTAAAGTTAATGGAAGCCCTGTTGGAGTATAGTTACAAAAATGAGAGGTCTTATAATCGTGTTTTTTAAGTAATTACTAACTATATTTCTCCTTCTCAGAAGTATATGAGAAGGAGAAATACAGAGGGCTTATAATTTAATAATATGGAAAACAAAATAATAAATTACTTATCCAATCAAAAAGTACTAACCCTTGCAACGTGTGTTGATAATCAGCCATATTGTGCCAATTGTTTTTATGTTTTTGATGATGAAAATAAAATTTTAATTTTTTTATCTGACGAAAGTACAAGGCATATAAGCGAAGCATTAGCTAATTTAAATGTTGCAGGAACAGTAGATAAAGAAGTAACAACTGTTGCTAAAATACAAGGCTTACAATTTACAGGTGATTTTATTAATCCTTCTGAAATCCAAAAAAAATCATTTTATAAAATTTATTACGATAAATTTCCTTTTGCAAAAGCAAAACCATCTCCAATTTGGGGAATTCAATTAGCTACTATCAAAATGACAGACAATACCTTAGGTTTCGGAAAGAAACATAAATGGGAACGTTAATTTATTTTTGAAAAGTTGTTAGTCTCTTACTTATTTTCAAACTCAAACCATTAGCTTTGTTTTTCTAAAAAATAAAAGAAAATGAGCAAACAATTAATAGAGTGCGTACCAAACATTAGTGAGGGTAGAGATGAAGCCAAAATAAAAGCAATTTACGAAGTTGTAGAAACTGTAGAAGGGGTTAAGTTATTAGATGTAGATCCTGGTAAAGCAACCAACAGAACAGTAATTACTTTTGTTGGAGAACCTCAAAATGTAATTGATGCTGCATTTTTATTAATTAAAAAAGCTGCCGAATTAATTGATATGAGCAAACAAACGGGGGCTCATCCTCGATTTGGTGCTACAGATGTTTGCCCATTAGTGCCTATTGCAGGAATTACAATGGACGAAACTGTAGAATATGCACATAAATTAGCAAAACGTGTTGGCGAAGAATTAGCAATACCAGTATATTGTTATGAAAATGCAGCACAAGAAGAAAAGCGTAAAAATTTAGCCAATTGTCGCTCAGGAGAATATGAAGGGTTAAAAGAAAAATTAAGCAATCCTGATTGGAAACCAGATTTTGGACCAGCAGAATATAGTGATTCCGTTAAAGGAAGTGGAGTTACAGCAATTAGCGCAAGAGATTTTTTAATAGCTTACAACATTAACTTAAATTCAACTTCTACAAGACGAGCAAATGCTATTGCTTTTGATATTAGAGAAGCAGGAAGAATTAAAACCGAAGGAGGAAAACCTAACGGTAAAAAAGTATTGGATGAAAATGGTAATCCTGTTAAAATTCCAGGAAAATTAAAAGCCGTTAAAGGTATCGGTTGGTTTATTGAAGAATATGGTGTTGCGCAAATTTCGTACAACTTAACCAACATTAACATCACATCAATGCACGTTGCTTTTGATGAAACTGATAAAGCTGCTACAGCTAGAGGTTTACGTGTTACAGGTTCTGAATTAATTGGTTTAATTCCTTTACAAGCCATGTTAGATTGTGCTGATTATTATTTAATTAAGCAAGAAAGATCTTTAGGTTGTTCTGAAAGCGAAAAAATTAAAATTGCAGTCAAATCATTAGGTTTAGATGAGTTAAAACCATTTAATCCTAACGAAAAGATTATTGAATATATGCTAGCTGATAGCACCAATAAAAAATTAGTGGATTTTGATTTATCCGCTTTCGCAGATGAAACAGCAGGAGAGTCAATGGCACCAGGTGGTGGTTCTATAGCTGCTTATGTAGGAACTTTAGGCGTAGCTTTAGGAACTATGGTGGCCAATTTAGCTGCACATAAAGCAGGTTGGGATGATAGATGGGAAGAGTTTTCTAAATGGGCTGAAAAAGGACAGGCTTACAAAAAAACATTATTACACTTGGTAGATGAAGATACCAATGCTTTTAATAAAATTATTGATGGATTTAGAATGCCTAAATCATCTAACGAAGAAAAGGCATTAAGAGCTGCAGCAATTGAGGAAGCAACTAAATATGCTACTGAAGTACCATTTAAAGTAATGGAAACAGCATTTAACTCTATGGAAATTTCTCAAGCAATGTTAAACGATGGTTTACAATCTTCTTTATCAGATGCTGCTGTTGGTATTTTATGTGCTAAAACCGCTATTACCGGAGCTTATTTTAATGTGAAAATCAATGCAAAAGATATTAAAGATAGAGTTTTTGCAGAAGATTTACTAAGTAGAGGAGAGGCTATTTATCAAAAAACAATTGCTATTGAAGCTGAAACTATCGAGTTTTTTAACTCAAAAATGTAAATTAGAGAATACTTGTTATGAATATTTGTGCATCAGAAACGATACTCTATATTAATTTTTTTGTTATTTTTAACTGCCGATTATAAAATAATCGATTTATTTAATTGTGGAGATAAATAAAACAGACTTTGAATTAAGGATTAAGAATGGAAAAAATTAAATTAAAAGTAGAAATAAATAATTGGTTAGAAAAATTAGCCTCAAATACAAAAGAATTTATATGGGTATTTGATTTGAATTTTAAGGTTTTATATGTGAACTCTACGGTGAAAAATTTTACAGGGTATACTTTAGAAGAAATAAATAATGAAGGGATATTTAACTTACACACTGAAGATTCTAATCAGCTAATTATAGAGAAAATTACTTCAAGTCTTGAAGATTATAATATAAGAAATATTACAAAGGGAGTATCTGTGGAGGTTGAGTACATTAAAAAAAGTGGAAAAAAATTTATTGCAGAAGTTTCTAGTAAATTAATTTTTGATGAACATAAAAAACCAATTGCTTTTGGAGGTGTTTCTCGAGATATTTCAGAAAGAAAAAAAAGGGAGAAAAAATTACAATTTCAATCAAACCTCTATGCTATTTTAGATATATTATCACAGCATAAACCGTTGCCAATTATTCTTAATGAAGTATTAGAAGAATTGGTAAATTTAGATGAAATCTCAACAGAAGATAAAGGTGCTATTTTTCTAAAAAATAAGCAAGGAAATCTGGAAATAGTTGCTCAAAAAAATGCATCAATTTTAGAAAAAAGTTGCGCAATTGTTAAACCTGGAGAATGTTTATGTGGTTTGGTCTTAAAAACTAAAGAAAAACGTTTTTGTAATAATGTTGATCACACTCATTCTCTTCAGCCAGAAGGAATGACTAATCATGGTCATTATGTTTACCCAATTAAAGATGAAAATGAAATCTTAGGGGTTCTTAATTTGTACACTAAACCTAATGAAAGTTTTGATAGCTCAACGGATGATTATATAGTTGCAATAACAGAATTGCTTGCACGTAGAGTTCTTGAAGAAAAAACTAAAGAACTTTTAGCGTTTAATAGTGAAAAACTTCATCAGCAACATGAAACACTAAATAAGACGCTTAAAGAATTAAAAGAGAGCATAAGGTATGCTGCATTTTTGCAAAATTCTTTATTGCCTAATCAAGAAACGATAAATAAGCACTTTAAGGAAAGTAGTGTGCTCTATATACCAAGAGATAATGTTAGTGGTGATTTCTACTTTTCTCATTCATATGAAAATTTACTCTATTTTGGAGTTGGAGATTGCACAGGTCATGGCATTCCTGGTGCATTTTTAGCGGCCATGTCAATAGAGTCTGTGAAATCTATTATATCTAGTAATCTAGGGGCTAAGCCTGATTTTCTTTTAACAGAATTAAGGCGTTTAGCTAAAAATAGATTTAATACAAATTTAGAGGAAGAAAGAACAGATTCTATGGATGCTGGGATTTGCCTTTATGATAAAATAAATGAAAAATTATATTTCTCTGGAGGATTTATGAACCTTTTATTAATACGAAATAATAACGAACTTTTAGAATTTAAAGGCTCTAGTTGTCCTGTAGGCCCTTATCCTGTTGAATTGCCCTATGAACTGTATGATATTGGGCTCAAAAAAAATGATGTAATCTATTTGTTTTCTGATGGGTATGTTGATCAATTTGGGGTAGATAAAATATCGAAAAAAGTAAAGACAACTAAATTTAAAAGAAAAAGGCTTAAAAATTTATTATTATCAATTTGCCATTTACCTTCTTCTGTTCAAGTAAAAAGATTGAATGAATCTATTGTTGATTGGCGAATGGGACATGAACAGGTAGATGATATTACTATCTTTATAGCTAAACATTGATATTTTAATAAAGGAGATAACCTAATTAAGAATGCTAAGCATCAATCAAAAAAAATACGTTAACTCCCTCAAACAAAAAAAGTTTAGGAATCAACACCAAACATTTATTGTTGAGGGAGTTAAAATGGTTGAAGAATTATTGAATTCTGATTATGAGGTAGAAATTATTTTTGCAACCGAAATTTGGATTTCAAATAATAATGCCATTCATTCAGAATTAGTTTCTGATAAAGAATTGGCAAGTATTTCTTCGTTAAAAACACCTAACGAGATATTGGCTGTAGCTAAAATGAAACAACAGCAAGATGTAGAGGTTGAAAACCAACTTACCCTTGCGTTAGATAAGTTGCAAGACCCCGGTAATATGGGTACCATTATTCGTACTTCAGATTGGTTTGGTATAACTACAATAGTTTGTTCTAAAGATTCTGTAGATATTTATAATCCTAAAGTAATACAGGCAACGATGGGCTCTTTTTTTAGAGTTAATGTGGTTTATTTAGAGTTGGTTGATTTTTTTAATGATCATAAAGAATTAACCGTTTATGGAGCTTTGTTAGATGGTGAAAACATGCATGATAAAGATTTGTCAGACAAAAATGCTGTGCTATTAATGGGGAACGAGTCTAAAGGGATTTCAGAGGAGTTAATTCCTTTTATTACCGATAAAATTTTTATTCCGAGACATGGAAAAGCAGAATCTTTAAATGTAGCAACAGCAACTGCTATTATTAGTTCTCAGATAAAAAAGTTTCATTAGAGCTTTTATTACCAATTATAGTTACTTTTTTATTTAATAATACATCATCAGATGTCGCTATAATGGTATAAGTATCAATTTTTACAAAATAATCGTTACTAATTGCTAAAAAATCATTTTTATAAGCACTAATTGATGCTTTTAAGTGAAATTCTTCTCCTTTTTTATTTTTAATCACAATCAAAACATTTTCATTTTTATAATTTTTTAAGAAAGTTTTGTTTGTTCTTCGGCTTATTTTATTGTAATCTTTAACTAAAATAGTTTCAGAATGGCATATTTTTCCATACTCGCTAACTTGTGTAATTCTGTAAAAAGCATATTTAGATGGTGGCTGATAATCAATTTCAAAATAATCAACACCAAGTTTACCTCCTTCAACCTTACTTAAGGAAGTAAAAGATCTACCATTGTTAGATCGTTCTATTAAAAAATAACTTGTTTTTTGATTGTTTGATTGTGACCACGATATTTCAACATTTCCATTATGATAATTAGCAGTAATTTCAGAAAACACAAAAGTTGAAGATAAAAGTGTTGTGATAAGAAGTAGTGTAGTTTTCATAGCGTTTAATTTAAAAGTTTCAATAGTAAAGTTAAGGCTGATGTCTTGATTTCTAAAGAGTTAAAAAACCTAAATTGTTTTCTTTTATCACGGATACTTTTTGTAGATATTTTATTTTTTTTGATACGTTTAAATCCTTAAAGCTTGATGTAAACATCTTAAGGGTGCCATTATATATTGATATCTGTCAGTATTGTGTAATATATCTGTTGTTTTATCAGTCAATCTGTCATTAAAAGACCATTGGCATATCCTTTGACTACTACAAAATCAGAAAATTATAATAAAACAACGTCATCCTGAACTTTATTCAGGATTTGAATTAGATGCTGAAATGAATTCAGTTTGGCGGTCACAATAAATTAAAATAATAACTTTTGACTTGTCACTTTTGACTTGTCACTTTTTAACTAAATAAAATGGCAAAAGGAACAATTAAAGTAACTACGGAAAATATCTTTCCAATTATCAAGAAATTTTTATACTCTGATCACGAAATCTTTTTAAGAGAATTAATTGCTAATGCAACAGATGCTACAAGCAAGTTGAAAGCATTATCTTCTAGAGGAGATTTTAAAGGTGATATTGGTGATGATACTATTGAAATTACTTTGGATAAAGAAGCTAAAACGCTTACTGTAAAAGATAGAGGAATAGGAATGAGCGAAGAAGATGTAGAAAAATACATCAATCAAATTGCTTTTTCTGGAGCTGAAGAGTTTGTAGATAAATTTAAGGATCAGGAAGATGCTGCAGGAATTATCGGGAAGTTTGGATTAGGATTTTATTCCGCTTACATGGTAGCAGAAAAAGTTCAAATAATTACTAAATCTCATTTAGATACACCAGCAGTAATTTGGGAATGTGATGGTAGTCCTGAATATAGCATTGCACCTCATGATAAAGCAGATAGAGGTACAGAGATTATCCTACACATTGCAGAAGATTCTACAGAGTTTTTAGAAGAAACAAGAATTAAAACATTACTAGATAAGTATTGTAAATTTATGCCTGTAGCTATTAAATTCGGACAAAAATCTGAATGGATAGACAATAAAGAAGGGAAGAAAGATAAAGATGGAAATGTAGAGCAAGAAGAAATTAAAGTTGACAATATCGTTAACAATCCTTCTCCTGCGTGGACAAAATCTCCATCATCATTAAAAGATGAAGAATACAGCAGCTTTTATAAAGAGTTGTACCCAATGAATTTTGAGGATCCATTGTTTCACATTCATTTAAATGTAGATTACCCGTTTAATTTAACAGGTATTTTATATTTCCCTAAAATTAGCCCTAACATGGAAATGCAAAAGGATAAAATCCAATTGTATTCTAAGCAGGTATTTATTACGGATAATGTAGAAGGAATTGTTCCTGACTTTTTAACCATGTTACATGGTGTAATTGATTCTCCAGATATTCCTTTAAATGTTTCTCGTTCATATTTACAAGCCGATGGTGCTGTTAAGAAAATTGCGAGTCATATTTCTAAAAAGGTTTCTGATAAATTAGAAGAGCTATTTAAAAAAGATAGAGCTGATTTTGAAAGCAAATGGGATGACATTAAAATATTTATTGAATATGGAATGTTATCGGATGAGAAATTTGCTGAAAGAGCTAAGAAATTTGCACTTTACAAAACTACTGAAGGTAAATATTACACGATGGAGGAGTTGACTGAAAAAATCAGTTTAACACAAAAAGATAAAGACAATAAAATAGTTTATTTGTATACCAATGATGTAGAAGAACAACATTCTTTTATCAATGCAGCAACAGCTAAAGGGTATGAGGTATTGCTAATGAATACACATTTAACAGCTCACTTGGTTGGTAAGTTTGAACAAACAGAACCAAATTCTACTTGGGCTAGAGTAGATGCTGATACTATTGACAAGTTAATTGATAAGGATGAAAAAATCCCTTCTAAATTAGATGAAAAAGAACAAGAAAAATTAAAGCCTGTTATTGAAAAAGTAATGGATAAAGCTAAATTTTCTGTTCAGTTTGAAAGTATGAGCGAAACCGATCAACCAATGACGATTGTTCAGCCAGAGTTTATGCGTAGAATGAAAGATATGCAAGCTACAGGTGGTGGTGGAATGGCTATGTTTGGAGGTTCAATGCCTGATACTTACAATTTAGTAGTAAATACTAATCATCCTTTAATTAGTAAAATATTAAATGAAAAAGATGCTAAAAAACAAGCTGCTATTACGAAAAGAGCAGCAGATTTAGCTTTATTATCTAAAAACATGCTAAAAGGTAAAGAATTAACTAACTTTATCAATCAAAGTTTAGAATTAATATAAACTAAAGGGTTGCTCATTGAGCATGTTTTGCGAGAGCAAAAGCTACGAAATGCGTAACCCTTTATATAAAACCAATAAAATAAAATGAAAAATTTATTAATAGCAGTAGGTGTAATAGTTGTTTTTGGACTTGGAATGGTAATGTATTCTAATGGTGTTTATGATGATGCCATTAACTATCAAGAAGAAGTAGATCAAACTTTTGGTAATGTGCAAGCAGACTATCAAAGAAGAGCAGATTTAATACCAGGATTAATTGCAACAGTTAAAGGTGCAGCCGAAAATGAAAAGGAAATTCTTTTAGGAGTTACTCAAGCAAGAGCAGGAATTGTAAATGCACAAACTCCCGAAGATTTAGAAATTGCAGGAAGAAAAATTAATACAGCAATTAATTTAGCTTTTGAAGCTTATCCTCAAATTCGTTCAACGGCTAATTTTAGTGAATTTCAAGCTCAATTAGAAGGAACAGAAAATAGAATAGGAGTTTCTAGAAAAAAATACAATGAAGCGGTTAAAACTTATAACTCTCAAATAAGAGGTAAGTTTAGAAGAATGGCTTTAGGTTGGTTTGAAGAAGAAGGAGATAATTTTGTAAAGAAAGAATCTTTTAATGCAATAACGAAAGATGCTGAAATTGCACCAACAGTAGCATTTTAAAAACACATTTAAACTTAAACTCGTCCGAACACTTAAAAGTGGTTAGACGAGTTTTTTTTATGAAGAATAAAAACTAGTGACTGTTTACTAGTCACTAATAACTAATTTATATGGCAAAAGAATTATTTACTAAAGAGCAGCAAGAAAAAATTGTTGCAGCAGTTAAAGCTGCAGAGTTAAATACCTCTGGAGAAATAAAAGTGCACATTGATAGAAAATGCAAAGAAGATGTATTAGATCATGCAGCATATATTTTTGATGAGTTAGAAATGCAAAAAACAGAACTTAGAAATGGGGTGTTGATTTATTTAGCTGTAGAAGATAAGAAATTCGCTATTTTGGGTGATGCTGGAATTAATAAAAAAGTGGCTAATGATTTTTGGGATACAACTAGAGATTTTATGGTAGGTAATTTTAAAGAAGGCAAATTTACTGAAGGCTTAGCTGGAGGAATACAATTAGCTGGAGAGCAATTAAAAGCTCATTTCCCTTACCAAAGTGATGATGTAAACGAATTGTCAGACGAAATCTCATTTGGGGAGTAATCATTTATTCCCTCTTAGAAAAGAGGGCTAGGGAGATTGATTTAATATAAAATTAATAAGAAAATTTATTTCTTTAGAGAGGCATATCATCTTAAAAAGAATACTTTGTCATTCATCCTGATAACTATTGGAGTTCATTCCTCACAATGACTAACAACAAAACAAATACAATGAAAAAAATACTATCGATAATATTAATTCTTGCAGCATTTACAACCGTAAAAGCTCAAGAAACCTGTTTATTAGAACAAGCACCTGTTCAAAATTTAGTACAAGATTATGCCAATATATTATCAGATGGCCAAGAGCAGAGTTTAAGACAAGCATTGTTGGCATTTAACGATAGTGTTTCTACTCAAATTTTGGTGGTTACGGTTACTAATTTATGTGATTATGATAAAGCAGAATTCACCTACACTTTAGGACAAAAATGGGGTGTAGGACAAGACAACAAAGATAATGGTGTTGTGATAATGGTTAAACCTAAAACAGAGACCGAAAAAGGAGCTGTTTTTATTGCTCCGGGTTATGGTTTAGAAGGTGTTTTACCTGATGCTATTGCTAAAAGAATTGTAGAAAATGAAATGATTCCTAGTTTTAAAAAGCAAGATTATTATAGTGGAATTGCTAATGCTGTTACTACTGTAATGTCTATTACTGGAGGAGAATTTACTGCAGATGAATACGCTAAATCTTCTGGGATAAAAAATATGATACCATTTGCATTATTCTTTATCATTTTTATTGTGGTAATGATAGGGAAAGGAGCACAAACTAGGCGTTATGCAGCAACCAATAATATGGGCTTTTTAGCTGCTTGGACTTTAATGAATGCGAGTAGCAGAAATCATGGAGGTTCTTTCGGAAGCTTTGGTTCTGGAGGAGGTTCTTTCGGTGGCTTTGGTGGTGGTGGATTTGGTGGTGGTGGCGCTGGAGGTAGCTGGTAGTGATGGAAAATATTCTTTTAATAATATTTTTATTTATTATCGTTTTATGGTGGGTTTCATTTCTATATAACTCAATTCACTTTTTTAAGAGCGATGATTCAGATGTCGATTCGGTATTTTTTAATAAAAGTAAAACATTCGATGAAGCTCGGAAAGGTTTAAGGATTTTAGAAAATCATTTAAAAAGAGAGTTTAAAAGCGCTCATAATAAGATAAATTTTTATGAGAACAATGCAAAAAAAACAAGAAGGAAATATTCTTATTATTCTGACAAGGTAGAACCTTTTTTCCTTAAAGTTATAATACCAAATGAGGGGACTTTGTTTAAAAATTGTTGGAAGCTTTTAGACAGGCCTATAAAGTTTCATTATTTACTTCTGTATACTTTTTTACTTATAGTTTTTAGTTTAATTGCCATAGTAATAATTAGTCCTTTTCAATTATATTCAATTTTAATATTCCTTCTTTTTGTAGCATTTTTCCTTAGGTTTTCAAGTTTTATTATTAAACTTAACTTTATATTGTTTTATCTCTTTTTAGACGGGATATTAATTCTTTTTAAGCAAGATAGGGGTAGGTTGTATAAAAATATTGCTTTATTAAGTGTTATAAATTCTAAATGGCTTGGCAATTTAAATAGTGGAAATGGTTATGCTATAGGTGCTGGAGGAATAGTTGCTTATAACAGTTTTGGAGATGGAAGTGGTTTTGGAGGTTTTGGTGGTGGAGATTTTGGTGGTGGTGGTGCTGGAGGAGAGTGGTAATTTAAGTAAACAATAAATTGAAGCTTAAATTAGTTTACAGATATATGAAATTAAATATAGATAAACCTTGCTCTGAAAATTGGGAAACCATGAAAATTGGTATGATTTCTAGACACTGTGATGTCTGTGAGAAAAATGTGTATGATTTCACCAATAAATCTAAAACAGAAATTCTAACTTTTTTATTGCAAAACCAAGGTCAATCAACTTGCGGAAGGTTAAAAAAATCTCAATTGGATTTTCATCATGATGAATTAGAAGTAATTATTGAAGGACTTAAAAATCAAAAAAATAATAAATATGCTTTTGCAGCACTTTCATTAGCTTGTTTAATGTTGGTTTCTTGTGGTGAGGAAGAAACTAGGTTACCTCATAAAGAAACGCAAAGAATAACAACTGAAAAAGAACAGATTGTTGTTGAACATATTTTAGATTCTACGATAGCAACTCAACCAATTTTAAAAGAAGATACTGTTAAACATAAAAAATGTGCTTCAACAAAAAATAATCACATTGATTCTATTGATGATGAATTAATAATCTATGAAATAGATGATATAATCTTAGGGGATGTTTCAGTTTCTTATATGCCAGATAGCGCTGGTAGTATATATACTCTTGTAGAAAAAATGCCTGAATTTGTAGGAGGTATAGACAGTTTGTTTTCTTATTTGAAAGCAAATATAGTTTACCCAGAAAGGGAAAAGAAAAATGACATACAAGGTACAGTTTATGTCAATTTTATTGTAGAAACAGATGGCTCTATTGCTGAAATAAAAATAATAAGAGGATTATCAGAAAATTGTGATAATGAAGTAATTAGAGTAATGGAATTAATGCCCAATTGGATACCAGGAGAAAATTCTGATGGAGAAAAAGTAAGCGTATATTACAATTTACCCATTAATTTTAAATTGAAGGATTAGTATTACCTTTTACCTCTAATATTCTCCCTTTAATAAATTTCCATTATACTATTAAAGACCGTTGCACGGTAAATTATTTATAAATTGGTTTGTTTTAATTATGTAATCATTTAATTATCAGCATTATAGTTGTTATATTTGTATATGAAAATACAAAAACAACCCACTTTAGCTGACAG
>Ga0256845_1000830_pt1 | contig 26724 bp, 24 predicted proteins | sample RiftiametaG_FD_189101 | JGI IMG/M metagenome (GOLD analysis project Ga0256845, IMG submission 189101) | Tube worm associated microbial communities from hydrothermal vent at the East Pacific Rise, Pacific Ocean - Riftia | ecosystem: Host-associated > Annelida > Integument > Unclassified ... | reverse complement strand
CAACATCAATTTACAACAATATAACCGGTATTGATTATATTATTTATCCTAATCCTACAAACGGCAAATTCAGAATAAAAACAAATAATAATGTAAAAAATACAGTTGTTAGTATTTATTCACTACAAGGAAAACTTGTTTATTACAACAAATTCTATTCAAATTCTGAAATTATTGATATTTCATTATTACCTGCAGGTGTTTATAAAATAAAAATACAACATAACAAACAGACAGTTATTAAAACAGTTATTATTAAATAAACAATAAAATAAAGTCATCCTGCTAATAGAAATTGTAATTTTTAAAGTAGTTGTTAATATTACAAAATATACAGGATGACTTTTAATAATTTAAAAAAATTAATCATGTATAAAAAACACATAATTTTTATAGCAATTTTTCTAAATATCAGCATTTTAAATGCTCAATATATTTCCAAAGTATTGGAATATACACCTGCTCCCGGACAATTTATAAATTCATCACCGTGGGGAGTTCCATCATCGGCAAACTCTATTATCGGCAAACTTACCGGCTCAATGAGTTTGGGTGCTTTTGGCGGTTATGTAATTTTTAAATTCGATAATCCCGTAAAAAACGACCCTAATAATCCATTTGGTGTTGATTTTACAATATTCGGCAACCCGCTGTCTAACCCTGCTAATCAAAGCGAAGTTATTTGGGCTGAACAGGGTATTGTTTCGGTAATGAAAGATGAAAACAATAATGGTTTACCCGATGATACATGGTATGAACTTGCCGGAAGCGATTACTTTTTTTCATCTACAATAAAAAATTATTCGGTAACTTATACTAATCCTAATCAACAAACAGCGGCTGATGTACCATGGGTTGACAATCAAGGAAACTCAGGATTTGTTTTAAAAAATAATTTCCATACCCAGCCATATTATCCGCTATCCGATTCTTTTCCCGCAATAAATACAACAAGTTATACATTATCGGGAACACGCATTGCCGACGAAGTTGACACCACAAATCCTTCGTATGTAATGTCGTATGCAAAAGCATTCGGCTATGTGGATAATCAAGTTCGCGGAACAGCACCTTATACTTTACCCGATAATCCTTATACCCGCAAAAAAGAAAATTCAGGAGGCGATGCCTTTGATATTGATTGGGCTGTAAACGAAAACGGTGAATATGTTGATTTAGATGAAATAGATTTTATAAAAGTTCACAATGCAGTATTGGCAAATGCCGGCTGGCTGGGTGAAATATCCACAGAAATAACCGGTGCTGTTGACGTAACTCCCGATGCTTCGATTAGCGGAATTTTAGATATGATTGTTATAAAAAGTATTCCCGATACTATTACCGGACACGAATACCAACTCGAAGTATTACCATTTCACAAAGGAAGAAAAACTAATGACGAAATTGTTTGGTCGTCAAATACCCCGAATGCAACAGTTAATCAAAACAATATTTTATCTTTTACAACTTCGGGTAATTTAACTTTAACAGTATCATTAAAAAACAATTCCGATATATCAGCAACTGTTTCAACCTATTTGGAATACAAAAAACCATCATCTGAAAATTTACCTTTTGCCTATAAATCAATAACCGTTTATCCAAACCCCGCATCCGAATTTATTCATATAAACAAAATAAACAATGCTTCGATAACAATATTTAATATTGTCGGCAATAAAATATCGAAAACAAATAATTATTCTTGCAACCAAACAATATCAGTTAAGCATTTACCGAAAGGTGTGTATATTATTATGATACAAAAAGATAATTATACAAAAAAAATAAAATTTTTGAAAAAATAACATGGTAAGAAAATTAATAATAGTAGCTTTTCTTATGCTAATATCTCGAATGTCTTATTCTCAAGGCATTCGGGATTCGGTGTTTCATATAAAACAAATTACGGTTATTTCAAATCAAATATTTAAAAAAGAAAAAGCCGGAATGAAACAAACTCAAATAGACAGTATTGTTTTAACCGAAAATGTTAATGTTAGTCTTTCAGAACTTCTTTCGCAAAATACATCGGTATTTATAAAAAGTAACGGCAGAGGAGCATTAGCAACAGCTTCATTTCGCGGAACAGCTCCATCACATACGCAAGTTACTTGGAATGGCATAAACATTAACAGTCCTATGCTTGGAATGGTTGATTTTTCTTTGATACCCGTTTATATTATTGACGATATAAACTTAAAACACGGTTCTGCTTCGGTTGCCGATCAAAGCGGAGGACTCGGTGGCTCGGTAAATATCAGTAATACTGTCGATTGGAAAAATAAAACAACCATTAAATGTATGGCGGGAATCGGCAGTTACAATACCTATAACTCTTTTTTACAATTTAATGCGGGAAACAAAAAAATTCAATCTAAAAGCCGTATTTATTATAATTATTCAAAAAACAATTACACCTTTTTAAATAAATCTATTGGCAATATTAACCCCAAAACAGGTGAAATAACAAACCCTCTTGACACAAATAAAAATGCCGACTATTTGCAGTTTGGTATTTTACAGGAGTTTTATTTCAGAACCGTCAATAAAAATATTTTTTCGCTGAAATGGTGGGGGCAAAAGGCAGATAGAACCATTCCGCAAGCCACAAGTTACGAAGGACCCGATAATTCAAACCTCAACAATCAGATAGATGTTGATAATAAAATAGTTGCCGATTACAAACACTACTACAACAATAAAAATAAATTGCTTATTCGCTCGGGATTTTCTCAAAAACAGTTAGATTATAAACTTGAAAATAATGTTCCCGGAATAGGTTTAATCCCTGCCATTTATTCGCAAAGTTCTATTTACAGCTCTTACAATAATTTTTCTTTTTTTATAAAATCAATTGAAACAGTTTCGGTAAAATTCAGTATTGATGCCAATTTTCATAATGTTCATTCAAAAGACTCTGTTTCAAAAACAGGATACGACGAAAAAAGAGACGAGTTCTCAGGATTTATGTCAATAAGTAAAAGTTTTTTTGAAAAAGTGAACGTTAATTTAATGTTGCGGCAAGACTTTGTTGACAATAGCTTTACACCTTTTGTTCCTTATTTTGGAGTCGATTATAAACCGATAAAAAAATACGACATTGTTTTAAAAGGAAATATTGCCCGAAATTATCATCAACCCACACTAAACGACCTTTATTGGCAGCCGGGCGGCAATCCCGATTTATTACCCGAAGACGGTTTTGGATACGAAGCAGGAATTGCATATCAAACAGCTTTTGATAAGTTTGCCGTATCATCGGAAATTACAGCTTACTACAACGATATAAATAATTGGATTATTTGGATACCTAGTTATAAAGGCTACTGGGAACCTCGTAATATTAAAAAAGTAATATCAAAAGGTATTGAAGTAAATGCTAAAATATCAGGCAGTTATAACAAATTGCTGTATCGTGTAAACTTTACATATGCTTACACAAATTCAAAAAATTACGGCGACCCGTTGGTTTGGGGTGATGAATCTTACGGTAAACAACTTGTTTATGTTCCGCTTCATTCGGCAAATTTTATGGCAAACATAAGTTACAACGGTTTTTTTATTACATGGCAACACAACTCATACAGCGAAAGATACACAACATCAAGCAATAACATAACTCGTCGCGACTGGCTTTACCCTTATTTTATGAACGATTTAAGTTGCGGCAAAATATTTAATGTTAAAAAAAATACATTTTCAACAGAATTGAAAATTTATAATCTTTTTAACGAAACATACCATTCGGTTCTTTACCGACCTATGCCGGGTATTAACTTTTTACTGTTAATTTCGGCTAAATTTTAAACGATAAATTAATTGTCAATTATTTAAGTTATATGGCTGTTTTTATAAAATATATACAAAAAATAGTATTCATAGCAATCTCTGTTTTTATAATATCTTGCATGGATGATGACAGTTTGTGGTTACAAAACAACAAACCCGAACCTCACTATTTTAAAGGTTTATTTATTACAAATGAAGGTAATTTTATGTATGGAAATGCCTCACTATCATATTACGATATTGAAAATAAAACTGTAATAAACGACGTGTTTTTTGAAAAAAACAACTTGCCGCTGGGCGATGTAGCTCAATCAATGCAAATACGCGACTCTCTCGGATATATTGTAGTAAATAACAGCGGAAAAATTTATGTAATAAATATAAATACTTTTAAATACGTAGGAAAAATAACAGGGCTCACTTCGCCGCGTTATATCCATTTTTTAAGTGACACTAAGGCTTATGTTACTGATTTATATGCTAAATCAATCGCAATAGTAAATCCGAAAACTTTTGAAATAACTGGCAATATCAATGTAAATAATCACGAAACAAAATTTTATCAACATCCTACCGAACAAATGGTGCAATACAAACACTTTGTATTTACAAACTGTTGGAGTTACGACAATAAAATTTTGGTTATTGATACACAAACCGATAAAGTTGTAGATTCTATTACGGTATTAAAACAACCCACATCGTTAATCATCGATAAGTATAACAAAATATGGACAATAACCGACGGAGGATATCCGGGAAGTCCTTACGGACAAGAAAAACCCGGACTGATACGAATTGATGCCGAAACTCGCAAAGTTGAAAAAACATTTACCTTTAGTATAGACGATTGGCCTTCAGAAGTAAAAATCAACGGTACCGGTGATACTTTGTATTTTATCAACCGCCATATTTACCGTCATCCCGTATTATCCGATGAAAACCCCAAACTGTTTATTTACAGCCCCTACACAGGAACATATTCAGGAGGCTATTACGGTTTGGATATTGACCCCGTAACATCTGAAATATATGTTGCCGATGCAATAGATTATGTTCAGCGAGGCGTTGTTTACCGATTTAAACCATCGGGCGAACCCGTTGATACCTTTAAAGTAGGGATTATTCCCGGAGCTTTTTGCTTTAAACAGTAAACCTCTATTCAAAATATTATTTTGTATTATTCGTTTGTTTTTATGATTTTTGAAGATAAGAATAATTTTTCAACCAAAATAATACTTTAACTTCTGACAATTAACACAAATGAATAGTAACGATTTATTATTGAATAATATTCAGAATATGATATTTACCTTTAATGACAAGCAAGTAATGGTAGATAAAGATTTAGCTGATTTATATGGAGTTACAACAAAACGATTAAATGAACAAGTAAAAAGAAATATAAACAGGTTTCCTGATAATTTTAGATTTCAACTTACAAATAATCAAAAAAATGAACTGGTCGCAAATTGCGACCGGTTAAAAAAATTAAAACACTCAACTGTAAATCCTTATGTCTTTACAGAGCAAGGAGTTGCAATGTTGTCTGCTGTTTTACACAGTAAAACAGCAATTGATGTAAGTATTAAAATAATGGAAGCTTTTATTGAAATGCGAAGATTTTTATTTAATAATGCATCCATTTTTCAAAAATTTGAAAAAATCGAGCAGAAATTGCTTGAAAATGATAAAAAGTTTACTCTTATATTTGAAGCAATAGAAAATAAAAGTATTAAACCACAACAAGGTATTTTTTATGACGGTCAAATATTTGATGCTTATGAATTTGTTTCTAAACTGATTAAAAGTGCAAATAAAACAATCGTTTTAATTGATAATTATATTGATGAAACAGTTTTAACTCTCTTTAAGAAAAATAAAACAGCAGATATTGTTATTTATACAAAAAAAATAAGTAATCAATTAAAATTAGACTTATCTAAATATAATTCTCAATATAATACCATTAAAATAAAGCAATTTAATTCTGCTCACGATAGATTTTTGATAATTGACAATAAAGATGTTTATCATTTTGGAGCCAGTTTTAAAGATTTAGGAAAAAAATGGTTTGCTTTTTCTAAATTTAAAATAGATGCTTTTGATTTATTGCGAAAGTTATAATTAAGTGAAACATCTATGATAAGTTTATTTAACACACACGAGCATGATTATAGCAAAAAACTTGTCCGCCTTTGGAGGATACAAGATTGAAAGTGTGAAATGGCAAATAGGATGTTCCGGCTGGCAAATGAAAATTAAATTATAATCAGATAAAATAAATTTATCAAAAATTATTTAAAATATTCGTTTGTTTTTATGATTTTTGAAAACTTAAAATAAAATTTCAAATCAATGGGAAAGAGTAATAAAAAACAGTCGCCTTTAAAAAAACTGATAATACTAATAATTATCTCAATAATAATTTTCGGCGGATTAACGATATATAAATTTTATGCCGGAGTAAAAGAAGCAAATGTAAATATCGGAGCAAAAAACGCTGTGTATATTTATATTCCTACCGGTTCCGATTACAATGATGTGAAAAAAATCATCTATGACAATAATCTTGTAAAAAACAAAAAATCGTTTGAATGGGTTGCCGAAAAAAAGAAATATCCCGATTATATAAAGCCAGGCAGATATAAAATAGAGCCTAATATGAGCAACAATAAATTTGTAAACCTGTTGCGAAGCGGAAAACAAGAACCTGTAAAACTTGTTTTTAACAAGGTAAGAACCAAAGAACGATTTGCAGGAATTATTGCCAAACAATTGGAACTCGACTCAGTTGATTTAGTAAAAAAACTTTACGATGATAATTATCTGAAAAAATACGGTAAAAACACCGAAACAGCCATGACATTGTTTATTCCAAATACCTATGAAGTATATTGGACAACAAATGTTGATAAGTTTTTTGACAGAATGTATGCCGAATACAAACGATTTTGGAATAAATCGCGATTGAAAAAAGCCGATAAAATAAATATGACACCTGAGCAGGTTACTATTTTAGCATCAATTGTTGAAGAAGAAACCATTTACAATAAAGAAAAACCCATAATAGCAAGTGTTTACCTGAACAGATTAAACAAAGGAATGCGATTGCAAGCCTGCCCGACAGTAAAATTTGCACTAAAAGATTTTGAAAAAAAGCGAGTACTTATTGAAGATGTGAAATTTGACAGCCCTTACAACACATATAAAAATAAAGGTTTGCCACCCGGACCTATTTGTATTCCCACAATATCAAGTATTGATGCGGTATTAAATCATAAAAACACCGATTATCTCTATTTTTGTGCTAAAGACGATTTTTCGGGATACAATATTTTTGCAAAAACACTAAAACAACACAATAAAAATGCAAAAAAATATCAAAATGCACTAAACAGAAGCGGTATCTACCGTTAATAAATATAAATTAAAATGGACAATCTTACAATATCTTTTATTCAAGCTGATTTGGCTTGGGAAAATCGAGATATCAATTTGAAAAAATTTGAATATTTTTTCGAAAAAAACAGCAATACCGATATAATGATTTTGCCCGAAATGTTTAACACGGGCTTTTCGATGAATGTTGAAAAAACAGCCGAACCATTTGACGGCTACACCGTTGAATGGATGAAAAAACAGGCAACAAAATACAATTTTGTATTAACAGGTAGCATTACCGTTGTTGAAAACAGTAAATATTACAATCGATTTATTGTAGCTTACCCCGACGGAAAAACAGTGTATTACGACAAACGGCACCTGTTTAGAATGGGACAGGAAAACAATAAATTCAGTGCCGGCTCCAAAAATATACTTTTTGAAATAAAAGGATGGAAAATACGACCTCTTGTTTGCTACGACTTACGTTTCCCTGTATGGAGTCGTAACTACGACAACTACGATATGCTTATTTATGTTGCAAATTGGCCTAAACCCCGCCGTAAAGTATGGGAAACTCTGCTAAAAGCCCGAGCCATTGAAAATCAATGCTATGTTGTTGGCGTAAACAGAACAGGAATTGACGGTAATGATTTACAATACAGCGGCGATTCTGTAATTGTTGATTTTAAAGGTAATATAATAACATCGTTACACGAAAATTTAGAAAACATCGTAACTTTTTCAGTTTCATTAAATGAACTAAAACAATTTAAAGAAAAGTTTCCCGTGCATTTAGATGCCGATGATTTTACGATTATGTAATGATAATTATTTAATTTTCAATTTTCAACACCATTCAACTATTTACTTTTTACTTTTCACTCAATAGTTTTATATTTGCGTAAATAAAAATTAATCATTCACAAAATTTTAGAATTATGAAACTTCTTGAAGGAAAAGTTGCGATTATTACCGGAGCTTCACGCGGAATAGGAAAAAAAATTGCCATTAAATATGCACAACACGGTGCTGATGTTGCATTTTCTGACTTAACAATTGACGATAATGCCAAAGCCGTTGAAAAAGAGTTGAAATCTTACGGAGTAAAAGCAAAGGCTTATGCATCGGATGCAAGCGATTTTGCTGCTTCACAAGAATTTGTTGACCAAGTGGTAAAAGATTTCGGAAAAGTTGATATTTTGGTTAACAATGCCGGTATTACACGCGACGGATTACTTATGAGAATGACCGAAGACCAATGGGATTTGGTTTTGAAAGTAAATCTTAAATCGGTATTTAACTTAACAAAAGCCGTTCAAAAATATATGCTTAAACAACGTTTCGGGTCAATTATTAATATGAGCTCAGTGGTAGGTGTTCGCGGAAATGCAGGACAAGCAAACTACTCTGCTTCAAAAGCGGGAATTATCGGATTTACAAAGTCAATAGCTCGCGAATTGGGTTCTCGCAATATCCGTTGCAATGCCATAGCTCCCGGATTTATCGAAACCGAAATGACAGCTCAACTGCCCGAAGCCGAAAAAGAAGGTTGGCTTAAAGATATTCCTTTGAAACGTGGCGGACAACCCGAAGAAGTTGCCGATGTTACAGTATTTTTAGGTTCGGAAATGTCGTCATACGTTAGCGGACAGGTTATTAATGTTTGCGGTGCTATGCTTACTTAATATTTGTATATAAATCACGGAATAAAATATAAATTACAAATAAAGCCAAAGTCTTGTTCTATTAACTTACTGAACATCACTGTTTTAGTTTTCTGTAATTTTACAGATATAGCGAAATCTTGACTTTTTAGAAATTACACTCATCGTAAAGTTTAATTTTTACGATGAGTTTTTTTATAAATAAATTTTAATTTGTATTAAAATAATTCTATTATTACAAGTCTTAATCCTAACTTCGGGACTGTTAATTAAAAAAACAAAACTTGTGAATATAGTTACAACTCATTCGGCATATTGGATACTACTGATATTAACACTTGCAGGTGCATTAATATACTTTATCTATTACAAAAAACTCACGACGGGAGCATCAAAATATCAATCGGTATTTTTATCGGCTTTGCGTTTTTTAACTTTTATTTTTTTAGGATTTCTACTGTTGAGTCCAATGATAAAAATAAACTCGTCGCAAGTTCGCAAGCCTGTTATTATTTTTGCCCAAGACAATTCAAAATCAATGATATTGTCGAAAGATTCTGCATTTTTGCAAAACACATTTCCGCAAAAGGTGCAACAAATTATTAAAAAACTATCCGAAAAATACGAAGTAAAAACCGTGCAATTCGGCGACACCGTAAAAAACAATCTCGACTTTACTTTTAATGATAAAACCACCGACTTTGAAGAATTTTTCAATAAATTCAATACTGAATTTTTTAATATAAATACCGGTGCGGTAATTATCGTAAGCGACGGACTTTATAATAAAGGCACAAATCCCGTTTATGCATCGCAACATCTGTCTTTTCCCGTTTATACTATCCCTTTCGGAGATACCGTGCCAAAAGCCGATGCTAAAATATTAAAAGTAAATTTTAACAAAACGGCATACAAAGGCTCAAATTTTCCTGTTGTGATAAATGTTGCCGCAACAATGCTAAACGGTAAAAATGTTACTGTTGAATTATCGAAAGGCGACAAACTGTTGAAATCAAAAAAAATAACTGTTGAAGGCAACAACTTTTTCGACAAAATACCATTTTACATAAAAGCCGACAGTTCGGGAGTTTTTGAATATTCTGTTAAATTATCAGTTGATTATAAGGAAATTAATACCTTTAACAATACTAAAAATATTTATATAAATGTAGAAGAGAACAAACGCAAAATATTACTTCTTCAAAACGGCTATCACCCTGATATTGCTGTATTTAAACGTATTATTGATAAAAATCCCGCATTTGAAATAGAGATTTTATCACCCGATAAATTTACAGGCAAAGTTCAAGATTACGCACTTGTTATTTTACATCAACTACCGTCAAACAAGCACAGTTTGCAAAAAATATTACCCGAATTAATAAAAAAAGAAATTCCGCTGTTGTTTATTTTCGGTAAAGAAACCTCAGTGCAAGCAATCAACAACTTGAATCTGTTTTTAAAAATAAACCGAAAAAATAATCTTCTCGATGAAGTTTTGCCTGTGCTGAACAATAATTTTACACTGTTTAACACTACCATTGATGCCGATGCATTGCAAGGTATGCCACCTCTTTTTGTGCCTTTCGGCGAATACAAAACTTTACCCGCAAATAATGTTATTATGTATCAACAAATTGGTAGCATAAAAACACAAAAACCGCTGTGGGCTTTTGTTGATGCAGGTAACACTAAAATAGGTTTTATTGTTGGCGAAGGAATATGGAGATGGCGACTTTACGAATACAAAAAATTCAGAGACCACTCGCTAACAAACGAGCTGATTACCAAAACCATTCAATACTTATCACTTACAAAGCGAAAATCACCTTTTGTTGTTGAATTTCCGACAATATCAAACGAAAACGACAATATTGCATTTAAAGCACAACTGTTTAATGCTTCAAACGAATTTGTAACTAATGCCGAAATTAAATTAAAAATAACCGACAAAAACGGCAACAGTTATCCTTATATTTTTGAAAGTTCAGACAATCAATACATTGCAAATATAGGAAATCTAAAAAAAGGCAAATACCGGTTTACCGCCTCAACTGCTGTGGGAAACAAAAAATACAAAAAAAGCGGTAATTTTATTATAAAAGAGAGTATGCTCGAACAGTCAGATTTAGTTGCCGATTATAATTTATTATATAAACTGTCGTTACAATCAAACGGCAAAATGTTCGACAAATCCGATTTGGATAAATTACTAACGGAAATTGAAAACAATGTTAACATAAAACCTGTCATATACACTCAAAAAACATTAAAAGAGTTAATAGATTTAAAATGGCTTTTTGCAATTTTTATTTTACTGTTAACAATAGAATGGTTTTTTAGAAAATATTGGGGAATGATTCAATGATACAATGGTTCAATGGTTCAATGATGTAATGATTTAATGCAGAAATGCTACAATGCAGAAATAAGCATGGAAGTTAGTTTACTCCTGCTTGTCCCTGTTTACTCTTGCCTGTCCCGAATTTATTTCGGGAAAGAATTTCGGAGAATTTATTTCGGGGAAGGATTTCGGAGAGTTTATCGAAGCCGGATTAACAACGAAGAAGAAAATAAATTAGTGCCAATTAGTGTAATTTGTGACTAAAAACCTTTGCCATTAGGTATTTTTGTGGAAAAAATTAAAATTAAAAATATGCAATCAGAAAAAATAAAATCGTGGATATTTTTAACTCTGGCAATGTCATTTTGGGGGATGTCATTTATTTGGACAGGAATTTTACTCAAACATCTTACTCCTGTTTCTATAATAACATTGCGATTAGTATTATCATCTCTGTTTTTATTGGTTTTTAGTTTGATTTTTAGAAAGTTTGAAGCAATAAAAAAGCAAGATTTAAAATATTTTATTCTATTGGCATTTTTCCAACCTTTTATATATTTTATTTTTGAAGGATACGGAATAAAAAACACTTCCGCATCATTTGCCGCAATAATAATTTCAACTATTCCACTGTTTACACCGCTGGGAGTAAGACTTTTTTATAAAAATCAACTGTCGGTATTAAATTTTGTCGGACTTATAATATCCTTTGTCGGAGTAGCACTGATAGTATTAAATAAATCGGTTCAAATAAAAATCTCAATAACCGGTATTTTATTGCTGTTTGGTGCTGTTTTTAGCGGAGTAGCTTATTTTTTAACATTAAAAAAAATTGTTGACAACTATAATTCGGTAAGTATAGCCACATGGCAAAATATTATAGGCATAATTTATTTCATTCCTTTGTTTTTTTATTTGGGGTTCGATGACATTACAAAAGTCTCTTTTACAGGACAAGTATTAAATTCTCTTTTAGCATTATCAATACTTGCTTCATCGCTTGCATTTATATTTAACACATACAGCGTTAGAGTGTTAGGACCAAGTAAAACAGCCGCATTTACCAATAGTGTGCCTGTTTTTACGGTAATATTTGCCTACTATTTTTTAAACGAACCCGTATCTTTTCATAAAATTGCAGGAATGACTATTGTAATAACAGGACTTATGCTTTCGCAATATTCGAAAAAAAAAGAAAAAAATAATTAACTTTGATTATTAATCAATATGTAAAATTATATTGACAACATTAGCGAAAGCAATATGAAGGCATTTACGGCAAAAGAGAAAAAAGAGATATTAAAAGCATTTAATAATTTATTGAAGCAGGCTAAGGTAAAACCTAAAACTGAGCAGCACGATATTATTACGCGAGCTTTTAAAATTGCTTACGAAGCTCATGCTAACATGCGACGACGTTCGGGCGAACCGTATATTTATCATCCTATTGAAGTTGCCAAAATTGCAAATCAGGAAATTGGTTTGGGGACAAAATCAATTGCGGCGGCATTACTGCACGATGTTGTTGAAGATACCGATGTTACCGTTGAAGATATTCAAATGCAGTTTGGCGACAAAATAGCAACCATTGTTGACGGACTTACAAAAATATCCGGAGTTTTTGATAATCAATCGGAAATGCAAGCAGAAAACTTTCGTAAAATCTTAATGACAATTACCGACGATTTACGTGTTATTTTTATAAAACTTGCCGACAGACTGCATAATATGCGAACTCTTGATTCAATGCCACCTAACAAACAGCTTAAAATTGCCGGTGAAACTCTTTTTATTTATGCACCACTTGCTCACCGACTCGGTTTACATTCTATTAAAGCTGAACTCGAAGATTTATGTCTTAAATATCAACATCCCGATGAATATTATAAAATAGAAAGTTTAATAAAAGAAACAGAAAAAAAGAGACTTACCTATATAAATCGTTTTGCATTACCCATTACAACCCGATTAAACGAAGAAAAACTTAAATTTGAAATCAGCGGACGTCCTAAAAGTATCTATTCCATTTGGAATAAAATGGAAACAAAAAATGTCAGTTACGACGAAGTATTCGACTTGTTTGCAATAAGAATAATTTTTGAACCAAAAGAAGATATTCCCGAAAAAACACAATGCTGGACTATTTATTCAATAATAACTGACTTATATATCCCGCGAACCGATAGATTACGCGACTGGGTAAGTAAACCGAAAGCTAATGGTTATGAGGCTTTACACTCAACAGTAATGGGACCCGGCGGTAAATGGGTAGAGGTGCAAATAAGATCGGAACGAATGAACGAAATAGCAGAACGCGGATATGCAGCTCATTGGAAATACAAAGGTATATCACAAGAAGAAGGTGAACTTGACAATTGGATAAAAGAGATTCGCGAAATGCTTGAAGACCCCAAAGCCGATGCCTTTGAATTTCTTGATGAATTTAAACTAAACCTTTTTTCTTCGGAAATAATGGTATTTACACCGGCTGGCGAAATAAAAACTTTACCGCAAGGTGCTTCCGCTCTTGATTTTGCTTTTTATATTCACTCTGAGGTAGGATTGCATGCCATTGGAGCAAAGGTTAATCATAAACTTGTGCCGCTTAATTATAAATTACAAGGTGGTGACCAAATTGAAATTATTACTTCCGATAAACAAGTTCCTGATATAAAATGGATGCAGTATGTTACAACTGTTAAAGCCAAATCAAAACTAAAAAATGCTTTTCGCGATGACCGCAAGCAAATTGCCAATGAAGGAAAAATACTGCTTGAATATCTTTTTATGGAACTGGATATACAGCCTAACTCAAATATTTTTAGAAAATTATACAATCATTATAATACCAGAAACAAAGATGAACTGTATTACAGAATAGGAGAAGAAAAACTTGACAGAGAAACTTTAAAAAAGATTTTAAAAAAGAGGTCGCTCAGTAAATATATGAAGTTTTGGGCTATTGAAAATAAAGGAAAAACTGATGCTGCCGAAAAATTTGATAAATCAAAACCACTTATTGTTGATGAAGATACTGCTAACTATCAAATTGCAGAATGTTGCAATCCTATTCCCGGTGATGATGTTATAGGTTATCAAGGGTGCGACGATGAATTGATAATACATAAAACATCTTGTCCCGAAGCAATAAAACTTAATTCCAGCGAAGCAAATAAGGTTGTTAAAGTTGAGTGGATTAGCCAAAAAATACTTGCATTTTTAGGACGAATATTCCTTAAAGGCATTGACGATATAGGTGTTTTAAATGATGTTACAAATGTTATTTCAAAAGAACTTAATGTTAATATGCGTTCGATAAATATCGAAAGTCACGATGGCGTTTTTGAGGGAGTTATAGACGTATATGTCCATAATACTAACGACCTTAATAATTTAATTTTAAAATTGAGCAGTGTAAAAGGAATGACACAGGTTGTCCGTAAAGAGATAAAAGACGAATTAATTAAAGATTGATATTAAATACGATAAGAAATTATATCACTTTTATAATATTATCTTCAAATTTCACAATACTGTTTTTTCTTATTTTAGCTCTTTTGCGAGTTTCTGTTTTGCCGTTTACGGTAATCATCTCATCAATTATACATTGATTTGCCATAGCTCCGCTTTCGCAAACATGAGTAGCTTTCAGCAGCTTGTTAAGTTCAATATAAGGGTCGGTATCGTTATCTTTTAATTTAAATTCAATCATATTATTTAATTTCTATTTCAGAGTTATCATTTGACTCTTTTTCTTTATCGTCAGAGTTTGCTTTTTTAAATTCTTTAACTCCTTTTCCTATTCCCTTCATAAGCTCGGGAATTTTACGACCACCTACAAATATTAAAATAACCAATACTATAAGAATTATCTCTTGTCCGCCGAAAAAACCTAAAAATACAGTTGCAAAGTTCATAGCTTAAAATTAACATATTAATATACAAATATAAGATAATCCGTAAATATTAAAAGCTAATAGGTTACTGTTTTTATTTTATGATGTTGTTTTAGGTAAAGAATTAGGTATAAATAAATAAATAAAAAGACTATCAACTTTACGAACTTTCAACTAATAATTGCTTTTTCGTTCAAGTTGTGATAATACTTCTTTATCAAACAATGTAGGATAATCATCTTCAAAGCTTTTCATTACTTTTGTAAACAGAGCTTCGCGAATAACTTTTGACTTATTAACAATTTTATGTTTTTTGCAGTATCTCTCCAATGCATCAACTTCATAATCGTTTAATAAAATCTGATGCTTGTGTTTTCTGCGTAAAGCTCTATATTGTTGATTATTTATTGACATTACTTTTTATTTTTTATACAAAAATATTTGAACTCAATTGTATTTCCTAACATTTTTTCAACAAGTAATTAACAGAAAAGCCGGATTTATTAACAATTGATAATAACGATATAATGAGTTGAAAGTTGAAAGTTTGTAAAGTTGAAAGTAAAAAAAACCTTTGCGTCTTTGTGCCTTAGCGGTAAAAACTTAATTTTCTAACAACTTAATTTTCTTAATTCCTTAATGTTTAGGAAGTTGAAAGTTATACAATTATTTTAAAGCATTTTTTAAACTTGGAATAAAAACAGTATTCATATATTCAGCTAAATTATTGTAAGCATCAAATCCTGCTTTTGTATAGTTAAGGTTTTTACCGGAAATATCTTTTATTTTATGAATTAAAACAAGTCTGTCCAAAGTATCATAAATTTTTATTTCACCTGTTAATATCGAATAACACATATTATTTTCCTTTTTTTGTTTCGCCGTATTTGTAAATACTCTGATAATATAATTTGCATTTTCAATGCGATAAACAACCGACAAGCCATTGTCAGCCATAAGTTGCTCCATTTTCATTTTTAAAACTCTCGGATTTAATTGTTTCCCTAAGTTTTTTTCATCGGTTTCGATATAAAATTTTGCATTTTCAGCTTTTATCGTGGGTTTTACTTGTGGTGTTTCAACTTTTGAAATACTTTGGTTTGAACCACATCCCGACATAAATAAACCCAATGCAATTATAAATAATATTTTTTGTGCCATAATTAAATTTGTATTTTTAACAAAAATCAGAAAAGAATTACTTTTCAGGCTACAATTTATGAAAAATAACAAAAACTATATAATCTCTTTTGATATAGACGGCACATTGCTTAACGATAAACGACAAATAAGCAGTAAAGATTTAACTACTTTGCACAAATTGAAAAAGGAAAATATTGTAAGAATAGCGGCAACAGGGCGTAATTTTTATTCGGCATCTAAAATATTGAGCAGTGATTTTCCCATTGATTTTTTGGTGTTTTCATCGGGTGCGGGAGTGGTAAATTGGAAAACAAAAGAGATACTTTATTGCAAACATATTTACAAAAGTGAAATCACAAAAATATTAAATTTGATTAAGCCGTATAATCTGAACTTTACGGTTCATTTGCCTATTCCCGACAATCACCATATGTTGTTTTACGATGCAAATCCCAATCACGAAGATTTAACTGATTACACATCGTATTATCAAGAATTTGTTAAACCTTTTGATTTTAATAATATCCCTGAAAGGGCTACACAGGTGATAGTTTTGCTAAACGACAGTGTTGAACTTTTTGATACTTTTACCCGTAAGCTAAAATCTTTGAAAACAATACTGACAACATCGCCGATTAATCATAAATCAATGTGGATGGAAGTTTTTAATCACAAAGTATCAAAAGCCTTTGGGGTTAAACAGATTATTGATTATTTGAGTGTTAATAATGCATTTATTTTTTCGATAGGAAATGATTTTAACGATATTGATATGCTAAAAAGTGCTAATGCCGCTTTTGTTGTCAGCAATGCCCCCGATGAGTTAAAAAAACAATTCAAAGTTACCGATTCAAACAATAACAGTGGTTTTTCAAAAGCTATTAAGGAGTTGAAGGTTATTTAATGATACAATGGTTCAATGATACAATGATACAATGATACAATGATACAAATGCAATAATGCGATAATGCAGTAATGCAGAAATAAGCACGGAGGCTAGTTTACTCCTGTTTACTCCGAAGGATTTCGGAGAATTTTTTTCGGAGAGTTTATCGAATCCGGATTAGCAACAAAGAAGAAAATAAATTAGTGTTAATCAGTGTAATTTGTGGTAATCTCCTTTTGCGACTCTGCGACTTTGCGGTAAAAACTCTTAATTTTCTCAATCTCTTAATGTTGAAATGAGTTGAGCGTAGCAAAACAATCTCTTAATTCTCTACTCTCTTAATCCCCTTAAAACCTTAATGTTAAATAAATTATATCTTAATGTTTCAGATAGCGAATTTTTAACTTATTTTTATGATTTAAATTAAAATTTATGCTTAATAATAAAAAAATAGTTGTGGTTCTTCCGGCTTACAATGCATCGTCAACCTTGGAGCAAACTTATGGCGAAATACCGTTTGATATTGTTGACAATGTAATTTTGGTTGATGACAACAGCAGCGACAATACCGTTGAAACAGCAAAAAAGATAGGAATACAGCATATTATTAAGCACGATAAAAACAGAGGTTACGGAGCAAATCAAAAAACTTGCTACAATACAGCTTTAAATATGGGAGCTGATATTATTGTAATGTTGCATCCCGATTATCAATACACTCCTAAACTTATTCCTGCAATGACATCGTTAATAGCAAATGATATTTACCAAGTGGTTTTGGGTTCGCGAATATTAGGTAAAGGAGCATTAAAAGGCGGAATGCCTTTGTATAAGTATTTCTTTAACAGGATATTAACTTTTATACAAAATATTCTGATGAATCAAAAACTGTCGGAATATCATACGGGATACCGTGCTTATTCGCGTGAAATACTTGAAACAATAGATTATAACAGTAATTCCAACGATTTTATTTTTGATAATCAAATATTGGCTCAAATTTGTTTTAAAGGTTATGATATTGCCGAAATAACTTGTCCTGCAAAGTATTCAAAAGAGTCGTCGTCGATAAATTTTTGGCGAAGCATAAAATACGGCTTAGGAGTATTATTGGTTTCCATAAGTTATTTTTTACAAAAAATTAAAATGGCAAAGTTTAGGATATTTGAGTAAGTGACTAATATTTATCGGTTCATAAAACCATGCATATATAATAACTCTTGCAGATTTAAGGTAAAAATGGTTCTACTGTTATTTTAATGGATAACTTAAAATACTTAGGATTTATTCTTTAAATGAAAAAAAATATTAAAATACTATAACAAAGATAATTATTAAACCTTCCAGGTTTTAAAAACCTGGAAGGTTTGGATTTAGCTTTTAATTGTCCACAAAATTAGTGGTAGAACCGTAAAAATAAATAAAAAATTTATAACCAAAACTTCAAGCAAACCTGTCTTCCTTTGAGAGCCTGTATTTGTTTACTTTTGCTTGTCCCTGTTTACTCCGAAGGATTTCGGAGAATTTATTTCGGGGAAGAATTTAGGGAGAAGTGCCGAAGGCGATGTGTAAGATTTACTTTTAACTTTTCACTTTCAACTAACTACTAAATTTCTTACTTTTAGAAAATAAAAAAACAGCAAAATGGATAAAACAGTAATTAAAAATAAAATAGATACTTTACGTAAACAACTGCACGAACATAATTATCGCTATTATACTCTATCAGAGCCTGTTATTAGCGATTACGATTACGATATGATGATGAATGAACTTATAAAACTCGAAACTGAAAATCCCGAGTTTTTTGATGCAAATTCACCATCGCAAAGAGTAGGAAACGATACAAATAACGAGTTTGTGCAAGTTGTTCATAAATACCCCATGCTGTCGCTTGGTAATACTTACAACGAAGGCGAATTGCAAGATTTCGACAATAGAGTAAAAAAAGCACTTAACGAACCTTATAAATATGTCTGCGAACTGAAATACGACGGAGCGTCAATAAGTTTAACATACGAAAACGGAAAATTGAAATATGCGGTAACACGCGGCGATGGCGAAAAAGGTGACGATGTGACAGCTAATGTAAAAACTATAAAATCAATTCCTTTAGTTTTGCATGGCGATGATTATCCTGCTAATTTTGAAATTCGCGGTGAAATTTTTATTCCTCGAAAGAGTTTTGAACAGATGAATAAAGAGCGTGAAGAAGCCGGCGAACCACTATTTTCAAATCCGCGAAATACGGCGGCGGGTTCTTTGAAAATACAAAACTCGGCAGTAGTGGCAAAACGCCCGCTCGACTGTTTTCTTTATTATCTGTTAAGCGAAGAATTGCCTTCGGATTCGCATTACGAAAATCTGCAAAAAGCAAAAAGCTGGGGCTTTAAAGTGCCCGAAGAAACTGAAATCTGCGAAAGCATTGATGATGTTCTGAAATTTATAAACAGGTGGGAAACCGACCGAAAAAATCTTGATTTCGATATTGACGGAATAGTGATAAAAGTTGATTCGGTAAGTCAACAGCGAGCACTGGGTTTTACAGCCAAATCGCCACGATGGGCAATATCGTATAAGTTTAAAGCAGAGCGAGTTGCTACTGTTCTTAAATCGGTAAGTTATCAAGTGGGACGGACGGGAGCTGTTACGCCTGTGGCAAATTTAGAGCCTGTTCAGTTAGCGGGAACTATTGTTAAACGTGCATCATTGCACAATGCCGATATTATAAATGCTCTTGATTTGTATATTGGTGATACTGTATTTGTAGAAAAAGGCGGCGAAATTATTCCTAAAATAGTAGGTGTAGATAAAGATAAACGCACAGCCGGTGTCGAAAAGGTTATTTTTATAAAAAATTGTCCCGAATGTGGAACTGTTTTGCAAAGGATTGAAGGCGAAGCAGCTCACTATTGTCCCAACGAAAAAGCCTGTCCACCACAAATAAAAGGCAGGATAGTGCATTTTATATCGCGTAAAGCAATGAATATCGACAGTCTTGGCGAAGAAACCGTTGATTTGCTTTTGCGAAACGGTATAATTAAAAATAGTGCCGATTTATACGACATTACCAAAGAGCAACTTTTACCATTGGAACGAATGGCTGAAAAATCGGCATCGAATATTATTGAAAGTATCAATAAAAGTAAAGAAGTGCCGTTTGAGCGGGTTTTGTTTGCACTTGGCATTCGCCATGTGGGAGCTACTGTGGCAAAAAATCTTGCTAAAGCATTTAAAAATATTGATAATTTGATGAATGCAAATTTTGAAACATTGATTGAGGTTGAAGATATCGGCGATAAAATTGCATACAGTGTAATAGATTTTTTTAAAGATGCCGATAATATTGATGTTGTAAACAGGTTGAAAAATCACGGTTTGCGTTTTGAAATAGAGGAAAGCGAGCCGAAATCGGATAAACTGGCGGGATTGAGCATAATTGCCAGCGGTAAGTTACAAAATTTCAGTCGCGAAGAGATAAAAAAAGTGATTGAAGACAACGGCGGAAAAGCTGTTAGTTCTATCAGTAAAAAAACAAGTTATCTGCTTGCGGGTGAAAATATAGGACCAAATAAATTGGAAAAGGCAAAAAAACTGAATATTCCTATTATTACCGAAGAAGAATTTTTAGAAATGATAGAATAAAAATAATTATGGCTCTTGATGCTGACAAAATTTATGACTTATTATTAAAAAAAGAATCGGACACTTATATTGGCGGAATAATATTGGATTATTTGTCGTTAAAACAAAAACTGAAAAATATTGATAAACAATCGTGGTATTTTAAAAACGGATTACAGGCTAACAGGAAAAAATTAATTTCGTTGAGGAAATCATATAAAAAACTTCGTGAAGATTATAACAAGGTGACAATTAACGACTTGAAACAAAATATTGTTGATGCCGAGAAACTGATAAAAGACCGTTACAGTAAACGGATAAACTCAATAGAAATGTATCATTACCGTTATTTGCTTAGTGAAATATCATTTAACGAAGAACTTATTTACACAAAAAAGAAAGTTGAAATATTACAGCCCATAGATTATTACGAAACACATACCGATGAATTGATAAAATTGATAGATTGATTTTTTTCTCATAGGGTTTTTTATTGTCAGTCGGTCATAGATATAAACAATAAAATTTAGTAATTTTAACAAGCCGGCAAATAAAAAACACAAACTATGAGAACAAATATTAAACAACAAGCACTTATTATTCTGTTTTTGTTTATTGGGTTAGTTGTTACCAATACAGCACAAGGCAAAGACGAAAATTTTCCCGACACAGTTTCTTATAAACAAATTAAAGGTAAAATAGTTGATAATGAATCTATGAATCCTTTGGTGTTTGCAACTGTTTCAATTGAAAATACAAATATTGCCACAGTATCAAATTCACAAGGTTTTTTCTTGATAAAAGTTCCCGACAAATATTTGTCGAACAATATTATTTTTTCATATTTAGGATATGAAAATGTTAAGATACCGGCAATCGACCTTTTGAAAAAGAAAAAAAATACAGTAAAACTGAAACTTGTTTCTGTTAATCTTACCGAGATAAATATTTTTCCGCACAATCCGCGAGTATTAATTGATAAGGTTATTGAGAATAAGCGAAATTGTTATCAAGACAGCCCGAAAATAATGACGGCTTTTTATCGGGAAACCGTAAAAAAAGGAAACAGTTATATAGGATTGGCAGAAGCGGTTGTAGAGATTTATAAACAATCGTATTTTGCAGCAAGAAGCGATGCTATAAAACTTATAAAAGGCAGAAAAAGTGGCGATGTCGAAAAAATGGATACATTGTTGTTTAAATTGCAAGGTGGTCCATATGCTACTTTATTGCTTGATGTTATTCGAAATCCGTATATAATATTATCGGAAGATATATTATCTGCTTACGATTATTCTTACGATAATATTGTGGTTTACAATAAACGGTTGAATTATGTTTTGGCTTTTAAACAAAAGGGTAGTGTTACTGAGCCTATGTATTACGGCAAAATTTACATAGATGCCGAAACATTTGCCATATCAAATATTATTTTTAGTCTTAATACCGAAGATAAATATGCTGCAGCATCGTATTTTATTAAGAAAAAACCGTTTGGCGTAAGTATTTATCCTGTTTCTGCCGATTATATGGTAAGATATAAGCAAAATAACGGTAAATGGTATTACAGCTATTCACGAGGAGAAGTTCAGTTTAAGGTTAAATGGAAGAAAAAATTGTTTAGTTCAAATTTTTCAACAATGGTAGAAATGTCGGTAACAAATATGAGAGATGCAGACAGTAAGCCTTTTAGACCTTCCGAAAGATTAAAGATGAATGTTATAATGACTGAAAATGTAAGCAGCTTTGCCGATAAAAACTTTTGGGGAGAGTATAATATTATCGAACCTGAAAAGTCTATAAAATCAGCTATCAAAAAAATAAGTAAAAATTTAAAATAAATTTCAGGTTCTAATAAACCTTTCGGGTTTTAAAAACCTGAAAGGTTTGGATTGAATCTTTAAATTCTTGAAAAAATACGATTTGCAATTTTAAAAGTTAATAATAAAGTGGATAAACAAACGATACAAAAAATAAAAAGCGGAGATGTTAAGACTTTTGAAAAACTGTTTCGTTTGCTTTATCCTGCTCTTTGCGGTTATGCAAATAAAATTCTGAATAGTAAAGATAATGCCGAAGAAGTTGTTCAGGATGTATTTTTTAATTTATGGAAAAACAGAAAAAAGATATTTGTTGAAAGGTCGTTGAAATCGTATCTGTATAAATCGGTTTACAACAAGTGTATGCACAAAATTGAACATAAAAAAGTAGAAGATAAATACTTGGGAACATTAAAACCTGATTCGGCATATGGTAATAATATTGAAAATGCAATGCATAATGGAGAGTTGTATATTATTTATAAAAATACTCTTGAAGAATTACCTGAAAAAAGCAAAAAAATATTTAAGATGAGCAGAAATTACGGTTTAAAATATACGGAAATAGCCGAAAAACTTTCAATATCGGTAAAAACCGTTGAGGCAAGTATAAGTAAATGTTTAAAGGCTTTGCGATATAACTTTGAACAGTATCAAAGTGGCAAATTATAAGCAAAATATATTAAAATAAGTTAAAAAATGTTAACGGATAAAAATACAAACGATATTATAAACGAAATGCAGGAGTTTGAAACATACGACACCGATAAGGCGTGGAACAGTCTGAAAAACAGAATGTCACAGAGTGATGCTAAGGTTAAAATGTTAAGAGCAAGAATTATTTTTGCAGCAGCATCAATAGTTTTATTTATAGGAATTTTTGCAGGCATGTTTTATCTGAAAACCGATAAAAGTATTTATGAAAATACTACAAATATGCCGCTTGCCGTTGTTCTTCCCGATAGTTCAAAAGTTTATCTGAATGTTGATTCTAAAATAGTTTTAGATAAAAATTTCGGGAAAACGGAACGTAGGTTGAGCTTAACGGGAATCGCATTTTTTGAGGTAACTCATAACAAACAAAAACCATTTATAATAAATGTAAAAAATAGTTTTGTTGAAGTAACGGGAACATCATTTTGTATTAATGCAAAAAGTGATGTTGAAGTATTTGTTAAAACAGGTTCGGTAAAGGTTTATAATAAAAATAAACAAGTGTCGGTAAATGCAGGGTGTGCAGCTAAGATATTGCAAAACAACAGTATATCGGTTGGTGATAATACTGATGTTAACTATTTGAGTTGGAAAACAAAAAAGCTGATATTTGATGCTACACCCGTAAAAAAAGTTATTGCCGATTTGGCTTCCACATACAATTGTAACATTGTGGTAGCCGATTCTTCAATAAATAATCTTTTGCTTACTGCTACTTTCGATAAAATAAGTATTGACGAAGCACTTGCCGGTATTTGTATGGCACTGAATTTACATTTCGATAAAGAGGATAATATTTATATATTGCATAATTGATAATTAATTTTGCAAAACAAATTGTGATAACAAGGTTATTTTGAGTAAATTACTGATACTGATATTCGGACTGATACCTTTTTTTGTTTGTTCACAAAACAATACAGGACAAGATACTTTGTTAAATAAAAAAGTATCGCTTAATATTAATAATCTTTCTGTTAATCAGGCATTAAAGCAGCTATCCGAACAAATAAATCTGTATTTTACGTATAATGCCGACTTTATCGACGGTAATAAAAGAATAACTGTAAAAACAGGTGAAATATCTCTGCAAACAGCACTTGATACAATATTGCAGGTATCCGATTTTAATTACAAATCCATTGGTAATCAAATTATTATATGTAAAACTAAATTAGTAAAAGATAATAAACAAAATAGCAATATTTATAAAGTAGTAAGTGGGAAAATAACCGATAAATCAACAGGTAAAGGCTTACCTTATGCATCTGTAAGTATTAAGAACGGTAGTTTGGGAGTTATATCGAATTATAATGGTTTTTTTTCATTTAAAATTTCTTATAAATATTATACAGATTCATTGATGATTTCACATTTAGGGTATGACGTTAGAACGTATAATATAAAGGATATTAAAAACAGATTGAATGTAGCTTTAACACCTAAAAATATAAATCTAGGGGAAATTATAGTTAATGGAAGTAGTTGTAGGGATTTGATAAAGAGTGCAATATCCGATTTTTCAAAAAACTATTTTTTTGATACTTACTCTTTTGATGCTTTTTATCGGGAAACTGTAAAAAAAGACAAGAAAATTATGATTTATTCCGAAGCTGTTTTGTCGGGATATAAATCAAAAGCACTTTATCGTAACGAAAAGGCTGAACTGATTAAAGGCAGAACATTTCGTAATTTAATAGAGTCTGATACATTATTAATTAAGTTAAAAGGCGGAATTGATGCTTGTTTTTTACTTGATATTGTGCGAGAACCGCCTGATTTTTTAACATACAACGGAATAGATAATTATGTTTATTCTCTGTCGGGAGTTACTGCGTGGAATAATAATTTGGTTTATGAAATAAAATTTGAACCTTCAAAACAGAGTTTTGCCAATTTTAGCGGAAAACTTTTTTTGTCAATAACCGATTTGGCAATTGTAGCATCTGAATTTGAATTTTCCGATAAAAAAATCCACGCAAGTGAAGATATGTTTGTTTTTCGTAAAAGCAGAAAGATAAAGGTTATACCGCAAAAAACTTATTATATGGTAAAATACGATAAACAAAACGGTAAATATTTTAATAAATATGTTCGCGGTGAGTTAGTTATAAGCGTAAAAAAGCATAAAAAAATATTTAAAAATAATTATACTACCATAATGGAAATGCTTTATACAACAATTGATACGGTAAATATTGTAAAACCTTTAAAAAATAAATTAGTGAAAACTAATACAGTATTTTCCGATTCTCATTATTTATATGATGATAATTTTTGGGGTAATAGTAATATTATAAATCCCGATTATGATATTATTGAAGCATTAAAAAAATACAGTTTTGTTGTTAATAGTCGTAAAATAAAAAAACAGTAATTTTTTTTAAACAAAATTAAAACATGTTTGTTTGTATTAGAACAGACATAATGAGTAAAATAATTGTTGTGTAGGTTTACTATAGGTTAATTTTGTGGGGAGAAAGGCGTAAGACGACTACGGAAAGACAGGAAGTGAAGAGGGAAGTCGGTTTATGCCTTTCGTTTTTTATAAAAATAACGGTTTTGGCTATGAGCAGTGCGGGATTTTTACAGCTCCGTCACCTGAGTCACAAACCAAATTTAACCCTAACTATGCAATAGAAAACAAAAATAGTTTTCTATTGTATAGCGATAAAGAACTACATCTATTTTGGACAATAACCAAAATGGTGTATTTCTAAATCGGGGTTAACCCTTACTAAATGCCGTAAGTTCACTATTTCACAACTCCTACTGCATAAGTCGGGTTTAATAAATTTTTCTTCTCTTTCAAATTTGCTCTTTTCCCGCATTATGTATAGCTTTTGTTGAGTGCAAGGTGTTTTTGATATTTATCAGACATTTTTCAGTTATTCACAATAATAATTCTTACTTTTTATTAATCAACTGTAATTTCAACTATTTTTTCATTTCCTTTTTCTAGCTTAAAATCATTACTAATTGTTATGTAGTCTATTTGCTTATCTACTATAATAAATTCGCAATCAACCGCATACTTCCCTGATTGTAAATTATCAAATACAGCTATTCCTTTATTGTTAGTAATTTTTTGTTCAACGTAATTTCCGTCAGGTCTATTAACCAAAGTTACAATTACATTTTCAATGTGACCATAACCAATAACATTAGTTTTTACAATTAGTTTTGAAGTTGTTGGCTGATTAGTTTCTGATTTGTCACAACTATACATAACAGTAATACCAAAGATTACCATAACTATAATTATTAAATTACTTTTTAATCTTTTCATTTTAATAAATATTTAGTTCGCTTACTTTCAGATAATTAGGTGTAATGGACAAAAAGGAGGCTGTTTTTAACTCAATGTGTTCAAGTGGACAAAAAGGAGGCTGTTTTTTTCAACAATATTTCAACATAAATTTTAATTAATTTATTTTTGTGTTATCAAATTAA
>Ga0256845_1000829_pt1 | contig 26765 bp, 27 predicted proteins | sample RiftiametaG_FD_189101 | JGI IMG/M metagenome (GOLD analysis project Ga0256845, IMG submission 189101) | Tube worm associated microbial communities from hydrothermal vent at the East Pacific Rise, Pacific Ocean - Riftia | ecosystem: Host-associated > Annelida > Integument > Unclassified ... | reverse complement strand
ATCAAATTGATCTTTTAAAGCTATCTTTAAAGGGTTATCATGAACCAAACAAATTTCAGTAAAAACACACAAAAAGCGTGTCAAGCAATTATTACCCTTTTTTTAGTAATTACGCTGAATAGTTACTGAAAATGAAGCTAGATAAAAATCAAGAGTCAAATCACTGTCGAAAAATTTCGAAGAGAGTACATAATAGTCAAGTAAAAGCTATTGTAAACAAAGTATTACCGATAACGTGTATACGTAAAAGCGAGTTTCAAGAACGTTCAATTAAACAAAAAAAAATTTTGCAACTCCCTATTTTTCCAACAACAACTATAGGTTCTTTTCCGCAAACACAAGAGATCCGATTGGTGCGTAAGTTGTTTAAAAATGGTGAAATGGATATTATTGACTACGAAGAAAAAATGAAAGCTGAAATAAAGTACTCGATTGAAAAGCAAGAATTACTCGAGTTGGACGTGTTGGTTCATGGCGAAGCGGAGCGTAATGATATGGTCGAGTATTTCGGAGAACAATTAGATGGTTTTTTATTCAGTCAATTTGGTTGGGTTCAATCCTATGGTTCCCGTTGCGTAAAACCTCCTATTCTTTTCGGTGATATTAGCCGACCTCGTACAATGACCGTTAAATGGAGTCAATATGCCCAATCGTTAACGGATAAGCCTGTTAAAGGTATGTTAACGGGGCCGGTTACAATGTTAAACTGGTCTTTTGTACGCGATGACCAGCCACGTAAAGATACTTGTCTTCAACTGGCTTTAGCTGTGCGTGAAGAAGTATTAGATTTGGAAAATGCTGGAATAAAAATTATTCAAATTGATGAGGCTGCATTACGAGAAGGATTACCGTTACGTCGGAAACAGTGGGCAAAATACCTCGATTGGGCAGTGGAGTGTTTTCGTGTTTGTGCCAATAGTGTTAAAGATGAAACACAGATCCACACTCATATGTGTTATTCCGAATTTAACGATATAATGGAATCAATCGCACAAATGGATGCTGATGTAATCACAATTGAAACCTCCCGATCTAATATGGAATTGTTAGATGTGTTTGATCAATTTAGTTACCCGAACGAAATGGGTCCTGGGGTATATGATATTCATTCGCCTAATATTCCGACTGTAGAACAAGTGATAGAGCTAATGAGTAAAGCCGCCAAACGGATCCCGGTAGAAAAATTATGGATTAATCCGGATTGCGGTTTAAAAACCCGCCAGTGGGAAGAGGTCATTCCTGCACTTAAAAATATGGTCAGCGCAGCACAAAGGTTGAGGCAGTTTTACTAACCAAAATTCAAGTTTTAACATAGAACACAATTGAGGAAGAAATATTTTGTCTACTATCGAACACCATTCCATGCAACACTATAAGTTGGTTTTACCCGAGCATATGAATCATCAACAATCATTGTTTGGCGGAAATTTATTAATGTGGATTGACGAAGTGGCTTATATGACCGCAAATCTACAATTTCCAAACCATCGGTTTGTTACAGTTGCTTTGGACAATGTAGAATTTAAAAATCGCATTGATTGTGGTGAAATTATTTGCTTTCAGGTTACGCTACAAAAACAAGGCCGCTCTTCATTACGCTACTTTGTTTCTGTAGTGGGTACTCGTAAAAATGCTGAAATAATTCTATTCGAAACCCGAATCACATTCGTTAGTGTCGATGAGCAGGGAAAGAAACAGCCAATATATATGAGCGTATGAACTTAATCGCTTCATATCGTTAATTTATTTAAGTGGAGGATGTACTTCTAGAGGTTGAACAGAAAATACTAGAAAAATTAGAAGTAGAATCATTGTTACAAAGTAAAGGTTTAGGGCGGGAAAAATAATACCCTTGCATGTTTATACATCCTAAATTGAGTAGTATGTCTTTTTGCTCTTTGGTTTCAACACCTTCTGCTATACAATCCACTTCTAAGTTATGGCACATTTCTAATATTGTTTTTGTCATTCTTTGGCTACGAGGATCGTTAGTTAAACTAGTAATAAAACATCGATCTATTTTTAATTTATCAAAAGATAACTTATGAATGTATCCTAAACTTGAATAACCTGATCCAAAGTCATCTAACGCAATTTTGAAACCACTTTGTTGTAATGTATTAATAATTTTCGCACAAGTACTTAAATCATTCATTATGGCCGTTTCGGTAATTTCAAATTGGATTTTGTGGGATGATATATGGTGAGCCTTAATAATATTTAAAATATTCTTAAGGCTTTGGCTGTTAGTAATGTCAAGTGCTGAAAGGTTGAAGGATAAAAAAACATTATCTGGCCAATCAGTGGCATCAACAACGGCCTTTTCCAACAAAATGCTAGTTATTTCACAAATACATCCCATTTTTTCAGCGATAGGGATAAATTGATCGGGAGGTATTTTCCCCAATGTTTTGTGATGCCATCGTGCAAGAGCTTCCAATCCTATTGTTTCACCAGTGCTACCATTAACAATGGGCTGATAATAAAGTTGTAGCTCATTCTCTAATAATGCTCCCCTCAACGCCTGCTCAATTTGTGCATCTCTTTTTATTAATTGTTCATGTTCTGCTGAAAATATAACCGATGAACCTCGTTTAAATTCTTTAGCATGATAGAGAGCGAAATCTGCTCTATCCATTAGTAGCTCTGGTGTGGAACCTGCATCAGGGAAAATAGAAAAACCACAAGAAACTGATATTTGAGCGATCCCTGTTCGCATTTTAAAGTGGATACGTATTGATTCTGACAAACGTTCGCCAAAACTTTTGATTTCATCTTCTGTTAACGGTAAATCAATGATTATGGCAAATTCATCACCGCCAATTCTAGCGAGCACTCCAGGTTCCTTAATCGTTGCCGCTAATCTATGGCTTACTTCAATCAAAACTTTATCGCCAGCAGTATGACCATGAAGATCATTGATTGGTTTGAAACCATCCAGATCTAATAAACATACAATAAAACGACGTGGTATGTCATTAGAATTGTGATTTTCGATAGTGTCGGTTAGTCGTTTAAAAAAACTTCTTCTATTAGCTAGTTTAGTTAGACCATCCTCGTTAGCCAGTTTTTCATTTTGAAAATTGAGTTGTTGAGCTTCTTGATGTTTTTTTTCAAAAGCTAATTTGGAATAAATAATACCAGAAAACGCTCGATAGTAACTTAATGCCACAAAAATAAGAACAATGCAAACTAAGAAAAAATTAATTGAAATGGCGATAAAAATTGAATTGCCACTACTGACAAAAAATAAAACAAAGGCTACAACCACCGTTGAAATTAACGTCAATGCGGCGGCTGGTAAATGAATTAAGCAGACAATGATCCCAATCACTGTTACCGACATAAAATAAGCAACGTGACCTTGTTGAAGTAAGTTCCCGTATCGGTATAGCGAAAAGCCCCATGCAGAAAAAGCGACAGCCATAATAAAAGCGAATAACACGGTCATTTTTATTTGATGTTGTGCTTGCTCTAGAGTAAATTTTTGGTGACGAAACCGTATCCATTTAGTGGAGCGTATAATACAAACAATAGATAGAAAAATGGGAGTGTAAAGAGTAAGATAGTCAGGCGCTGTACCGTAGTGAGTATAGCCTACTGAGACAGAATTTAGCAGCAAAATAGAGTAAAGTAGAGGAACTTTACTAATAAGCTCTCGAAACTGAGCAAAAACAACCTCTGGACTCGCGTTATTTTCGTTCGGCCATTTTGATAGTTTTTTTAGTATAAAAATGAGTACACCAAATCAAAATCCTTATTGTATTGATACAGAATAGAAGTGATTTCAGCTTTAATCAAGAAAGATTTTTTCGTAAGTATTTAGCAACTAATTTAGCCACAACTAACGCATTATAATCCACTGTTCCAGCAGATATGATCGAACTTGGATCTTTAGATCTGCCATTATTTTGAATCTGAAAGTGAATTTGAACATCCCGTTCATCATCATTGAAAAATGTTGAGGATCAGTGCAATAGGGTTGTTTAGATGCTAGTCTTGCTGTGTTAATCGGCTAATCAAGGAAATGAAAAATTGATTAAAAACAATCAATATAGTTTTAAGACCGATGCACTTAAAAAAACATACGTTTCCGGAGAAACGCAAGTTCATGCACTGCGCGGGGTCAATATCGAGATACCCGATGGTGAGATCGTTGTTTTGCTTGGCCCTTCTGGTAGCGGGAAATCAACTTTTCTTAATATCATTGGTGGACTGGACCAAGCGACATCCGGACATGTCTATTTTCACGGATTAGATTTATCTCATTATACCAATCGTGAACTTACCTATTTTCGTCGAGAAAATATTGGCTTTGTCTTTCAAGCTTATAATCTGGTACCTAGCTTGACTGCGCTAGAAAACGTTGCGTTGGTGACTGAAATATCACCCAATCCAATGGATCCCAAAGAAGCCCTTAATGCCGTCGGTTTAAAAGATCGGATCAATCATTTTCCTTCACAAATGTCTGGTGGCGAGCAGCAAAGGGTTGCGATTGCTAGAGCATTGGCTAAACGTCCAGAGATCTTACTTTGTGACGAACCTACCGGAGCATTAGATAGCGAAACGGGGATTGAAGTGTTAAAGGCTATCATTCAAGTGAATGATGAATTCAATACAACCTGCATTATCATTACCCACAATGCATCGATCGCAGAGTTGGCTCATCGTGTGATTCATTTTGCCGATGGAAATGTGGATCATATTCAGGTGAATGAAACTAGAAAATCTCCGAATGAGATTAGTTGGTGAGAAAAGACTGTTATTTGCTAAGAGTTAAATAGATCAAACATATGATTGGTGCACTTAACAAAAAATTGCTGCGAGACCTTTGGAATATTAAAGGTCAAATGGCTGCTATTACTTTGGTGATGGCGGCAGGTATCGCTGTTTTTGTGATTATGTTCGGTGTGTTGGACAGCCTTCGTTTAACTCAAAATACTTATTATGACCGTTATCAATTTGCCGATATTTTTAGTTCACTTAAACGAGCGCCCGAATCGGTTGCCAAGCGAATAACTGAGATCGAAGGTGTTTCTGTTGTCGAGACCCGAGTGATTTTTGGTGTTACCTTGCAAATGGATAATATGCAGGAGCCAGCTACTGGTAAGATCATTTCTTTGCCAGATACACATAAGCCACTACTTAATAATCTCTATCTACGTTCCGGGAGAATGCTTTATCCGAATGAAGAAAATTCGGTACTGGTCGAGGAAAGTTTTTTTAAAGCGCATCAATTAGAACTTGGCGATAAAGTATCGGTGATTATGAACGGCCACAAAAGAAAATTGAGTATTCGAGGTGTGGTTCTTTCACCTGAATATGTTTATTCGATTGCACCAGGCGCACTAATGCCCGATGGAAAAAGATTTGGGGTATTCTGGATGAGTCGTCGCTCGCTCGAAGCGGCGGTTAATATGAAAGGAGCTTTTAACGATCTGTCGCTGCGCGTTGAGCGCGATGCTAGTTTACTGTCTATTCAACAAGATATTGATCTTATTTTGAAAAATTATGGTGGCTTGATAGCCTACCCCAGAAAAGATCAAATTTCTAATTTTTTTGTCGAAAACGAACTTAAGCAACTTGAGTCGCTCGGATTAATGGCTCCTATAATATTCTTAAGTGTCGCCGCATTTCTTATTAATGTAGTTATGTCCCGTCAGGTTGCCACTCAACGAGAACAAATCGGAATGCTTAAAGCGGTTGGTTACAGTCATTCAGAAATCTCTATGCATTATTTGAAAATGGTATTTGTTATTACAGGGGTGGGGGCTGTCATTGGGTTATCGCTTGGCGCTTGGATGGGGGCAGGCATGATCAATATGTATGCGGCTTTTTTTCATTTTCCCATTCTTAAATACAGTTTTTCGATTGAAGTAATGATTTTTGCGGTTTTCTTTTGTTCTATTGCTGCGGTGGTGGGCACCTTATTTGCAATTAGAAACGCCACTAATTTACCGCCAGCAGAAGCAATGCGACCAGAAAGCCCAGCAGAATTTAAAGCAAGTATTCTTGAACGATTAGGTGTGCATAAACAATTGTCGTTTTTAAGTCGCATAATACTGAGACAACTTGAGCGGCGACCGATGAGGGCCTTTCTTTCTGCGTTGGGTATGGCTTTCGCTCTTTCCATTTTGGTATTCAGTTTTTTTATGAAAGACTCCATGGATTATCTAATGGATGTTCAATATGATTTAACCCAACGAGAAGATGTGAATATTGCTTTTGTGGAAGCAAGGCCCTATCGATCCTTAGAAGAGATAAAAGTGTTACCCGGCGTTAATCGCGTTGAACCCATTCGAAAGGTTTCAGCCAACCTTAAACATAATCATTACAGTAAGCGTAGCGCTATAACGGGTTTGTTACCCAATCCTGATTTACGCCGAGTCATTGATTTTGAGTTGCAACCAGTCTCTTTACCACAGCAAGGGTTGGTGATGAATAAAAAGTTGGCCGAAGTGTTACATATAAAAATAGGGGATATCCTGGAAGTTGAGGTTCTTGAAGAAAAGCGACCGCTATTGCTGATACCGGTTGTTGCTATTACTCAGGAATTTATTGGTATGGGAGCGTTTATGGATATTCGAGCGCTTAGCCAAGCTTTGGATGAAAGCCCCAAAATAACGGGTGCATCGATCAGTCTGGACTCAAATTACAGTGGGGTTTTGTACAAAAAACTAAAAGACATTCCAGCGATTATGGGACTAAATATTACTTCAGTATTACGAAAGATATTTGAAGCGATTATGGCTGAAAATTTATTGAAGATGGTTTCAACCAATATCCTATTTGCGAGTTTTATTAGTTTTGGTGTGATTTATAATACTGCGAGAATTGCGCTTTCAGAAAGAGGCAGAGAGTTAGCAAGCTTAAGAGTTTTGGGTTTAACTCGTGGTGAAGTCGCTTACTTATTATTTGGAGAGTTGGGTATCATTACTTTCTTTTCTATCCCGCTTGGTATTTGGATAGGTAATAATATGGTGAATGGAATGGTTGCCTCGATGAGTAGCGAGCTGTTTCGGATACCGGCTTATCTGAGCAATAGTACTTATGGCTACGCTTCTGCAATAGTATTGTTCAGTGCGACTATTTCTTTTTACTTAGTTTGGCGTCAGGTTGATGCAATTGATCTAGTCAGTGCACAAAAAGGTGTTGAATAAATTTATTTGAATCTTTCTAAAAGGTAACGTAAAACAGGGATCTTATTTCAATGAAAAATAATTATCAAAAAACCAAATTGATTATCAAAATTAGCTTGGCTATTGTTTCGTTTGGATTGCTGACTTTCGCTTTTTTACCGGAGCCGATAAAGGTCGATATAGTGGAAGTCACTAAAGGAAATTTACTCGTTACGCTAGAAGGTGAAGGTCAAACTCGAATTCATGACATCTATGTGGTTTCAACCCCCGTTGATGGTAGAGTCACCCGCATCGATAGCGAGCCAGGCGATATTGTAGCTGCTGGAAAGACGGTTATCGCGAACATGTATCCGGCTAACCCTCAGTTCTTGGACAAACGCTCAGAGACACAAGCTAGGGCTGATGTAGAAGGTGCGAGAGCAGCGTTAGCTTTAGCTAATGCGCGAGTGAAACAAGTGAAGGCTCAGTTAGAGTTTGATCGCGCCGAACTAAAACGAACACAAGAATTATTCGAAAAAAATATGGTGTCTCAATCGGGACTGGAAAGATCTCAGTTAAGTCTTAAGACTCTTAACGCAGAACTTGAAACGGCAGAGTCTAATCAAAAGGTTATGCTTTCCCGACTGGAAGCCGCTAAAGTTAGATTACTTCAACCTGATGCTGGCGAACTGGCGACAGTGAGCGATGAATCCCATTGTCAGATCTGTATTCATAGCCCGGTGGATGGTCGAGTTTTACGAATATTACACAAAAGCGAAAGTATCGTGCCCGTTGGAACGGCATTAGTCGAAATTGGCGACCCAGCCGATCTGGAAGTCAATATAGAAATGCTTTCCACCAATGCGGTTCGAGTCAAGGTGGGCGATCAGGCATTGATTAAACGTTGGGGAGGGAGCGAAGATATTAACGCTCGGGTACGGGTAATCGAACCATCTGGCTTCACAAAAATATCGGCTTTAGGCGTTGAAGAGCAACGAGTAAACGTCATTTTAAGCTTTACTGATCCCATCGAAAAATGGCAGAGCCTTGGTGATGCATTTCGGGTTGAAGCTGCGATTATTATTGATCGGGCAGATGATGTCATTAAGATCCCTTTGTCGGCGTTATTCAGACAAAACGAAATCTGGTCGGTCTTTAAAGTGGTTGATGGAAGCGCTGTTTTACAGGCAGTAGAAATGAAAAGGCGGAATGATCGATTTGCCGAAATTTCGAAAGGCTTAGAGATAAAAGATCAGCTCATCACTCATCCGGGCAACAGCGTGGAAGAAGGCGTCAGGGTAGAAAAACGTTAGCCGCTTGCAAACGGTCCGGTAAGTTGTCTTATTCTAAAGTAAGTTGAGGTTATTGAGTTAAAAAATTCTCTGCTAGCATACAGCGCGTACTGCCTCCGCCAATCCGTTCAAGGGTTGGAATTTCACAAATTGCCAGGCTACCGTGCCTTTCCAATATTTTTCGCTGTGCAGGCAAAAATCCTTGATAAGCTGATTTTGAAAGTGCAATGATCGGTTGCCCTGTGGTATTTTTCAATTGTAAAATATTGCCGCAAAAATTCAGGCTCATTTGCTCTTCAGTGATGATGATAATGTCATCGACGCAATCGGAGAGATTTTGCATAACATTTTTCTTATCATCCCCAGAAATGACTGGCTCAGTGATGACCGCAAAATTTTCACCGCAGGACATCAGCACATTGGTATGATATATAGGCTCTCCATTGGCACTTGAGGTGTTAAAGCTAATCAGTTGGTAGCCAAAATTTTCTGCATAAATGGTCAAAGCTTGCCGCTGACACCGCTCAGACACTGCTGCCAATAGGCGATTGGACGGATGATGAAAAATCAAAGATCCGGTCCCTTCGAGCGCAGTGTTTGTTGGAAATTGAGTGCGAAGATCCACAACTTCGGAAATTTCATATCCCGCACTAGCGACTAAAGACTTTAGCTGGGGAATTTGCACTTCATTTTGCCTGTTTTCAGTTTTCATCGGATAGATGACAATTTGACCATTGGAGCGAGTTGAAAACCAGTTGTTAGGGAATACAGCATCAGGGAGTTGTTTATCGGTATGATGTTTTTCCAGAGTTAATACTTCAATCCCCAAGTTTTGTAAAACTTGTACACTTGATTCAAATTCAAACATTACTTTTTGATTGATTGAACCTTGTTCTGACGCTGTTGGGCGATGTTGAAATTCATTGTCCAACCCTGTTTGTTCATTAAAGGCGAAATCGATAGGGCGGACCATGATCACTGAATGAGTCAGGTGTTTTTGCTGATTATTATCGGGTTTGCGCATAGTTAAATTATTTCAAATAAAGAAGTTCATTATTCTAGGATTATCCTTGTGAGGGATTATGAAAACTATTCAATTAAACGTCAAATTACTTTTGGCATTCATTCAATTAAATCAAGGTAAAAAAGTCCATTGAGCCGAAAATCTAATATTTCTTGTAATAAATGGCGGTTTTATCGAACTAATACATTATTCTAGGGTTATCAAAAGGATCAAAAAAATGAAAATGATTGCAAAGGTTTGGAAACAAAACAAAGGGTTTGTACTTTTTATATTTCTAATGTTGTTTTTTAGAAGTGCGATTGCAGATTGGTATCATGTACCATCAGGCTCGATGCAGCCAACTATCCTTATTGGTGATAGAGTTCTGGTTGATAAACTGGCATATGATATGAAAATTCCCTTTACTCAGATAAATCTCAATCGACAGGCGGAGCCTAAACGTGGCGACATTATCGTGTTTGATTCGAAAGTCTCTGAGGAGCGATTAATCAAACGTGTTATTGGGCTCCCCGGTGATGTCATTGAATTACGTAATAACCGGTTGTTAATCAATCATCAACCTGTGGGGATTGAATTGGTCGAATATGCTTCTGAATTTGATGATTTTCTCAATGATCGCGATGTAGCAACTTATTATCGGGAGACGTTGACAGCGGATGAAATAGAAAAATCTAGCCATACTATACGCATCCGGTTAGATCGATTTAGCCCTTCATCTTCTTTTGCTTCGATTAAAGTTCCCCCGGATAACTATTGGGTAATGGGCGATAATCGTGATAATAGCGCTGATTCTAGGGTGATAGGATTAGTACCTAGGGAGGAGCTTATTGGCAGAGCTGAGAGTGTTGTTATTTCTTTAGATAAAAATAATTATTATTTACCAAGGAAGGGGCGCTATTTTGTTGAGTTATCCTTTTAACTGTTTCTTTGCAGCGGAGGAGTCTACTTATCGAGTTCTCCAAAACCGTTGATAAATAATCGATTAATTGCCTGTGAGGCGTGTTCGGCGTCTATTCCTTCGATTGAAATACTGATATTAGAACCTAGTGGAGCATCCAAAGTTAATAACTTGATTAGGCTTAATCCGCACGCTGATTTGTTTTTGTGTGTTAAGGTTAGCTCGCTTTGATATTGGTTAGACAAGGTAACAATCTGCGCTGCGGCGCGGGCATGCAGCCCCTTTTGATTAATAACTTGGCAAATTTGCTTGACTATTTTTTCCGATTTTTTCATTCGGTTTTACTTTTTAGTTCTCGGTGTCTGATTTGAATATCTTGATATAAGGTCGCAAAATACTCTGCAAGTTTTTCAACCATATAGACTGAACGATGTTGTCCGCCAGTACAACCTATCGCAATGGTCAGATAGGTTCGGTTGCCTTCTTCAAATCGCGGTATCCAAGTTTGTAAAAATGTTCTCGTTTGCCAAAAATACTCCTGTACATAAGGTAATTCTTCAAGAAAGCCGATGATCTTTTGATCTTTACCATTGAAGCTTCGTAGACTTTCTTCCCAATAAGGGTTAGGCAAACAGCGGGCGTCAAATACAAAATCCGCATCGCATGGTGTTCCATTTTTGAATCCAAAGGATTCAAATTGGATACTTAAATGTGATTTTTTTTCCCCTGACACTATTTTAATAATGGTCTCACAAAGTTCGTGAGGGGTTTTGGATGTGGTATCGATTACTAATTGAGCATGACGAACAACGGGTTCTAAGCGCTTTTTTTCTTCTGCTATTGCCTCTGATAAAGAAAGCCCTTCGACAGTTAGGGGATGCCTGCGCCTCGTTTCGCTAAAACGTTTTAAAAGAGTTGGATCGCTAGCATCAATAAAAACAACCTGAAATTCGGTTCCTTTGGACTGCAAAAACTGCATAATTTCTTCAAATTCATCGTCTGAGGAAGGGATGTTGCGAGCATCGATACCTACCGCCAGTTCGGGGTATTTATTTTCAGTCTGCGTCAGTAGCTCCGGGATAAGCTTAATTGGAATGTTGTCGACGCAATAAAAACCATGATCTTCTAAGGCTCTAAGTGCGACTGTTTTACCGGAGCCCGAACGGCCGCTAACAAATATCCTTTTCATACAATTTCCTGTGATTCACAAAAAAGATTAGTCAGTCACTCCGACTGGCCGCATTTTCGATTATGTCAAATAAAGCCTCACTTGAATGAGCATGTCTTATTTGCGACACGATGGCATTATTGGATAATAATTCAGCAATCTTTGCTAGGTGACGCAAGTGATCTTGGTGAGCATTTTCCGGAACCATGATCGCAAAAATAATATCAACTAATTTCTTATCTGGTGCGTCATAGTCGATCCCTGTTTCCAATAACATAAAAACGGCAGTGGCTCGCTCGCAGTTGGCAACCCTGCCATGAGGGATTGCAACACCCTCGCCAAGTGCAGTGGTTCCTAGCTTCTCTCGACTAAGTAGGCTTTCAAAAATTTGCTTAGTGCTACCGTTGATGGACTCAGCCATCACTTCGCTAATTTTTTCTAGCACTTTCTTTTTGCTAGATATTTTGTCACACACTAAAGTAGCAGTGGGGGATAATAATTGACTGATATTCATTAAATTACACTAGTATTAATGCGAACGCGGCTAATTCTATCACACCTATATTGGAGTGCACTTAAATTATGGATCATTTGACAGGTTAATATTAGGATTATAGTTCAATGCCAGCACTTTGCACATTTTGTCTAAAATAAGGGTAGGGATATAACTGAAATTTTGCCTTTAGCGCACTCAACCAAAATTTGGTTTGCGCTAAAGGCCGGGGTCGAGCTTTAGTGGCGGATCATTTTCTCTTTATGTTTGATCACTTGTCTGTCTAACTTGTCTACTAAAGAGTCAATAGCCGCATACATTACTTCTTCTTCGCTGGTCGCAAAAATTTCACCACCGTTTACGTTGAGCTTCGCTTCGGCTTTTTGCCGGACTTTATCGACTTCAAGAACGACATGGACGTTGTTGATATGATCAAAATGTCGTTCTAGCCGTTGAAATTTATCATTAACGTAGCTTCGTAGTGCATCTGTTAAATCCAGATGATGACCCGTTAGATTGATTTGCATAGTACGCTTCCTTCTGTTGTTGATGGAAAAAGTGGTAATAAAATAATACTTTTAGTCTCGCTATAATAACGATTTTCTTTCGTTTGACGGAGGGATTGCCATGCTTTCTCTGTATTTGGCAACCGTTCGTCGTGCAACATTGATCCCTTGATCTTTTAATAAGGCTGCAATTTTACTATCACTCAAAGGCTTTGAATGGTTTTCTGCAGCCACCAGCTTTTTAATCACCGCTCGGATGGCAGTAGAAGAACATTCCCCGCCAGATGCCGTACTAACGTGACTAGAAAAAAAATATTTTAATTCAAAGATGCCTTTAGGCGTGTGCAAAAATTTTTGCGTGGTAACACGGGATATTGTTGATTCGTGCATTTCTACTTCTTCAGCAATATCGTGTAAAACCAGTGGCTTCATAGCTTCTTCGCCATAATCTAAAAAACCGTTTTGTTTTTCTACGATCGATGTAGCTACTTTTAATAGCGTATCATTACGGCTTTGTAGGCTTTTTATAAACCATTTAGCATCCTGCAAATTATTTTTTAAGAACTGATTATCCGAGCTGTTATCGGCTCTTTTTATCATTGAGGCGTAAGTATGGTTAATTCGTAATTTTGGCGTGCTGTCAGAATTGAGAGTTACCACCCATTTTCCGGTCTTATCTTTGCTGACATATACATCGGGTTTGATGTATTGAGCATTATTTTGATTTAACTGATTGCCCGGTCGAGGATCCAAGTTTTGGATAAGTTCAATTGCCTGTTTGAGTTGTTGTTCGTTGATGCTCAAGTTTTTTAGGATCTGACGATAGTTTCGGTTAGCAAGAAATTCAAATTGGCTGCTTACAATATTTTGTGCCAGTGCTAGAGAGTCAAATTTATTTTCCAAACGTTTAAGCTGAATGAGCAAACATTCTTGTAAATTTCTTGCGGCTATCCCGGCTGGTTCAAAACTTTGAATGAGATGCAATACCGCTTCAATTTCTTCAATGGTTATCAATGAATCATCAAATCCATTTGGTGGTGGCGAATTTTTTTCTATAATGGCTGAACTTACGATCTCTATTTCATTGATTTCTATATTTTCATCAACAGCAATCGCTTCTGAAAATTCGATTAGGTTATCCGCAATGCTTTCTGAGTCATTTAACATGACTGCTACATCATCAAGATCAGCCGTCATAAAACCTGAATCACTAATCGAGTCAATCAAGATCATCGCAATGGCCTGATCAGTGTCTGAAAGTGCCATCATATTAATTTGCCACAATAGCTGATCACGAAGGCTATCAGTGGTTTCCCCTTGGAATTCAAAATTGGAATTGTCATCAGATTTCGAAGAGCTGGCCTGGGAAACATAACCCCAATCTTCCCACTGGGTATCGGCAATCAATTCAGATTCAATTTTATCGTTACTGATTGCTTCACTGGTGTCTTTGTCTTCTGGTGCGGTGGTATTTTGAACGGGAGAACTATCTGTTTCAAATGAAGATTGGTCTTGAATTTCTGGTCTTTCTTGGGGCGATTCGACTTCCAGCAACGGATTTGATTCTAACACTTCTTGTATTTCAGCTTCGAGATCTAGACTAGACAGTTGTAACAGCTTAATGGCTTGTTGCAACTGAGGTGTCATGGTTAGCGATTGGCTAAACTTAAGCTGTAAGGATTGTTTCATTAATGTGTTTTTCCAGAAGAGAATATTCTACTTGGTTCTCTACAGGTTTTTGCCTCTTTCACTATTAACTATAGCAGTTTATTAGACGATAGCAGCATTTTTGTTAGTAAAAGATGACTGTTTTTTTAGCTGATTTTTAATAGTCAAATTACTTGGTTTGTCTACTAGTATGGAGAAGGCTGAGAGACAATTCAACTATAAAATGAATATAAAAAAAATCATAAAATTATGTGAGAAAATCGTTTGACTTCAAGATGTTAATAAGGCAATGTTTATGAATTTAATGGATTGTTGGGAGTCTAGATCCGAAAGTTTTCACCTAGATAAACTTTTCTTACTTCGGGATTTTTGAGTATTTCGTCTGGACTGCCCTTAGCTAAAATATGCCCAGATTCAACAATATAGGCGCGTTCGCAAACATCTAATGTTTCACGTACGTTGTGATCGGTAATTAAAACGCCAATCCCACGGTCTTTCAAATGTTTGACGATTTCTTTTATATCACCAACGGAAATGGGGTCAACGCCAGCAAAAGGCTCATCAAGTAATATAAAGGCTGGTTCGTTCGCCAGCGCTCTGGCTATTTCTACTCGTCGTCTTTCTCCGCCAGAAAGGCTCATACCAAGATTTTTCTGAATATGAGTAATTTGAAATTCTTCCAGTAGAGCCATCATCTTTTCTTTTTGCTGATTTTTGTTTAATGATTTATTTAATTCCAAAATGGCCAATAAATTGTCTTCTACAGACATTTTTTTAAATACAGAGGCTTCTTGAGGTAAATAACCAATGCCCATATTCGCACGCTGATGCATGGCACTTTGGGTGATATTTTTTTCACCAAGAAAGACCTCACCATCATCGGCCTGCACTAGTCCGACAACCATATAAAAAGAAGTCGTTTTGCCAGCACCATTTGGTCCTAACAGGCCAACAATTTCACCGGCACTAACCTCAAATGAAACGTCAGATACCACTTTTCTACCAGAGTATATTTTAGCTAGGTTTCTTGCGGATAATGTGGTCATTAAGGTTGCTTCTTTGTTTGAATTATTTTAACTTGTTTGCCCGGAGATTTATCAAAACTAGACACTTTTGTTTCACTATTATAATTAAAAATACCAGCAGTAATCTGACCGAGTTCTAAGTTGGCAATGACTTCTTCTGATAACTTCAAGTTAGATGTTTTGGTGTTAAAGTGTAATTTTTTTGATTTTGCTTTTAAGTCAGTATTGCCTGATTTGATAAGCTCGATCTGTAATGGTGAGCCAGTGGCTGAAATATCTCTAGCGCTTTCTATTTTGTTATCCAACTCTATTTTGTCGGCCGTAATTTCTAAGCTATCTTGTGTTTTACCGGTTAATTTTAGTTGTGCATTTGTCAGAATTAGAAATTGTTGCGACTGAATTTTATATTCAATTAAGTTGGCTCTAACCGCTAATTTTTCATTTTTTTCGAGGTTGATTTGAGTAAGAAAAGCAGGTTCGCCTTTGGCGGTTATGGATTGATAACTTCCGTCTTTATTTTTTTTGCCAATTAAACAATTGGCAGTCAACTCTAGTCCCGGTTGAGTGAGAACGGCATTGCCACAATATTCAAAGATAAGGGTTTTTCCATCCATACGGGAACGATCGCTTTTTAGTACTATATGTTGCTGAGGTTCTACTTGATCAAGTTCATCGTTTGGATATTCATTGGTGGCAATTTGTTCCGCAAAACTTGAGTATAATCCGGCAAAATATAAACTGAATAGTATACAAAAATAAGTAAAAGGTTTTGTAGAGCGGTTCATTATAATTTGATTCTTCATTAATAAATTTCTGTCGACACATCGGATTTCAAGTAGATCACTTCTTGATCAAATTCTATCTCTAAGCCGGTGCTCTTTGTTTGATAATAGGGGCTTTCTATCAACACCGCTTGATCGGTAAAAGCAATATTGGTTTCCAAATTAATCGTTATGTCATTGGTCGTCATTTTAGTCTGGATTTCATTTTTTCCTACATGTTCTTCTATTCTTACGTTATTGTCTAACTTTATTAAGGTATTATTGTTTAGCAGTTTGCCCAGATTGGAGCTTAATTGCCATTCTCCCGAATGACTTCTACCGAATGTGATCAGCGGTTTTTCCAAAATAGAAATATCCAGATTAAGCGAGTGTTCCATTCTATTGGCGGCAAGTGTATTGGTTTGACGGCCATTGCTATCAAATTGGTGTATCACAACACCTTCCATAAAATAGTCGGTATCGTGAACTTGAGTTTCAACTTGGATCTGATTTTGAATTTCTTCTGGTTGAAAAACCAATATCAGCATTGCCAGTGCGATAGCACTAATTAACCAACGATTAAGTTTTAAGCGTTTCATGGATCAGTGTATTTCTGGTGAATGGTATCAAGCTTGTTTTGTGCTGTGAGCAATAAATCAGATATTTCTCTAACCGCACCTTGACCACCGATATTTTGGGTGACCCAGTCTGCTTTTTGCTGAACTAGGTAATAACCATCAGCGACGCAAATGCCTAATCCCGATCGAAGTATTAATGGTAAATCGGGTAAATCATCGCCAACATGGGCCACTTGATTTTCAGTGATGTTCAGTTGCTGAATAATTTCCTGATAAGCTGATTTTTTATCAGTTTTACCTTGGTAAATATAAGGAATACCTAGTTCACTGGCTCGTTTTTCAACAATCAAAGATTGCCTTCCGGTTATAATAGCAACTTGTATATCGTTGTTAAGCAACTGTTTGATCCCAAGGCCATCTTTGATATTGAAGCTTTTAATTTCTTCGCCTTGATTAGTGTAATAAACTCTACCATTACTCAAAACGCCATCAACATCACAAATCAATAATTTTATCTGTCGGGCTTTGGACAACAGTGACTCTGAATAGTTTGGTGAGGCGGATTGTTTTGATATTGAATTGGCACTAGTCTCAGACATTAGACGACACCTGCTTTTAATAAATCATACATGTTGAGTGCGCCAACAGGATGATCATTGTCATCGGTTATGACTAAACTACTGATAGCATTTTGTTCCATTAATTTTAACGCTTCGGCAGCGAGTTTTTCTGCGCCAATCGTTTTTCCTTTAGCCGTCATTACAGTAGATATTTGGGTGGCATTGAGATCAATATTGTTCGCCAAAGTACGTCGGAGATCACCGTCGGTAAATATCCCACAAAGCATTTCGTTGTTATCGACAATGCATGTCATACCTAGCCGCTTGTTGGTCATTTCCAATAGTGTGTCGCTGATACTTGTGTGTTCTTTGACTAGAGGTATCTGATCACCTTTGTGCATGACATCTTCAACTTTTAACAATAATCGACGACCCAAACTGCCTCCAGGATGTGATAACGCAAAATCATTTTCGGTAAATCCTTTCGCCTCCAATAAAGAGACAGCTAGTGCATCGCCCATTACTAAAGAAACCGTAGTGGACGCTGTCGGCGCTAAATTCATAGGACAGGCTTCTTTCTCCACACTGGTATCCAAGTTGACATCGGCAAAATTAGCTAAAGAAGATTTAGGATTACCGGTTAAGCTGATGAGAGGAACATTAAGACGTTTGATAACCGGTAGTAAGCTGGTAATTTCATTGGTTTCACCGGAATTGGATAATGCTAGCACCACATCTTTATTGGTGATCATGCCTAAGTCGCCATGGCTGGCCTCACCCGGATGAACAAAAAATGCAGGGCTACCAGTACTGGCGAGTGTCGCTGCAATTTTGCTTCCGATATGGCCAGACTTGCCCATACCGATGACAACGATGCGACCTTCACAAGCTAAAAGCAATTCACAGGCTTTTGCAAAATCCTGATTAATTTTATTGACTAAAGACGAAATAGCTTGTTGTTCTATTCTAACAACGGCCTGTCCAAGTGATATAAAATTACAACTCGAGGAATTTTTGTGCATATTGATACTATGTGAAGGATTATTCAAGGATTAGAAGATAGTTTATCAGATATTAGATGTTGCTTGTTGATCTTTCATAAAACAGATCTTTCATAAAACTACTTTTGGAAGCGAACGTGAACCATGTTGTCAATGTAGAGTCAATTTTTGTATATGATTGCAAACCACTATGTATTCAAAATTAATTGATAGGATTGATAGAGAATAAAACAGCTCAGTAAGATGCCACCTTCTAAGCGAGTGATCTCACCGGGTTTGCCTTTACGTCCCCATGCCATGATTGACATTGCAGCGGTCAGTCCAAACATCAGAGCATAATCAACTTGCAAAATGCTGCTATCTATTCTCGCTCCATGAATTAAACCGGGAATGCCGAGCACAGCCAAAAGGTTAAAAATATTTGAACCAATTACGTTGCCAATAGCTAATTCATGTTCACCTTTCATCACGCCTGTTACCGAAGCAGCAAGTTCAGGTAAGCTGGTACCGACTGCAATGATGGTGATGCCAATAACATAATCGGTAACATTATAGATATGAGCGATATTAGTGGCGCCAAGAACCAGTAGGTTAGAACTGACTTGCAGTAGCACCAAGCCAATAACTACCCAGAAAAACGCTTTGCCATTTGGCATTTGATCTGGTAATTCTTCAACGATTTCTTTAAACATCAAATCTTGTTTATTGCGAGACTTTGCCGCTGTTCGAGTGAGCCAGAACAAGTATCCGGCCAAACAAGTCAGTAAAATAACGCCATCAATGAAAGAAAGTTTGAGATCGATCAATAAAGCAAAAGTGAGAAGCATAAATCCAAATAAAACGGGTATTTCTCGTTTAAGAATATTGGATTTAACCCGCAGTGGCGTGACTAACGCCGCGATGCCTAATACCATCGCAATATTGGCGATATTAGATCCTATAGCGTTTCCGATTGCCAGACCGGGCGTACCTTTTAACGCTGCATTAATCGATACCACGACTTCTGGGGCTGAAGAGCCCATAGCAACAATGGTTAAACCGACGATTAATGGCGAGATACCAAAGTTTCTTGCGATAGCGGCGGCACCGTCGGTAAATCGGTCAGCACTCCATACGAGTAACGAAATACCGCAAATGATCATTGCAAAGTAAAGAAGCATATAACTGCTTGATTCTCCTGAGCTTTCTCATAAACAATACTTATTGTACCGATCGTCGAGAAGATTAATATTATATATCTCTAAATATGATGGTATTTCTTATTGAGACTAGCAAGTATAAATTTGTATCAAGTCATTAATTTGCTGTAAGTCAACAATCAGAAATTACCTAGTAAAACAAAGCGGCACATTATACGTAAGTGTGGTTTAGAAAGTAACTTATTAACGGCTAAAACAGGATTAATTTGTTAGTCGACCTAGCTGACAAGAGTATTGGGAAATTCAAAATGTTCAATATGCTTGGTTAATATAGCCTCAACTCGTAATAAGAGTTGAGGTTATATAGTTTTCTTATTTCTTAGTATGCAAAGATTCGGGTACAATGCGCAGCAAAGGGCTATTTTAAAACTGAGTAAATTAAATGACTGAACTAGAAATAAAGCAATTGATTGAGCAAGGAATTATCTGCCAATCCGTTGACATCACCGGTGATGGCAATCATTTTGAGGCTATTGTGGTTTCTGAAGCCTTTGAAGGAAAAAGGCCAGTAGCTAGGCAGCAGTTGGTTTACGCGACGGTACAAGATAAGATATCAAGTGGTGAATTACATGCTCTGTCTTTAAAGACTATTACGCCAACTGAGGCGCTAAAAGCTTAGGCTTTAGATAATGAGAGGATCTTATGGATAAGTTACAAATTACCGGTGGCAACAAACTTGATGGAAGCATCCGAATTTCTGGCGCCAAAAATGCTGCTTTGCCAATTTTAATGGCTACGTTACTGGCAGAGGGGCCAACAACCATTGGCAATGTACCTCATTTAAATGACGTAACGACAACACTTGAATTGTTAGGAGTGATGGGGAACTCAATGACTCTTGGCGAAAATATGATGGTTGAAATTGATACTAGCACCATCAAAACCTTTGAAGCTCCCTATGATTTAGTTAAGACTATGCGGGCCTCAATCTTAGTTCTTGGACCATTGTTAGCCCGATTTGGCGAAGCTGATGTTTCTTTACCTGGTGGTTGTGCCATCGGTTCCAGACCGGTTGATTTGCATATTAAAGGGATGCAGGCAATGGGAGCAGAGGTTGATGTAACGGATGGTTACGTGCGGGCACGTGCTAAGAACGGCCTTACGGGCGCACGAATTTATATGGATATTGTGAGTGTTGGTGCAACCGAAAATTTATTAATGGCGGCAACTCTGGCCAAAGGTACCACGATATTAGAAAATGCGGCGCGAGAGCCTGAAGTTGTTGATGTGGCTAATTATTTGATTGCTATGGGGGCCAATATTACAGGTGCAGGGACTGACGTGATAACTATTGTGGGTGTTGACAAGTTGATAGGGGCTCACCACGAAGTATTACCGGACAGGATTGAAACCGGAACCTACCTAGTCGCAGCTGCCATTGCGGGAGGGCGGGTCAAGGTCAAAGATACTAACCCTGAAATTTTGGAATCCGTTTTGCTAAAACTTGAAGAAACTGGCGCAGAAATCACCACCGGAGAAGACTGGATAGAGCTTGATATGAAAGGCAAACGTCCTAAAGCAGTTAATATTAGAACGGCACCTTATCCAGGATTTCCAACCGATATGCAGGCGCAATTTACAGCGCTTAACGTGATTGCAGAAGGTACCGGTGTTATCACTGAAACCATTTTTGAAAATCGATTTATGCATGTTAGCGAATTGCAGCGGATGGGGGCAGATATTCAAATAGAAGGCAACAATGCGATTTGTACTGGCGTTGATAAACTTACCGGTGCTCAAGTGATGGCGACTGATCTTAGAGCGTCAGCAAGTTTAGTATTAGCCGGGCTCGTTGCTGAAGGAAAAACCGTGGTGGATCGGATCTATCACATTGATCGTGGTTATGAATGTATCGAAGAAAAGCTGCAACTGATGGGAGCGAATATCAAGCGGGTTTCATAATTGAGTAGAACATAGAATTAAGTGATTGAGATATCAAGGATTGGCATCTGAGATAGGTTTTTCTCTTAATTTTAAGGTCAGTTTGATTGGCTGTCCTTGCCTGATAATATCTAGTACAACTTGTTTCCCGATAGGGGTCGCAATAAATAATTGGCGGAATAGTTCGCCACTGGTGATTAATTCTCCATTATAGTGAGTAATGAGATCTTTGTATATGAGCCCCGCTTCAGCGGCAGGACTGTCGGGTTCCGTTCGCTCTACAAAAAATCCAATTCCAAAATCGACGCCAGGATTGAGGGAATTGTAACCCTGTCTACTCAAACTTCCACCGCTAACGCCTATCCAGTTTCTGACCACTCTGCCATGTTTTTTGATGTCATCAAATATTTCTTTAACTATATTAATCGGTATGCCAAAGTTAATACCAATTTGATCATTTCTTTCTATGGTAAATTTTGCGCTACTGATACCAATAACCTGACCTTTTGTGTTGATTAATGCGCCTCCCGAATTTCCATAATTAATAGATGCATCTGTTTGAATTCTAGGAGAAGATAAAGTACCACTATTAATGGCACTTATAATTCCCAATGTCACAGAGTTTTTAAATAACCCAAATGGAGTACCAATAGCCATAACAATATCGCCAGTTTTAACTTCACTTGAAACTGCGAGCTCTGCAACCAAAGGCGTTTCAACATCGACTTTTAGTACAGCAATATCATTTTGCTTGTCGAAACCTACCACTTTTGCATATTTTCGTAATCCATTAGAAAAATGTACTGCTATAAAGTCACTTCGTGCGATGACATGATAGTTGGTTACGATATATCCATCGCTATCAAAAATGACCCCTGACCCAACGCCTATTGAAAAATCAACTAGCATATCACCTTTTCTTCCATCCGTTGCAGGTCGTGCGCGGCCTTTTCGCCTAGCCTGAACGCTAACAACGGAGGGGCCTGCTTTCTCTATCGCTTTGGCATAGGAACTAATTTGTGATGGGATCGAGGTTTCGACTAAAGCGGAGGCAGGTTCGGTGGCACTCTTTTGATAAAATGCCCATGCTTTTTGGGCTTCTTGCCAGTTGAAACTCATTGGGCTTTTGGGAATAAAAAACAACACTGTAAAACCAGCGATCCCGCCTAACAGTGCGTATTTGATAATATGGACTAAATGGGCAAGGAGCTTCATCGATTAGGAATTCTTAGCGCTTTCAACATCCAGACTGTTATGGTTGATAACACCTTTCGCTTTTATTGCGTAGTCAAGTGCTTGTGCATCTTGTTCTTCTTTTGCTTTGGCTATTTTGACAACATTATTATCTTCTGCTGGTTGCTCTTCATTCTCAGCTTGCTGCTTGTCAGCTTTAGTGGCTTGATTGCGATATTCATGGGCCTGATACAATTGATCGGCGTTAAATACACTATCGCTCGACTCCTCCTTATTTGCTTGAGTGAGGATCGGCTCTGCATTTGTTTCGATATTTGCTTCGGAATTTTTAGGTAAAACCTGAAATGTCTGATTGGCACATAGTTGGTTAGAGCTTTTTGCCATGTGATCATACAGTGATTGATAGCTGTCAGATACATGATTAAATAGTTCTGCTGTTTTTTCGAAATGGGTATTAACCTTAGAATGAAAGGCTTCCAACTCAGAGGTTTTCTCCTTAAGTTGTTGTTCCAGTCGATTTTTTTCAGCTTCACTGGAAGAGTTTTTCTTACCAAATAAGAAACCAACAATGGCGGCAACAACAATTCCTACAACCGTTAATATTTCCATGAGATACCTTTATTTAAGCGATTTAAGTAACAAGCTAGTTACCAAGTAACTATATCTTACTCTCCTAAGCATAGTCGAATAATTTTTAGTCAAAATTAAGATTTAATGTCTTTTATCAATAAAAAACTTGCTGTTATTGATTACACCTGTAATACTATAATCATGAATTACATTTGTAATCAATTGATAGTGAAGATTAAGGATTAAATATGCAAATTAGTCACTCCGAAAAAATTTTGATGGACGTGCTGTGGCAGGGTGCTTCAAAAGCTGCGCCGCTAACGGCAAGGAAAATCATAAGACAGGTTGAGCATAATCTGGACTGGCATGATAAAACGGTCAAAACGCTGCTTAACCGGTTGCTCAAAAAAAGTGCAATTGCTTTTAAAAAAGAAGGGCGAGAGTATTTGTATTATCCCATTTTGAAAGAACAAGATTATTTGCGCAATGCATCGGATAATTTTCTTAAAAAGGTTTTTAAGGGCAGCATCACTTCGTTAGTCGCTTCTTTTGCGAAACAAGAAAAGTTGAGTGATAAAGATTTGGCTGAATTAAAAGCGTTGATTGAAGATATCGAAAAATAAATAAGGAAAAACCAATGATTGATTCATTGTTTGAAATTTTTGTTCTTAAAAGTATAGGTATAGCTATACTGCTTTTGTTAATTATTGTCGTTAGGCCGATGGTATTGAAGTGGTTGAATGCTCAAGTCGCCTATGGTTTATGGCTGATGCTGCCCATTTACTTATTGATGCCCGTGACCACCGCAGAAATGAACTCGACCGGTGGTTTTATGACTTTTATTTTGGGTGGGGATATCTTATCAACCGATCATAATGAAAACCAATGGTTCGATAGTGGTAGGATCGTAAATTGGAGTTTGATTGTCTGGGGGAGTGGCTGCCTGATAATGTTAGGTATCTTCTCAGTACGGTACCAGCGGTTGAAAAAGAGTTTAAAAGAGATCAGAGTCAGTAATAGATTTATTAATAAGCAAAGTGATGCCAAAAATGGGATAAATATTCAGTTTGTTTCAAGCTCATTAATTGATGTGCCTGCAGTCTTTGGATTGTTTCAATCTTATCTTATATTACCCGATGATTTTTTTAGCCTAGCCAATAAAAATCAACAAATGATACTGCAACACGAATTTTATCACCTAAACCGCCATGATCATCGATTCAATTTTTTGCGAGTTTTTATCAAAAGCCTGTTTTGGTTTAACCCAATGTTTTACTGGGCTGATAAATATTGCGAAGCGGACCAAGAAATGTCCTGTGATTTGGGGGTATTACAAAATTCAGACATCGAAGAGAGAAGAAACTATGCCAACGTGTTATTGCAGTCAATGATTGGCATAAAACAAAATAAATTAATTAGTCAGTGGAAATATCAATCATTAATAAAGGAGAGAGTTAAAATGTTAAAAAATATCAATTCAAAAAAATGGCATTCATGGGTGGCGGTAGTATTTGCCGCTGGTGCAATCTGGGGCACCAGTTCGGTAGTGATGGCCGAGAAGGAAGAAGTGGTAGATTCGGGTGCGATACCGATATCTATTATTCAACCTCGTTATCCTCGAAAGGCTGCGGAGGAAGGGGTTGAAGGTTGGGTGAAGTTCGGCTTTGACCTCGACCCAAATGGCAGTCCATTTAATATAAGGGTTATAGCCGCTCAACCGAAAGGGGTATTTGAAGACGCTTCATCAGAAGTGATAAAGAAATGGAAATTTAAAGTAACTAAAGCACAAAAAAATCTGATTTATACAATGGAGTTCTTGTTAAAAGCGCCAGAAACAGAAGAGAAATAGAAATAAACAGAAGGGCGAATTTATTCGCGCCAAAGTAGTCCTACAGAGAAATGATGGTGGGTTTTAACCATCGTTTTTTTGCGTACACTGATATAAGTCGAGTTAATTGCCGTTAAATAGACGAAATGTACCCACTTAAAATCATTTACCTATTTACCTATTTACCTATTTACCTATAGTTTATATTGTTATTTTAGTAGACAATATGGTAATACGACTTAAATGGAATTTTCATGAACCAGCTTAGCTTTCATTGTATTGACTAATAGGCTAGGCTTTTTTAACCAAAACCGGCAATCGAAGCCAAACTGCCGGCTCGCTTGCGGTTAACGTTAAATCGCTCTATTTATTGAGAGCGGTTTAGCCAAACAAAGTGCCTACTTGAAACAATCAAGTGTGGTAGTATTTGGAAGTTCAGCATTTTAGTAACACAAGTTCTAATCTGAAATAATTATATTTAGATCCAACCATTTCTAGAATATACAAAATTGAACCGTCGTACCAAATCAACATGGCGAAAACCAAAAATAGCCACCCAAACTTGGCCGCTATTTTAACCGCCCGGTTAGCGAAAACTAGCTCGCTACGCGAGCCATTTTCGCCAACGGGCAACGTTAGGCTCCTATGAGGAAGCAATGGAAGAATTAATTGATTTAGGAGATATTGCAGATGCGATATCTGAACGATTCCCAAACATCAAAGGATTATACCTGTTTGGTTCGAGAGCATTTGGAACCGGAAGCCCCCGTTCAGATATAGATATTTTGGTTGAGTTTGACGAACATCTTCGTCCCGCTGACTTACGAGATTTCACATCAAAAGAATGTGACGCTCTTGATCTTTTCCTAATTGAAGGCGGAAAAGCTGCCAGCTCCCAAAACGAAAGCTATGTAGAAAGTCACAGCTTGCAGTCCTTAGTTGTAATGCTTAACGCAAAAAAATTCTGGGATAAAGATAATGGACGCCTTCAAATAGATATACCTTGGAAACATAGAGTTAGAACAGATGTTGCTTTTATTCCGTCTGCTCTTCCTATGCGTCCTGAGGAAAATCAAGAAGAGAAAATTGATCTGGACAAATTGACTATAGGGCAAATATTCAAATCATTTACGGTAAAACAGATCTTTGGTTTCGTGTCAGTTGTTATAGTAATACTTGTCTCTGTATTTAGCGGTGGTTATTGGGTAGGAACCAATACTATTGTGTTAAAAGATGAAAAAATAAACAGTGATTCAAATCAGACGTCAGAGCCTAATCGGGTAGCCGGAGATCTCTAACCTCCAGCCCCCCACACCACCTTTCTATTACCCACAAATATTCCCATGTAGTCTATAACCGAGCATTATGTTAAAAAACTTTTTTAACCCTCGCCACATATGTGTAATTCCGGGGTAGCCATTTCCTTTTCTTGCTAGAAACCCACCTAGTTGCGCGATCCAAACTACGGCATCTTTCAAACAAGGCGGTTCTTTCGGAGGCTTGTGTGCTTGATTAAACATCAAGAATAACATTTTGCATTCGGATTGGTTAAAGAATTCCGATGCAGATTTATTTGGTGACGAGCGAGAGATTAATGTTAACAACAAAATTAATGGGGACACGTCGTACGCCGTTACCGGCATTTTATCTAGCGGGTTAAAGTCCCGTCCGAGTAATTATCTCATTCACTCGGTAGTACCGCAAAGCAGCCATTGAGTAATGGGTGGTTGTAAGTTTTGCAAGGGCGAGACAGCAGGCCGCAACGCAAGTGGATCGGTATTAGCTTCGTCAACCAATTAAGGATGTTGACCCTTTGATGTGATGGGGAAAACTGTCACCTTTCAATCGAGCAGCCGCAATAATGCTGCGACAATGGGATAGATTGTTAGGATCCTTCGGGGTTATACGAGTGGCATGTTGTTGAAGATAAGATGTGCAGGACGGGAGATCCATTATCGTGGTGATGCCACACTAACGAATTTATATAAGCGAATAGCGACA
>Ga0256845_1000828_pt1 | contig 26788 bp, 22 predicted proteins | sample RiftiametaG_FD_189101 | JGI IMG/M metagenome (GOLD analysis project Ga0256845, IMG submission 189101) | Tube worm associated microbial communities from hydrothermal vent at the East Pacific Rise, Pacific Ocean - Riftia | ecosystem: Host-associated > Annelida > Integument > Unclassified ... | reverse complement strand
AAAAATAACAATCCCCATTCAGAACTTTCCAAATGGGGATTATAACAGTAGGGTTTCGGGGCTAGAATGCTAAATCTACAACAAGATCAAACTCGTCATAAATGGCTTTGTCTCCAAGATTATCAAAAAAGCTACCGGAACCATACTTAATATCATATTTAGTTCTATCTATTTTTAAAGTGGCAGTTGCTTTACTGCCATATATTGATATTACAAAAGTAATTGGCTTTGTGGTTCCTTTAATGGTTAGGTCACCAGTAGCTGTATGAGAATTTTTGTTAAAGGTCTTTATATTTGTAAATACCAGCTTAGCTGTGGGATGGGCTTCTACTCCGAAGAAATCATCAGATTTAAGATGACCTTCCAATTTCCCCTTCATGTCGCCCAGTTTGTCGGTAGTCACCAATGTGGACATATCTATCACGAATTCTCCGCCGGTTAGTTTGTTACCGTCAAATAATAAAAATCCTTCTTTTAAGGCTATAGTCCCTGCATGTGACCCAGTTACTTTGTACCCTTTCCATACCACTGTACTTTCGCTTGTTTTCACTTCTTTTTTTTCTCCGTCTATAGGAGTGCTGGCAGTTGCGGTAAAACCAAATACTATAGCCAATACTAAACTAAATACATTCTTTTTCATGTTTCTGTTTTAAATTTAAATGTTAATGATAAGTGTTATTGTTTTAATGATTAAAATTTGTTCAATAAATTGTTTAATTGAAGAAGCTCTTCGTTGTCAAAATTCTTTAATAAAGATTTCTGTGAACTGTTCATTGCATCACTCATCTTTTCAAGAATTGTACCACCTTTTTTTGTGATGGTAATTTCAATTTTGCGTCTGTTTGCTTCACAGGTCACTCTTTCTACATAGCCTTTGAGTAATAACTTATCCACCAATCTAGTTGTATTGCTCATTTTGGTAATCATGCATTCATTAATTGTACATAGGTTGGCAGGCTTTCCCTTTTGGCCACGTAATATTCTAAGAACATTAAATTGTTGTAACGAAACATCAAATGGTTTTAATGCATTGTTCAGAGCTTCATTGATTGAGTTGTTGACTAAAATCAAGTGGATTATAGACTTGCTTTCCAACGGTATTTCAATATCTGTTTTTAAAATTTTCTCTACATTCATGTCAATACAATAATTGTATATACAAATGTATAATTTTAATGAGATTGATAAATGTTAAAAACAGATAAACTTTTGTTAAAAACACTTAAGTTTATTTTTGATGATTAATTTTAATTCTTGATATTTTGATATGCAAAAGATTATAGAAGTGAAAACAACAAAAGCCATAGGATGTACTATTTAAGGTATAGCAATAAAAAAAATCTATGATAAAAATCCGAAATGTTGTTTCGGATTTTTATTTTTGCAGTCAATAATAAAATTTATCATGGCAGATTTATCACAAGAAGAGTGGGAAGGGCAATTAGAGAAAGATGAAAATTCATTTATTCTAGATGTTAGAACACCAGAAGAAGTTGAAGAAGGGTATATTCCAGAAGCAATCAATATTGATATTTATTTGGGACAGGAATTTCTGGACGAATTAGAGAAGCTGGACAAAACAAAAAATTACTATGTTTATTGCAGATCTGGTAATAGAAGTGGGCAAGCTTGTGCATTGATGAGCCAAGCGGGTTTTGAAAAAGCTTATAACCTTGAAGGTGGATTTATGAACTGGGAAGGTGACATAATAGAGTAAATTAGAAAAAAATGAATATAAAAAATCCTGCATTAGTAGGGTTTTTTATTTCCACATTGTGGGTTTAATACCCCGATGCTTGTGTTGATTTTTATAACATAATTATTAATGCCCGTGGGCCTTGCCCCAAGGTAGTTTACTTTAGCCCTATGCGTGAAGACCTACTGCATTTTATTTGGAAGCACAAAAAATTGCTGCGAACGGATTTGCATACATCCAAGAATGAAACTATTTCCGTTATAGATTATGGAACACATAATCTGCATGAAGGGCCGGATTTTTTTAATGCCAAAGTAGAAATTGATAGTCAGTTGTGGGCCGGTAATGTGGAAATTCATATAAATGCATCAGATTGGTATGCGCATCATCATGAAGTGGATAGAAACTATGATAATGTAATACTGCATGTGGTTTGGGAAGATGATGCCACTATTTTTAGAAAGGACAATAGTGAGATTCCGACTTTGGAATTAAAAAAATACATTTCAAAAGAAGTACTGGAAGCATATAAAAAGCTGTTTGATAAAAAGAGCGTCACTTTTATCAATTGTGAAAAAGAAATAAAAGATATAGATGAGTTTCTTTTTCAAAATTGGTTAGAACGACTCTATTTTGAACGTCTGGAAAGAAAGTCTGGATTTATTCTAGAAACATTGGAGCAGAGCAAAAATGATTGGGAAAAAGTCCTTTTTTGTATGTTGCTCAATAATTTTGGGCTCAATATTAATGGAAACTCTTTTTTGAGTTTGGCACAGGCCTTGGATTTTTCTGTGGTGCGGAAACTTCAAAATGATGCTTTTCAGTTAGAAAGTGTTTTTTATGGAATGACTGGCCTTTTAACAGATAATGAGATAACTGATGTATACTATGTCGACCTTAAAAAAGAACATGATTTTCTTAAAAACAAATTCACTATTAAGGATGAGGGAGTGTTGAAACCAGATTTCTTTAAATTAAGGCCGCCAAATTTCCCAACCATTAGATTGTCACAGATTGCCAATGTGTATGTAGCGCATCAGAATATGTTCAGCAAGTTGATTAATGCAAATACGCTTCAAGAAATTTATAATGTTTTTGATGTTTCGGCCAGCAGTTACTGGGACAATCATTATGTTTTTGGAAAGGAATCAGGAAAGAGTACAAAAAAGCTCACAAAGAAATTTATAAATCTACTTATCATAAATACGATACTCCCCATAAAATTCTGTTATGCAAAACATATGGGTAAAGACGTGAACAATGAGGTGATTAAAATGGTGACAAATTTAAAAAGAGAGGAAAATTCCGTAATTGATGGTTTTATAAAACTTAATGTAAATGTGCACAATACGATGGATAGCCAGGCAGTGTTGCAATTATATAATGAGTATTGCACACAAAATAAATGTTTGCAATGTGTTGTTGGTGGAAGTTTATTAAATAGAATTGACTAATTTTAGGCATGAATTTTTTCTATCAATTACTGTATTATTTCCAAAAGAGAGGTTTTGAGGTATGTAGGCGTATTGCAGAACGCATGGGAATCAGGACCAGGGTAGTGAGAACCTCTTTCATATATTTAACTTTTGTTACTTTGGGTTTTGGTTTTGCACTGTACTTGTTTTTGGCATTTTGGTTAAAAATCAAAGATTTGGTACATACCAAAAGAACTTCAGTTTTTGATCTGTAACAACTATGATAAAATTTTTCCGTTCAAAATTATTGTTTGCACTATTTTTAATGGTAGTGGTTTTATTGGTTGGTATTTTTGGATATAGATATATTTCTGACTACTCTTGGATAGAGGCATTGTATATGACCATTATCACGGTGACCACTGTTGGTTTTTCAGAGGTAAAACCTTTAACTCCTGAAGGAAAAATGTTTACCGTGTTCCTTATTGTAACCAGTATTTTTATATTTGGTTTTGCAATTTCTGTGATTACAGAATATATTTTAAGTAAAAATTCTCTTCAACTCATAAAAAAGAAAAAAGTGAAAAACAAAATAGATAATCTTTCCCATCATATTATCATATGTGGTTATGGCCGTAATGGCATGCAGGCATCTGAAAGGTTAAAAGCGTATAAAAGACCTTTTGTTGTGATAGAGCGGGACAAGGAAACAATAGAAAAGTATGAAGATGGGATACTGTTTGTTGAGGGCGATGCAAATGATGACGAATCGCTCATAGAAGCTGGGATAGAAAGAGCACAATATCTTATTGCGACAATGCCAGATGATGCTACTAATCTATTTGTAGTGCTTTCTGCAAAACAACTCAATAAAAAACTTATTGTGATTAGTAGGGCATCACAGGTTGGGTCACAGAAAAAATTGAAATTGGCAGGAGCCGATAAAGTAATTATGCCAGATAAAATTGGAGGTGACCATATGGCATCTTTAGTGGTGATACCAGATTTGACCACCTTTATGGACAAGTTGTCTTTAGAAGGAGAACATACCACAAATTTAGAAGAGGTGGCTATAGAAGATTTTGCGGACCAAGTGGATTGTAGCTCCATTAGGGAGTTGGATTTAAGAAACAAAACAGGATGTACAATAATAGGTTATATAGAGCCTAATGGAAATTATATAATCAACCCTGAAGCTGATATAGAATTAGAGCCAAAAAGTAAGGTAATCGTTCTTGGAAGGCCAGAGCAAATTAGAAAGTTGAATGAAATGTTTCATATAGAAGAGCCACATTTCAACAGCAATATTTGATTGTGATGTTAATTTTTAGGATATTGCCACAGTTTATAAACTAACAAAAACCAAAAATAAATACTATGAAGTACAGACTTCTTGCAATTATAGCGATGCTCAGTCCTTTTTTTACGTTTGCTCAAGAACTTGGGTTAGATGAAAAAATCAATCAAGGATTTAAGCCGATATCAGATTTCTTTTCAGCAGTTATTTTCTTTGAGGTATTTGGAATTCCGTTTGTTTTGATAGTATTGGTGATGAGTGCATTGTTTTTTACAATTTACTTTGGTTTCCCAAATTTTAGATATTTTAGAACAGCAATTAATATAGTAAGGGGTAAGTATGATGCTGTTGATCATCACACAGTTGGTGACCCAGAGTTAGCGATAGATGGTGATATAAAAGGCACTATTGAAGACGAAAGTAAAGATGGTGAAGTAACACATTTTCAGGCATTGGCAACGGCAGTTTCTGGTACCGTAGGAAACGGAAATATTGCAGGGGTAGCTTTGGCAATTGCACTAGGTGGACCAGGAGCAACTTTTTGGATGATTATCTGTGGATTATTGGGGATGTCAACAAAATTTGTGGAATGTACTTTAGGAGTTCAATATAGAGATGTTGATGAAAATGGAACTGTATATGGAGGTCCAATGTACTATATAAGTAAAGGATTAAAAGAAAGAGGTTTTGTCATTTTTGGTAAAATTACGGCAGTGATATTTGCAATTTTCTGTATTGGAGGCTCCTTTGGAGGTGGTAATGCAGCACAATCCAATCAAGCAACAATTGTATTAAAAGACTTAATGGGGTTAGAGAGTGCAAGTGCAGGCGCATGGATAGGATTGGCTTTGGCAATTTTGGTAGGGATTATCATTATTGGAGGAATTAAAAGAATAGCTTCTGTTACAGAAAAAGTAGTGCCTTTCATGGCAGTTATGTATTTAATAGCGTGTTTGTACATTATATTAAGTAACTTTTCTTTAATTGATGATGCTGTGGGATTAATTTTGAGTGAAGCATTCAACCCAACAGCAATAGGTGTTGGTAGTTTAATAGGGGTTTTATTAGTTGGATTTAAACGAGCAGCATTTTCAAATGAGGCAGGAGCTGGTTCTGCATCTATTGCACACTCTGCGGTAAAAACAAAATATTCTGCATCAGAAGGTTTAGTGGCATTGTTAGAACCATTTATTGATACTGTTGTAATTTGTACAATGACGGCATTAGTAATCATTATTTTTAATTTTGGTGGTGCTTTTGAATATGGAGGTGAAGGTTCAGTAATGATCGATGGTATTTCTTATGAAGGTGCGGGAATCACATCCAAAGCATTTGCGCAGTACATTCCTTATTCTGATATATTCTTAACAATAGCAGTAGTACTGTTTGCTGTATCCACAATGATTTCTTGGTCATATTACGGATTACAATCTTGGAAATTTTTATTTGGAAGAGGTAAAGTAGCAGATTTAACCTATAAGGTGTTATTTCTGATTTTTGTTGTAATTGGTGCAGCTGCAAGTATGAAATCTATTTGGGACTTCTCTGATGCTATGATATTTGCAATGGTATTCCCTAATATGGTAGGGCTGTACTTCTTGTTTCCTGTGGTTAAAAAGCAGTTGGGTAGATACCTTGAAGCCATAAAGATTGTGAAAGAAAGCTAAAATTTGAAATTGAAAAATATAAAATCCCACTTTAAGTTCAATAAACAAGAACGGAGTGGGATTTTCTTTTTATTACTGATTATTGTTTTGCTTCAATGTGCCTATTTTTTCTTTAAGACCAGACATAGTGGAAGTTTGGAAAAATCATTGTCCGTAGATACGGAACTTCAGGCAGAAATAGATGCGTTAAAAAAAAATCAAGTAGAGAAGGATTCATTTAAGATGTACCCTTTTAATCCAAATTTTATTACAGACTATAAAGGGTATGTATTGGGCATGTCTGTTAGAGAGATTGATAGGCTTCATGCATTTAGGGCTATGGATAAATTTGCAAATTCAGCCAAAGAATTTCAAGAAGTAACCCAAGTATCAGATTCATTGTTAAACAGTATTTCCCCATATTTTAAATTCCCTGAGTGGACTCAGAAGAAGAGGAAACCATCAGTAGTTTTTAGTAATTATAAGAATAACAATGTTAAGTTGCGTACTGATGAATATAGTGTAGCGGAAGTTGAGGTTAAGGATTTAAATTTGGCAACAGCTGAGGAATTGAAAATTATTAGCGGAATAGGGGAAAAACTTTCAGCCAGAATCATAAAATTTAGAAATCGTTTGGGAGGTTTTTTAATCAATGAACAATTGTATGATGTTTATGGATTGGAGCCTATTGTAGTAGAAAAAACCTTAGAAAGGTTTAAGGTAATGAACCCACCAGAAATCAAAAAAATAAATATCAATACGGCATCAGCAAGTGAGATATCCCAATTGGTATATATCCAATATAGTGTAGCGCAAAGAATTGTGGATTATAGGAAGAACAAAGGCAATATAAATTTGTTTGATGAGCTAAAGAACATAGATGGTTTTCCATTGGATAAGATTGATAGAATTCAATTATATTTGTCGCTACATTAAACCATGTTTTGGTATAGTAATAGTATATGGATAAAAGATATTTTAGTGAAGAACACCATTTGTTCAGGGAAAGCTTAAGCAATTTTCTTAAGAAAGAAGTGGTGCCCCATATAGATAAGTGGGAAGAAACTGGAACCATTGAAAGATTTATATGGAAGAAGTTTGGTGAGATGGGCTTTTTGGGCATAACATATCCCAAGCAATATGGTGGTATGGAATTGGATCTGTTTTATACCGTTATTCTTTTAGAAGAGCTGCAAAAAATCAATTCTGGAGGTTTTGCAGCTGCTATATGGGCACATATGTATTTGGCAATGACCCATTTGAACAAAGAGGGAGATGATAGGATAAAAGCAGAATATTTGGCACCAAGCATTACAGGAGATAAAATAGGGTGCCTTTGTATCACAGAACCTTTTGGAGGGTCTGATGTTGCGGGAATGAGAACTACTGCGGTAAAAAAAGGAAATACATATGTCCTTAATGGCTCTAAAACCTTTATTACCAATGGAGTATATAGTGATTATTTGGTGGTGGCCGCAAAGACATCACCTGAAAAAGGAAATAAAGGCATAAGCGTTTTTGTGGTAGATAGGGATACTCATGGAGTAACAGCAACCAAATTGAACAAGCTAGGTTGGAGAGCATCGGATACAGGAGAAATTGCCTTTGATAATGTGGAAATCCCTGTAGAGAACCTAATGGGAGAAGAAGGAAAAGGTTTTCCTTATATAATGCAGCATTTTTCTTTAGAAAGATTGATTATGGGCATCAATGCACATGCACGTGCAGAATATGCTTTGGAATATACTATTGATTATATGTCCCAAAGAGATGCTTTTGGCAAAAAAATAAGTCAGTTTCAAGCATTAAGACATACTATTGTTGAAAGAACGGCTGAGGTGGAAATGTGCAAGGAATTCAATTATTCAGTTGCACAGCGTTTAAATAATGGGGAATATGTGGTTAAAGAAGCAACCATGTCTAAATTGTTGTCCACTAAAATAGCAGATGGCACTGTTTATGACTGTTTGCAGATGTTGGGAGGTTATGGCTATATGGAAGATTATCCGTTGGCAAGATTGTTAAGGGACAGTAGGTGTGGACCAATAGGTGGTGGTACGTCTGAAATTTTAAAAGAAATTTTATCCAAAATAATCATAGACAAGAAAACATATACCCCTGCAACAGAAAATTAAGAAAAAATAAAATTACAATAAGTGCAAATTATAGATTTTAATCTTATATTTGCACCCTTAAAAATCACTAACGAAGGGAGGTTGTAGCATATGTTAATTATACCAATAAAAGAAGGAGAAAATATAGACAGGGCTTTAAAGCGTTTTAAGCGTAAGTTTGATAGAACAGGTACAATGAGACAGTTGAGAAAACGTCAACAGTTTACAAAACCTTCAGTTCAAAATAGAGCTAAGATTCAAAAAGCACAATATATCCAAGGTTTAAGAGATCAAGAAGAGATATAAGCTTATTATAATAATTTATATAGTCCCACATTCTAATAACTATTGGAATGTGGGATTTTTTTTTTGGACAAAGCAGCCTTAACTTTGATACATGGGACTTACACCTTTCATATCTTATCTCTCCTTAGAAAGAAACTATTCGCAACATACCGTAAAGGCATACCAAAAAGATATTCAGGTATTTATTGATTTTTGTAAGAAGGAGTACAAAATAGAAAATATTGAAACCGTAGATTATGGTATTGTAAGAAGTTGGATAGTTAGCTTGGTCAATACAGCTATTTCTAATCGTTCTATAAACCGTAAAGTAGCATCGCTCAAAGCATATTATAAATTTTTATTGAAGATTGGCAAAATAGAAGTAAGTCCTTTGGCAAAACACAAGGCGTTAAAGACGTCAAAAAAAATAGAAGTCCCCTTTTCTGAAATGGAAATGGAGAAAGCACTACAGCAAATATCTTTTAATGATGATTTTGAAGGTGTCCGGGATAAGTTGATTATAGAATTATTATATACCACAGGAATCCGTAGAGCTGAGCTTATCAACCTTAAAATATTGAATGTGGATTTGTCTTCAAATACTTTAAAAGTATTGGGAAAGAGAAATAAGGAGCGTGTTCTGCCAATATTAAGTTCTACGCATAATTTATTAGTAGAATATTTTAGTTATAGAAAAGATTTTCAAAAAATATCAGATAAAGATTATGTGTTTATATTAAAGTCAGGCAATAAAATATATGAAACTTTTGTTTATAGAATTATAAATCATTATTTTAGTAAGGTGTCCTCTAAGGTAAAAAAGAGCCCACATATTTTGAGACACACCTTTGCGACCCATTTATTGAATAAAGGGGCAGATTTAAATTCAGTAAAGGAATTGTTGGGACATTCAAGTTTGGCATCTACACAGGTTTATACGCATAATAGTATTGCCGAACTTAAGAAAGTGCATTCTGTTTCCCATCCAAGAAATAGGGAATAAGAAATTTAATTTTTTGTCTAACTTTTAAAAACCTCAATTTTATGAAAGTAAATGTACAATCCGTAAATTTTAATGCAGATCAAAAACTTATTGATTTTATTCAGAACAGAATGGATAAACTAGAAGTTTTTTATGATAGGGTCATAGATTCTGATATTTATCTGAAGGTAGAAAACACAAGTTCTAAAGAGAATAAAATTGTGGAAATTAAAATGCGTGTTCCCAAAGATAGTTTTATGGTTAAAAAGCAATGTAAATCCTTTGAGGAAGGAGTTGATTTGGCGTGTAGTTCTTTAGAAAGAAAGCTTAAAAAAAAGAAAGAAAAATTAAAGCTCTTTGCCTGATTAAAATTATTGAAAAATAGTTTTGATTATATAAATAAATATCTACATTTGCAGTCCGTTAGAAATAGCGGACTTTTTTATGCGAAAAAAGTATAAAAAGCCGATGTAGCTCAGCTGGCTAGAGCAGCTGATTTGTAATCAGCAGGTCGTGGGTTCGAGTCCCTCTATCGGCTCGTATTTATTGAGAATTTAGTTTGGGGGAGATACTCAAGCGGCCAACGAGGGCAGACTGTAAATCTGCTGACTACGTCTTCGCAGGTTCGAATCCTGCTCTCCCCACAAGAACTAAAAATTTATACTTTATTATGATAAGTATGAGTTTGTTTTGAAATATTGAAGTATTTTTGGGTTTTCCAAAAAAAAATGCGGGAGTAGCTCAGTTGGTAGAGCGTCAGCCTTCCAAGCTGAATGTCGCCGGTTCGAACCCGGTCTCCCGCTCTAAGTTGACAGTAATGTCATTCCTGCGAAGGCAGGAATCTCTTTCTTTAATAATTATATTAAAGATTGTTAGGTTCAACACTTTACGCCGGTGTAGCTCAGGGGTAGAGCGTTTCCTTGGTAAGGAAGAGGTCACGAGTTCAAATCTCGTCATTGGCTCAACGATAAAAATTTATTTGTACACTAATATAAACTAAGATTAAATTCATTAAACATGGCAAAGGAAACTTTTGATCGTTCCAAACCGCACTTAAACATAGGTACTATTGGACACGTAGATCACGGTAAAACTACATTGACTGCTGCTATTACAACTGTTTTGGCAAATGCAGGACTTTCAGAAAAGAGAAGTTTCGATTCTATCGATAACGCTCCTGAAGAAAAAGAAAGAGGTATTACTATTAATACATCTCACGTAGAGTATTCAACTGCAAATCGTCACTACGCACACGTAGATTGTCCTGGACACGCGGATTATGTTAAGAACATGGTTACTGGTGCTGCCCAAATGGATGGTGCAATTTTAGTTGTAGCTGCTACAGATGGACCAATGCCACAAACTCGTGAGCATATCCTTTTAGGTCGTCAGGTAGGTATTCCAAGAATGGTTGTATTCATGAACAAAGTGGATATGGTTGATGATGATGAGCTTTTAGAGCTTGTTGAAATGGAGATAAGAGAATTGCTTTCTTTTTATGAGTATGATGGTGATAACGGACCTGTAATTGCTGGTTCTGCTTTAGGAGCACTTAATGGTGAGCAAAAATGGGTAGATACGGTGATGGAATTAATGGCTGCTGTTGATGATTGGATAGAGCTTCCTAAAAGAGATGTTGATAAAGCTTTCTTAATGCCTGTTGAAGATGTATTTACGATTACAGGTCGTGGTACTGTTGCAACTGGTCGTATAGAGACAGGTATAGCTAATACGGGAGATTCTGTGGATATTATTGGTATGGGTGCTGAAAAGTTAACTTCTACAGTTACGGGTGTTGAAATGTTCCGTAAAATATTGGATAGAGGAGAAGCAGGTGATAATGTAGGTATCTTGTTGAGAGGTATTGAAAAAGCCGATATCAAAAGAGGAATGGTAATCTGTAAGCCAGGTTCTGTAACGCCACATGCTAAATTTGAAGCTGAGGTGTATATCCTTAAAAAAGAAGAAGGTGGTCGTCATACGCCATTTCATAACAACTACCGTCCACAATTCTACGTAAGAACAACAGACGTTACAGGTACTATTAATCTTCCTTCAGGAGTAGAGATGGTGATGCCAGGGGATAACTTGACAATTATTGTTGATTTGCATCAAGCAATTGCTTTAAGTGAAGGTCTGCGTTTTGCAATCCGTGAAGGAGGTAGAACAGTAGGTGCTGGTCAAGTTACCAAGATTTTAGATTAATTTTATATAATAAATTTTTCACTGAGGGTGTCTTGTTTTTAACAGGATACCTTTCAGTGTAAATATATAAACGGGTGTAGCTCAGTTGGTAGAGCACTGGTCTCCAAAACCAGGTGTCGGGAGTTCGAGTCTCTCCTCCCGTGCCAGAAAAAAATAAGTCGATGTTTACATATATTAAAGAATCTATTGAAGAACTTAGGAATAACGTAACATTACCTACTAGGGAGAAATCTTCTAGCCTTATGGTTATTGTAGCTGTTTTTTCCATCCTATTTGCGTTGGCAACATGGGGAGTTGATAGTTTATTTGGTAAGTTTATGAAATTGTATTTCGATAATATAATTAATTAAAAAGCCCTATGTCTGAAGTATTAGAAAAGAAATGGTACGTGGTAAGGGCCGTAAGTGGTCAAGAAAATAAAATCAAAGGCTATATAGAGAGTGAAGTAGCTAGACTTGGTTTTTCTGATTATTTGGAGGATGTTTTGGTGCCTACAGAAAAAGTAGTTCAAATTCGTAAAGGTAAAAAAGTAAACAAGGAAAGAGTATATTTCCCTGGTTATATCATGGTAAAAGCGAATTTGGGTGGAGAAATGATTCATATTATACGTTCCATTACCAATGTTATCGGTTTTTTGGGAGAAGTAAAAGGCGGTGACCCAATTCCTCTTAGAAAAGCGGAAGTAAATAGAATGCTAGGTAAGGTGGATGAGTTGGCTATTACAACAGATAGCGTTGCCATACCATTTGTGTTGGGCGAAACTATAAAAGTTATAGACGGTCCTTTCAACGGGTTCAATGGGACGGTTGAAAAAATTAATGAAGAAAAGCGTAAGCTTGAGGTAATGGTGAAAATTTTCGGAAGAAAAACACCATTGGAATTAAGTTATATGCAAGTAGAAAAAGTATAAAAAATTGTTACATATATAAAAGATGTGTTGCTTCCAATAACACACTTTGAATTTAATTTTAAACAATGGCAAAAGAAATAAGTAAAGTAGTTAAGCTACAAGTTAGGGGAGGTGCTGCGAATCCGTCGCCACCAGTTGGACCCGCTTTAGGTGCTGCCGGTGTTAATATCATGGAGTTCTGTAAGCAGTTCAATGCGCGTACACAGGAGAAACAAGGCAAAATTTTGCCTGTTGCTATTACGGTATATAAGGACAAGTCTTTTGACTTTGTTGTAAAAACACCTCCAGCAGCAGTTCAACTTATGGAAGCGGCTAAGATTAAAAAAGGATCTGGCGAACCTAATAGAGTAAAATCAGGGAGTGTTAATTGGGATCAGGTTAAAGTTATAGCTGAAGACAAAATGGTTGATCTTAATGCATTTACTGTTGAATCAGCTATGATGATGGTTGCTGGTACTGCAAGATCTATGGGTCTTAAAGTTTCAGGTAAACGACCTTTTTAAAATCTTATAAAGTAATTTAAAATGGCAAAATTAACTAAAAAGCAAAAAGAAGCCCACGGTAAAATAGATGTAAACAAAATCTATTCCATTGATGAGGCTTCAGCTTTAATAAAAGAAATAACCAATACAAAATTTGATGCATCTGTTGATTTGGCTGTTCGTTTGGGTGTTGATCCAAGAAAAGCAAATCAAATGGTGCGTGGTGTTGTAACATTGCCTCACGGTACTGGTAAAGACGTAAAAGTTTTGGCTTTGGTGACTCCAGATAAAGAAGCAGAAGCCAAAGAGGCTGGTGCAGATTTTATAGGATTAGATGAGTATTTGGATAAAATTAAAGGCGGTTGGACAGATGTTGATGTTATCATCACTATGCCAAGTGTAATGGGTAAATTAGGACCTTTGGGAAGAATATTAGGGCCAAGAGGATTAATGCCCAATCCAAAAACCGGTACGGTAACTATGGATGTTGCAAAAGCAGTATCTGATGTTAAGGCTGGTAAGATTGATTTTAAAGTGGATAAAACAGGAATTGTACATGCTGCAATAGGAAAAGCTTCTTTTTCTGCAGATAAAATTGCTGATAATGCCAAAGAATTATTGGATACGTTGGCTAAATTAAAGCCTACAGCTTCTAAAGGTATTTATATGAAAAGTATATATATGTCTAGCACAATGAGTCCTAGTGTTCAATTAGATTATAAAGTAGTTTAATCCGTAGTTCTAAGTTTTTATAATTATGACAAGAGAAGAAAAAGCAATCGTAATAAAAGATTTAACTACGCAACTGGCTGATAATTCCACAATATATCTTGCAGATATATCTGGTTTGGACGCAGTTACTACTTCTGATTTAAGAAGAGCATGTTTTAAAGCCAATATTAAATTGGCAGTAGTTAAAAATACCTTGCTTGCAAAAGCAATGGAGGCCTCTGAAAAAGAGTTTGGTGAACTTCCTGATGTATTAAAAGGAAATACATCTTTAATGTTTTCCGAAGTAGGAAATGGTCCTGCTAAACTCATTAAAAATTTCAGAAAAAAATCTGATAAACCTTTATTAAAAGGAGCTTATATAGCAGAAGCAATTTATATTGGAGATGATCAGTTAAATACCTTGGCAAGTATTAAGTCTAAAGAAGAAATGATTGGTGAAATTATTGGATTGTTACAATCCCCTGCCAAGAATGTTATTTCTGGACTTAAGTCTGGTGGAGGTAAACTTGCTGGTATCCTTAAGACGTTATCAGAAAGATAGTAGCACGCACTAAAAACAATTATATTTTAAAAATTTATTAAACGATAGTAAAAATGGCAGATTTAAAAGATTTCGCAGAACAATTAGTTAACTTAACCGTAAAAGAGGTAAATGAGTTAGCGAATATATTGAAAGATGAGTATGGTATTGAGCCAGCAGCAGCAGCAGCAGCTGTAGCCGCAGGTGGAGCAGCGGCTGGTGATGATGCAGCTGATGAACAAACAGAATTTGATGTAATTTTGAAAGCAGCTGGAGCTTCTAAATTAGCTGTAGTAAAATTGGTTAAAGAATTGACTGGTTTAGGATTGAAAGATGCTAAAGATATAGTTGATAGCGCACCAAAAGCTGTTAAAGAAGCGGTGTCTAAAGACGAAGCTGAAGGTATTAAAAAATCATTGGAAGAAGCAGGTGCAGAAGTTGAGCTTAAATAAGAGCAACATCATATTATTTTGGTTTAGGTCTTTTCACCAGTTTGGTGGCTAGACCTAAACCCTTTTATAGATAGTATATAAAGTTATATACCACCCAATTTTAGTATTCACGTTCAAAAACACTGTCCATCGATGTTCACAAATAAGACTGAAAGAGTAAGTTTTGCATCCGCTAAGAACATACCGAACTACCCGGATTTCTTGGACATTCAGATTAAATCATTTCAAGATTTTTTTCAGCTTGAAACTAAATCTGACGAAAGAGGCGATGAAGGTTTGTACAACACCTTCATGGAGAATTTCCCCATTACAGACACCAGAAATCAGTTCGTATTAGAGTTTTTAGACTACTTTATTGATCCCCCTAGATATTCAATCCAAGAATGTATAGAGCGTGGGCTAACATATAGTGTTCCTCTAAAAGCTAGATTAAAATTATATTGTACAGATCCAGAACATGAGGATTTTGAAACTATTGTTCAGGATGTGTATTTAGGTACTATACCTTACATGACACCTAGTGGTACATTTGTTATCAATGGTGCAGAACGTGTTGTAGTATCCCAATTGCACCGTTCTCCAGGTGTATTCTTTGGTCAATCTTTCCACGCCAATGGTACTAAGCTGTATTCAGCTAGGGTAATACCTTTTAAAGGCTCTTGGATAGAGTTTGCTACAGATATCAATGGAGTAATGTATGCTTATATTGATAGAAAGAAAAAATTACCGGTTACAACGCTGTTTAGAGCAATCGGTTTTGAAAGAGATAAAGATATTTTAGAAATTTTTGACCTTTCAGAAGAGGTTAAAGTTTCTAATGCAGGACTTAAGAAAGTTTTAGGACGTAAATTGGCTGCTAGGGTTTTGAACACTTGGCATGAAGATTTTGTAGATGAAGATACTGGTGAAGTAGTTTCTATTGAAAGAAATGAAATAGTTCTTGATCGTGATACTGTCTTGGAAAAAGACCATATTGCCCAGATTATGGAGGCAGATGTTAAAACTGTTCTTCTGCACAAAGAGAGCAACGCACAGAGTGATTATGCAATTATCCATAATACGTTACAAAAGGATCCTACAAACTCAGAGAAAGAAGCTGTAGAGCATATTTACCGTCAACTGCGTAATGCAGAACCGCCAGATGAGGAAACTGCACGTGGTATTATAGATAAATTATTCTTTTCTGATCAACGATATAACTTAGGTGAAGTTGGTCGTTATAGAATGAATAAAAAATTGGGATTGGATATCGGAATGGACAAGCAGGTTCTGACCAAAGAAGATATTATTACCATTATAAAACATTTGATAGAGCTAATCAATTCCAAAGCAGAGATTGATGATATTGATCACCTTTCTAACCGTAGGGTAAGAACTGTAGGTGAACAATTATCTTCACAATTTGGTGTTGGTTTGGCTCGTATGGCAAGAACCATTCGTGAGCGTATGAACGTACGTGACAATGAGGTGTTTACACCAATTGATTTGATTAATGCCAAGACGTTGTCTTCTGTGATTAATTCATTTTTTGGAACAAATCAGTTGTCTCAGTTTATGGATCAAACCAATCCATTGGGAGAGATTACGCACAAACGACGTTTATCAGCCTTAGGACCTGGAGGTCTTTCTAGGGAAAGAGCTGGTTTTGAGGTTCGTGATGTTCATTACACACACTATGGTAGACTTTGTCCAATAGAAACTCCTGAAGGACCAAATATTGGTTTAATATCGTCACTTTCAGTTTTTGCAAAGGTAAATCCAATGGGCTTCTTGGAAACACCATACCGTAAGGTAACTAACGGTAAAGTAAACACAAAAGAGTATGTTTATTTAAGTGCAGAGGAAGAAGAGGGGATGAAAATTACCCAGGCCAATATTCCTTTGAAGGACAATGGTGAAATTGACAGTGAAAAAGTTATTGCAAGGGAAGAAGGGGATTTTCCTGTAGTTGACCCATCAGAAGTCAACTATACAGATGTAGCTCCTAATCAAATAGCATCAATTTCGGCTTCATTGATTCCTTTCTTGGAGCATGATGATGCCAACCGTGCTTTGATGGGGTCTAACATGATGCGCCAAGCAGTTCCTTTGTTAAAACCACAATCACCAATTGTAGGTACTGGTTTGGAAAGACAAGTGGCTTCAGATTCCAGAGTATTGATAAATGCTGAAGGAGATGGAACTGTAGAATACGTAGATTCACAAAAAATTACAATTAAGTACAAACGTACTGAAGAGGAGAAATCTGTAAGTTTTGAAAAAGATTCAAAAACATATCAATTAGTAAAATTCAGGAAAACCAACCAAGGTACAAGTATCAACCTTAAACCAATTGTAAGAAGAGGTGATAAGGTTAAGAAAGGACAAGTGCTTTGTGAAGGTTATGCAACTGAAGCTGGTGAGCTGGCTCTTGGTAGAAACCTTACAGTGGCATTTATGCCGTGGAAAGGCTACAACTTTGAGGATGCTATTGTGATTTCTGAAAAAGTAGTTCGTGAAGATATTTTTACTTCTATCCATATAGATGAATATTCTTTGGAAGTTAGGGACACTAAATTGGGGGCTGAAGAGCTGACCAATGATATTCCAAATGTTTCTGAAGAGGCGACCAAAGATTTAGATGAACATGGAATGATTCGTATAGGTGCAGAAGTTAAGCCTGGCGATATATTAATAGGTAAGATTACTCCAAAGGGTGAATCTGACCCAACTCCTGAAGAAAAATTGTTACGCGCCATCTTTGGTGACAAAGCAGGGGATGTTAAAGATGCTTCTTTAAAAGCATCACCATCACTTAGAGGGGTTGTAATCGAGAAAAAATTATTCTCACGTTCTGTTAAAGATAAGCGTAAACGTTCTGAAGATAAGGAAGCAATTTCTAAGTTGGAGTTATATTATGAAGTTAAGTTTGAACAACTTAAAGATGTATTGATTGATAAACTGTTTCTTTTGATCAATGGAAAAACTTCACAAGGTGTATTGAATGATTTGGGAGAAGAAGTGCTTCCAAAAGGTAAAAAATATACCTTGAAAATGTTAAACTCAGTTGATGATTTTGCGCATTTAGTAGGTGGAAGTTGGACAGCAGATAAAGTAGTAAATGCTCTAGTGGCAGATTTGCTCCATAATTATAAGATTAAATTAAATGACCTTCAAGGAAATTTAAGGAGAGATAAGTTCACTATTTCTGTTGGAGATGAGTTGCCTGCTGGTATCATGAAATTGGCCAAAGTTTATGTTGCCAAAAAGCGTAAACTTAAAGTTGGTGATAAAATGGCTGGTCGTCACGGTAACAAAGGTATTGTTTCACGTATTGTACGTCAAGAAGATATGCCTTTCTTGGAAGACGGGACACCTGTGGATATTGTTTTGAATCCATTAGGGGTGCCATCACGTATGAACATTGGTCAGATTTATGAAACTGTTCTTGGTTGGGCCGGTCTTAAGCTTGGTAAAAAGTTTGGAACACCAATTTTTGATGGGGCTACTTTGGATCAAATCAATGAGTATACAGACGAAGCTGGTATTCCAAGATTTGGACACACCTATTTGTATGATGGTGGTACTGGACAGCGTTTTGATCAAGCTGCGACTGTAGGTGTTATCTACATGTTAAAACTTGGGCATATGGTAGATGATAAAATGCATGCTCGTTCTATAGGGCCATATTCTTTAATTACACAACAACCATTGGGTGGTAAAGCCCAATTTGGTGGTCAGCGTTTTGGAGAGATGGAAGTTTGGGCTTTGGAGGCTTATGGCGCATCTGCAACCTTAAGGGAAATATTAACGGTAAAATCTGATGATGTTATTGGTAGAGCCAAAACATATGAAGCCATCGTTAAAGGAGAAACAATGCCAGAACCTGGTTTACCAGAATCTTTCAATGTATTAATGCATGAACTTAAAGGTTTAGGTTTGGATATTAGATTGGAAGAATAATAAAATAGTTTTAAAACTATTTTACATCAAATAAATTAAAATATTATCATCACAAGTTATGGCTAGAATAAAAGATAATAATCCAATAAAAAGGTTTAGTAAAATTTCAATCGGCTTGTCTTCTCCAGAAAAAATTCTGGCAGAATCCAGAGGTGAGGTTTTAAAGCCTGAAACCATTAACTATAGAACCCACAAGCCAGAACGTGACGGACTTTTCTGTGAGCGTATTTTTGGCCCTGTAAAGGATTATGAATGTGCCTGTGGTAAATACAAAAGAATCCGTTATAGAGGAATAGTATGTGACCGTTGTGGAGTTGAAGTCACAGAGAAAAAAGTTCGTAGAGATAGAGTAGGGCACATTAATTTGGTTGTTCCTGTAGCTCATATTTGGTATTTCCGTTCGTTACCCAATAAAATTGGATACCTATTGGGGTTACCGTCCAAGAAATTGGATATGATTATTTACTATGAGCGTTATGTGGTAATTCAAGCAGGTATTGCAAAAAATGCCGAAGGGGAAGAAGTTCAGAAAATGGATTTCTTGACTGAAGAAGAATACCTTACCATTTTAGAAACCATTCCAGCTGAAAATCAATATCTAGAAGACTCAGATCCTAATAAGTTTATTGCTAAAATGGGAGCTGAATGTCTAATTGATTTATTGGCAAGAATTGATTTGAGTCAGTTGTCATATGATTTAAGGCATAAAGCAAATACAGAAACATCTAAACAACGTAAGACTGAAGCGTTAAAACGTCTCCAAGTTGTTGAAGCGTTACGTGAATCTCAAGGAAACAGAGACAATAGGCCAGAGTGGATGATCATGAAGGTAGTTCCTGTTATTCCACCAGAATTACGTCCCTTGGTGCCATTAGATGGTGGTCGTTTTGCTACTTCAGATTTAAATGATTTATATAGACGTGTTATTATAAGAAACAACCGATTAAAAAGATTGGTTGAAATCAAAGCTCCAGAAGTAATTCTTAGAAATGAGAAACGTATGCTTCAGGAATCTGTGGATTCATTGTTTGATAATACACGTAAAGCTTCTGCAGTAAAAACAGAATCAAACAGACCATTAAAATCACTTTCAGATTCATTAAAAGGAAAGCAAGGGCGTTTCCGTCAAAACTTACTTGGTAAGCGTGTTGATTATTCAGCTCGTTCAGTAATTGTTGTTGGACCAGAAATGAGATTGTTTGAGTGTGGTCTGCCTAAAGATATGGCGGCCGAACTGTACAAGCCTTTTGTCATCCGTAAGTTGATAGAAAGAGGAATTGTAAAAACGGTTAAATCTGCTAAGAAGATAATAGATAAAAAAGAGCCAGTAGTTTGGGATATATTGGAAAATGTACTGAAAGGACATCCAGTACTATTGAACCGTGCTCCTACGTTGCACCGTTTGGGAATCCAAGCATTTCAGCCAAAACTTATAGAGGGTAAAGCGATACGTTTACACCCATTGGTATGTACGGCATTTAATGCGGATTTTGATGGTGATCAAATGGCAGTGCATTTACCTTTGGGCCCCGAAGCTATTTTAGAGGCACAATTGTTAATGTTGGCTTCGCATAATATATTGAATCCAGCAAATGGTTCTCCTATCACAGTACCTTCTCAGGATATGGTCTTGGGTCTGTATTATATGACCAAGGAAAGAAAATCTACCAAGGAAATTCCTATTATAGGTGAAGGATTGACTTTCTATTCTGAAGAAGAAGTTGAAATTGCTTTTAATGAGGGCATGGTTAATTTAAATGCCAAGATTAAAGTAAGAACAAAGGATTTTAATGATGAAGGAGAGTTGGTCAATAAAATTGTTGAAACAACTGTAGGTAGAGTATTGTTCAATATGGTTGTGCCAGAAGAGGCAGGTTACGTAAATCAAGTTTTAAATAAAAAAGCGTTACGTGATATTATAGGTACAATCCTTAGAGCTACAGATGTGCCAACAACAGCGGATTTCTTGGATAGGATTAAAACCATGGGGTTCCAATTTGCTTTTAAAGGCGGGTTATCTTTTAGTTTAGGAGATATTATTATTCCACCAGAAAAGCATGAAATGATTGCTGAAGCAAATGTACAAGTAGATGGTATTAAGGCCAATTATAATATGGGACTTATTACTAATAACGAACGTTACAATCAGGTTATTGATGTTTGGACTACCACAAATGCGCAATTGACAGAATTGTCCATGAAACGTATTCGTGAGGATCAGCAAGGGTTTAACTCTGTGTACATGATGTTGGATTCTGGTGCTAGGGGTTCTAAGGAACAAATACGCCAGTTGACAGGTATGCGTGGATTAATGGCCAAGCCTAAAAAATCTACCGCAGGTGGTGGAGAAATTATTGAGAATCCAATTCTTTCTAACTTTAAAGAAGGGTTATCTATTTTGGAATACTTTATTTCTACTCACGGTGCGCGTAAAGGACTTGCAGATACGGCTCTTAAAACGGCAGATGCTGGTTATTTAACACGTAGATTGGTAGATGTGTCCCAAGATGTAATCATCAATATAGAAGATTGTGAAACATTAAGAGGTGTTTCGGTAAAATCTTTGAAAAAGAACGAAGAAGTTGTTGAAACTTTGGGAGAGAGAATCTTAGGTAGAATTTCTTTACATGATGTATACAATCCAATGAACGAAGAACTGCTGTTGAGTGCAGGTCAGGAAATCATGGAGGAAGATGCTAAAAACATTGAAGAATCTCCTATTGAAAAAGTAGAGGTTCGTTCTGCGTTAACATGTGAAGCTGAAAAGGGTATCTGTGGCAAATGTTATGGGAGAAACCTATCAACAAACAAAATGGTTCAAAGAGGAGAAGCTGTTGGTGTTGTTGCCGCACAATCAATTGGAGAACCAGGTACTCAGTTAACATTGCGTACATTCCACGTTGGTGGTATTGCGGGTAACATTTCTGAGGACAACAAATTGGAAGTAAAATTTGCTGGTGTTGCAGAAATTGAGGATATGAGGACTGTCATGAGTGAAGGTAATGACGGAAAACCAGCCGAAATAGTTATATCCAGAACTTCTGAAATAAAAGTAGTTGATGCCAATACAGGAATTACATTAAGTACCAATAATATTCCTTACGGTTCCCAATTGTTTATTAAGAATGGAGCTAAAGTTAAAAAGGGAGACATTGTTTGTCAATGGGATCCATTTAATGGTGTTATTGTTTCTGAGTTTGGAGGAAAAATTGCTTATGAAAACATTGAGCAAGGGATAACATATCAAGTTGAAATTGATGAGCAGACCGGTTACCAAGAGAAAGTAATATCAGAATCTAGGAATAAGAAATTGATACCAACTTTATTGATACAAGACAGTAAAGGAGAAACATTGCGTTCTTATAACCTACCTGTTGGATCTCACCTTATGATAGATGATGGTGAAAAGATTAAGGAAGGTAAGATATTGGTAAAAATACCGCGTAAATCTGCTAAGGCAGGTGATATTACTGGTGGCCTTCCAAGAGTTACTGAATTATTTGAAGCGAGAAACCCATCAAATCCAGCTGTTGTTTCAGAAATTGACGGTGTTGTTTCCTTTGGTAAGATCAAGAGAGGTAACAGGGAAATCATTATTGAATCCAAATTGGGTGAAATAAAGAAATACTTGGTAAAACTTTCCAACCAAATATTGGTTCAAGAAAATGATTATGTACGAGCAGGAATGCCTTTATCAGACGGGTCTATAACTCCAGAAGATATATTGGCAATAAAAGGGCCATCGGCTGTGCAGCAGTATTTGGTCAACGAAGTACAAGAGGTATATCGTTTACAGGGAGTGAAAATTAACGACAAACACTTTGAAGTTGTTGTAAGGCAAATGATGAGAAAGGTTCGTATTCAGGATCCAGGAGACACTATTTTCTTAGAAAACCAATTGGCACATAAAGCTGATTTTATAGAAGAAAATGATAATATTTTCGGCAAAAAAGTTGTTGAAGAAATAGGTGGATCTGAAAATTTAAAAGCTGGACAGATCATTACGGCTCGTGAGCTCAGGGATGAGAATTCTATCTTAAGACGATCAGATAAGGCTTTAGTGGATGCAAGAGATGCTATTGCCGCAACAGCAACACCGATCCTGCAAGGGATTACAAGAGCATCATTGCAGACTAAATCGTTTATTTCTGCAGCATCGTTCCAAGAAACTACTAAGGTTCTAAATGAAGCGGCTGTAAGTGGTAAAATTGATTCTTTGGAAGGATTGAAAGAGAATGTTATTGTAGGACATAGAATTCCTGCGGGAACAGGTATGAGGGATTATGAGAACATCATTGTTGGTTCTAAAGAAGAATATGATGAGATTATGGCTCGTAAGGAAGAACTAAAGTTTTAAATAAGTACTATGGCCGATAAAAATCAAAACCAAAAACAGATTAATATTGAACTGGATGAGAAAACAGCTGAAGGAATTTATTCCAATTTAGCGATAATCAACCATTCCGTATCAGAATTTGTTGTGGATTTTATCAGTATGATGCCAGGAGCTCCAAAGGCTAAGGTGAAAAGCAGAATTGTTTTAACGCCGCAACACGCTAAAAAGTTTCTAAAGGCACTTGGTGATAATATTGATAGATTTGAAAAGGCCCATGGTACTATTAAAGACTATGAGCAACCTGCCATACCATTGAATTTTGGTCCCACGGGAGAAGCGTAAAAATAAAAAAGGCGAACTGTACAGTTCGCCTTTTTTATTTTGTTTATTCAAATTCTGAAGTGAAATGAAGTTTTACTGTGGGGTATTTTTGTTGGGTCATTTGTAAAGAAAACATAGAGTCTGCTAAAAAGACCAATTGCCCTCTTTTGTCTTTTGCCAAAAACTTTTGTTTTACTCTTTTAAATTCTTTGAATTCTTCATTGTTTGCATCTTCTGGGTCAACCCAGCAAGCTTTATGTACAGAGAAATTCTCGTAAGTACATTTGGCACCATACTCATGTTCCAGTCTATATTGAATAACTTCATATTGTAGCGCACCAACTGTTCCAATTATTTTTCGACCGTTTAATTCTAACGTAAATAATTGAGCAACACCTTCATCCATAAGTTGGTCTATTCCTTTAGCAAGCTGTTTTGACTTCATTGGGTCAGCATTGTTTATAAACCTAAAATGTTCAGGAGAAAAGCTGGGAATACCTTTGTAATGTAATATTTCACCTTCTGTTAATGTGTCTCCAATTTTAAAATTACCTGTATCGTGTAATCCAACAATGTCACCAGGATAGGAAATATCTACAATCTCTTTTTTTTCAGCAAAAAATGCATTGGGACTAGAAAATTTCATTTTTTTGTTTAACCGTACATGTAAATAGGGCTTGTTGCGTTCAAAAGTTCCAGAAACAATTTTCACAAAGGCCAATCGATCCCTATGTTTAGGATCCATATTAGCGTGAATCTTAAACACAAACCCCGTTAAGTTTTCTTCATTGGATTTAACCAAACGTTCCTGAGACATTTTATCCCTAGGGGTAGGAGCTATTTCAATAAAACAATCCAATAATTCTCTAACACCAAAGTTATTAAGGGCAGAACCAAAGAATACAGGATGTTGCTCACCATTTAGATAGGCTTCTTTATTAAATGCAGGATAAACAGCATTGACCAATTCTATATCATCCCTTAAAGTTTGCGCAGATTTCTCACCTATAATATCATCAAGTTCAGGGTTGTTGATGTCATTAAAAGCAATAGTGTCCTCTATATTTTTTTTGCTATCGCCGCTAAAAAGATTAATGTTCTTTTCATAGATATTGTAAATGCCTTTAAAATCATAGCCCATGCCTATAGGGAAACTAAGCGGAGAAACAGTAAGCCCTAGTTTTTGCTCAACCTCATCAAGTAGATCAAACGCATCTTTACCTTCTCTATCCAGTTTATTGATAAAAACTATAATTGGGATGTTGCGCATTCTACAAACTTTGACCAGTTTTTCAGTTTGCTCTTCCACACCTTTGGCGACATCAATGACAACAATAACACTATCAACTGCAGTTAAAGTTCTAAAAGTATCTTCTGCAAAATCTTTGTGCCCAGGGGTATCAAGAATATTGATTTTCTTGTCTTGATATATAAATGCCAGTACAGAAGTGGCAACAGAAATGCCTCTTTGCCGTTCAATTTCCATGAAATCACTTGTGGCAGATTTCTTTATTTTATTGTTTTTAACAGCCCCTGCTTCTTGTATGGCACCACCAAACAAAAGCAATTTCTCTGTTAAGGTTGTCTTACCAGCATCTGGGTGGGAAATAATTCCAAAAGTTCGTCTTTTATGTATTTCTTCTTCAAAACCCATTTAAAAAATTTTGGCAAAAATAAAGGAAATTACAAAGTATAGGTAGTATTTGTTTGAAAAAGAAAAGAATAGATGTATTTAAAATGAGTTTGACAAATTAATTTCACTGAATCGTCAACTTTTTAGTATTAAGCTACGTATCTTAAAATAATCAAGATATTTTTTTTTGCATTTAATCAGGTGAAAATTGTTGTTGAAAGATTTTTGATGTTTGATAATCTATAAAACATGGTTGATCAAAAATTTAACTTTATCTTGCAATAACATATAAGAAGCCCCACCTTCTTACAAGTATAATTTCTACCTAAATAATGCCATGGTGATTAGTTTATAATAAAAACTATCATTTATGGAAAATTTTATTTTGCCAAAATTAAAAAAAACAATTTTTAATTTTGGGATATTTATCTCTTTACTTGTTTTAACTTCTTTCTCTGACAAGAATTATTTTGTTTCTGATGTATTAAGCATAACATCATATACCGATACTGACGGAGATGGTGTATATGATAAGGATGACATAGATGATGATGGAGATGGTATTATTGATACTGTAGAAGACTTAAATGCAGATGGTGATAACAATCACAAAACATATCCTACAGATACCGATAATGATGGAATTCCAGATTATTTGGATATAGATTCTGATAATGATGGAATACTGGACAATGTTGAAGCACAGACTACTTCTGGTTTTCAAGAACCATGTGGAATTGATAGCGATGGTAACGGACTGGATGACCATTATGAAGAAACTCCGGGTAGTTGTGGTGGATTAACTCCAGTAGACACAGATAATGATGGAGTTCCAGATTATTTGGATATAGATTCTGATAATGATGGGATATTGGACAATGTTGAAGCGCAGAATCCATATGATTTTCAAGAACCATGTGGAATGGATAGTGATGGTAATGGTTTGGATGACCATTATGAAAGTTATCCTGGTGGAGGTGAAGGCCTTACTCCAATTGATACGGATAATGATTCCAACCCAAATTTTAGGGACATCGACAGTGATGACGATGGCATCCCGGACAATGTAGAGGCTCAGACCACTGACGGTTATGTAGCCCCAACGGGATTGGACGATGACAACGACGGACTGGACAACGCTTATGAGGGCAGTGGCGATGAAGGTCTCACTCCCGTGAACACGGACAGCACGGACAACCCTGATTATCTTGACGATGACAGTGACAACGACCTAGTGTCGGATGACAACGAGGGCAACGACTTTAATTTTGATGGCATCCCAGATTGGACCTATACAGGGACAGATACAGATGGTGATGGACTGGACGATGGATATGAGGGCAGTGATGTGGATGATGGCTTTGACGTTAATGATGAGATAGATGATCCTGCGAACGATCTGCCTGATACAGATGGCACTGAAGATGTGAACTATAGGGATTTTGACGATGACGGTGACGGTATCGACACCCCCGATGAGGACGGTGACAATGATGGCGACCCCACCAATGATGACACGGACAACGATGGCACGCCGGATTATTTGGACCCCACTGATGACAGTGGACCTGATACGGATGGCGATGGCGTTCCGGATGTGACCGATATAGATGATGACAACGATGGTATCTTGGACACAGTTGAAGGAGATGGCAGCATAGATTCTGACAATGACGGTTATGCGGACAGTCTTGACATCGACAGTGATGACGATGGCATCCCGGACAATGTAGAGGCTCAGACCACTGACGGTTATGTAGCCCCAACGGGATTGGACGATGACAACGACGGACTGGACAACGCTTATGAGGGCAGTGGCG
>Ga0256845_1000827_pt1 | contig 26791 bp, 20 predicted proteins | sample RiftiametaG_FD_189101 | JGI IMG/M metagenome (GOLD analysis project Ga0256845, IMG submission 189101) | Tube worm associated microbial communities from hydrothermal vent at the East Pacific Rise, Pacific Ocean - Riftia | ecosystem: Host-associated > Annelida > Integument > Unclassified ... | reverse complement strand
AGCGGAGACCTCGGCAGCACTGCCGGTGGCAACCTCTCGCTTCAATCGGGCGCAGATTTCAGCGTCTCCGCCGATGGCCAGCTCACCGTCCACGGTCAAAAGACGGGGACCATCGAGCTCGGCGATCAGCTGACCATCAAGGTCGGCAAGGCCTCGATCACCCTCAAAAAGACTGGTGAGATCGTCCTCGATGGTGTGAAGGTGGTCATCAAGGCCAAACGCTCGATCGACCTCAAGGCCAAGAAGGTCAACCACTGCTAGCAATGGTCGAGCCCAAAATATAGGTGTTCGCGATATCGAGATCGGATCTCCACGCGCGGACCGGCCGTCGACGATAGACGCAGGCCCCTCGCCCAGCCCGTACGCTCGCTTACACGCGATTGTGCGAAGGGGATCCATCGCTCGGTTCCCTCACCCTCGTTGTAGGTTGTCGAGCATGGACTATCGCCTTGCCCTGACACTGACCTGCACCTGTCTCTGTTTCGCGTGCTCCGACGGCGACAGCGACGACGCTACAGACGACGCCGGCAGCGAAGAATCGAACAGCGAGGACACAAACAGCGAATCGAACTCGACGGAGACGAGCGCTGACACGGACACCTCGACCGAGTCGGACTCTGGCAGCGAATCCGATTCCGATTCCGATTCCGATTCCGATTCCGATTCCGGCGGAACCGAGTCCACAGACGGCGCGACAGAAGGCACCACCGGCGGCCTCGAGGGACCCGAGTGCGACGACTGGCAGGCCCAGCACCCAGAGTGGATCTTCTGTGACGACTTCGAGGACCCGGGCCCCCTCGTCGCCGATGGGCGCTACTTTGAATACGGCGACGACGAGGGCGACTTCGTGGCCGTCGAGGGGGTCGGCGTCGGCGAGAGTCGGGCCATGGAGGTCCGCTTCGAGACCGGAGAGGTCGGTGCGGGCGGGCTCAAGCTCGGCTTCGGACGCAACCCCAACAGCTACATGAACAAGGGCGTCCGCCCCGACGAGGACTTCCGGGAGATCTGGTACCGCATGTACCTCAAGAACGAGGCCGGCTGGACCGGCGACCCGGCCAAGCTCTCGCGGGCGACCGTGTTCAGCTCGTCCAGCGATTGGTCCCAAGCCATGATCGCCCACCTGTGGAGCGACGGGCAGAGCCACCTCCTGCTCGACCCGGTCAGCTGTGTGCAAAATGGGCAGGTCGTCTGCGAGGGCTACAACGACTTCGACAACATGAGCTGGCTCGGCAACCTCTCGGGGACCAGCGAGATCTTCTCGACCGACGAAGCTGGAGACTGGCGCTGCGTCGAGGTCCACGTCCGGCTCGACGACCCGGGCCAGGGCAACGGTGTCCACGAGTTCTGGATCGATGGTCAGCTCGAGGCCAACCGCCCGAACCTCGAGTTTGTCGGCGACTACGACGACTACGCCATCAACGCGGTGTTCTTCGAGAACTATTGGAACAGCGGCTCCGAGCAAGATCAGCTGCGCTGGTTCGACAACATCGTGATCTCGACCGAGCCGGTCGGCTGCCTGTAGCCGCCAAGCAGCCACCAAAACGAGAGCCCTCACTCCTCGGCGGCCCTCTCGGCGCCGCCCAGGAGTGAGGGCTCGTCAGTGTTCAGGCCCGCTGACGACCAGCGCTGCCGCGGGTCACGCCCTCACTGCTCGGCGTCGCCCTCGTTCTCGGCATCGTCATCCCAGCCCTGCTGATAGACATATTCGGCCAGCGCCTCGATCTCCGGATCGCTGAGTTTGCTGCCAAAGGGAGGCATCTCGGCGTCCTCCCCATAGAGCGGCGCCTGGCTCGAATCTCGGATCACCGAGGCGATCCATGGCCGTGATCCCCGGCCCCAGAATACGGGTGTGCCGACGCCGTCGGCCCCCTCCTCGACCTCGTGGCAGCCCGAGCAGTCGGCCTCCTCCCACACCGCGGCCCCCTTCTCGGCCAAGGCCGCGTCGTACTTGCCCGTGTCGGGCTCGAGCTCGCCGAGTTCGCGAAGCGACAAGAGGTACTCGATGATCGCATCGAGGTCGGCCTCGGAGAGGTCCTCCTCGGTGTAGGCCTCCATGTCCTCATGGTCCTTGGTGCCCCCGAAGTAGGCGACGCTGCGGGGCTCGCGGACGGCCCCGCGCAGCCAGCCGCGGCTGTTGAAGTCGCTCAACCTGGGCGCCTCTTTCCCACCCTTGCGGCCGACCTTGTGACAGGTCGAGCAGTTCTCTTTGAACAGCTCCATGGCCGCGTACTCCGGGTCGTTCTTCCACACCGCCATCCCACCCTCGGGGGGGACGCCTCCCACGGCCAACTCCCGGGCTCGCTCGGCCTCGGCGTGCGCGTCGACGAGCCCCTCTTGGTACTCCTCGTTGCCCGCATCTTCGACCAGCGCCAGCGCCGTCATCACGACCACACCGACCATCACCAGGCCGACGCCTGCGAGCACCTTGCCCCGTTTCTTGGGCGATCGCGACTCGGAGCGGTCCACGAAGGGCAGGGCGAACAGAAAGGTCGCCACAGACCCGGGGATGATGACCGTGGCGACGATCGACAGTGGCCCCTCGAAGTATTTCAGGAGCTGAAAGAGAAACAGGAAATACCACTCGGGCCGGGCCACGAAGTTCGAGGCCGGATCCGCGGGCGCGAACAGCTCGGCCCCGTGGGTCTTGTAGGTCAAGAGCACCAGCGCCGCCCCGCACACCGCCATGGCGACGACATCGATGAACAGCTGGTTGGGCCAAAAGGGCTGGCTCTTCGCGGCCAGCTCGGCGTCGTCCATCTTCGCCGGCGGGGTCACCCCGTGACGACGAAACAGATACAGGTGCGCCCCCAACAGGCCCGCCAGGCCCAGCGGAAGCACAAATACGTGCAGCGCGTAGAAGCGGGTGATGGTCAGGTTGCCGTACTGAGCACCGCCTTGGAGCGCGTGCTGCATGGGCGTACCCGCCGGAACGGTACCCATGATCCCGGTCGCTACCTGGGTCGCCCAGTAGCCCTTTTGATCCCAGGGCAAGAGGTAGCCCGTGAGCGCGAAGGCCAGCACCAGCCCGCCCATCGCCAGCCCGGTCCACCAGTTCATCTCCCTGGGCTTGCGGTAGGCGCCCGCGACCACGACCTGCACCATGTGCAAGAGCGTGACCACGACCATGGCCGAGGATCCGTGATGGTGGAGCCCACGCAGGAACCACCCACCCGCGACCTGATCTTGAATGTAGGCCGTACTCGCCCAGGCGTCGCTGGCCGAGGGGCTGTAGTAGGTCGCCAGCAAGATCCCGAGTACCACCTGCTGCATGAACAGGTAGGTCAGCACGCTGCCGAATACATAGCGAAGCCGAGCACCCCCGGGGACGGTCTCGTCGAGGGCCTCCTTCGCCAGCGCCCGCAGACCCGTGCGCTCGTCGATCCAGTCGAGGATCTTACCCATCAAACTTTCACCTTGTCTTTGTTGCCCTGCTTGAAGCGCTCGTAGCGGATCGCCACCAGCCCCTCGTCCCCGGTCTCCAGCTCGAGGGTGTCGAGGGCCCGAGGGGCCGGTCCCTCCTCTGCAGCGCCGTCCCTCCCGAACGCCGAACGGTGACAGGGACACTTGAACCTCTGAGCCTCCGGGCTCCAATCGACGGCGCAGCCGAGGTGCGGGCAGACCGAAGAAAAGGCGACCAGCTCACCCTCGATCTCCGCCACCCAGGCCGATCCGATCTTCACGTTCTTGGTCTGATTCCAGGCGTCGACCCGGTCGGCGTAGATGTCGACCTTGACCGGCTCGGCCCCGAACTCGGAGCGCTCCCCGACCACGGTGAGCTCTCCGCCTCCCGAGATCACGTTGGCGTCGTCTGCCAGCGGCCACAACATGTAGCGCAGAGCCGGTACCGCGACGACCGCGGCCAGACCCGCCCCCATCGCCCCGACCCCGACCTTGAGGAACGCGCGGCGCCCATCGGTCTCGGCGCTGTCAGCTGGTGGCCCGGCCGCCCGGGTGTCCGCGGAATTCTGTTCGGAGTCTGCTCTGTCGTCGTTCATGTCGAAATATGCCGAGGCCACGGCCGATGCCGGTGAAGAGCCGGGAGGCCTTCGAGAATCGAGGGTCGCACGCCCTTGTTACAGGCGCGGCGCAAGTCGTCGCTCGCGACCGGGTCTGCGCGCACCCATGCTAACAGCCTCGACCCTCCACTGTGGCCCTCCACCCCAGGTCCGAGCGTTCGAAGCGAGGCTGCGCTTTCGACCACGGCCCGTGCGCGGCCGCGCTACCATTGCCCGCGTGCCGGCTCCCGCTCAGGTCAGGCGGATCGAGGCAGGTCGCGCGGCCCGACACGGCCGTGCCCTCGTCCATGCCCTCGCTATCACCCCTGGCCCCCGCCCTGCCATCATAGAGACCTACGATACGCCGATTACAGTGGGACTCTGCCGCCGACGACTCGGTCTGTGGCTGGGCGCTGTGGTCCTCCTCAGCTCAGCCTGCGACCCCAGCTCCCGCGCCGACCCGAGCCCCGACCCCCTCGACGCCTCCGCCCGGACCCCGGACTACACAGAGACCCGCACGGTCGTCAATCTACTGGCCACCGATCTCATGGCCGCCAACCAGATCACCGGCCTCAGCCTGGCTTTGATCGATGGCCAGGAGGTCGTGTGGGCGACCGGCTGGGGTCACGCCGACCTCGCGGCCGATATCCCCGCGACCCCGCGCACGGTCTACGACGTCGGCTCGATCGCCAAACCCATCACTGCCCTCGCCGTGCTCCAGGCGGTCGAGCGCGGCGAGCTCTCTCTCGACGACCCCCTCGCCCTGCTCCTGCCGCAACTCTCCCTCGCCGACGGAGCCGAGCGCGGGATCACGCTCGAAGATCTGCTCACCCACCAGTCTGGCCTGCCCTCCGACTGGTTTCCGGACGGCCTGTCTCGACACCCGGCGCCCTGGTCCGAGATCCCCACCGAGATCGAGGGCCTGGCGCTCGCCACTCCACCGCGAACCTTGACCTTGTACTCCAACCTGGGCATGACCCTCGCGGGTGCCGCCCTGGCCCGGGCGAGTGGGGCCAGTTACGAGCAGACCGTCACCCAGCGCCTGCTCCGGCCCGCCGGGATGCGTACCGCCCACTTCGTCGACGGTCCGGAACCCAGCCCCGTCCACCTCCCCATTCACGGCGGTCCCTCGGGCCTCGACGCCATCGAGCGCGCCGCGGCCTACCGGGAGGGGCGAGCCCGGACCAACCCCCAGTTTCGTATGGCCCCCGCCGGTGGGCTCCGGGCCAGCGTCTTGGATCTCGCAGGTCTAGCCCGGCTCATGCTCGGCCGCGGGGTCGTCGACGGCCGCCGCCTGCTGTCCGCCGAAAGGATCGACACCATGCTCGATCCCCACAACGAGGACCTGGCCCTGGACCTCGATCAACGCTTTGGCTACGCCTGGTTTCTGGGTCGGCGCGAGCTCGACTGGGCCGGCCGGGTCGCCTCCCATGGGGGCCGCACCCTCTACCACCACGCGACCTTGATCCTGCTCCCCGATCACGACCTCGCCGTCGCCGTCGCCAGCAACTCGCTCGGCGCGGGCGAGGTCATCGATATCCTCGCGGTCGAGACCCTGCTCTCGGCCCTGCTGGAGAAGCATCGACTCGAAACCCCGAGCCCCGATTCGCCAGCGACCCCGGCCACCGACGTGGTCCCTCCGGAGGTCGACCCGGCCCTGCTCCGGACCTTCGTCGCGGCCCACGGGGGCGAGTACGCGACCTCGATAGGGATCTCGACCGTCGGCCTGCACGCCGGCGCCCTGTGGTCGCGCTCGAAGGTCGGCAACAACGCCCTGACCCTCCTGCGGGAGGACGCCGTCCGCATCGCTCCCCTCCCCGACGCCGAGATCCAATTTCTCGATCGCCCGCGTCCCGAGCCCCGAATCCTGGGTGCCCCGGGTGGTCCGAGTGACCCGGGCGAGAGCCCCGAGCGACACATCGCGGTGCCGAGCTCGGAGCACCTCATGGTCATCGCCCGGCCCGGGCACGCCCACCGAGGCGGGGTCCGGCTTCCCCCACCCGAGCCGATCCCCCCGGCTTGGGCCCGCCTCGTCGGCCGCTGGGAGCTCGTCCTTCGACCCGGGGAGGCCTCGACCCTCACGGCCCCCGAGCTCAGCATCGTCGACGGCCGGCTCCGGCTCGAGTTCCTCGGCCTGCTCGAGCAGCCGCCTATGCCCGTGGTCATGGCTCTCGAGCCCCTCGACGATCACCACGCACGGATTCAGGGGCTGGCGCGAGGTCAGGGCGCCGTCCTCGAGATCCGTGGACAAGGCCGCGACCTGCGACTGTGGTGGCTGGGCCGGGAGCTGCGCCCCATGCGTGAGCCGAGCACCGCCGCGCCCCCATGACAGGACTGCGGCTCTCGGGCCATCATCGCCCCGCCGATGCCCCGCCTCCGATCTTCCCTGTCACTCGCCACACTCGCTAGCGTGCTCGCCCTCGCTTTGAGCGCGCCGGTCCACGCCGGTCGGCTGGACTCTCCGAGCCCGGCCCCCGCCGTGCCCGCAGCCGCACGCATCGTCCCTGCCAAGGTCGAAGTTCAGCCCCAGTCGGTGCTCCCCTACGCCTGGCACCAGCGCACCCTCGCCAACGGTCTGCGCGTGATCGTCATCCCCATGCCCACCGAGGGCCTGGCCGCTTACCGCACGGTCGTCCGCACGGGCGCCCGAGATGAATACGAGAAGGGCGCGACCGGCTTCGCCCACTTTTTCGAGCACATGATGTTCCGGGGCACGGAGCGCTTCCCAGCCGAGAAGTACGGCGAGATCGTCACCCGCATGGGCGCCGACTCCAACGCCTACACCTCGACCGACATGACGGTCTACGAGTTCGACATCGCCAGCGAAGACCTGCCCACTGTCGTCGAGATCGAGGCCGATCGGTTCATGAACCTCGACTACAAGCAGGCCGACTTCAAGACCGAGGCCGGCGCCGTCTATGGCGAGTATCGCAAGAACCGGTCGAACCCGTTTTTTGTGCTCTACGAGGCCATTCACCAGGCGGCCTTCTCGCGCCACACCTACGGCCACACAGCCATGGGCCTGGTCGAGGACATCAAGGCCATGCCGGGAAAATACGCCTACTCCCGGCGGTTCTTCAAACGCTACTACCGGCCCGAGAACTGCGTCATCGTGGTCGCCGGCGACGTCGAGCCCGAGGCCACCTTCGCCCTCGTCGAGGCCCAATACAAAGACTGGAAACCCGGCTACGTCGCCCCCAAGGTCAAGCCCGAGCCGCTCCAGACCAAGGCCAAGCGCCTCGACCTCGAGTACGAGGGCCAGACCCTGCCGAAGATCTGGATCGGCTACAAAGGCGGCGCCTTCGCCCCTGAAGACCGGGTCTGGGTGGCCTCCCAGGTCCTCGCCGAGCTCGCCTTCGGGGAGACCAGCGACATCTACCGCGAGCTCATCTTGGAGCGGCAGGTCGTCCAGGGGCTCGGGGCCGGCGGGGGCAACGACCGCGACCCGGGCCTGTGGAGCATCTACGGCACGGTCAAAGATCCGGCCGACATCGACGCTGTGATCGAACGTATCGACCAGACCGTCGCCCGCTACACCAGCGAGCTGCCCGACCCCGCGCGCGTCGACGCCGTCAGATCCCACATGCGCTACGACTTCCTGCTCGGCCTCGACACCTCGAGCGCGGTCGCGGGTGAGCTCGCCTCGTTCATCGGCGTCGCCGACGACCTCCACCGCCTCGACGTCTACTACGAGAACCTGGTCGAGGTCACCCCAGAGGACATTCAGGCCGCCGCCCAGCGCTGGCTGGTGGAGTCCCGGCGCACGGTCGCCGTGATCCGGGAGGCCCCGCCCGCGCGCGCGGCAGCAGACGACACGAAAGGAACCCACTGATGCGCCCCGACTCGCCCATTCCCAGCACCCGCGGCCTGGTCCGCGCCTCCACCTGCGGCATCGGGCTCGGCGCCCTGCTCGGCCTCGGCTGTATCGTCCACGTCGACACCGGCTCCAAGGACCCGACGACGACCCCGGATCGGGCCGACGCCCCCATCGAGCTCGCCCCCAGCATCCAACTCCCGGTCCCCGTCGACCCCAGCGTCAGCTACGCGGCGTGGTTCGCCGTCGGCAGCCAGGACGACCCCCCGGGCAAGGAGGGCCTCGCCTGGCTGACCGCGAACATGCTCGCCGAGGGCGGCACCACGGAACACCCCTGGCAAGAGATCGTCGAGCTCCTCTACCCCATGGCCGCGGGCTGGGGGGCGACCGTCGATCGGGAGATGACCGTGGTCTACGGCCGCAGCCACATCGAGACCGCCGGCTCCTTCCAGACCCTGCTCATGCAGCAGTGGACCGATCCCGGCTTCGACCCCAAGGACTTCGAGCGCCTCCGCAGCGACGCCCGCAGCTACCTCGAGAAGAGCCTGCGCTACGCCTCCGATGAAGAGCTGGGCAAGGCGGGGCTCGAGGCCTTCGTGTTCGAAGGGACCTCCTACGCCCACCCCTCCATCGGCACGGTAGCCGGCCTCGACGCCATCACCTTGGACGACGTGCGGGCGTTTTACGGGGCCCACTACACCAAAGATCGGGTCACCTTCGCGATCGGCGGCGGCTTCGATCCCCCTCAACTCGGCGCCCTCGAAGCCAGCGGCGAGGCCCTCCCCCCGGCCGCGAGCGCAGCACCGACACCGGCTCCCGAGACGGCCGCCTTCGAGGGCAGGCACCTCCTGGTCATCGACAAGCCCGGGGCCGACGCCTCGATCTCCTTCGGGCACCCCATCGACCTCCAACGCGGCGAGCCCGACTTCTATGCCCTGTGGCTCGCCAACAGCTGGCTCGGAGAACACCGCAACTCGTCGAGCCACCTGTTTCAGGTCATCCGCGAACTCCGGGGCCTCAACTATGGCGACTACAGCTACATCGAGGCTTTTCCCCAGGGAGGCTTTCGCCAGATGCCGCCCACCGGCGTCGGCCGCCGGGCCCAGCTCTTCCAGGTCTGGATCCGCACCCTCCCCAACAACCAGGCCCACTTCGCGCTCCGGGCTGCCCACCGGGAGCTCGTCCGCCTCGTCGACGAGGGCATGACCCAGGCCCAGTTCGAGCTCACCCGGGATTTCCTGCGCAAGTACGCCCTCCACTTCGCGGACACCACCGGCGACCAGCTCGGCTACGCCATCGACGACCGCTTCTACGGTATCGACGGCAGCCACCTCGCCCGCTTCCAGACCGCGCTCGACGACATGACCCTCGAGCAGGTCAACGCGGCCATCAAGCGGCACATCGACCCGGACAATATGAAGTTCGTGATCGTCACGGGCGACGCCCAGGGGCTCAGCGAGGCCATCATCGCCGACGCGCCCGCGACCATCGAGTACCCCTCGCCCAAGTCCGAGGAGATCCTCGCGCAAGACGAGCTCATCGGCGCCCACAAACTGGGCATCCCCGCCGCCAACGTGTCGACCGTCTCGGTCGACAGCATGTTCGCCGACTGAGCGCGCTGCTCGGCCCGCGGTGGGCCGAACAAGACAGAGGCCGCCCCCCTCCTCGGGGTGCGGCCTCTATCTTGTCTGTCTCCGTTTTCTATCTCTGTACACCGTTGGGCTTGCTCGCTCGCTCGTCCGGCGCTCAGGCCGGGCAGTCCCTGCTCACGAAGGAGCTCAACTCGCAGGCCGCCTCGACCTCCACGTCGCTGTCGACGGGCACCCCTTCGCGGCGCAGGAGCTGAAACTCGAGGTTTTGCCCGGCGACCCGACACTCCTCCGCCATGTCCTCACCCGACAGGGCGATCCAACATGCGTCGGCCTGCCCGGGGATCTGGTCCTCACCATCGGCGAGTTCACACTCGGGAAGGGTCTCGCGCTTGTCCTCGGACTCCTGATAGACGGTGCAGCTGAAGTCCAGCGCCGCCGTCGAGGCGTCCGTGTCGAGGGCGCAGCCCTTGAAACAAGCGGGTGGCAGCGCGACCGTGATCTCCTCGACGATCTTGTCCAGCGCCGGCGTGTAATCGGCCTCGCACACCGAGTACATGTTACGCCGATCGAGCTCGGCGAAAGACTCGGCGAAGGCACGCAACCGGACCGGCGGCACGGCCCGCTGTTCGACCCCATTGACGATACTCGAGCAGCCCTCGCCGATCCCAAAAGACTCTTGGAAGTCCTCGTCCTCGCTGTCGGCATAGTGCACTTCACCGTCGACTTGGTAGCTAGCCGGCACACCTGCGATAACGGAGACGAAGACCTCACGTCCATCCGTCTTCTGTGCGGCGATCGCATGCAGCAGATCGACATAGCGAGAGACGGGGCGCAGCACCGCCTCGCTCGGGTCCTCGGTCAGCGCCCCGCTCGCATCTCGGTCCCCGGCCTCGCAGGCGGCGTAGGGGCTGTCCCCCGTGCAGTCCACCCCCGCGTTCCAACACACCGCAGAGGTCGCATAGTTCACACTTTCAGCGAAGAAGGTCCCATTCTCGAACAGGGCGGCGGCCTGGCCAGCCTGCACCGAGCAGTCGACCTCGTCGGTGATCACCAAGATCGCCAGCTGCGCGTCATGACGCAGAAACCCGTACTCGGGCAGCGATGGATTTTGCATGTTCTCGAGCGCCGTCGCCATCGCCTCTAGCGGTGACTCCCAACCACAGCCGCTGATCCCCTGGGGGGCGACACACTGAAAGGCGTCCAGTGTGCTCACGGTCGAGCCCAAGTTGTCGACCCCGTTCGCGCTCTGGATCCACGGGCGCGCCTCGATGCTGTCGTCGCCCGTGACCGCGCTCCCCTCGATGGCCAACGCCGCCCCGTCGAGGGCACAGTTGGCCTCACAGGCGACCGCGAAGGCGTCGGCGTTACCGAACACGAAGTCCTCGGGGCGGTCCAGGCAAGACGAGACCTGGAGCTCCCCGCCGGAGCTCCCCGTACAGCCCGACCCTCCCATGTCCGTGGTCGTGATCCCGATTCGGTAGTCGGCCCCAGCCTCCTCGAGGGTCTCGATAAAAGGGCCGAAGTTGGCCGCGATGTTGGCCTGCTCGTCGCCCATGGAGCCCGAGTTGTCGATCACCAGCAACACGTCGACCTTGCGGTTGACGTCCAGAGTCAGCGGATCTTCGGCGACCGAGCTGCCGTCGAAGTTCACCGGCTTGATGGGGTGGGGCAGGCAGCCCGTCGCACCCACACCAAATACGGTGGCCAGGGCGACGAGGGAGAGGGTGGACAGGGGAAGCGAGGACGAGAGCTTGACGGACACGCCATGGGTACAAAGCAAGGGTCTCGCCGCCTCGAAAAACCCAATAATTCCTGCGAATTGTCAGGGCAGTAGCCATCAACTCCGTTGGCGCAGGTCCCTCTCACAGCAACCCTTTTGCTGGCGGATAGAGTCGCCACCCTTCCCGACGGGGCCCAGCGCCGAGCTCGGCGCTCCCGAGCGAGAACCAGACCAAAATCAAAAACATGGCAGCGGGTTCGGTTCAAGACGGATGGCCGCCCCCGATCGAGGGCGGCCATGAAAGCACGATAATATTCCAGATTTCACCTTGCCCCCCCACAAGCCGCATGTAGAATCCCTTTCGTTAGAGCTTTCGAGGTAGATGGTGATGACCGACTTTGAGGACATGATTCGACGTGTGAAGACGAGCGCAGCCGCCAGGGTTGCAGGAAGTCGCGCCCACGGAGTTTCTGGTCTTTCCGGTCCTTGGTGTCCTTCCTACCTCGGTCTTTGCTCGGACAGTCCAGACTCTTCGAACGGCTCCGCCAGCCTGGGCTCATCCCTGACGCTCTAGTTTGTGTATTGGGGCCATCCTGGGGCCATCCTGCGGCCATCCTGGGGCCACCCTGGGGTGGGAGCCCAGCTCCGACCACGGAGAGACAAGCCGAAAGCTGGCGACGGCATCCGTTTCGAAAACGGCCGAGACCTTGGTCCTTGGGAGTTCGACCCTCCCTCTCTCCGCTCGACCCGCTGTGTGTCGCTCCTATCATGGAGAGGCAAGCCGAAAGCTGGCGACGGCACCCGGCCGCTACCCGGACGAGATCAAACGATCCTTGGGAGTTCGACCCTCCCCCTCTCCGTCGCGGCACACAGCGGGCTGACTCGACTCTATCCACCCCGACATTCGGGCATCACATTCAAACACCATATTCATAGTCCGAACATCCATCACCATCACGACTTACTCATACACTCCTCTGGAGAGACAAGCCGAAAGCTGGCGACGGCACCCGGTTGGAAGCCGGGCGAGACCTTGGTCCTTGGGAGTTCGACCCTCCCTCTCTCCGTCCGTCCGTCCGTCCCGCGCGAGCGCCTCGGCGCCGAAACGAACACTGTGAGCGTAGCTCAATGGTCGAGCGCTGCATTGCCTATGCGAAGACGCGGGTTCGATTCCCGCCGTTCACTCTCACCCCAATCTCCCCATCGAAGCCCCCAGACCCTGTCTGGGTTCCCGGCTTCTCGTGCGTATAGCTCAGCTGGCAGAGCGCGACGCTTCCAACGTCGAGGTCGCGGGTTCGAGACCCGCTCCGCACTCTACGACCAAGCGACCAAGCGATTCATATAGAGGGCGCCCGCTGGGCGGAGTCTGGCCTCCAAAACCGGACCTGGAGGGTTCGATCCCCTTGCGCCCTGAACAGACAGTGAGATCGACCTATCAATAGAGAGACAGGAGCCCCGGCTCCAACGGTGTGGTGGCTGAATGGTGAGGCGCGTGGCTGCAGTCCACGACCATGCGAGTTCGAATCTCGCCCACATCTACGACGGTGACATCGAGAACAGATCAGGCTCGGCCTCCCTCGCGGCGCCTCCACGCTCGCCTGGAGCCCGAGCGACCGACGAGACGCTATGACCCACGTAGACCAGGCAGCTCAGCAGCCATCGCAGGCCCCACGGGGCAGTCGCGAGTGGTTCCTGCAAAAGCGTCGCCGGCGCGACGACAGCCGTAAGGGTGGCCGCCTGTCCCGCTTCCGGGACATCGGCAGGCGCAAACATCTGACGGTGGAGGCCACCGTCGCCGGTCGGCTCGAGGCCGTGTTCGTCAGCGAGTTCAACTACTACATGTGGAACGTCGAGCCGGTGCTCTGCGCCTACTGCAACACGCGACTGAACAAGTCGAGCCGGACCCGGGACCACGTGATCCCCCGCTCTGCCGGCGGGCCCAACGGAGACAACCTCGTCCCCGCGTGCGCGCCCTGCAATCAACACAAAGCCGACGATCCGCTGCTGGTCTTCCTGGCCAGCCGTTGAGTCGTCGCTCCCGACAGCCCGAGCTCCCGCCCGGGCCTGGGTTCGAGGGGGGCCGAGCGGGCCCCCCTCGAGCTCGGTTTTCAAGACCGCCCTGGTGCGGATCCTACTCGGGGGCGTCGCCCTTGCTCGGCCCCACCGGAGCACCGTCTCGGGCCTCGCCGGACCGCCCCTTGCCCCGGTTTCGCCTGCCCTTGCCTTCCCCCTTGGCCTTGCCCTTCTCCTTGCCCTTGCCCTTGCCCTTGCCCGAAGCGGCATCCTTACCGCCCTGGCTCATCTTCTTCTCGAGCTTGGCCCAGCTGTCGCGCAGGGTGATCGTCCGATTGAAGACCATGGCGCCGGGGCCAGAGTCGGGGTCGACACAGAAGTAGCCCAGACGCTCGAACTGCAGGCTGGCCCCAGCCTCGAGTGCCGAGACCGCAGGCTCGAGCTTGCAACCCTTGCGGACCTCGAGCGCGTCGGGGTTGACGTGATCGAGGAAGCTGCGACCCTCCTCCCCGTCGCCCTCGAGCGGATTCTCGACCTTGAACAGGCGATCGTAGAGCCGGACCTCTGCGTCGATGGCGTGTTTGGCCGAGACCCAGTGGATCGTGCCCTTGACCTTGCGCCCGTCCGGCGAGCTCCCGCCTCGCGACTGGGGGTCCCAGGTGCCGCGCAGCTCCACGACCTTCCCGGTCTCGTCCTTGATGACCTCGGTGCAGGTCACCAGGCACGCGTAGCGCAGCCGCACCTCCTTGCCCGGGGCCATGCGAAACCACTTGCGAGGGGCCTCTTCACGAAAATCCGCGCGCTCGATGTAGAGCTCCCGCCCAAAGGGCAAGCTCCGGGTCCCGTAGGCCTCGTCCTCCGGGTGCAGGGGCGCCTCGAAGGCATCCTCCTCATCGGCGGGGAAGTTCTCGATGACCAGCTTGAGGGGGTCGAGCACGCCCAGATAGCGGGGCGCGCTGCGGTTGAGGTGCTCGCGGATGCTGTGCTCGAACAAGGTCACGTCGACCGTGCCGTCGCGCTTGGACACCCCCACGCGCTCACAAAAATGGACGATCGCCTCCGGCGGCACACCTCGGCGACGCAGGGCCGAGAGGGTGGGCATGCGCGGGTCGTCCCACCCACGGACGTGCCCGTCTTCGACGAGCTGCCGCAGCTTGCGTTTGCTGACCACCGTGTAGCCCAGGTTCAGGCGCGCAAACTCGGTCTGCTCGGGATGTGCGTCCACGGGGCAGTGCTCGATCACCCAGTCGTAGAGCGGGCGATGGTCCTGAAACTCGAGTGTGCACAGCGAGTGGGTGACATCCTCGAAGGCGTCTCCCAGCGGGTGGGCGAAGTCGTACATGGGATAGATGCACCACCGGTCGCCGGTCCTGTGGTGGCGCTGCTTGATGATCCGATATAGCAGCGGGTCACGCATGTTGAGGTTGCTGTGCTGCATGTCGATCTTGGCGCGCAGCACCTGGGTCCCCTCGTCGAACTCACCCGCGCGCATCCTCGCCAGGAGATCGAGATTCTCGGCGACGCTCCGATCGCGGTGGGGGCTGTCGACGCCGGGTCGGTAGAAGTTGCCGCGCCGCTCACGGATCTCGTCGGGGCTCTGACTGTCCACATACGCGTCGCCGGCCTCGACGAGGTGAACGGCGCAGGCGTACATACGCTCGAAGTAGTCCGAGGCGAAGTGCTCCGGGGGCGACCACTCGAAGCCCAGCCAGCGGATGTCTCGCTGGATCGCATCCACGAACTCCGTGTCCTCGGCGACCGGGTTGGTGTCGTCGAAGCGCAGGTTGCAGCGGCCGGAGAACTCCTCGGCCATGCTGAAGCTGATGCAGATCGCCTTGGCGTGACCCACGTGGAGGTAGCCGTTGGGCTCGGGCGGGAACCTGGTCTGCACCCGGCCGCCGTGTTTGCCGCGCTCGATGTCGTCGGCGATCATCTCGCGGACGAAATTGGAGGGACCATCCTCGGGCCGTTCGGGGCTGTTCACCCAGGAGTTCTTACCCCAAACTCCGGGCCGAGGCCCGCCGCGACGCCTATCTGTGGGAGCAGGCCCAAGGGGACGCCAAAACCCTCCTACGACGCTCGCTCCGGCCCTTTCCCCGAGCGCCGAGTTGGCGTATCAGCCCTCGAGTGGGCCGCGGGAGCGCGCCCGACCCGGAGCCGACAAAGGAACCCGAACATGGCCTGGTTTTACGAGCACTACAAAGACATCTCGGCCACCGGTATCCACACCACCGGCCTGGTCCACGAGGAGCGCAGCGCCTTCCAGGCGATCGCGGTCCACGAGACCAAGGGCCACGGCCGGCTCCTGACCCTCGATGGCATGGTCATGCTCACCGAGCTCGACGAGTTCGTCTATCACGACCTCCTCACCCACGCGCCCCTGTGCGCCCACGAACATCCGCGCCAGGTCCTGGTCGTCGGTGGCGGCGACGGCGGCACGGTCCGGGAGGTCCTCCGCCACCCCAGCGTCGAGCGGGTCGTCCAGTGTGAGATCGATGAGCGGGTGACTCGGGTCTGTCAGACCCACATCCCCTCCCTCGCCAGCGCCCTCGAAGACCCGCGCGTCGAGCTGGTGTTCGAGGACGCGGTCGCCTACGTGCAGCGCCACCCTCAGACCTTCGACGCCATCTTGGTCGACTCGACCGAGCCCATCGGACCGGCCGCGGCGTTGTTCGGCGAGCCGTTTTTCCGAGACATCGACCGGGCCCTGCGCCCCGGAGGCGTCGTGAGCTCCCAGTCGGAGTCGCCGTTCTATGCCCCAGATGTGGTCCGTGGTCTGTTCGGCGCGGTCCGCCGCGTGTTCAGCTCGGTCCACGGCTACTACGGCATCATCCCGACCTACCCGGGCGGCGGCTGGGTGTTTTGCATGGCCAGCCAAAGCCGGGACCCACGGGACATCGACCTCGAGCGTGTCGCCGCCCTCTCGGCCCGCTACTTCTCCCCCAGCCTCGCCCAGGGCACCTTTGCTCTGCCGGGTTTCGTCGCCGAGCTGACCGCGCCCGAGCCCACCCCATGAGCGAGGGCCTGCATTTTTTGGGTGCCCTCTCTCCCGACGACCCGAGCGCAAAACAGGCCCAGGCCGCGCTCTTGGGTGTGCCCTACGACGGCGCAGTGACCTACCGCAGCGGGGCAAAACATGGGCCCAAAGGGCTGCGGGAAGCCTCCGACAGCATCGAGACCTACTGCCCCAAACTCGACCGGGATCTCGAAGACCTCTGCTATGTCGACCTGGGCGACCTCGACTGCCGGCCGCCGCCGCTCGAGCTGGACGGAGCACCGGTACAGGGGGCGAGCCCGGGCGAGCGCCTGGTGCGTTCGCTGCGGGCTCAGCTCGACGCGCTCCCCGACCTCCCGACCGTCGCCATCGGCGGTGATCACCTGGTCGCCTTCCCCTTCCTCGAGCGCGCCCTCGAGCGCCACGACGACCTGCAGATCATCCACATCGACGCCCACATGGACCTGCGCGCCCAGTGGGAGGGCGAACCCTTCAACCACGCCACGGTCCTGGGCCGCGCCCGAGACCGGATGGGGGCCGAGCATCGCGTACACCAATGGGGGATCCGATCGGGCGAGCGCAGCGAGTACGCCCTCGCTCGGGGCGACGCCCGCTTCGAGCTGCTCGAGCCCCGCCTCGCCCCCATGCTCGCGCGCATCGAGGCCCTGACCGCGGCCGGCCTGCCGATCTACCTGACCATCGACATCGACGGCATCGACCCGGCCGACGTCCCCGGCACCGGCACACCCGAGCCCGACGGCCTGCCCTTCGGTGCAGTCGAGGCTGCCCTCGGGAGCCTCGCCCGCGGGCTCCACAGCCACCCCGAGGCGACCTTGGTGGGTGCAGACCTGGTCGAGCTCGCGCCCGAGCTCGACCCCACGGGGCGCTCCCAGGTCGCCGCGGCGCGCCTCGTGCGGAGCCTGCTCCTGGCCCTCACGGCCTGACGGATCCAGCCCCGACTCGCCTCTTCGTCCATTGAGGACCCACACAGCCGTCACAGGGGCCGGGCTCGCGCCGGCTGCTCGGGGTCCGACTGCCTGTTATGGTCGGGCTCCGATGATGGGATTGAGCGCGCTCGGACCGACGCTGCTGCTGGCGAGCCTCGGCGCTGGTGAGCCCGAGTTTGCGATTCGTCTCCACCACCCCGCGCCGGCGCCCACCTCCGACGAAGCACGCCCGGGCGTGGGCTCGGGCCGAGGACCCGAGCGAGGGATCCCCTATGCCGACGCCGTACCGCTCCCCGGGGGGACCCCTGCCCCCTCCGGTCCAGGCTCGGACCCCGGCACCCTGACGCCTCCCCCTCCGACTCGAAAACTCGGCACCAACACCACCGTTTTTGTCAACTTCGACGGGGTCGACATCGGCGAGTGCACCCCCTCCAACAGCCACGCGAACTGCCACTGGCTGGCGAAAAATACGACCGTCGATCCCTGGAGCGGCAGCTTCTCCCAGCGCGTGGCCATCCTCGACGCGATGCGGGCCATCGCCCGCGACTACGGCATCCGCGTCACCGGCCAGCGCCCGCCCGCCGACCAGCCCTACGTCATGGTCGTCTATGGCGGAGACTCGATCGAGGAGGAGGCCCTGGGCCGGGCCCCCGCAGGCGACTGTTGGGACGACCTCCCCAACCAGATCGCCTACGTCTACCTCGACGGTGAGCGCCAGCCGTGGATCAACGGTGGCGCGTCCACAGCCATGCACGAGGCCAGCCACACCTGGGGCCTCGACCACATCGGCCTCGACGGACGCATGATGGCGCCGACCGGGGGCAACTCCATCGCCAAACCCTTCCCAGGCTGCACCCGGGTCGTCGAGAACCTCGAGCTCGAGCCCGGCGAGGCCAGCTGCCCGGACCTCAACCTCGAGCTCTGTGGTCTCGAGGACTTTCAGCACGCCGACGCGATTTTGCGCAGGCTCTTCGGCCAGCCCTACGTCGACGATCAGGCCCCGGTCATGAACCTGGTCAGGCCTTTTGATGGCGCCTATTTTCAGGGCCCGGCGAGCTTCCAAGTCGAGCTCCAGGTCATCGACGACCTCCACCCCCAACCCTACGAGTTCGCCCTTCGAGTTCCGGGTCTCATCGATGACCCGAGCTTCGATCTGGTCTTGGATCCGAGTTTCGAGGTCATCGACTTGCCCGAGGGCACCTGGACCTTCGAGCTGCGCCTGCGCGATGCGGCCGGCAACGAGGGGATGCTCGCCTTCGAGGTCGAGGTCGGCGAGGACGCACTGGTCCTCGACGACGGCTGTGCCTGTGTGGCCGGACCAGCATCCACGGCGAGCTCCGCCCGGCTCCAATCCAGATCGGGCCCCGCGGCCCTGTTCATGCTCGGCCTCGTGGGCTTCGTCCGACGTCGTCGGTCACACAGCGCGAACGCCCGGGCCCGAAAGCCGGGCCGAGCCCCGGCGTTGGCCCACCCGCAGGTTGCGCCATTCTCGTCGCGACGCTAAGACACCCTCGACCGCCCCATGTCCCGCCACAAGCCCGCCCGCCTCTCGCCTCTCGCCCTGTCGGCCGTCACCGCGATCACCCTCCTGACCTCGAGCGGCTGCCCGGCCGAGGTCACGCCCGAGGCCCAACAAGGCAGCGCCACCCAGGGCGCCCCCCTGACCGAGGACGACCCCCGGGTGGTCCGCGACACAGACGATCTCTACCCCGCCGACTCGGTCCCGAACCCCGCCCCCGCTCCCGCCCCCCCGGGCAGCGGCCGCCCGGATATCAGCAACGGCGTGTGTCGGCTCTATGCCCCCAAGTTCCCGGATCCCGAGTGCTGCCCCGTCGAGACCGGCTTCGACGCCGATGTGGTCCGGAAGCTGTGCGGTCACGACCTGTATTTGGGCGAGTCCCTGCGCCACAGCTGCGGCTACTTCTTTCTCCCCAAGATCGAGAGCGGCGCCCCTCCCCAGGCGATCCGCGTGTCGAAGGTGCGCTCGGAGACCGCCTCCGCGGCCGCCGAAGGCCACGACGAGCGCCTGCAACACCGACTGCGTGACCCCGACTTTCACTCTACGCCCATCCCCGGCGTCGAAGGGGGGATGTGGAGCCAAGCCGACGGCATTCACTGGGCCTTCCTGCCGGGCTGGCCGTCCGTGCGCCAGGTCAGCTGGCCCGACGCGGCATGCAGCGACGAAGCCATGGAGAAGGTCTTACTGAGTATCTTCGAGGCAAAACCCCCGCCGACCAACGCTCCCCGGCCAGGGCTCGTTCCGGTCGCGCGCAAGTAGGCCGAGCCCGTGTCCGACCTCCCTGCTCCCGCCGCCCCCCCCCGGTGGCTCGCCCGTGATCCTGCCAAAGCCGCGAGCGAGCGCTTCTACCTGTTCTACAGCCCAATCTGGATCGCCTTTGTCGGCCTGGTGATGGTGACGGGCATGTACCGCTCGTGGGGCGACATCGGCTACCTGGTCTTTGGCCTCGGCGTGGCCGCCCCCATGGTCCTCGTGCCCCTGCTCTGGCCGGCCCCCTCCGAGGCCGGACGCAGGCCGTGGGCGACATCGTGGTTCCGCCTGAACCTGTGGATCGCCCTGTTCGTCTTTGTGGGCACCTACTTCCTGACCCACTATTTCTTCGACATCCTGGGTATGCGCTACCGCTTCCCGACCCACTGGAACTTCCAAGCCGAGCTCGTCGGTGCTGGCGAGATCGCGGGTGAGGGCCGAGAGGTGCCCCTCTTCCTCTACCCCCTCACACAGGCCTATTTTATGACCTACCACGTCGTGATGACCGTGGTGCTGCGCTACCTCGGGACGCGCTTCGAGCTCGGCAAGTTCGGTCGTGGTGCAGTGATCGTCGGGCTCGCCTATAGCGTGGCCTTCATCGAGACCTACTTCATGGCCGTGCCCGCCATGAGTGAGGTATTCGAATATGTCGACCGCGGGCGCATGTTGGCCTGGGGCTCCGTGTTCTACGCGACCTACTTCGTGGTCAGCGTGCCCATCTTCTCGCGTATCGACGAGGACCAACCCTGGCCCCTGAGCTGGATCGTGGGCTCCTCGCTCGCGGCCGGCATGGCCGTGTTCATCGCTCTCGACCTCTGGGCCCTCGTGCTCGGCCCGATCTGAGCTCTGGCTATCTGAGCTCTGCCCTAGCTGAGCTCTGGGGCCCCGCCACTCAGTCCTCGATCTCGGACGCGGGCAAATCGGGCGTCGAATCTCGGAGCGGTCCCATGGGCTCCGGCTTGGGGGTATTTTCGATTCGTCGGGAGCGAAGCTCCGTCGTCCGGGCCTCTCGCTTGGCATCGGCCTCTGCGCGCCGCTCCTCGCTCTTCACCTTGCGCTCGACCTTCTTGCGCGCCGCCTCGGCCTTGTCCCACCAGGTCCGCTGGCGAACCGAGCGAAACGCGCTCTCGTCTTCGGTCGGCTCGAACCCGTAGCGCTCACGCAGGTAGGGTGGAAGCTGAGCGTTGACCGTGGTCTTGCAGGTGATCGTCTCCTGCTCTTTTTGCTTGTAGGGGGCCGCCCACTGGTCCCAGCCGCCCTTTTTGATGACCAGGTCCCAATGCGGGATCTTCGTGTAGCGGCGGTAGAAGGTCACCGACTTCGCCGGTTGGCCGTCATTTTGGCGCTCCCACTCACGGCACACCCAGGCGCCGTAGATACGCTGGTAGTGCTTCTTGTTGTTGAGCCGACGGTTGACCTTCCCTCGCCGGTCGTACCAGAGGTAGGGATAGCGATCGATGCCCCAGATGTCCTGTTGAAAGTCCCACAGGTCGCCCTCCATATCCGTCACGAACACCCGCATGAAGGTGTTGCTGCGGTTGGGGTTGGGGGCAAACATGGCCCAGCTTTGGCTCAGGCGGGCGGCGTTGAAGTATTTGACGCCGTAGCCCTTGTCCAAAAAGGTCTTGTGGAAGGTCTTGGCGAGGCCCTTGCCCGGTGTGTTCCAGACGCTCAGATGCGCGGTGTGAAACGCGACGAACACACTGACCAGGAGCACGCCCCACAGCGGATAGACCCAGCGACTCCCGGGCCGTCGCTCGACCGAGGTCGGCGCCGCCCGAAGCAAGCTCTCAGCCAGCGCCTCGGGGTCGCTGGCGGCCTCGTTCTCGCTCGAGCTCTCGTCGGACATCCACCGGATGGTGCCATGAGCGCCACGCTCGGGCTACGGCCGTGCGCGCGCAGAAATCGACGCCGAGAGTCCCCGCTCCGTCCTCGATGTGAGTCAACCGACCTGCAGACCCGAGCCCTGCGGTGCCTACTCCAGGTCCCGCAAGATCCGGCCGATGTGCGCGCGACGTCCAGAGCGAGGCGGTGTGCGCATGTGTTCGACCATCTCGCCCAGGCCGTCGAGGGTCAGCGGGAACATCTCGAACACACGCCGGATCTCGGAGATCGTCGGTGCATCCCACATCCGAGGGGGCTCGGGGTTGATCCACGCCGAACGCGGGAAGTGATCGGCGAGCTTGGCCAGACAGCGCATCCCACTGGACGCGGCGCTGAGTGTCCAAAAGTTCGAGCTGGTCATCATCAGCTCTCCCGGGTGCATCCAGGCGTCACCGACCGCCACCAGGTACCAGTCGGCGTCCTTGCCCTGGATCAGGGAGTCGATGGTCACGCTCTTGGTGAAGGCCGCGTCCTCGTAGACCTTCGAGTAGACGCAGTTGTGAAAGTAGTAGGACTCGAATTCCTTAAAGCCGCCGTGCTGATGGGCGGCCGAGAACAGGCGACTGACGAGCTGCGCGTGTGGGTCCATGCTCCCGCCCACGTCGAGCAGCAAGAGCATTCGGACGTCGTTCTTGCGCGGCGGCTGCATGACGATCTCGAGGTCGCCACAGTTGCGGGCCGTCTCGTCGACCGTAGCGTCGATGTCGAGCTCCTCGCTCTCGCCCTTGCGGTTGAGCCTTCGCAGGCGCCGCAGGGCCATGCCCATCTGGCGAGTATCGAGGACCAGATCCTTGCGTAGATCGCGAAACCGGCGCTGATCGGCGACCGCCAGGGCCGAGCGCCCGCCCCCGCTGCCGCCCATGCGGACCCCCGCCGGGTTGATCCCCCCTTGGCCAAAAGGTGAGGTGCCGCCCGTGCCGACCCAGCGATTTCCGCCTTCGTGGCGCTCCTTTTGCTCGGCGAGGCGCTCGAGCAGCTGCCGGCGCAGCTCGTCGATACCCAGGGCCTCGATCATCTCGCGCATGGCGGGATCGAGGAAAGCCAGCTGCTTGGGATCGCTGAGCCAGGCGTCGAGCTCGGCGAGCACGTGCTCGAGATCCGTGACCAGTCCGCGAAAGGTCTCGCCAAAGGCGATGTCGAAGCCGTCGTAGTCGCCCTCGTCGTTGACCAAGATGCAGCGCGCGACGGCGTAGAAGCCGTCGAGGGAGGCGTCATGCAGATCTCCGCTCAGGGCCTCGAGCAGCGCGAGCCAGTTGTGGGCGCTGACCTTCAGCCCGCGCCCGCGCAGGTTGTAGAAGAAGTCGAGGAACAGGGGCACGCCCCGTCCGCCTCGCATCAGCCCCCCAGAGTTCGCCTTCCCAGCCTCGCCCATCTCAGCGCCGACCGCCCCGCTCGGCCAGCGCCACGTCCTGCTCTTTCTTGAGCAAGACCCCCAAGAAGGGCAGCTTCGCCCCGAGCAGCTTGGCCGGATCGATGTCTGCGTGGCGCAGCGCCGCGATCCAATCGATGAGCTCGCTCGTACTCGGCGGCTTGCGCAGGCCGTCGACCCGGCGCAGGCGATAGAAGGCCTCGAGGGCCGAGGCCAGCAGCTGCTCCTCGATCGTCGGGTGGTGGACCGCGACGATCCGGGCCATGAGCTCGCGCTCGGGGAAGTCGATCCAGTGGAACACACAGCGGCGCAAAAATGCGTCGGGGAGCTCCTTCTCGTTGTTGCTCGTGATGATCACGACCGGGCGCTCCTTCGCCACCAAAGTCCGCCCGGTCTCGGGGATCGTGAAGCTCATCGTGTCGAGCTCGTGGAGCAGATCGTTGGGGAACTCGAGGTCCGCCTTGTCGATCTCGTCGATGAGCACGACGCTGCGCGATTCACGTTCGAAGGCCCGCCCGAGCGGACCGAGCTCGATATAGCGCTCGATATCGCTGACGCTCCCATCCCCGAAGCGGCTGTCGTGCAGACGTTTGACCGTGTCGTAGCGATAGAGCCCCTCGACGGCCTTGGTCGTCGACTTGATCTGCCAGCGCAGGAGCTCGACCCCGAGTTGGGCAGCCAGGTCGACCGCCAAGAGGGTCTTGCCCGTGCCCGGCTCACCCTTGATCAGCAGGGGTCGACGGATGGCGATCGCCACGTCGACCGCCTTGGCCAGGGCGTCGGAGACGATATAGCGCTCGCTGCTGGAAAATTCGCTCATCGGCGCGGGAGTATGCCACAGCCCCAAATATGGCTCAGAGCGCAGTGCGGCCAAACCGCAGGGTCCGCGCCGGCACCTGTGTCGCCGCCTGGTCCGATGGCCAGAGGGGGTCCGGGGTTCACCAGGACGCGGTCGAATTCCGGGTGGCCGGGCCTACAAGAGCGACGCCATCGGGCCCATCGGCGGGGCCGGGGTATGGAGCGCGTTCGCGAACACCTGCACGCAATTAGAGGACTCGGCCTTGACACCACTATCGGTCATGGCGCTTCAATGCATGTAGTCATGGCCCACCCAGAGAGCTTCGTTCCCTTCGATGAGAACGCCCCCTTCGACCCGCAGACGGTTTTGGGCGCGCTCCCGGAAGGCACCCATATCCGAGGCATGTTCTTCCATACGATTCGCGACGCGTATCGCAACGCGGGCCTCAAGCCGCCGGAGGTCCCTGCCTTGCCCTTCGCCATGGGCGACCGCCGCAGGTACCTCGACCTTCAGCTCGAGGCGACCCGGATGATCTACCCGGGAATGGCGACCGGGCGCGCCCTCTACCACCTGGGTCGGCGCGTCTACCCGGATTTTTCTCAGACTATGATCGGTAAGGCCATCTTCGCCCTCGCCGGGCGCAGCTTCACGCGTATCGCCCAGGCCGGTCCACGCGCCTACGATGCCTCGGTGTCCCGGGGAAAGGCGATCGTCCACGACGCCCGCGACGGCTTCATCCACATCGAGATGCGCGACGTCTGGGACTTCCCGCCCTTCGCCTGTGGGATCTGGCAGGGCGCCATGGACGTCTGCGACGTCCAACCCACGAGCTACGAGCACTGCATCCCCGGGCCCGGTCACCACCACCTCAAGGTTGCCTGGGAGCCCAAGTAAGCCAGACTCGATCGATGTCTGCGCGGGGGTTTTCGAACAGCTTTGCGAAGCTCCTGGTCCTCGATCTCGACGAGACTCTGATCCACGCCGAAACCGCGCTCGCACAGACCCCCGAGTTCCATGTCGGCCCCTACGGCGTGCTTCGCCGGCCAGGGGTCGAAGAATTTCTGGCCTTCGCACTCGGGTCCTTCGAGGACGTCGCAGTCTGGACCGCGTCATCCCTCAGCTACGCCCTCCCCATTCTCGATCGCCTGGTCGACCGTGAGCGGCTTTGCTTTGTGTGGGGTCGGGAGCGCTGCACCTACCACGTCGATCCCGAGACGCGGGAGGGCACCTACCTCAAGGACCTGCGCAAGTTGACCCGCGGGTCGCCGCCGCGCTTTCAAAAATCGCGGGTTCTGTTCGTCGACGACACCCCCGCCAAGCTCGTTCGCAGCTACGGAAACCTGATCGCCATTCGTCCCTTCGAGGGTGACCCGGGCGACCGAGAGCTCGACCGGCTGCGGCCCTACCTGTGCTCCATAGGCGCCGCCGTCGATGTGCGGGCGATCGAGAAACGAGGATGGCGAGAGCGCTTCCCGCCCGAGGGCTGACACGCTGGAGATCCGAGCGACCGCTGCCCCCTTCCGGCCGCCTCTGCAGACCACGCGCTCGGACCGCTAGCGCGGGTTCTCCGGCGCCCCTCGACCTGTGGCATACCGGGTGACGATGAGCCGGACCCTCCCCCTGGCCGCGGTCACGCTGGCCGTCGCCCTGGCAGCTCCGGGCCTCCTCGCCTGTGGCGGACCGGGGAGTCCCGAGTCGGCGCACTCGCCCGAACAACACCCGGCGGGGGTGAAGGACGAGCCAGGGGTGCACACTGAACTCGACGACGAACTCGACGACGAACTCGAACTCGGGATGGGGGCGACGGCAGATCCGCGCCCACCCTACACACCGATCTCCAAGCTCGGGCCGGCGCTCGAGACTCGGCGCGCCAACCGGACTCGCCTGGTCTTCGCCCGCCCCGATCCAGACTCGGACGCGCGTGGACGAATCCCCGCCAAACAACGATTTTTTGTGTATGCCACCGAGGCGGGGCCGGGCTGTCGACGCGAGTGGGCCCAGGTCGCGGACGCGGCGTGGGTGTGCCTGGACCGCTGCGAAATCGACACTGAAACACCCCTGGCTCTGCCCCTGCTCCGCGACGGCGACCCGCTGCCCTTTGTCTACGCCCGCCACCGCAGGCACAGGCGCGAGGACACGCCCGACCTGCCCGTGTACCGCAGCACCCGGGCCATGAACGCGGGCGAGGCTCCCCTCTCCAGCTTGCCGGCCTACGGCAGCTACGCGTTCACGCGCTACCGCCACAACCACGGTGCGCCGGTCATGGTCACCCCTCGAGGTCGCGTGGTCCCGGCCGCGGAGCTGCGCCGTTTCCAGCCCAGCGCGCTCCAGGGCCGAGACCTGCTCGCCGCTCCTGTGCCTTCAGGGCGGACCCTCGCGTGGGCCGTGCACCGAGACACGCGGGTCTACGCCCGACCCGACGCCAGCGACAGCCCCGTCCTCGAGCTCGAGCGTCACACCAGCGTCGAGCTGCGCACGGCCGAACCCGGCGTGGGTGACGACGGCCGACTGTGGTTCGAACTCGCCGACAGGGGACCGGGGGGGGCCGACGGAGCCAGCGGGCGCTGGATCTCGGCCGAGGATCTCCGCCGCTGGCTCCCCCTGCCCCCCGAGCCCGGCGAGTTCGCCGAACAGGTGGTGATCGATGTCGACCTCGACGAGCAGGTGTTGAGCGTGTGGAGGGGGGAGCAGCCCGTGTTTGCGACCTTGGTCTCGTCGGGCAAGGCCGGCGACCGCACCCCTCTGGGCGTCTATCGCATGCGCAGCAAGTGGGCCTACGGAAAGATGGCCAGCCTGCCCGACGCCGAGGTCCCCTACTTCGTCGACGCCGTGCCCTGGGCCATGTACTTCAGCGGGCGCTACGCCCTGCACGCGGCCTACTGGCACGACCAGTTCGGACAGCGCAAGAGTCACGGCTGCATCAACCTCTCGCCCCGGGACGCCAAGCGTGTGTTCGAGCTGAGCACCCCTACGCTCCCGGACGGCTGGCTGGTCGTCCATGAGCACAGCGTCGATCCAGGGACGCTCGTACGCGTCCGTCGGGGCGCCCGCGAGCTCCCCGATCGACGCCGGCCCTTGGACCCGATCGACTGACTCGTCCCCCTCTCGTCTCGGGTCCTGGTGTCGTAATTGCGTGACGCTGTAATTGTGTGGCCTGGCGGTCTGAAGAACAGGTCGAATCAACCACCGTCTCCGGTCGGGCGACCGATCCCACGTCCTTCGGGAGTGCGCCATCGCGCCTCGATTCAGAAAATCGAGGGTCCTTTTCCCCCCCTCTTTTTCCCCCCGCCCTTCCCCGCCGCGCAGAAGATCGAGGGGCTGAAACGCCCCTGCTCTCGCCTGTTAGAGTGCCGCGATGGACCCCAACGCCGCTGAACCTCGACCTCGAGAAGAA